>JGI24137J36423_1000646_pt1 | contig 9913 bp, 14 predicted proteins | sample BarGraNGADG00311_FD_36423 | JGI IMG/M metagenome (IMG submission 36423) | reverse complement strand
TAACGTTGATCCGATGCCAACCTACAACACCATGCAGGCAAACAGTAAAGCCGGAAATTATGCCAAAGCAGGAGACGTACTCTTTATAAATGCATACCACACCGCGATAGTGACAAAAGTTACGGGAAGTTCTAGCGTTGGAACGGTTACTTCAGCCGAAGTGATTGATTCAAACTGGGTCGGTGGAACTGGTAATGAAATGATAGGAAAGCACACCTTGAGTGGATTAACATCATGGAGGGTATGGAAAGGAGTATCGTATTATAACACCTAATTTCAAAACTTCTTTTTTTCTTTTTTTTCCGTGAAAATTTCAAAGTTCGATTATTAATCTTTAAGAGCAAAAAGGAGCTATAAAACATGGGACTTGTTAAACATATTGGAATTGTTATTTTAGCTATTGTTGGACTGTGTTTGATGGGGGGATACACTGGGTTAAGTCGAATATATACAATTTTGTACAAATATGTTCATCATAGGTAAAAGAGGATATTGATTTCAGGGAATTAGTCACTCAATTTGGAAATGTTTAAAGAAGAGGTTTGATGTCCTGCCCATACTCCCCATCCTCTAAAAAATTAGTGAAATGTGAGCTATATAAAGAAAATTCTGCTGGTTGCAACGGATCAGATGATCCCGATTTTTGCGGAAAATTCCGAACGTTGGAAGAGTATTTGATGCCGCTCGGCCCCGTTTATCACAAATAGCCAAAGCCTCTTGGCTTCCGGTTTTTCTTCTTTTTTAATTTTACACAGTTCGAACTCCCCGCCCTTGTTTCCATTGTTAACACTGTGAACAATGATATAATATTACAACATTAATAGAATGATCACGACCCTGAGAAAACAGGGTTATCATGAAAATAATGGAGACGAATATGTCAACTCTAGACCTGGCCCCAATTACAAATGGACATCAAACGATTTCGAAAAATATACAGGATGCACTATCATTGGTGGGTGAAAATCAAAGATATGAGGCACTCCATCTGGCAGCAGGAAACTATCTAATAGATGATTCAATCAAAAAATGTGCTTATAGTATCTTCGGAATAAATTCCGGCTCTGATATTTCCGGATGCCAAGACGAAAACGGACACCCTACTACTTTTTTTCAACTGATGCAAGATGCGCCGGTTAAACCATTTGGATGCGACATTGCTGTTTTTGGACCGACAGAGACCATCGGGGAAAATATAACATTTTCAAATATCGCATATGATGGAAACTGTACCTCCGTCGGTGGGAAACAAAAATACCTGAAAGCGATTACCTGTCCTGGGAATCATGTTTTGGCAGGAAAAGAGACCGGAAAGAGTTGTCATAATTTCATATCCGCGGTCAGGGCATCGTTTAAAGATTGCGAATTTGGGAATATCCACGTTTCGAATACAGCAGGTGATGCCTTCCGAACAACCCAGTGGCTGAAGAGTTCGGGGCTTAATATACATGATTGGGTAATTAACCTATGCGGGCACAGTGGAGTTCTTTTAGAAAATACAACCGACTCTATAGTCGAGAATATCAAGGTCGTTACGAGGGCTAATGGGGCGTTCAGGTGCCAGAATGGATGTTCGGATCTGGAAATTAAGAACATCCGTGCAATTGGAACCTCTTTGAATTACAATAGCGGTTTTCAAGTCAGTGGTAATGATCTAAAAATATCAAACTGTACCGTCGATAGTATGATGGGTTGCGGGATTGAGGTAATTGGACTCGATAATACGGGGATTGAAATTTCAGACTGTGAACTACTGAATAACGGTAGCTTTGCTCTTACTAATGATTATGGAGTCGCAGGAATTCTAGTAAATGGTGCTAACGTCCTGATAAAAAACTGTCTTTTTAACGGGAATTATCAGAATGCAATCTCTACCGGAATATATAGTCCGGACGGAAAACGGTTTACAAAATCTGGATTCGTTATTACAACTGAAAATAATACAATTATTGACACAAAACCGTCTAAGTTTCCAGCAACTGGAAATGGGAAGCATATCGCCAACGTCCTGTCTGGACATACGATTACATCTAAAAATAATAGTTTCCTTCCGGAAAAGAACTTTACTTATAATGTTAAGTTTGTCGATTAATTACGTCAATGTTTCAAATTTTTTCATCTCTTTGAACCCCGATAAATCCCGCAGCCCCCTACTACCGGAACTGGAACTGTAACCGGAATATTTATTGACAACGCAACCGGTGCGCCCATCGTAGGCGCAGAAGTACCGATAATTGATGCAAACGGAAACACGGTGACTAGTGTCACTGACGGAAACGGAAATTTTCAAATTGAACTGCCAGCTGGTGAAAATAAAGTGAATTATATTACTTTCAATGGATCCACAATCAACATTGACGAAATCGTCTTCAGTGTCAGTATTGGAGAAATGTACGATATCGGGACTGTCGGAGTCGATAGGGTTTTATCAAGGCGGTAAAATGTGTCAGACTCACGCACGGTTTGAGATTGAAAAACAGCAACATGAGATCGTAACAATCTCTTTGGAAAAACGCTGTCGGGTGTGTGATGATCTGGAAATCGACAATGATTTTTCCCTGTTCGGTAGATGTCCTAAAACAGGAAAGCTACACGCTTTTGATCACATTTGTATATTATGATTGTCAAAAAATAAAAAGAGGCAATAATTATGGCGATTAATTTTGTAGTATTGAACGAATGGCTGACGTTTTTTATTGGCGCGCTGGTCGCCATCTTGACGGCATATACAACCATGCGGGCACAGGGGAAAATCACATATCCCGTGGCTTGGGTTGAAGCAGGAAAGGCAAAAATTGCTGATGGAGAAGAACAGATAAAAAAACTCACTGAGAACTGCACAATCGCTCAAGATGTTCTGGCAGTTACGGGTAACATATCAGCTCAAGAATTGGGGTCAATCCTGACAGTTGCGGAAAAGTACTCAGTCGATGGATTCACCGCACTGGAAGCGCAGAATATCGGGATAATGCTAGTCGAAGCTGCAAAAAGCAAGTAAGAGATGAAAAATGACTGATGTCACAATCGATATCGAGGCCATTGGCTCCGTTATTGCCGGGATAGTATCTATTCTCGTTGCGATTTTTGGGTACCTCAAAACCAAAGGTTATATTGAGATTTGGAGGTCAAAACTCGCAATTCCAGCCGACGTTTCTATGGAACTCACGAAACATAATGGGGATGCACTTGCAAAACTTCAACTGTCTGATGAAATTATTGATATTTTACAGACACACGCATCGGATGACACGGGGATGATTGACCCGAGCAAACTTGTTAAAGTTCTGGATAATTATCAACGCATCCACGAACTAGTGACAATGAAACGTCTAATGACCGTGAACGAACAGAATGAAGTATGCGGGATAGTGTTTCAGATTTTGGGGGATCACGGGACCACTGAAGAAACCGGATCTGATTTAAAAATACATAAATGAATGGAAATCGAAGGGCGCAAACCCACATGCTTTAGCGGTGGGATAGCCCGTAAACTTCTCCATAGTAATATTTAAATAGATTAGATACGTATATTAGTATCATATGGTGAATACACATATAATTAATACAGCTAAGAACAGAACGTATGTTTATATACCTTCGTTTCTGCGAAAAATGTTCGATATAACAACAGAAAGCAAAGTCGATATAACAACAGATGGAAAAAGCATAATCATAACGCCAAAGAAAAAGGAATGAGAACATGCGAAAAGGAAACTTGTTTAGAATCTATCCAAACGAAGAGCAAAAACAATTGCTTGAACAACATTTTGGTGCGATTAGATTCATCTATAACAAGCTCCTGCATACTAAAAGTACAGCGTATAGCCAGTGTAGATGCAGTATTTCTAAAAGAGATTTAGCTGACCATATACAGGTGCTTAAAGAGTGCTATCCTTGGCTCAACGATATTTCTGCTCATTCTCTTCTTTCGGCAAATAATAATTTAGATGTGGCATATCAACGGTTCTTCAAAGGACTCGGTGCATACCCAAAAGAACATAAGAAGAAAGACAACCATTTCTCATATCAGTATCCAGATGCTTATCAGATTAATCTCACAACATCGGAAGTTTACTTGCCCAATATTGGTTGGGTTAAAGTTGTCTTCCATAGAGATTTCTTTAGTCCAGAGTTCATAGAAAAGAATATGGTTGTCACGATTGTTAAGAACCAACGTATTCTAAAACATAAAGATAATATTGCTTTTCTCCGTACATTAACAGTTTCACGGACAGCTACCGGAAAGTATCATATCAGTATTCTAACTGAAAATGGACTTGAACTTCCTGAAACTCAACCATATACTCAGTCCGATGTTCTCGGTATAGACCTTGGATTAAAAACATTCGCGGTTTGTTCAAATGGAGATACTATAGAGAACCCTAGTTTTCTCCGTGAATCGGAAGAACGGCTTATAATGCTACAGAAACGTGTAAGTAAGAAAGTTAAAGGTTCGAAGAATCGAAAGAAAGCCGTTCGTAAACTTGCCAAAACGCACGAGAAGATAGCTAACCAACGTAACGATTTTCAACACAACGTTTCATTGCAATTAGTACGCGAAAACCAAGCAATTGCATTGGAAACTTTGAATATCGATGGCATGAAGCAAAACCATTGTCTAGCGAAGTCAGTTGGAGACGTGGGTTGGTATAGCTTTTGTGTTAAAATAGAATATAAAGCAAAGTGGCAAGGTAAAACGGTTTTAAAGATAGGACAATGGGAAGCCTCCAGTAAAACTTGTCATGTTTGCAGTTATCATAATTCAGAATTAACACTCGGAGATAGGGAATGGCTTTGTCCCGAATGCAATACAATGCACGATAGAGACATTAATGCCGCTATCAATATCAAAAAATTCGCAATTAGAGATTATCAAATTCCGGTAGGGACTACCGGTAAAGCCTATGGACTTGGAAAAAACGACATAACCGCCAAGAATGAAGTAGGAAGCCTCACAGCTTTAGCGTGAGGTAGTTCACCAACGAAAAGGGACAGATCGTGTTAATTCAAAAATAGGAAGTAGCGTAAAACCGCGAGGGGACACAAATGAGTGAAATATCAGAATATGATTTACAGAAAAGAATCGAGGTCTTAGAAAAACAACTTAAAAGCATAAAATATTGGATATTCGGGGTTGAGGTTGCAGTAGTGATTTATTTTTGCGGCCAGTTGTTGTTTTTTATCGCTTCAACGTCAGACCAACCGCTTCGATCCGTATACCAATTTCGTGATTATATAATTTACTGGTTCACGCATTGAGTGGAACTTTAAAAAATAAAAAGAGATGTTATATAGTTTAAGATCGATTGGATAAGAACAGATAAGATTGAGAGACTTCGTTTCACAGACGGAGCCTCTAAAGGATGTATAACGAATGCCTAGTCTATACCATACACCACGAGAATATATAATTTTTGATTGGGTCAATAATAAAAATACATGTTAAATACTTTGAGATTAATAGAGTAAGAAAGATAAGATTGTGAGGCTCTATCTCGGAAACGGAGCCTCTACAGGAAGGTAATTGACTTGCTTAGATTACACTATGTACTGAACGAATATATAAGTTTTGATTGGATATTAATCTCCTGTTGTAAGGAGGCTATCCGATGTCATTGAGTTTTGATATAACTGGATACACTGGATATCTCCCCCTCGGGAATCCCGCGCTTGCAGAGTACGAAAGTCGGAAACCCGCGTATTTTAGATCCATCGCGAAGGCTAGAGGCTACGAACTCGGAAAAGCTCTCTTACTCCAGAAGCCTAATTGGGCAGGCGTTAAGCAGCTTGATAGTTCAGAGTGTGCTTACTACCTGATGATGAAGGCTCCCGATGAACTGGAACTCAAGGACGACCTGACAAACCCTTATGATATAGTAATTAAGGCGATGTCATATGTCCCAGGATTCTTTGATGATGGGGCAGCAACCATCTGCAAAATGAAGGGGTTCAAGGGCATGAAATATCTCAGATACGAACCAACAAACTAAGCTTTCTTTTTTTTTCCTTCTTTTTCTGTGAATGATCCGATACTATCAGAACTGATAGATGGGCTCTAACTTTTCTCGGTGGAACGCAAAAACAACGAAAAATACTCAAAATTCAAGAACCCTCAAAACTTCTTTTAAAAACAAGTATATATTATATTAATTCCATAACTATACAACATGGCTATTCGAGAAGATAGGTAAAATGGCCTATATTTTTAGAATTCTTGGTTTTTTTGAGTTTTTTTTCCTACAGACTTTTTCTTGAGGGCATCTATCAGTTCCGATAGTATCGGGCGATCTGTCGACATTAACTATATATTAACGAGCCCTGTTATAATAAAGAGGGTGGCATCGTAAGTTAAAATTTTATATACAAACCTCTTTTCTATTTACATGCCTGGTCGAAATATAATAAGGCGAGAATGCGACTATCTATAGACAATACGGCGTATGCCAGCCGTCAAGTCTGGGTCAAAAGGGAATAAAATGTCAAAATATAACTGTCTTTATTCGTGTCAATGTGGTACTCTCTATATGGGGTATTATTTGGCAGCGGATGACGCCGATGAAGATGTAAGAGATTTGGTCAAAACTAAAATAAAGTGTAAAAAGTGCGGTAAATTTGCTATCTTGACAGATGTTGTCAAAAAGGATGAGAGGTGACTACCAACAGTTAAAACGTGGTGGCTCCCTGGTTGACATCTTTCTCTTTTTTCGTGTTTTATTGTAGAAAACTTTATATAATAGCGAAGCCTATACTATGTACTGATAAGTTAAGAGGTTGAGACAAATGACATACAATTACAAAATTCAAATAAAAACTATAAAAGGCGTGTTTTGTGTGGATACTACTACTCAAAAAATAATCAACGACGACGAAGCAAAAGAAATCGGGATACGCGAATTAATAAAGGTTGAGAATGGCCTTAAAATGATGGATTTCAGATATAAACTCATTGAGTCCGTATAAAGGAGGCTTAAATATGGAACCTTTGACAAAAAGTCAAAGTGTTTCAGTGGAACAAACTAAATAATATATGATATTCATGAATTACGCACTACAAATAGCTGATAAGTTACGGGGTGTTGAAAATGTATCATAGAAAAGCAATTGCTTATCTCAATATATTTATATTCCTTTCCATTTTTTTAATCCACATTTATATAATTTTCATATACCAACCGATAAAAATAACCGGCGTTTGAAAAGATTGAATGAGTTACAAACGAGGTTGACAATGTATTCATCTGAAAATGTCTGTAATCTAATTAAAAAACAACGATGTTATCAAAAATTAAATCATTTGCACAAATCCATTTGTATCAAAATCGATAGTGAAGATGACCATGTGATTTCAGTCAAAACAAATTTCACTTATAATAAAATAACATCGTGTTTAAATTTTGCGTCGAGTATCATATATCGAACTAAAAATATTGCCCCTACTAAATATGGGAAACTTGATTGTAAAAACCTTAAAACAATTGAAATGTTTGCCCGAAAAGATCATAAATATAAAACGACCAACGCCAAAACACTTAATAAAAAAACAGTCGAACAACGGCACTTGAGTAAATACTATGAGAGGAATCGAGAAAAGCTTAACGCTCAAAGTCTGGAACTGTATCATTTGAATAAAGAAAAAATTAACGCTAGACGCCGAGAATTATATAAAGTACATAGAATGGAAATAACCGGAGTTTGAGCCCACAAAACAAACAGCTACGTTTATACATAAAACGTAGCTATCCTAAATGATTCCAGCATTATTTTACCTTCTTTTTTTGAAAATATTAAGTGGTTTAATTGAAAATAGCTACGTTTTACATAAATGTAGCTATATTAAATTTATATGATTTTGATAATGATTGCATAACAAAGTTTATTTAGTATAGTCTTCCATTCTGATTAATAACAATTGTAATGCTATTGTAAGATAACCTAACGGGGGTTGAAAAGTGAGTAATGCAACTGAAGTAATAACCGTCGAACCCGAAACAAAAGACAAACTACGGAGTTTAAAACTGTATAAAAAAGAAACGTGGAATGAGGTTATTAAGAGATTAATTGAGAATGTCAAAGATGATCCTCTTGTAAAATAAGAAGGGATGATTTTGGAGGAAACTGGAACCAAAGAATGTAAAAAATGTCATCAACTTTTGCCGATCGATAGTTTTAGACTTAACCATAGATGTTTTGAGAACACATGCAAGAAATGCCAGAATATAAGGGACATGCTGCGAAAACGAGAGATTGTCAAAAACAATTTAGTAAATAATCAGAAGATGCGAATAACAAAAAGACTTAAACGTGGCACTATAGGGATGTCTAGTTTTACTTACGAAGAACTCTTNCGAAAACAGATTTTGTATGCTGAACCTAAATTATGTGCTCAAACATACAGATGGGTAGAACCAATAACTGTTCTAATCAAACGATTGATAAAAACATCAAATGTTAATAAAATGTATAATTATAAGACGTTACAGATAAAAAGATCAAAATATAAAAATGTTCGCATATCAGTCCCGCCTGATACGAATGAACTTCTAAAACAAATACGTATGACTCTAAAAATTACTGAACCGAAAATCACTTATGATGAAATAATTTGGAGATTGATCGAAAATGACAAAACCGCGAAACGAGAACAAAACGACTGAAATTATAGGGCATGTAATATATCCAACTCCAATAAAAGAAGTTTATGATATATTTTTCTCAAAGCGAAAACAAACAGTGTATGATATCCAGATAGGAGATGCGTGTTTCAATGGCCGCACTCTGTCGGGGGATGCATTTGACTTACTTTTGGATCTCGGTTGTACACTATCGCCGAAACAAAAAGATTATACAAACACCCGTTCGAAAATCAATGGTGTCTATGTTCGGACTTTTTACGATTCGATTGAAAAGGAAATCGATGTTCGGTTTAATGCAATTGACAACGACGAACTATATAAAACTAAACACGCAATCGTAGATTATGTGTATGAAATGACTAAAGTAAAAGGGGAAGAATCACCATATGAACGTATCCACGACTGTATGGAAGGGGTTGATGAGTAATGATTGAGCACGGAGAGTTGGAGTCTGTGGGTATATATGAACATGATAATTACGTGCCTGTAAAAATTACAAAGGATGTGATCACACAGATTGCAAATTTGCCAAATGTAATAGTAAAAATTGATAGGCAACCCAGAACATATCATGGAAAATATTGTATATTTGGGGTTCCGGGCACTCGGTCGACAGTACATAGTATATCGGGGGTGATACGTGTCCACTTTATAGCTAAAACGACGAGAGAGTTAGATGATAAAATCGATAGAATTAAAACTGAAATGGTTAAACGTGAAATGATTAAAATTCATACTGAATGCAAATGGATATCGGATAAATCTAAACATAAGGAAATCAGACTAAAGGGATATATCACTTATCCAAATGAGCCCGGACCAAGAAGCACTCTGCTTAATTCTGTCCCATCTTACTCATATTATATTTTCAAAGACGGTGAGTGTTTAAATGCTAGACGCGAATAGTCAACTACCGCCAAACGAAATATTTACTTTCTTTTTTTCATTTTACAGTTCCTGTATCCCTCGGGGATCTTGGGGGGATATTTCGGGGAAGACAATTGAGTGAACAACGGATTTAAGAAGAGTAAGCTCGGAGCGATACGACCCACTCCAAAGCTGAAAACGAGAAACCTAACTCTAATAGGCTCCTTGACTTCTTATATTTTTCGCATATCTCAAATACAACGGTAAGTTACCGTCGTATACTAGTAAATTGCACATAAAAGGTATATTAAATTAACGGACACTAAAATTCTAGCTGGGGTTTTCGGGGATATTTCTGGGATATCCTGGGATATTCGGGGATATTTCTGGGATATCCTGGGATATTCGGGGAT
>JGI24137J36423_1000645_pt1 | contig 9913 bp, 9 predicted proteins | sample BarGraNGADG00311_FD_36423 | JGI IMG/M metagenome (IMG submission 36423) | reverse complement strand
ATGGGCGCTTTCTCGTTCGGGAGATGGAGCCGCTTCTTGCCGAATCGGCAAGACTGCCGACATTCTGCCGACGAGACAGGGCATCACGCTGCGACACGTGACGCGCTGAGGGCGCCCTGGACGGAAGCCACGAGTCGGCTGCGCCTACCGGGCGCACGGCATCGCCGGCGGCCCGATGATCGCCTACCCGGGGCGGTATTGTGCATCGCGGCGCAGGCCATAGGGTTGTTCGAGAAGAGCCGGAGGTGAGTTCGGCCTCTCTCACCCCTCGAAGAAAGGACGCGTCATGCGAAGCCTGAGGGTCACCAGGAAACACAGGATCCTAGTCCTCGCTGCCGCGCTGCTGCTCCTGGCGGCGCTGGTGGTGCCGGCGGCTGCCCTGGCAAGCCACCCGTCGCGCTACGTCCTCCGCGGGGTGCCCGAGATNCCTCAGCTCGACTACAGCGGTTGCGGCTCAGCCGCNTTGGCCATGCAGTTCGCCTACTGGGGCCCAAAGGTGGACTACAAGGAGATCGTCTGCGTGACCCGCACCATGGCGCGTGGGGGCTCGCTGCCCGACATGGCTCGCGGCGGCCAGTTCAGCTTCAAGAGTGACGCNGTCTCCGACGCCTACCCCGGCTACCAGCCCGTGAAAGGCTACGCCGAGCGCAAACTCGGCTACGGTACCTTCTTCTTCGCCTCGACCACCTCGTGGTTCGACCAGCTGAAGGACATCATCGCCCAGGGCTACCCGGTCCAGGTCCTCACCGACTGGACGCCCGACGAGTACGGTCCCCACTACCGCACCGTGGTGGGCTANGACGACGTGAAACAAGTCGTCTATCTGAACGATCCCTGGCCCTATGGCGATTGGCTGAAGCAGTACAAGCAGCCGGGCTACAAGGGCTGGACTTGGCCCTATGCCGATTTCCTCGACGTCTGGGCGCTGCCCACCGACAACTGGGGTCTCGCTGGCTACAACTACGCGGCGGTCGTCTCCGCGCCCTGGAAGGTGAACGTGAAGGCGCCGGCCGACGCGACCGCCGGCAAGACGTTCACCGTCAAAGTGCGGGCCACGTACCGCTGCCCGGCGCCGTTCGGCCAGGGCCCCGAGGCCACCTTCCCGACCTTCCCGGCGAGCGCTGCCAAGCTGGCGCTCCTGCTGCCGCGGGGATTCAAGTCGGTCGGGGCCGCCAGCACGTCGATCGGCACCGGCACGCTGACAGCCGGGGCGACCTCGGCGTGGCAGAGCTTCAAGGTGAAGGCCCCGGCGAAGAAGGGCACCTGGAGGCTCCGCGCCAAGGGTAGCGGATTCGTGAGCGGCTCGGTCCCCGAGTGGGGCACCGTCTACTGGAACGCGGCCTACAGCTACACCGACCGCATCGGCGGCATCGGTAGTCAGAGGATCGCAGTGCACTGACTGGGCCGATCGGCCGACAAGGCTCGAGCGTGTGACCGACGGGGCCGGCATCAGTGCCGGCCCCGTCGGCATTTGCGGGGCCACTCCATCCCCAGGGTTGAGCTCGCCAGAGCTCCTGCCGAGCTTGGGGGTTGCCCAGGAGACGTCGCTCAGTCGCCGTGCCGCGATCACTGGGTTTGGGGGTGACTCTGCGCCACCCGGCCCGACGCGCTCACTCTCCCGCGAACACCAGCCCCGCGATCAGCGCCTCCGCCTCCTCCTGCATCGCCGGGATGGCATGCGAGTAGGTGTGCAGCGTGATCGAGACGGCGGGGTCGAGGGCCTGACCGTTCTCCTGCGTGAACACCAGGCCGCTCTCGACCCAGGCCTCGTCCCACTCCCTCTGCTCCCCGAGCCGGCGCGCCGCCTGGGCCTTCATCACCTCGACCGTGCCCGGGTCGAGGGCGATCACGCGCCGCCCCTTGACGGTCTTCGGTTCGCTGACGATGACCTCGCGGCCACTGGGGATGAGGGCGCGGCGCACGGAGAGGCGCCCCGCCTCGAGGTCGACGTCACCCCAGCGCAGGCCGATGCCTTCGCCCCTGCGCATGCCGGTCATGGCGATCGTGTGCCAGAGGGGGGAGAGGCGCTCGTCCCTGACTGCCTCGAGGAAGGCCTTGAGCTGTTCCTTCGTCGGTGTGCATCTCTTCCGTGCCATCACCCTTTGCCCCGGGGAGGGTCCAGCCTCAGCTTGCTCTCTCTGCCGCGGCACCGCATCGATCACGACTCTCTGCATGTCAGGCGGCGCCCTGCTTGACTCCGGGTGTCGCTGTGCGCGAGCATCAGCTCCATGGCTAATCGCGGCTGGCAGACTCACTGGCACAAGCACCCGGCGGTACGCTCCGGCGATCAACTGACCCTCGGTGAGCGAGCCGCCGACCGGATGCGCAACACGATGGGCTCCTGGCCCTTCGTCTTCTGCTTCTTTGCCATCATGGTCATCTGGGCCCTGGTCAACACGGTGCTCTTCCACCGCGTCCTGCAGCACAAAGCCTTCGACCCCTATCCCTACATCCTGCTCAACCTGTTCCTCTCGATGTTGGCCGGTGTCCAGGCGGCGGCTCTGCTGATCGCCGCCAAGCGGGCCGACGCGATCGCCTCCGAGGTCGCCCTTCACACCGAGAAGAACACCGAGGATCTCAAAGCTCTCATGCAGGAGAACACCGCCCTGACCATGCAGGTCAAGGGGAACACCGATCTGCTCGAGGAGATCCACCGTCACGTCGCCGCACTGGGCGCGCCGCCCGTACTTCCGGACGAGAGCGACGATGCGGAGGGCCAAGCGCCCTCCAGGTAAGCCGCGCCGATCGCGAGCTCGGCTGATTCGCGCTCGGAGTCNGCGGCGCAGCCCACAGCGAACTGCAGGTGCTGCTGACGGCTTCCAGGCACGGCTCTGGGCCCGTGGGCCGCGAGCCCTCACGCTCTCGGCGGCGCCTCGGCAGAGGACGTAAGGTGCCAGCGCAGAGCGTGGTCCGGTCGGCAGGACACGTCTTCATGACCTGTGCGCACCGCTGCTGCGCCGCGGCCCTTGCGCGGCCTGAGCCCCGCTCCGTCTGAGTCGCGCGGCGGCGCGGCGCCCAGCTAGGCTGGTCAGGGGCGCGCCAACGAGCGCCTCAGACCCCATCCCCGACCGCCTCCTCCACCACGAGGCCCACGTGCGCGGCCAACGCCGGGGCGAGGGCGAGCAGTTGCAGGGCGTCGATCGTGGCGCCGCGCAGGCACCCCATTCCCTTGAGGCCACCGAGCTCGTTGTCGCGCAGGTCGCTCCCCGTGAGGTCCATGTTGAAGAGCTCCAGGTCCCCGAGGTCGGAGTCCACGAAACGCACCTCGCAGAGATCGCTCTCCATGAGCAGCGCGCCACGCAAGTCGCAGTGCTCGAGGAGCGCGTGAAGACGACCCAGATGCGAGAGCTTGGCCAGCCGCAGTTGGCACGCGCGCATGACGACCTCGGAGAGCCGTCCGCCCGAGAATGCTGGCGCCCGTGAAGCGGCAGTCGAGGAAGGCGACCTCGCTGAAGGCGCAGTCCAACCAGCGCGAGTTGGCGAAGTCACAGGTGTCGAAGACGACCTGCTCGCAGCGCAGGCGACGCAGCTCTGCGCCTTCGAGACGGCAGCCCTTGACACGGGCCGTCTCGAGCGACAGCTGGGTGAGGTGCTCGCCGAGGAGATCAAGCTCGACCAGCTCGACGTGGGAGTGCTCANGCTGGGCACGCAAACCCTCGGCGGTAAGTGGGGCCAGCCCCGGCGGCAGCGTCGGCATGTCCGGCGNAGGCTGCCGGCGCCGAGAGGAGTTGCGCCGCCGCTGACNTGATGCGCTCATCTCTGCCTCCCCGCCACAACATCCTCCTGACCGGCAGTACTCACCGCGGTCAGGTCGCCCGGCGCGCGCAGAGTAGCTGAGCTACTTGCGACGTCGGGCTCTTGCCTCGGCGATCATGGACGTTGGGGGTGACGGATGGGGTGCGGCGACCAGTTCGGCGGGAGTGCTAGGTCGCCGCGCGCCACAGCTCTCCCAACCATGCCGGCGCCAGGGCCAGAGAGCCTGCAACTCGCCGGCTTTCTGATCGCGGGCAGTCCAACCAGGCCCGTGCCGCCGGGGCCAGCGGGTCGTCGCCGATCGCCTGGCCGGACTTCTCGCTTGCCGNCTACAGCCCGCCGGCAGTCACGCGAGAACGGGCTCTCGGGCTATCCTAGGAAGTGNTCGAGATCAGCATCGACTGCTAGCCGCCGGCGGGCCAAGGGCGGNCTGAGATCGAGGCAGAGGTCGGGAAGGCGCTCGCCGGGGTCGAGGAGGGCGCGGGGTTCGAGTCGCCGTACGTCGCCGAGGACGACTCATCACCCGCGCCGACGCCGCCGTCCGACNCCATTGGGGTCGTCATGCGCCATCTGGTCCCCGATGCCGAGATCGCCTTCGGCCACGGGGTGGGGTTCACCGACTCGAACTGGTTCCACGCCGCATACCCCGAGACGGTCGCCTACGGGTTCAACCCCCACCTCGTCGACAGCCACGACGACGTGATACGCCGCTGCCACGGCAAGGACGAGCGCATCCGCGTGCGCGAGTTCGCGCNGCAGGCGTTGCACGCCGAGCGCGTTGCGCGCGGGCCGCTGAGCTGACGCGACCGCTCGGGGCGCGGCTACTCGCTCCCGGAGGCCTCGGCGGCGGTGGCCAGAAGGTCGACGACTCGGCGCGCGTAGCGATCATCCGGGTCGAGAGACGGGTTCAGGATCGTGACGTCGGCGCCGAGCAGCGCCGGTGAGAGCAGCAGCGGCCGCAGCAGCTCTGCTGTCTGCCGCCAATCGGGTCCGCCGGGGAGGGGGTCGTCGACCGCCGGCATCGCCTCGCCGTCGATCACGTCCAGGTCGAAGTGCAGCCAGAAGCGCCTGGGGCCGGCTGCGAGCTCGGCGGCCACGCGCTGCCCCGTGCGCCCGGGGCCGTCGGCGAGGAGGCTCGCCGACTCGATGATGCGCAGGCCGGGCGCCAGGCGGCGCGGGTCGGGCGACCCGTTGTCGCGGGCGATGGCCGAGTCTCGGACGCCGAGCGCCACCGCGTCCTCGTCGCGGAACAGCGGCGCGCCGGGCGCGTCCGGGAGGAGTCCTGCAGGGCCGTGGCCGGTGACGATCGCCAGCTCCATGTCGGCGACGCAGCCGCTGAGTGAGGAACGCCCGTCGTAGAAGTCCTCGTGGCCGTCGACGAAGGCCAGCCCGGCTCGCCCGGCGACCTCGCGCACGGCGAGGCCGGCGCCGAGCAGAACGGCGCAGCAGCCGCCGACGACAAGCGGGCGCTCCCCGGAGCGCAGGAGGGGGAGGAGCGCGTCCCTCAGGCGGAGGCTGACGGCTGCCACCTCGGCCGGGCCGCGCACCCCGGTGACCGGGTCGCGTGAGCCGCGCACCGGACCGGCCTCCACGTCGCCCAGATCGCGCACCCCGAGCGCCGCGATGAGGCCGCTCCGGCGCAGCGCCGACGGCATGCGGTTGCAGCCTTCTTCCAGGCCCTCCGAGTCGATGGGCACGCCGAGCGCGCTCGTGAATACCGTCGTCAACGTGGTGGATGCCTCCCGCTGTGGTCTCTCTGGTCGCTCATACCCGGGTCCAGGATCGGCCACTCTCGCGCGCCGCGGCGATCCACGAGTGCAGCTGCGGTTTCTGCAAGACGGGGCGCGGCCGCAGCGGAAAGGGCACGAAGGCTACCTACGGTCGCTGGCTGGGTCCCTTTGCCAGCCCCACAGAGGCGCAGGCCGCCGCCGTGTGAGGCTGATCACCGAGCAGGAACGGCGGGAAGTCACGCAAACGGCCACATCGTCCGATACAAGTGGCGAATCGCCGCGACCGCTGGAGGCACCATGGAGTGCTACATGATGAGCCGCTCGCGCGCCAAGGCGCTCGCCGAGGCGCTGCGCAAGAAACATCGTCGGCGCGCCAAGGCTATCGACGCCGACTCAGTGCGCATATACTGCATCACGAACGCCGAGCAGGAGCGTGAGCCACTCGACGACGACTGGCTCGAGACCGGGCCCATCTCGGAGCTCGTGGCCTGGATCGACATCGAGAAGCTGCTCGGCACTCGTCACTGAGCGACGGGACCGACGGCCGACGCCTCTACGAAAGGTCGCCGGTCTGCACGTCGCAGCGCCCGCTGAGGAAGGGCTCGCACCCCTCGACGGGCAGCGGCTGCGCGAAGAAGAAGCCCTGGATCTCGTCGGCGCCAAGCTCGCGCAGCAGGGTGAGCTGCTCGTGCGTCTCGACCCCCTCGGCGACCACGGTCATGTTGACGGCGTGCGCCAGGGCGATGATCGCCGCCGTGAGGGCGCGCTCCTTGGGGCCGTCGAAGATGCGCATCACGAACGAGCGGTCGATCTTCAGCGTGTCGAACGGGTACTGGGCGAGCAGCAAGGTCGAGGAGTAGCCGGTGCCGAAGTCGTCGAGGGTGACGCGCACGCCGAGGTCCTTGAGCTTCCCGATGACGCGGCCCGTGGCCGCCGCATCGGCGATCGCGGTGCGCTCGGTGATCTCGACCTCGAGCTGCCCGGGCTCAAGCTCGTGGCGTGCGAGCGCTTCATGCACGAGTGCGATGAGGCCCTCATCGGCGAGCTGTTCGGCGGCCAGGTTGACGGCCACGCGCACGCTGAAGTAGCCGTCGTCGCGCCAAGCAGCGAGCTGACGGCAGGCCTCGGCGACGACCCAAGAGCCGATCGGCAGGATAAGGCGCGTATCCTCGGCCAAGGGGATGAAGTCGTTCGGCGGGACCAGACCGCGCTCGGGGTGCTGCCAGCGGATGAGCGCCTCGAAGCCCGAGATGCAGCCGCTCTCGGCGCTCACCTGGGGCTGGTAGTAGAGGCAGAGCTCCTCGCGCTCGACGGCGCGGCGCAGGTCGGCCTCGAGCGCGATATGCTTGCGCGCCTCTGCCTGCCAGGCGCTGTCGGCGACGCGGGGCTGGTGCTCGCCGGCCTGAGCTGCGCGGCTGGCCGCCGTCACGGCGTGGGCGATGAGCTCCCCAGCCTCCTCCCCGTTCTCAGGGTAGTAGGCGACCCCGACTCCCGGCGTGAGGTGCAGCGACTGGCCGGCGAGCTCCCAAGGGCCGTCGAAGAGCTTCATCAGGCGGATCGTCAGGCCGAGGATCTGGGGCAGGTNGCGCACCTGCGGCATGACGATCGCGAACAGGTCGCTGCCGATGTAGGCGAGGGTGTCGGACTTACGCGCGAACAGCTTCAGGTGATCGCTCACCATGCGCGTCAGCTCTTGGCCGGCGTCGAGCCCGAGGACGGCGCGCACCTCGGTCGTCTTGTTGAGGTCGATGACGACCAGCGCGGCGCGGTGCTCGTAGCGCTGCGCCTGGGCGACCGCGACCTCGAGTCGGTCAGTCAGCAAGAAGCGGTCGGGCAGGCCGATGCGGGAATCGTCCGTCTTCAGGCTCGCCGCCTCGTCCGGCCCGTCGGCTGGCGTCGCACGTTCTGTCATCATCCGGGCCCGCTCCCCTCGTGGTGGCCGTGCGCACTTCCGTCGATGGGATTATCGACCTAGGAGAGTGACTTTCGTAGCTCTTGCCGTTGGGCGAGTCGGGTACTGACTGTGCTCGCCCCTTGGGCGCCGCGGAGGTGTCCCGTGTCAAGGAACCTGGTCGCTCTCCATAGCCCGCGGCCGATGTGCGCTTCGCTCGTGATAGATGTGGCATCCCGGTACACTGAGCATCGTCAGCGATGGGAATAGGCCAACACCANGGCCGCGCCTTGGCCGTTGGGNACGAACAGATCGACGGGAGGCTCGATGAATCTCTCACACACGGGATCGAGCGAGGCGCTTGAGACCAAGAACCGCTCGCGAGATGTCGCCGCCGGTTCGGGNGTCTGTACGCGCTGCATGGCGGACTGCCACGGCAACTGCGACGTCTTCAAGTCATCTTTTCGCGGGCGCGAGGTCATCTACCCGGTGCCGTTTGGGGAGATGACGGCTGGGGGCGACAAACAGTTCCCCGTTGACTACTCCCATCTCAATATCCTCGGGTTGCCATGGGGGCGAAGGCCATCGATGAGGCCAACCCGGACAAAGCCATCTTCCCGGTGGTCGACACCACTGCGGTCTACGGTCACATGCATCCGGTGCGCATGCGCATGCCCGTCTTCACCGGCGCTCTGGGCTCAACGGACATCGCCCGCAAGTACTGGGAGAGCTTTGCGATNGGGGCCGCCATCTCCGGCATCTCGGTGGTCGTCGGTGAGAACGTCTGCGGGATCGACCCNGAAACGGAGTTCAGTCNGGCTGGCAGGATCATCCGNTCCCCGGAGATGGAACGCCGGGTCAAGATCTATAAGGACTGGCAGGAAGATTNCGGCGACATCATCGTCCAGTTGAACGTAGAGGACACGAACTTCGGCGTGGCTGAGTACGTGGTCGAGAAGCTTGGGGTGGAGACCATNGAGCTGAAGTGGGGCCAGGGAGCCAAGTGCATCGGGGGCGAGATCAAGATCCGCGATCTCGACCGAGCCATCGAGCTGCAGAAGCGCGGCTACATCATCACCCCTAACCCCTCGATTCCCGCTGTCCGTCAGGCCTTCGAGGGCGGAGGCATCAAGGAGTTCGAGCGTCACTCGCGTTTGGGTTTCATCGAGGAGGAGCAGTTCCTACGCACCGTCGAGTATCTGCGGCGCACCATAGGCGTCAAGCGAGTCACCTTGAAGACGGGCGCCTACAGCTACCCCGAGCTGGCGCGTGCCATCAAGTGGTCCTCCAAGGCGCGAATCGACCTGGTGACCATCGATGGGTCTGGCGGGGGAACGGGGATGAGTCCCTGGCGCATGATGGAAGAGTGGGGTGTCCCCACCTTCTACTTGCAGGCCATGGCCTACGAGTGCGCGAAACGGCTGGCCACCAGGGGTGAATGGACCCCTGACCTCGCAATGGCCGGTGGCTTCTCCACCGAGGATCACATCTTCAAAGTGCTGGCCATGGGAGCGCCCTACTTCAAGGCGGTCTGCATGGGCCGGGCTCTCATGATCCCCGGTTTCGTTGGGACCAATATCGAGGGGGTCACGCGCAAGGGCGGGCGCGCCGGTCTCTGGACCGAGCTGCCAGCGGCCGTCAAGAAGTTCGGGCAGACGCCGGAAGAGGTTTTCGTCACCTACTCCACCCTGAAAGGAAAATACGGCCAGCAGGTCGAGACGATGCCGCTGGGCGCCGTGGCCATCTTTACCTTCATCGACAAGCTGCGCACGGGTCTGACCCAGTTCATGGCCGGGGCCCGCAGCTTCCGTTTGGACACCGTGTCCCGCACCGACCTCGTGGCTCTGACGGAGGAAGCGGCCAGGGTCTCTCGCATCCCGTACGTGATGGACGCCTTCAAGGATGAGGCGGAGCGCATACTCGATGCCTAGACGTCGTGCCCACAGACCTTGTTGAGAGCTTCTGTTGAAAGATGAGGGCCCTCCCCGTCGTTGTGCGGTCTCGAGCTCCACGACCAAGGAAGGGCCCTCATGCAGCACTCCAACGCGCCTCCCACCCGGTATGCGCTCGAGTCGCCCTGTCGCTGCGTCAGCGGGCGAGACTGGACCACCTCACGGTGTCAACCTTCTTGGAGAGTCGAGGCCCCAGGTAGGTGTTGATCTGAGCAGTGTCCCGCTGGCAGAGGTGCTCGTACTTGAGCGAGCGGTTGAAGCGCTCGACCACCCCGTTCGTCTCGGGGGCGCAGTGGCGGATGCGGATGTGCTGGCTCCGACTGCCGACGTGTTCCCGACAAGACGCTTCACCACGGCCGACCACAGCTGAGCACGGCCCAGCACTGAGTCCGCGCTGAACCTGTTAGCGTTCAGGTCGCCTTGACTTCGACGTTGCCGGTGCGGGCAAGGTGGCGCCAGTGTGCGCGCACGCCAACGAGCGCACTGACGATCGATTCGATGATCACGAGGTACATCAGTTGCCGGTAGACGAATTGCTGGAGAGGCAATGCCCAGAGCGGGCCGAGCGGCTCACGGTCGATCCGGAA
>JGI24137J36423_1000641_pt1 | contig 9936 bp, 7 predicted proteins | sample BarGraNGADG00311_FD_36423 | JGI IMG/M metagenome (IMG submission 36423) | reverse complement strand
ACCGCTGACGACAAGCTGACATTCAGGCATCCGCACGTGTTCGGCAGTATGTCTGTGACGTCGAGCGACCAGGTGCTGGAGAACTGGCAGAAACTTAAGACTCTTGAGGGCCGGAAGAAGCACTTTGTCGACAGTGCAAAACTGCTTTCATCCATCGAGAACGCCTTGCTTTCGCAGGAGACTGCCCGTTCCGACGGGTTCGATTTCGAATCGGCGGATCAGGCCTATGGCAAGTTGCTCGAGGAGACCGGCGAGTTGGGAGAGGAACTGAACGCTCCATCCAGGGACGAAGATGCGCTGGCCATGGAGCTGGGCGACGTCCTCTTTTCTGCCCTCAACGTCGCGCGGCTNTCAGGTGTCAACCCNGTGAAGGCCCTGCANCACTCATTCGACAAGTTTCGCGACCGATATGGTCGTGTCCGTGACTATGCAAAGCAACAGCAAGTCGACATCTCGACAGCACCTCCCGAGGAACTGGAGCGGTTATGGCAATTGGCGAAAAACACATAGGCGACAGTCTCCCAACGATGGACAAACAGGGCGACCACACCGAGCCCGTCATGTCTGGCCGAGAGGATCACGTCGTCAGCCAGCCCGAGGTCGTTACCAGGCAGTCTCAACCTCTACCGCCGGCCCCCGATCGCCCGGAGATCACCAACGTCTGGAGTATAGTCTGGAAGCTTCTCGCAGCATTGGGATTTGGAGCGCTCGGTATTTTTGCTCTCTCNCTCATTTCGCACCAGATGAACGTCGTGACAGTGGTGAGGTCCCTCAATCCCGGATATATCCTGGCCGCGATCGCTCTCATCTTCCTTGAAATCGTCTTTCAGGCGCTGCGGCTGCAGGCGATCCTTCGCTCGGTCGGTCTGCGGATCCCGTTTCGCACCGCCATGCGTAACATCCTCGTGGGTGAGTTCTTTGCCAGGGTGACACCGTTCGAGGCGGGCGGGGGTGAGCCGGCGCAGATCTACATGCTGTTCAAGGACGACTCAATCAACGTGGCAGATTCGACGATGGTGTTTGCCATCAAGGCGATCCTCTCGGGTGCTTCCCAGATGGTCGTCCTCGTTTTTGTGCCAGTCTGGCTGATCTTCTCTGGCCGGAGCCTGGGGGTCGACAACCGGTTCCGTCTCATTCTCTATATCGGCATAGCAGCCTACGTAGCTAACTTCGGTTTCCTCGTGTTCTGTCTCACTCGCTTGCAGTGGATCAACGATTACATCAACAGGCTGGTCCTGCGTGGNACGCAGACCCTCACGGTGCGAGGAAGGTTCTGGCAGCGAATTGCGCGTCGTATACAGAAATTCACAAATGATACGCTGCGCGCACGAGAGACAGCCATCAAGGCCAACCGACCAATGCTCGTCGCAGGCCTGGCCTACAGTTTTGTCTCCTGGGGTCTCCTCGTGCTGACGCCGATCATCCTGCTGTACGGTCTTGGCATTACATCGTCGATCACCCAGATTGTTGTGGCAACCCTCATCTACTACATCGCCGTATCCTATTTCCCCACCCCCGGCGCCTCTGTCGGAGCCGAGCTCGGGGCGGTGGCCCTGTTNGCAGCGTTTGTTCCGAATGGTATCCTGGGGGCTTTCATCCTTATCTGGCGTTTTTTCGATCACTATGTCAAGATGGGCGCCGGCGGCATTACGGCCCTCGGCGAATTCATATTGGGCCCGGCTCGTCATCGCAGGCAGCGTCGACGGGCGGACAAGGACACGAGCGCAAAGGAAGGGACGGATAAACCATGAAGAAGAGAGCCATCGTCATTGTTCTGGACAGCGTCGGCATCGGGGAAGCCAAGGATGCATTTATGTACGGGGATGGCGGTTCGGACACGCTTCGCCATATCTATAAGAGCGTACCGGGTTTTCGCCTCCCTCATCTCGAGGAACTTGGCCTGAAGTATCTGCTCGACCTGCACTTTGACAATCGCATAGGTTCGTTTGGGATCATGGAGGAGAAAGCCAAGGGGAAGGATTCTATAAGCGGTCACTGGGAGATGATGGGACTGACACTGACAAAGCCGTTTCCCACGTATCCCAACGGATTTCCGCCTGAGGTCATCGATGCCTTCGAAAAGCGCTTCAACACCAAGGCTCTGGGCAACCGACCTGAATCCGGGACCACAATCATTGCGGAACTGGGCGAAGAGCACATGCGTACCGGCTATCCGATTGTCTATACGTCTGCTGACTCAGTGTTCCAGATTGCCGCGCACAACGACATCATCCCCCTCGCCAAGTTGTATGAGATGTGCGAGATCAGCCGGCGAGAGATTCTGCAGGGTAAGGATCTGGTCGGCCGTGTTATTGCGCGCCCGTTTACCGGGACGCCCGGGAATTTCGTGCGAACATCCGACCGCCAGGACTATGCNGCTCAGCCGTTGGGTCCTACCACCCTCACCCAGGTGAGCAAGGCCGGTATGGATGTCATTGGCGTCGGTAAGACGTATGACCTGTTTGCTGGTGAGGGGTTCACGCAACATTTCCACACCCACAACAATGAGGAAGGCATCCAGAAGACGATCGAGCTGGTCAAGACCANCAANTGGGAAGGGTTGCTGTTCACCAACCTGGTCGACTTTGACATGCTCTTCGGTCACCGCCGCAATGTGGCTGGCTATGCCGTCGCTCTGGAGCGCTTCGATGAGGCGGTCCCCGAGTTGCTGAGGTCGATGAAACATGACGATATCCTGTTCATCTCTGCCGACCATGGCTGCGATCCGACGTTTACTGCGCATACAGACCATACCCGCGAGTACGTGCCCGTTCTCGCATATTCGCCTTCGCGCCGTGGCGGGACATACCTGGGAGTCCGCGAAACATTTGCGGATCTTGGAGCCACCGTGTCGGAGTACCTTGGAGTGGCACCTGTAGCGGGTTCGAGCTTCCTTGCAGATATCTCCTAGGCCTGTGCACGGATCCCAGGGATCAGTGACCCAGTGAGCAGCGGAGGCAGTCCAGCCGAATCAGATACGTGGAAAGAGCTTCTCCGGGGTCTGGTGCGTCTGGAACTCAAGCGTGGCTGTCAGGATGACGCCGCCGTAGGTGGATTTGCACGNCTCGCCCTGGTGACCGTGGAAGGTTCTTGCACACGAACACAACCTGCGGCGGAGCATGGCGTATCGAACGAGCTGCGGTCCNTGCTGGTCGACTATCAGTTTCTGCCGAACCCTGCGCGGGTAGACAGGTGCTCGGCGGTTCTTGCCCTTCTGAACGACTCGAAGTCTCCNCCTGTCGCGTCGCCACTGCCTGCAGGCGNGCCTCTGGCACGTACAANGCNGGTGTCGAAACCTCCCTNCGATAGTATGAANGCCTTGCTGGAGGTACTCGAGGAANCGGTGTCCAAATTGTGGGGAGTCGGACCTCGTGTTCAGGAGATCATGGGGAAACTCGGTGTCGGCAGCATTGCCGACCTTCTCCAGCACGCGCCCAAAGGCTACCTCGACCTGCGCTATCCGGCGGAGCTGTCGCGCGAGTCACTTGGGCAGATGGTCCTCATCAAGGCACGCCTGCTGGCGGTTACTGAGATCCGACGAAAAGTTCTGCTGGTCAAGGCGTCGGTCCGGGACCCGGGCGGGCGTGTGTTTCATCTCGTCTGGTTCAACAACAAGTTCGTGAGGAGCAGGCTTCAGGTTGGCCATGACTACGATTTCTACGGGAGACTGGAGAACTCGTTCGAGGGGGCTCAGCTGATGCAGCCGGCTTTCGAGGAGTCGGGAACGCCGGCTGCTCAACTACATATGAACCGGATCGTGCCACTCTATCACCTCACTTCGGGCATTACTCAGAAGGGACTGCGGGCTCATGTGTGGCGTGCCGTAGGCCGGATTCCCTCAGCGACGGCCGAGTATCTGCCACGGGACGTTGCNTCGCACTTCAAACTGCCCGANCTGGCATGGAGCTACCGCTCTCTGCACTTTCCGACCGATGAACACGAGGCAGAAAAGGCGCGGAGCCGGTTTGCGTTCGATAGCCTGTTTCTCTTTGAACTGAGAGTCCTGATGCACAGGCATGCTGAACAGGATGTCCCGGGAAACCCATTCGACCTGCCCACAGGAACGGTCGAGCGGTATGTCGGGGTGCTGCCGTTCGTTCCCACTGGTTCTCAGGAAGCAGCCATGCGAGACATCGAGGGAGACGTGCGCAGGCCGAGGCAGATGCACCGGCTGCTCCACGGCGACGTTGGCTCAGGAAAGACGGCGGTGGCCGGGTACGCGGCGTACGCGGCCAAGGTGGCCGGATACCAGAGCGCCGTCCTTAGTCCCACTGAGATTCTCGCGGAGCAAACGGGACGTGTCCTTCAGGAGCTGCTTGCTCCTCTCGGGCTGCGAGTTGCTACACTGACAGGAGGGATGACCAAATCTCAGCGCAAGAGCATCCTGGGCGCAGTCGCGACCGGGGAANTCGACTGTCTCGTCGGCACGCATGCCATCCTCGAGGAGGGAGTGGCATTCGAGCGTCTCGGTCTGAGCGTGGTCGATGAGCAGCATCGTTTTGGAGTTGCTCAGCGCGTGGCTCTGGGGACGAAAGGCAACGTGCCACACTCGCTTGTCATGAGCGCGACGCCGATTCCGAGAACATTGGCTCTGACTATATACGGTGATCTCGACATCTCCGAACTGGTGGAGAAGCCTGCGGGGCGGTTCCCGATCCAGACGCATCTTATGTCGGCCACAAAGCGCGATAGCGCCTATGCNATGGTGCGTGAACAGGTAGCTCAGGGCAGGCAGGCATTTATCGTGGTCCCTGCCATCGACCCGGCTTCGGATGAGGGCGATGGCACGGCGTCAGTCGAGGAGACCATGCGGGAGCTGACCGAAGGCAGCCTCAAGGGGCTGCGCATTGCGTCCTTGCACGGGCGCATGAAGAGTAGTGACAAGCAGTCGACCATGGATGCCTTCCGGTTGGGNAATCTGGACGCCATTGTTGCGACGACGGTCGTCGAGGTTGGTGTNGATGTGCCNAACGCAAGTGTCATGGTCATCGAGGATGCGGAGAGATTCGGGCTTGCTACGCTCCATCAGCTCCGTGGAAGAGTCGGCCGAGGGTCCTCCGTCTCCCATTGCATCCTCATCCAGGGTAATGTGACCGCCGAGGGTACCGAACGCCTGCAGGTGCTGGTCCGCTCTGACGACGGGTTTCAGATCGCAGAGGAAGACCTGAAACTGCGAGGCCCCGGCGACATCCTTGGGACGGTCCAGCATGGCTATGATGTTCCATTGTTCGGATCTACAGCGTTGCTGAGTTACCGCGACCTTTCCGCTCTTCCGGATATCCGAAAGGCTGCCTCGGAGCTCCTGGAACACGACCCATCACTTGGTGCTCCGGAACATGCCGACGTGGCCAGTATGCTGTCTCTCCGGTACCCCGCTTCAAAGCCAGGCATGGAGGACAATTGATATGATCATTGGGTCAGGAAAACTGAAGGGCCGTTCGTTGAAGACACTCGGCAAAGAACCATGGCTGCGCCCTACGTCCGACAAGGCACGAGAGGCTGTCATGGATATGATGCGACCGATTCTTGCGGGGGCGAGGTTCATCGACGTCTGCAGCGGCACTGGTGCGGTGGGCATAGAAGCGCTCAGCAATGGAGCGGCACATACAACCTTTGTCGATATCGACAATCGCTCAGTGCGTCTCATCGTTGACAACCTGCGAATACTTGCGCTTCAGGAGCAGGCTTCTGTCGTCAAGGGTGAGGCCGATGGATACGTGAGCGGATTGCAGGGAGCGGAGTTCGACGTCCTCTTCGCAGACCCGCCCTTTGACTCTACATTACAGGAAGGGCTCCTGGTTACCCTATCCGAACATTTGCGCGATGCGGCAGACGGCTGTATCATAATCATGGAGCATCCGTCCAGGCGACCGTTGCATGAACGTTATGATGGCCCAGAGATAGACTTGGAGAGCTACAAGGAAAGGCGCTACGGAGACGTTGGCATGACATTCTTCCGTGCGACGAAGCACAGAATCGAGGCGGACGGTAGCACCAATGACCAGACAAAATAGGGCAACTCACTTCCTGCGAACTGTTCGTCATAGCATCGTCCTCCGGCTTACGCGGTTCAGACGGACCGGGACGCTGGTGTTCATCCTGGTAGCGCTTCTATCCGCCGTACTGTGCGCTCTTCCCTTCATTCCCGCGCGCAGAAGGGTGTCTGAAGGTACGGTCGTCAGCGCGGACATGGTCTCCAGGCGAGATATCGTCTATGTCGATAATGCCAGAACTGCGGACCTTCGCAAACGTGCAAGCGACGAAGTCGCTCCTATCTACAAGTTCGACAGCTCGCGGCTGCCAACGGCGACAACTGCCCTCGAAAGCGTTATGACAAAGGTGATCGGCATACGCGCGCAGGATGCCACCGTGGACCAGGAGTCTCAGCGGATCGCGGCATTGCTCATGACCGCGNNAGGNGCAACGACGAAGTACCTTGCGACGTGTTCCGAGTCGGAGGTTCAATCGTCGAAGACGGCGGCACGTGAGGCNCTGACGACGGTCATGGGTCGCGGCGTACTNGAGGGAAACCTTCCTGCTGCCCGCGAGANCATTAACACGGAACTCAAGAAGTACGGTATCTCTGACAACCAGGTACGCTCGGCATACCTTCTGGCAGTTCGTTTCGTGTCTTCGAACCTCATATANGATNAAGAGGCGACTCAGCTTGCCCGTGACAAGGCTGNGTCCTCGGTATCGCCTGTCGTCTCAACCATTCTCGCCGGCACCGCCGTCGTGAAAAAGGGGAGTGTACTGGACCAGAGTACCGCCGACCTGCTCTTGAGTACTGGCCTGGTCTGGGGACCTCGTGCTCTCCAAAACGTCATGTCTCAGATACTGCTGGCGTTGCTCGCCTGGGGATCGGTCGTACTGGCAGTTATACTCCTGGGTTCAGCGAAAGGCCGGACCGAGCATTTGTTGATGGAGACAGCGGTCATCGGCGGTTCATGCATCGCGATTGGCTGGCTGGTCGGTGGGATGGCGGCAACGATGACCCCGTTCTTCCTNTGNATGCTGCTCGGGTTCGTGTTCTTTGAGGGTGCCCTTGCCACAGTCTTCGGCCTTGCCCTGATGGTCCTGACGTGGATCATGGTTCCGGTGCCAGCGGAAGTGCTCTCGGGGCTCGTCGTGGGGGCCATCACTGTATTCATCATCATGCGAAAGGTGAACAAGGTGAGTGCTCTTCTCATCGCCGGGCCGATTGCGGGCGTATCAACCGCCCTTGTCTATGGCTCTCTTGCCGGGCTCAGCGAGCAGCGGTTATCTGTGATCGCTGCCAANGCCGGGTATGTGGTCGCAGGGGGGGTCATTGCAGCTGTGTTTGCCTTGGGACTTACTCTGGTTTTCGAGAGGCTGTTCAACGTCGCTACGATCGTAAGACTGCGAGAGCTTCTGGACACGGGAAGCAAGCTGCTGGCGCAACTGTTCGAAAGCGCGCCAGGAACCTACCATCACAGCCTCAACGTTGCCAATCTTGCNGCAGGCGCAGCTCAGCGTATCGGCGCGAACTGGCTGATGGCTCGCGTTGGGGGATACTACCATGACATCGGCAAACTCCTGCATCCACAGTTTTTCGGTGAGAATCGAGGAGAACTGCCGAACATCCACGAGGACATCTCGCCTGAACTCAGTACCAAGGTCATCCTGGAACATGTCCAGNCAGGTGTTACGATTGGCAGGAGCAATCACCTGCCGCCCGAGGTGGTTGATATCATCGCCGAGCACCACGGCACGACTGTCGTCCAGTTCTTCTACGACAAGGCGTCCGCCGAGCAGGCAAACCTCTCGCCTGACACATTTCGGTACCAGGGGCCCAAGCCGCACACGAGGGAGTCCTCCCTTGTCTTCCTCGCCGACGGCGTTGAAGCCGCGGCGCGTTCGCTTCCCAAAGTGGACAAACCAGCTCTGGAAGGACTCATCGATGCGGTTGTCAACGCTCGCATTGCCGACGGTCAACTCGCCGAGTCAGAGCTGACGCTGGGTGAGATCACCGCCGTCAAGGACTACTTTCTCACATCTCTCATCTCATTCTATCATGTTCGAGATGCCTATCTGACGCCCGAGGAGGCAAATGAAAGAATCTGACCTATCTGTACACTGTCGTGTCGAGTTGTCGGATCCCGGATGGCTGGTGGACAGCAAGGCTCTCATAGCGCTTGTCGTCCGCATAGCCCATTTGATGCAGCCGGAACTCACCGCTATTCCGGGTGTTCGACGCGCCGTCGCCGTCTCATGCTACTTCGTCCCAGCATCTCAGATGCGGGAGTTGAACCGTGACCACAGAGGCAACGACGCGACCACCGATATGCTGTCGTTTCCGCTGGGCTACGCCGCGCCCGGTACGGGCTGGGTACTGGGGGACATCGTCATCTGTATGGATGCGGTGGAAAGCAAAGCCGTCTCTAGTGGAAACAGCCTTGAAGACCAGCTGGCGTTCTCTCTTGTTCACTCTGTGCTCCACCTGGTGGGCTTCGATCACCTCAAGGAGCATGACTGCACTCTGATGGAGCAGCGCGAGGAAGAGGTTTTCGCAAAGCTGGTGCAGGGGCACTGCCCCGATGTGGCGAGAAGGCCTGCATGACTGGACCGATCGTAGGATTGCTGGTCCTCCTGACTCTCTCGTTCCTCTTCTCCATGGTGGAATATGGTTACGTGACCATGACGCCGATGGCTTTGGAAAAAGCGGCTGAATCTTCTGTTCTTGCTGATCGGCTGAGCACCAGAATGGCTGCCGGCCATTCGATGCTCATCGCGGTGGTGGTCCTGGGCAACAACATGGCCAATCTTGGGGCATCCTTTATCTTCGCGCGGGTCGTACTCACTGTGTTCACGCGTGTAAACCCGGATCTGCTTGCGGTGGTCTCCACACTTGCCTTGACTGTTGTTGTCGTCATCTTCGCCGAGACTATCCCGAAATCGATCGGCAGGGCGTTCCCTGAACAGGTCATGCGCGCCACAGCTATTCCGCTTTACCCCTTCTACCTGCTGCTCTATCCAGGTGCACGTGCACTTGCGATGGTCTCGGGGGTCTTCACGGGACCACTGCTGCGACATGCCAAGCACACAGGCTACCTCAACGATTCCGAGGACTTCCGTTACCTGCTGAAGATGGGGCAGGAGGATGGCGTGATCGANAAAGAGGAAGAGCGACTCATCCACAACATCTTTGACTACACCAGCACGCTGGCCTATGAGATCATGACGCCGTTTGTCGACGTAACAACAGTTGAGAAGAATGCGCCGATCAGTGAGGTGATCAAGGCAATCGACGAAACCGGTCACTCCCGTCTGCCGGTCATGGACGACGACAACGTGGTGGGACTCGTTTATGCCAAGGATGCGCTCAGAGCCATGGCAGGCGGGGCCGGACCCAACGTCAAGGCAAGTGGCATCCTCCGGCAGCCGTTCTTTGCTCCCGATACCAAGAAGATCAGCAGCTTGCTCCAGGAGATGCAGCGGCAGCGCATCCAGATAGCTGTTCTCTTCGACGAGTACGGTGCCGTTTCAGGGCTCATCACTGTCGAGGACATCCTGGAGGAGGTTTTCGGCGAGATCCAGGACGAGTATGACAAGGAGGCTGCTGAAATCGAGAACGTGGGGGCAGATGCGTTCCTCATCAAGGGTTCCGTGTCGACCGACAAAGCTTCGGAACTCTTTCAGTCGGAGTTATCGGGTGAAGACTACGATACCGTCGCGGGGCTCATGCTGTCTGAAATCGGACGCCTTCCTCGTGTCGGGGACAAGGTCGAGCGTTCGGGGATCGTTTTCACAGTAGTGAACGTTGTCGGGAAGAGAATCTCCAGAGTGCGTGCAGAGCGATTGCCCACGGCTCCATCACACCCTGAGGAGGATGAAGAGTGATAGTGGGCGTATGTCTCAAATGTCGCGTCAAAAGGAGAACAACATGAAAATCGTCGCAGGAAACTGGAAAATGTT
>JGI24137J36423_1000639_pt1 | contig 9940 bp, 6 predicted proteins | sample BarGraNGADG00311_FD_36423 | JGI IMG/M metagenome (IMG submission 36423) | reverse complement strand
CGGGTTATCCTCTTTCAAGGACCTATTTTACCGGAAGGGAATTAAAGAGTATTATGGAAATATTGCTGGTTGCTTATAAATCGAGTCCTGATAACTATTGTTATTATTCCGGTCTGAGAGTTGAATATAATCCTGATAAAGGACTGCTCAAAAAGATAAAAAAGATAGAGATCCTCCATTACGATGGCCGGATAGTAAATGTTGACTTTTCGAAAAAGAATAAAAGTTTATATTCTGTCACAGCAAATTCCTATATGCTTGGATTTATAGGTATCATAAAAAAAATGAGCTTTGGCCTGATAAATGTAGTTCCAAAAGATGTGGCCGGAAATAAAGTGAAAGATATGAAAACCACTGTCATCGATATGGATGAAAAGCTGGAAGGTGTCCAGGAGGGTAAAGAGTGGCTGGCACTCCTGGAATTCCTTAATTCAATGAAAGATACAAATGGTAATGGTATTCCAGATATTGATAAGAAATATGCTGTTCCTGTGAGGTGTTTCTTCCCGGTAAAAACCAGATGAATCTTGATAGCTGACTCTGAGATTAATATTATTGATCCTTAAGCCACGATGTATGTTCATCAACTTGTTCAAAACCCGACATGGCAATAGCTGCNGAACTAATAAATTTATGTTGAAGAACCCATAGTACAGCTTCCTTATAATCAGGCTCTGTATTTGCTGATGGAGAGTATTTTCCACCGGAGCAGGTTTTCATAGCTATTACCCCGATTCCTTTCTTCGCAGCTTCAGTAAGAACTGAAATAAGCTTATTCTGATCCCATTCCGAGTAATTACCTGTTAATGAGTGCACAAAAGAACCCTTATGGTTAAAAGGGACCATTACAACGTTGTAGAAAACTTCTGAATTATTTCTTACAGGAAGCTTCATATAATCGTTGTGGGTTGAGAAACCATGGGCTTTTATAACGCCCGACTTTTTCATTTCTGCAAAAAACTTCATTGTTTCCTGATGAAAAAGAAGGTTTTCATCTTTTGCATCATGGTACAACATAACATCTATATAGTCACTATTAAGAGCCTTCATACTGGCTTCAAGTTTTAGAGATAATGCACTCCTTATCTCCCCGGCACCTTTCCTTCCTTTTCCTTTTGAGGGNAGCTCGTTTTCTTCAAGACGGATTTTTGACTGAATAACTACCTTGCTTCTGATTCCGGATATTGCTCTTCCAACCAGTTTCTCGTTGTTCCCATTGCCATATGCACGGCCAGTATCAATAAAGTTCATCCCTCTTTCCAGTGCATATTTTATTAACGATTCTTCATTTGTTCTTGGAGCTCCAAAGCATATCGGACTTACCTTTATACCGCAATTACCGAGATCTCTCAATTCAGGTCCTGAGGAAATAAGGCTGGAAAAGTTTTTTGATACCAGGCTTATTCCGGCAATCCCTGTAAGGGCTTTGGAAAAGAATTCTTTACGGCTTATTATTTTTTCCCCCATGAGCTATATGGATTATCAACAATTAATCTGGTTTTCTTGTTTGCGACAGCTAATCCTATATCGTACATTGTTCTGGTAACTAATGCCAGTTTTTTGAAGTCGATTTTTTCAATAACATCTCCTGGGGTATGATAATCCGTATGTAGTCCTGTACTGAAGAATAGGACAGGGATATCTTTTTTGACAAAATTATAATGGTCGCTACGTGCAAAAAGCTGCAACGGATGATTTCTGCCACTCAGGCTATAGTCAAAATCAAGAGGAGATTTTTTATCGATCTCATTTGCAATCTCTGTCAGCTCTTTGCTCTGATTATCGGTAATAACAAAAACAGAATTGGGTCCTGTCATCGGATGATCAGCTGTAGTATCTGCAATACCTTTAACTCTGCCAATCATATCCATATTCAGATCAGCAACGGTTTTGTCCAGAGGGAATAAAGGATTGTTAATATATGACTGTGAGCCGAATAAGCCGATCTCTTCACCTGAAACCCAGAGGAATAGAATTGATCTCAAAGGTTTTTTATCCAGACTCTGAAATGCTTCAGCCATTGAAAGAAGAGAAGCACATCCTGAAGCATCATCGTCAGCACCCGGATTAACTTTGTTTCCTGTAATGCCTATATGATCATAATGTCCGGAAAATACAACTACTTCATTTTTCCTGAGGGATCGCTTCCTTCTATATATCCTGCAACATTATTGAGTATCTTTTCTTCTTTAATGCTTACTTCAGTGATTTTGAGCTGTTTATTGGTTATCAGGAAAGAATTGGGTGTAAGTGTGGAATCTATCTTTTTTTGCAGTTCTTCAAGTGTATGTCCCGATCCATTCAGAAGCGCATCGGCAATTGATTTGTTAATAAAGATAACTTTTGGCATAGCCTGCATAAACGTGTTAACTACTTCTTTTTCCGACTTGAGGGTAACACTTGTATTTAAATAACCGGCAAATCCCGGACCTGATTCACTTAATGACTTATATCCTGATTTTGGATCAGGTACGAACAGGATTGCTTTTGCTTTAGAAAACATCAACACCGGCAATTTCATCTGAAAGTTTAGTGAGGTTGACCAGTTTGGTTCTGCAAACTGACATTTTTTTCCATCTTCTGACATCGGAGCTCTTTCCATTATTAACAGGATCTTCCCTTCCATCTGAATATTCGCGAAATCATTGTACTTATATTTGTCTGCTTTGATTCCATATCCGGCGAATACAACTTCTCCTTCAATTATCAAATCTGAAGGTCCTGTCGGGACAAGTTGGAAAAATGGATCTTTTAATGTAACCGTGTCCTTGCCGTCAGAAATAATCTGAATCTTAGTTTGATCAGGATCCATGGATTTTCTAATAATGGGATAAGGTTGAAAATATGACGATCCGTTTGCAGGTTTAAGTCCTATTAATTTAGCCTGTGAAGCTATATACTGCGCAGCAATTTCAAGTCCCTCTTCTCCGTCCTTCCTGCCTTTGAGAAGGGGAGATGCCAGGAATGAAACATAACTCTCAAGGTCGGAATAAGTTATCTTTTTTTCGGAGTCGATGTTTCTCTGGGAGTAAACAGAAACAGGAGCCATTGTCACCAAAGACATGGTAATCAGACAAATATAAAATATTTTCATTGTGAATAAATTCAATTAATGATTTGCATTGGGCCAAAGTTAATAAAGATTTAAGGAATTATTTTCATAAGTTTGCAAACTGATATAAAATTAATGGGGACGAGTATTTATTTTTGGATTGGGTTTCATATTTTCGTGCTCATAATGCTTGCACTTGATCTTGGTGTTTTTCATAAACACACGCATAAGGTGCCAGTAAAGGAAGCAATTATATGGAGTTGCGTCTGGATAACTCTTGCTCTTTTATTTGATTTATTTATATATTTAGATAACGATTTCGGTAAAATCAGAGCCCTGGAGTTCCTTACCGGGTATGTAATTGAATACTCACTTAGTGTTGATAATATTTTTGTTTTCATTCTTATATTCTCCTATTTTGCCGTAAAAGATCAGTATCAGCACAAGATATTATTCTGGGGGATTCTCGGAGCGCTGATTATGAGAGGTATATTTATCTTTGCCGGTGTTGCACTCATCAACCGGTTTCAATGGATTGTTATCATTTTCGGCGGATTTCTTGTTTTTACAGGGATCAGGATGTTATTTCAGAAAGAGGCAGAGGTTGATCCTGAAAAGAATGCTATTGTAAAATTCTTCAGGAGATTTCTTCCTGTTACCAATTCCCTGCATGGTGACAAATTAATTGTAGTGCAGAACAGGAGAATGTATGCGACGCCATTATTCCTGGTTCTTCTTATCATTGAATCTTCGGATCTTATTTTTGCTGTCGACAGCATTCCTGCAATCCTGGCAATAAGTAAGCATACATTCATAGTTTATACTTCGAATATCTTCGCAATATTAGGATTGCGGTCACTCTACTTTGCCATTGCAGGCATTATGGGATACTTCCGTTACCTGAAAGTTGGTCTGGCTTTTGTTCTTACCTTTGTTGGTGTGAAAATGCTTGCCTCATATTTCCATTTTGAGATACCAATAGTTACATCTCTGGGGATAATTATCTTAATTCTTCTGATTTCAATTCTTGCTTCTGTTGTTATAAAAAGAAAAGACTGATGATTACACAAAGGCAAAACCCACCTACTCCATGGCCGTTATTGGTTCTTTTCATCGTTATTACAATCAGTGCCATTATATTTGGCTTTATATATTATAATTATCAGAAAAAAAATCTATTAACTGAAAAACAGATTGAGCTTTCTGCAATAGCAGATTTAAAGATCAGGCAAATAACTCAGTGGCGGCTTGATCGGTTGGGGAATGCCAACTTCCTTGGAGAAAACACNCTACTGGTCAGAAGGATGTCAAAACTTGTTACCGAACCAGGACTACTGCCATTGCGTAAAAATGTTTTTCAAAGTCTTAAATCACTTACAGAAAATTTTGACTACAAAAGTGTTCTTCTTTTAGATACTCTTGGTAATGTCAAGCTTGGCTATCCTCCTCAGGATACTCTGGTAGGAGATCATCTGAGGCCGCTATTACCTGAAGTATTAAAAAAACGTAAGGTGTTGCTTACAGATCTTCACCGGGCAAATATTGTAAGCTTTGTTCATCTTGATCTGATCGTACCACTTATCGACAGGAGTGTAAATTATACCACGGTCCTGGGTTTCCTTGCCCTCAGGATTGATCCCCAAAAAATACTTTACCCCTTAATACAATCCTGGCCTNCGCCCAGTAAAAGTGCTGAGACCCTTATATTCCGATTGGATGGTAATGAAGTAGTGTATCTGAATGAACTCAGGCATCTAAAGAACTCTGAACTTACTTTGAGAAAACCTGTAGCGACAGAAAAGCTACCTGCAGCCTTGGCTACTAAGGGTATTACTGGTACAACGGATGGAGTTGATTACAGGAATGTTCCGGTAGTGGCAGCGATGAAAAAAATTCCGGGAACACAATGGTATATGGTTGCTAAAATAGATCGCGATGAGATATTGTCTTCCCTTAACGACCAGATGAATATGGGTGTTATTATACTGGTTCTTTTCATTTTTTCTACCGGTTTTTTCCTGGGATTTATCTGGTGGAATCAGCGCGTCAGGTTTTATCGGGAGAAGTACGAGAATGAGCTTAATCGTCTTGCCCTGGTCAAACATTTTGACTATATTTTGAAATTTGCCAACGATATTATTTTATTAATTGATGAAAATCTGAACATTATTGAGGCCAATGATCGTGCTCTGGAGTTCTATCAATATACCCGTANTGAGTTCATAGGGATGAAGTTGGAAATGATACGGGCTCCGGAATCCTTATCACAGTTTACCGAACAACTTAATCGTGTTGATGAAAATGAATCTGCGACATTTGAAACTGTTCATATTAGAAAGGATAGAACTATTTTCCCTATAGAAATCAGCTCAAGAATCGTGAATATTGATGGATCAAAATACTATCAGACGATCGGCCGCGATATAACCGAACGAAAAAGTGTTGAAAACACACTTAGAGAAAGCGAAGACAGATTCAGAAAAATATTTGAGGAAAGTCCTTTTTCCATGCTGATAACCGGAAAAGATTTTAGCATAATTAGGGCAAATTTATCATTCTGCACTCTGATTGGTTACCGGGAAGAAGATCTTAAGCTATTTACTTTCAGGAATTTTACTCATCCCGACTATATAAGTAGCGATGAGATATCGCTTCTTAAGCTGATTGCAGGGGAGATACCTGTTTACCACACTGAAAAGAGGTATATCAGGAAAAACGGATCAATTATCTGGGGATCTACAACTGTCAGCATTATCCGCAATAATAATGATGAGGTCCAGTTCTTTCTCGTAATGATTGACGACATTACCTCACGAAAGAAAGCNGCGTCTGAACTCGAGAGCTCTGTTTCCCTCCTAAAAGCTACCCTGGAATCAACAGAGGATGGACTTCTCGTTGTGGATTCATCCGGGGAAATTGTACAGTATAATCAGAAGTTTACAGAGATGTGGAGAATCCCGGATCAAATACTGGCTGATGGAAATGATAATGATGCGTTGGAATATGTCATGAATCAATTGATTAATCCTGATTCTTTTTTGGAAATTGTAAGGAACCTTTATTCAGAGCCGGAAGCAACCAGCTCTGACTTGCTTGAATTCAGTGATGGAAGGGTTTTCGAACGTTATTCACAACCACAGAAGATCAACGGAAAAAGTGTCGGGCGTGTTTGGAGTTTTCGCGATATTACTGAAAGAAGGAGGGCAGAAATAGATCTTATTGCAGCAAAGGAAAAGGCTGAGGAGAGTGACAGGTTAAAGACCTCCTTTTTGCATAATGTTTCTCATGAGATCCGAACTCCGATGAATGCGATTATCGGGTTTTCAACTCTTTTGAATGAACCCGATGTGACTGAAGCGGAGAGGCGTCAGTATATTGATATCATTTTTCAGAGCGGAAGTCAACTTCTTTCGATAATAAACGATATTGTTGATATTGCTAATGTTGAAAGTGGTCAGGCAAAAGTTAACCTTGTGAAAGTTAATCTGAATCTGATGTTGAAAAGTCTTAATGAACAGTTCAGTATAAATGGAAAACAAAATAGCGTTTCAATAAATCATAAAACGGCATTATCTGATAGCGATTCGGCTATATTAACAGACAGTACCAAGCTTGTTCAAATCCTCTCAAACCTGATAAATAATGCTATTAAGTTCACAAAGAAAGGGCGGATAGATTTTGGATATGTTCTGAAAGATAATTTTCTTGAATTCTATGTAAAAGACACAGGAATAGGTATTCCTCAGGAATATCATTCCCTGATTTTCGAAAGGTTTTATCAGGTCGACCGTGCAGTATCAAGACAATATAACGGTACCGGATTGGGACTTTCAATTTGTAAAGGGTATGTTGAACTCATTGGAGGTACAATCAGGGTTGAATCAGAACCCGGAAAAGGGACACAATTTGTTTTTACAATTCCTTATTCCAGGGTTTAAGTTTTTTTTGCATCAGGAATCTATATTTTTGTCTATCAANGTTTTATATTGCTTAGACAAGATTAAATCAAAAAAAATATTACTAATTTTTTTTGAACATTAGCATTTATACATTGTTTATTTAATTAGTCTAAATAAACATATCTGAGTATAAACTTAATTTTGATTCTATGAAAAAGATGCTTTTGATTTTGTTAATCGCTTTTTCTGTGACAAAATTATGGTCACAGTACAATGTCGAATTTGAAACAAAGAAACCTGTTGAAGACAGGAACTTCCGCATTCCTCTTATAGGAGAGAAAGCACCTTCCTTCACCGCATATTCCACAAATGGTGAGGTAAGATTTCCTGAAGACTATGGTCGTAACTGGAAAATTCTGTTCAGTCATCCTCAGGACTTTACACCCGTATGTACAACTGAAATACTTGAATTGGCTAATTTGCAGAGCGAATTTAATAAGATGGGTGTAATGCTAATATCAATCTCTACAGATCCACTTGATACTCACAGGCAGTGGAAATCAGCAATGGAGAGCCTCGTCTATAAGGACAGAGAGGCTGTCAAAATAAACTTTCCTCTTGTTGATGATGAAAATCTGGTAATTTCAAAAAAGTATGGAATGATTCATTCAGCATCNAATACAACAAGAGATGTAAGAGGAGTGTTTATAATTGATCCTGACAATATTATTCAGGCTATTTATTTTTATCCAAAGGCTGTTGGCAGAAATACAGATGAACTTATAAGGGTGATTACAGCTCTTCAGAAAACATCTTCTGAAAAAGTAATGACACCGGCCAACTGGAAAGCAGGGGAAGATGTATTAGTCCCCTCTATTCCAAATTCAACAGCCACGACAGCGGAGCTTGCATCACATGGCCTTTATAACCTTGCATGGTTTGTATGGTACAAAAAAGCCAATTAAATCTCTGTTAATCTTTTTTTCGGGGAATAGAATCCTAAATTATTCTACAATAACAATTGTCAGAATCAGGAAAGCCAGGTAAATCCTGGCTTTTATTATTAATGCTCCGCTATTTTTGGCATCTGCTCATTCATCCCAATTTGTAAGGATTGGCTTTTCCAGAATGTTCATCATATCTTTAACAAAACCCAAAAACCGGCGCTGCACCGGAGGTGTAGCGCTATGGTTTTTATTTTTGATATCATTATCCAGACAAGCCTGGAACGTCCACTAAAAATAAAACCGGTCACCTTCATGACCGGTTTTTGGGTTGTGGGGGATGACAGGTTCGAACCACCGACCCTTTGCTTGTAATGCGTAGGAAGGCTTTTCATTTATCATAAATATTCTCGCTAAATCTTCCCGGGCTATTTTGGACTCATTCCGATGGGAAGCTTGTAAAGAATCCGGAATAATATTGTAAAAAGTCATTTAATAGTTAATTTTAACAGATAAAAGATTATTATCTAATTTTATTAAGATGAAAAAACAGGCTTTTCTTCTTTTGTTTACCTCTTTAATATTCACTTTTTCATCTGCAAATGCACAATCCAGACATTTCAAAAAGCCCCTGCCAGAATTATGTGCATCTGCAAATGCACAATCCAGACATTTCAAAAAGCCCCAACCAAAATTAGGNGCAGGTGTCAAAGCCGGGCTCAATTATGCTAGTCAATACACCAGCAGTACAGCTAACAGTGTTGATTTTAAAAGTATCATCGGGATTAATGCTGGCGCTTACTGTAATTATTTTCTTCTGGATTTCCTGGCCATCCAGCCTGAGTTAATGGTGTCCGGTAAAGGNTCCCATTGGAAGAATCAGTATTATGATGCCAAATATAATCTGACCTATATCGATTTGCCGATATTGATAAAATATCAGCCTGTCGCACAGATTAATATTCATGCCGGTCCTCAACTTAGCTACCTTGTAAGCGCTAATCAGAAAGATTTTGGGAATAATCAAAAAACTAACGTAATGGATTATTATTACAAGTTTGATCTTGGCCTTGCCTTCGGTGTTGAAGCAAATCTNCCTTTCAAAGTTAACCTGACAATAAGGTATGTTTTAGGATTAAATACTGCAACTACAGGGGCAGAGTATACTGAAACCTGGGAAAATAAGTCTTTTCAGATATCACTTGGCTACAGAATATTGGGCAGATAATGTCGGCATAAAAATGGAACAAAGAAAAAACTAACGTGTTATCGGAGGCAGAATAATCAACATCAGTTTAGTGTCTGTTGGTCGGGACTTAGCACACCTTTCCAATGCAGCGAGGCCCCTGGAGAAATCCGGAGGTTTGTGCTTGAACAAACTCGTAATCTGTAACTTTGATCAACTCAATTCTTAAAACTATTAAGAAAATTCTGTTATCGCTTTTAGCATTTGTTCCGTTGGTCTCTTTTGCACAGTTAATCGATGAGTTGTGTTAAAAACGTGTGCAAATAAAAAACACCTACTAAGTTTAATCCCTGTAATTGTTTCATCTTCAAGGTAGGGGATGATCCCGCTTTGGCGGGACCGACCCTCCCGACTTTTAGTCGGGATGCTCTGAATACGACTTTATCAGGCTCTCCAATCGTTCCCTGTTTTTCCAATTTTTAAGTTGTTTTTCTCTGGCCATAGCATCTTTTTTATTGTCAAATACCTCTGAGTAGACCATTATCCAAGGTCTGCCAGAGGATGAAAAACCTTTGGAATTTCTATTGTGTTTGCAAAGTCTCTCTTGAACGTTGGAAGAAAATCCAATGTAATATTTATCAATTCTCTCAGAGTAAATAATATAGACGGTGTACATAATTGAAAACCCCGTCAAAAACGGGGCTTAAAATCTGTGGGGGTTGAGGGATTCGAACCCCCGACCCTCTGCTTGTAAGGCAGATGCTCTGAACCAGCTGAGCTAAACCCCCAATAAATTCTTCTAACAATGAACTACCGACCCTCCCGACTTTCAGTCGGGATGCTCTGAACCAGCTGAGCT
>JGI24137J36423_1000638_pt1 | contig 9949 bp, 10 predicted proteins | sample BarGraNGADG00311_FD_36423 | JGI IMG/M metagenome (IMG submission 36423) | reverse complement strand
CATGAGCGCTTCGTCGACGATCTGCGGGAAGTACGTCGTGGGCGGATGCAGGCCGTAGTCGAGCATCCGCTTGGCCACGTCCAGAGCGCGGACCCCGTGCTCTTTCAGCGGCGACGCCGAGACCACGAACTCGTGCATGCAGCGCCGTTCGAATGGGACCTCGAAGAGGTCGCGGATGCCCTCCAGCATGTAGTTGGCATTGAGCACCGCCATCTCGCTCACGCGGCGCAGGCCGTCCGGCCCGAGGCCACGGATGTACGTGTAGGCGCGCACCAGTACGCCGAAGTTGCCCGCGAAGGTGCGCATCTTGCCGATGGACCGGGGGCGGTCGTACTCGAAGAAGAAGCGACCGTTCTCCGCCTTCTCCACCAGCGGCACCGGCAGGAAGGGCTCAAGGATATCGCGCACGACGATGGGGCCGGCGCCGGGCCCGCCGCCGCCGTGCGGCGTGCTGAAGGTCTTGTGGGGGTTGAAATGCACGATGTCGAAGCCCATGTCGCCGGGGCGGCTGATCCCCAGCACCGCGTTGCTGTTGGCGCCGTCGTAGTACAAAAGACCGCCGGCCTCGTGCACGAGCCGCGCGATCTCGGTGATGTTCTCGTCGAAGAGCCCCAGGGTGTTGGGGTTGGTGAGCATGAGGCCGGCGATATCGGAGTCGAGCAGAGCTTCCAGCGCCTCGAGGTCGACGCCGCCGCGAGCGTCGCTGGGCACCGCCACCGGCTCGTAGCCGGCGATGACCACGCTGGCGGGGTTGGTGCCGTGCGCCGTGTCGGGGATGAGAATACACTTCGGCGCCCGCCCCTGCGCCTCATGGTAGGCGCGCATGATGAGCAGGCCGGTGAGCTCGCCGTGGGCGCCGGCCGCCGGCTGCAGGGTGGTGCGCGCCAGGCCGGCGATCTCGGCCAGCCACAGCTCGAGCTCGTACATGAGCTCGAGGGCGCCCTGGGCGAGCGCCTCCGGCTGGTACGGGTGGAGGCCGGCGAAGCCCTCGAGCCGGCAGGCGACCTCGTTGACCTTGGGATTGTACTTCATGGTGCAGGAACCCAGCGGATAGCTTCCCGTCTCGACCCCGAAGTTGAGCGTGGAGAGCTCCGTGAAGTGGCGCAGCAGGTCCACCTCGCTGACCTCGGGCAGGCGGGCGGGCGCGGCGCGGCGCAGGCCCGCCGGCACCAGTTCCTCCAGCGGGACCTCGGCCACGTCGAGGGCGGGCAGGCTGAACGCCCGCCGCCCGCAGCACGACTTCTCGTAGATGGTCCGGCGCTCGGCGTCAGCCACGGCCCACCTCCGCACCCGTCATGTGGTCCGCGACGGCGCCCACGAAAGCGTCCATCTCGGCGCGCGTGCGCTTCTCGGTGACGGCGATGAGGAGGACCCCGTCGAGGTCGGCGCCGGCGTCGAACTCCGCGGCAAAGCGACCCGCCGGCACACCGGCGAGAAAGCCCTGCGGCACCAGCGCCTCGACCAGCTCGGCGGCGGAGCCGGGCAGGCGAACGGCGAACTCGCGGAACACCGGGCCGGCAGTAAAGGCGTCGACGCCGGGCACCTCCAGCAGCCGGGCGCGCAGGTGGGCGGCCTTGCGTGCGCACAGCTCGGCCAGTTCGGGGAGCCCCTGCTTGCCGAGCCAGCTCAAGTGGACGAGCGCGGCGAGCGCGTTCAGGGCGTGGTTGGAGCAGATGTTGCTGGTCGCCTTCTGGCGGCGGATGTGCTGCTCGCGGGTCTGCAGAGTGAGCACGAAGCCGCGCTTGCCGCCGGCGTCGACGGTCTCACCCACGAGGCGCCCGGGGATGCGGCGCATCAGCTTTCTGGTGACGGCCATGTAGCCGAGGCCCGGGCCGCCGAAGTTCATCGCGTTGCCGAACGCCTGCGCCTCGCCGACGACGATGTCGGCGCCGAGCGCGCCCGGCGCCTCGAGCAGACCGAGCGACAGAGGGTCGGCGACGACCACGAAGAGCGCGCCCGCGCTGTGGGCGACCTCGGCCACGGCGGCCAGGTCCTCGAGAGCGCCGAAGAAGTTGGGCTGCTGCAGCACCACGGCCGCCGTGTCGGCATCGACCGCGGCGGCGAGCGCCTGCGGATCGGTGATCGCGCCCTCCGGCAGATCCACGACCTGCGGACGCGGTCCGTACCCCGCCGTCTCGGTGGCCAGGACCTGGCGGTACTCGGGGTGTACGCCGGCGCTGAGCACGATGCGCCCGCGCCTGGTCTGCCCGCCGGCGAGCAGAGAAGCCTCGGCCAGCGCCGTGCCGGCGTCGTACATGCTGGCGTTGCTCACGTCCATGCCGGTGAGCTCGCAGATCGCCGTCTGATACTCGAAGATGGTCTGCAGCACGCCCTGGCTNCGTTCCGGCTGGTAAGGCGTGTAGGCGGTGGCGAACTCGGAGCGGCTCACGATGGCGTCGACGACTGCCGGCACGTAGTGGTCGTACACGCCGGCGCCGAGGAAGTTGACCAGGCTCGTCGCCGGCGTGTCCGCCGCCGCCAGGCGGCGCAGCTCGCCCAGGAGTTCGGCCTCGGAGACGGCGGTGGGCAGCGCCAGCGGCTCCCGCCGGCGCACCTGCTCGGGGATCTCGGAGAAGAGGTCTTCGACGCCGGCGACACCGACAGCGGCAAGCATCTCCGCGATGTCGGCGGGGCTGTGAGGTACGTAGTCCGTGGTCGCTCCCCTGTGCCTCAGGCCTCGTCGAGGAAGGTCTTGTAGGCGTCGGCGTCCAGGAGCTCGCCCAGCTGCCCGGAGGCGCTCATGCGCACGCGGATGAGCCAGCCCTCCCCGTAGCAGTCGTCGTTGACGTGCTGGGGCTCATCTTGGAGCAGCGCGTTGACGTCGACGACCTCGCCGGCGAGCGGTGCGACCAAGTCGCTGACCGCCTTGACCGACTCGAGCTCGCCGTAGGAGCTCCCCGCGGTCACCTCCGCGCCGACCTCCGGCAGGTCCACGTAGACGATCTCGCCGAGCGAGTCCTGAGCGAACCAGGTGATGCCGAAGACGGCGTCTTCGCCATCCGCTCGCACCCAGTCGTGTTCCTTGTGGTACTGCAGGTCCTGTGGGTATGTCTCGTCGGCCATCGTGTCTCCTGTCGGCGCTGCCGTGGTCCGCTCACGAACGTGCCCGCGACGCGCGGCGCAGAAACGCGCGCGGGCCGAGAGCCGCCGCTCCCGGCGCCGGCCAACAAGAAAGACAGTGTGGATTCACCACCCTGTCTGACCGCCGGCGCCCACAGCGGCGGCGCCTTGTCATCCGGGGCCCNGTCCGGCCGCGCACCGTTTNCCTGAGAGTTTCGGCGCCAGCAGCGCCTTGCCCCTTCGGCGCCCGCCTTGAGGGCGGGATCTCTCACGCGGCGTTCAACCGGGCTGCCTCGCCTGTCGGCTCGGCGCAGACACTGTAGCACCGTCGTCGTCGAAGGCACAAGAGACCAGTGGCAAGAGGAGAGCTGCGAGGTGCCCGCCGCCGGGGCATGAGAAAGGCGACTGGAAAACGACGTAGCATCTGGGCGAGCCACTCCCGCGACGCCGCCGACGGCGGCGGCGAGATCCGCGAGTTCGACCAGGCCGTCCTCGCGGCGCTGTCGTGGCCCCAGGAGCGCAAGGACACGCTCGTGGTGGTGACCGCCGACCACGAGTGCGGTGGGCCCAAAGCCGACGAAGACACGGACTATGACCTCATCGCGCGGCAGACAGCCAGCAACGAGTGGATGTGGGGTCTCGTCAGGGCCGGCAAGATGAGCATCGACGNCACACTGGCGACGTATGCCGGGATCGNGCTCACGGCGGTCGAAGGGACCTGATAGCCGCCGATCACGAGATGGGGATCACCGACGTCCTGGCGGCACGCGACCACGTGACTTGAGACTCGAGTGGCGCCGACGCCGACGCGCATACGGACACTCCGGTGCCGATCATGGCCTGGGGACCGGCGCCGCGGCCTTCAGCCTGCACGGTGCCGACAACGAGGTGGTCGGCCAGCTCCTGCTGGATGCGGTGAGCCGCTGACGAGCCGGCAGGACTGCACCGCCGGCCGCGAGCGGCTTTCGCTGCGCAGCACCAACTGATCCCAGCCACAGCAACCCTTCCGCACGCACGTGGGTCGCAGCATCGTCACAGTGGCACGGAACTCGGCGACCTTCTCGTCCATGGCGAGACGCTAGTCGTCCAGGTCGGCACGCGCCTCCACGGCCCGCTGCCGCTCGTCCTCGACCCGTTTCTCCAGCCGCCGCGTCTCTGCGGCGAGGCGCCCGCCCACCGCCTGGCGCTTGGCGCGCGCCTTTCGCACGCCCTTGTCCAGGGTGCCGGCGAGCAGGAACCCGGCGAGCATGAGCGCTGCCGCGACCATCTCCGCCGGGTAGAGGCCGGCGGTGTCGCCGAGGCGGGCGCGCGACCCGAGGAAGGCAAGCAGCGCGGCGCCGGCCGCGATCAAAACGTTGGCCCAAGCCCGGTAGCCGAACTCGCGGCGCCGCGCGAAGCGCCACACCGACCACGCAGCGCCGCCGAACAGCAGCAGCGTGCCGGTGATGTTGATCGGCAGCGACATCACGCGCGGGAAACCAAGACTGGGTCCCAGCGCCTGCCCACCCACGGTGATGCCCGGCACCAGCTTGGCCATGTCGAGCTCCACCGTGGACGTGCCCACGAAGAAGACGACCATGCAGGCGACGAGGAAGACGAAGTACAGGTCTCCCCAGCGCCGCTTGCGCGCCACCAGGTACAGCGTCCCGAGGCCGAGAAACCCGACCAGCGACGCGGCCAGAACGATGTAGATGCGGTACACGGTGGGGTCCCACTCACCGCTGGACTCGGACCACGCCTCCATGGCGGCGGCGATCGCGTAGAACAGCAGGCCGATCGCCCAGGCGAGCTGGTGCAGCCGGCGCCGCAGCAGGTATTGGCGCACCACGAGCGCGAAAAACACGAAGCCGAGGACGGCCGTGGCGGCCGCCCAGCCCCAGTGCGACCAGAACGCTGCGCTGGCGATCATGGCGCACACCATACCACCTGCGCTCGCGCAAGACCGCCGGCCTCGTCCCGCCAGCCCCGTCCCGCCGGCCCCAACTTTCCCACCATTGTCCCGCGTCGGTGCTTTTGCTAGCCTCCGGGGGAGGCCTGTCCACGCCCACCCGGGGAGAACCACCGATGGTCCAATGGGACGACGCCCCGCCTCGCCTGCGGGAGCTGCTCGCGCTCGCTACCGACCTCGCCCGCGACGCGGGGCGGGTGCACGCCGAAGGCATGCGGAGCGCCCTGCGCGTCGAGACGAAATCGTCGCCCACCGACCTCGTCAGCCAGGTCGACCGCCGGGCGGAGCACCTCATCGTCGAGCGCCTCGCCGAGCTCCGGCCCGACGACGCACTGCTGGCCGAGGAGGGAGCGCTGAGCGAGGGTGCGAGCGGTGTGTGCTGGGTCATCGACCCGCTGGACGGGACCACGAACTACATCTACGGCTACCCGGCCTTCGCCGTCTCCATCGCCGTGGAGATCGAGGGGCAGGCGCGGATCGGCGTCGTGTACGACTCGAGCGCGGGGCGCATGTACCGGGCGATAAGCGGCTTCGGAGCGGTGTGCGACGACCAACCGGTCCGGGCGCGGGAACAGGCCGACCTCTCTAAGGCCCTCGTCGCGACCGGCTTCTCATACGAGGCGGCGCAGCGCACGCGCCAGGGTGCCGCCGCGGCGCTGGTCCTCGGCCGCGTGCGCGATATCCGCCGCGGCGGGTCGGCGGCGCTCGACCTCTGCCACATCGCCGCCGGCCACGTCGACGCGTACTGGGAGCTGGACCTCTCGCCGTGGGACCACGCGGCTGGAAGCGTCATCGCACGTGAGGCCGGTGCCGAGGTCGTGTTCGCGGAGGCGGCGCACGGGCGCGGGCCCGCCGTCGTCGCCGCGCACCCCGCCCTCATGCCAGCGTTTCTCGGGCTGCTACGCGAGGCCGGCGCGCTGCGCTAGCCGCCCTCGCCGGCCTTACCGGCGCAGCTCGAGCAGCTCCAGCGGATGGTCGAGCACCGTGCCGGCGCCGTTCTCGACCAGCTCCTCCCGCGTGCGGAAGCCCCAAGAAACGCCGATCGCCGTCATGCCCGCCGCGGTCGCGGTGCGCATGTCGATGCCGGAGTCACCGAGGTAGGCGATTCGTTCCGGAGGCACTCCGAGCCGGTCGCCGACGAACAGGGCCACGGCAGGATCGGACTTCAGCGGCAGACTCCGCTGTGCGCCCATGACGACGTCGAACGTACCGGCGTCGAACAAGGCGCCGACGATGCGCCGGGTGAGGTCGTCCGCCTTGTTCGAGAGTACGGCCAGCTTGACGCTGTCGGCGCGCAGTCTGCTCACAAGGTCGGCGACCCGTCATACAGGCGGGTCTTGTCCAGGCAGTGCTCGCGGTAGTCGGCGATCAGCTGGTCGAGACACGCGGCGATCGTCTCCTCGGTCCGCATCTCAGCCGGCAGCGTCTGGCTGACCAAGTTGCGCAGCCCCTTGCCGATCATGAGCTTGTACGAGGCACAGCTATGGACCGGGAGGCGTCGACCGCCCAGGACACGGTTCATCGCATCGGCGATGTCCTCGAGCGTATCGGCGAGCGTGCCATCCAGATCGAAGATCGCTCCGTCGAGCTCCACCGCGCTCCTCTCGTGCTCGCCGCCGGCGAACGTACCGTGTGTATATCACGGGCTGCGTTAGGATTCGGACACGGCTTGCGACAACGATGTAAGGAGATCCCAGAGCGGACGCTTGGACGGCAAGGTCACGATCGTCACGGGCGCGGGGTCCGGCATCGGCAAGGCCACGGCGATCCGGTTCGCCGAAGAGGGCGCCCGTGTGACGTGCGTCGACGTCAACGGCGACAGCGTCGCGGCGANGGNGCGCGAGATCGGCGCTGCCGCTGTCGCGGTCCAGGCCGACATCTCCGATCCCGAGCAGGTGCGNGCCTACACCGACGGCACGGTCGGGCGCTGGGGCAAGCTCGACGTGGTGTTCAACAACGCCGGCGTCAACCTGCCGGGCGTGTTCCACGANGCATCTGACGAGGTGATCGANCGGACGCTGGACGTCAACGTCAAGGGCACCATGTACGGGTGCCGGTACGCCATCCCCCACATGCTGCGCNCGGGCGGCGGCTCGCTGATCAACACNAGCTCGGTGAACGGCATCGTCGCCGAGCCGTTCCTCACCGTGTACGCGGCCTCGAAGGGCGCGATCGTCATGCTGTCCAAGGGCATCGCGCTCGACTACGTGAAGCAGGGGATCCGCTGCAACGCCATCGCGCCCGGCTGGGTAGACACGCCGGTCAACTACGCCCATGCCGAGCTGCTCGGCGGGCTCCAGCACGTGTACGACACCATCGCTTCGTTCCAGCCCATAGGCCGCCCGGGCGAGCCGCGGGAGATCGCCAACTGCGCGCTCTTCCTCGCCTCAGACGAATCCTCGTTCGTCACGGGCACGGTGCTGGTGGCCGACGGCGCGATGACCGCGCAGTAGTCGGCCTCCCGTCCGGTCAGCCGGCCGCCGTGTCGAGCGCGTGCGGCACGGCGCGCGGGAGTAAGCGGCGCGCGGGTCGCGCTGTCCTACACGGCGGACGGCAGCGTCTGACGCACCCCGGCGAGTTCGGCCATGAGGCCGTCGACGGAGAAGATGCGGTCGACCCTCGCCGCGGTGGTGCCCGCCGTGTAGAGCGGCTCTTCCTTGTCGGCGTCGTAGCCCGCCGCGGCGCAGAGGCCGTTACAGATGCAGAAGGAGTGCTCGTTGTCCTCCTTGGCGGAGCAGCGTGTGAAACGCCCCCGCGCGTCTTTGAGGAGCACATAACCCTTGTCGCACTTCGGCGGACGCCGCCGGGCAAGCGCCGACTTGTACATGGGCGACTCGCGCAGCACGCGGAAGGGCAGACCGCAGGGCGAGCCCGGGTCGTTGGCCACCACAAGGTCCTCCGGGCGCGTCCGCAGGACAGCCTGCTTGTAGGCGTCTGAGGCGCTGCTCTCGTCGGTGGCCAGGAAGCGCGTTCCCATCTGCACGCCATCGGCGCCGAGGGCGAGGAACCGACGGATGTCCTCGTGGGTGTAGATGCCTCCGGCCACGATCACGGGGAAGTCGCCGTGCGCCTGCGCGACCTCCTTGACCGGCGGCAGGAGACGCTCGAGGGTGTTCTCCTCGAGATCGACCTGGTCGGCGCGGAATCCGAGGTGGCCGCCGGCGAGGGGTCCCTCGAGGACGACCGCGTCGGGGCGGTAGTGCTGGCGCTCCCAGCGCCGACAGATGAGGCTGAGGGCGCGGGCCGACGAGACGATGGGGATGAGGGCGGTGTCGCGCGGCGGCTTGATCGCCGGCAGAGAGAGCGGCAGCCCGGCCCCCGAGACGATCGCGTCGGCGCCGGCGTCGATGGCGCCACGCACCGCGGACTCGTAGTCACGCTGCAGAGCGACCATGATGTTGATGCCGGCGTAGCCGCCGCCGGCCTTGGCCGACGCGACCTCGCGCTGCACGGCTTCGTAGGTGTCGACCTTGCGGCCGACGCGGTCGCCGACGATGCGGTCCAGACAGACGCTCGAGAGCAGCCCCAAGCCCCCGGCGATGGCCACGGCGCAGGCGAGCGGATAGAGGGACACCCCGACGCCCATGCCGCCCTGGACGATCGGCAAGGGTATGCGCATGCCTTTGATGGTGAGCGACGGGAGCGGGGGAATCGAGATCAGGGCAACTGCTTTCTTTTTGTCAGTATACCCGAGAAGCGATGGCCGAGTCGACGGGCCTCGCGCACCGTGTCGGCCAGGCTCATCGGCCGTCGCCCTGGCCTGCGTGCCGGTGGTGGCGCGAGCGGCGGTCAGCCGGCAGAACGAGGCGTGAGTGCCGCTGCTCTGAGTCCGTCGTCAACGGCGGCGGCGTCCGTCGCGCCTCAGCGCCGGCCTCGATCCGAGACAAGACCGTAGGCGAAGAGCAGCACGACGGCTCCAGCGAACGCGACCAGGAAGCTCCTGAGAGAAAACCCCGTGAGCCCGGGGCCATGGGTGACGGCAGTCAACACCCAGCCGCCGACGACAGCGCCGATGATGCCGACGATGACGGTGACAATGAGGCCCAGGTGGCGCTTCGTGACAAAGCGCGCCGCCAAGCCGGCAAGCCCGCCTATCACGATCCACGACAAGATACCCATGATCCCTCCTTGGGTGGTCATCCGTCACGGGATCGCTACCACCTTCATGTCCGGGCAGGGTGCCCTGGACTGATGAGCGTGTACCCGTGCTTCTCTCCGTCGAACCGTTGCGCCGCGAGTGCGGTGATTCGGAGCCGCGGCCTCGCCCGACGGCTCAACGGTGCGCCGGCCCAGCCTACGGGAATACCCTCTCACCATGGCTGGGCATACATGGCAGAACATCGTGTCGCGGGTCGACCGCACCCTCGGGGACGGCTTGGAGAGGCAGGTCGCGGCCCACCACCGGCGCCGCCTGCGGAACCTGGGCTGGGAGCAGGTCTTCTCGCCCGGGCCAGGCCTGTGGGCCGAGGCCGATCCGCCGCCGCGGCCGGGCAACGCCTTGGAACTGCTGGTCGACGGCGAGGCCGCGCTGCCGCGCATCGCCGAGGCGCTGACCGCGGCCCGCTCACAGGTCACCATCGCCGGCTGGGCGATCACACCCGACTTCGCCCTCACACGCTCAGGCTCGCGACTCGTGCTGCGCGACGTGCTGGCCGAGCTGGCGGAACGCATGCCCGTGCGCGTGCTGCTGTGGGCGGGGGCGCCGCTGCCGGTCTTCCGGCCCTGGCGGCTCAACGTGTTGGCCGTGCGCCGCAGGCTCACGGCCGGCACCAGGATCCAGGTGGCGCTGGACAGCCACGAGCGCCCGCTGCACACGCATCACGAAAAGCTGATCGTGGTGGACGGCGAGGTCGCCTTCGTGGGCGGCATCGACCTGACCGACGACCCGGTGGACCGGTTCGACGGCAGAGACCATGTGTACCGCCGCGTGTACGGCTGGCA
>JGI24137J36423_1000634_pt1 | contig 9966 bp, 10 predicted proteins | sample BarGraNGADG00311_FD_36423 | JGI IMG/M metagenome (IMG submission 36423) | reverse complement strand
ATGATCTTCTCGATAACAGGATGAAGACTTGTTCCTATCATTGTTGAGAGCCAGTATGGTGCAAGACCTATGGCAGCTACAGATCCGATTAAAGTTACAACAGAAATCTTTTCAAACCATTTTGCATCAGGAAGATGCTCAAAATGCTCATTTGTCGTGGGACCGAGTAATAAAATTGCAACTACCCTCAAAATGTATACGGCTGTAATGACAATGGAAGAGACAGCTAAAATAGTAACAATCCGGTAAAAGAGTTCAGGATGCTGGAAAGCTCCAACGAAAATTGTCATTTCAGCAACGAAACCACTCAGTCCGGGAAGTCCTAATGAAGCCAGACCTGCAATTACATAACAAACAGACAAAAAAGGAATAACCTTCATCAATCCTCCCATCTCATTTATCATTCTTGTATGTGTGCGGCCATAAAGCATCCCGATCAGAGCAAAGAACAGGGCTGTCATCAATCCATGAGAGATCATCTGGATAATAGCTCCATTCATGGCTGTCTGATTCATCATGAGCACTGCAAAAAGTACAAGACCGCAATGACTTACTGACGAGTATGCATTGATATATTTCAGATCTTTCTGGGCTATTGCTCCAAAAGCCCCGTAAACGACACTGATAGAAGTGAGTATAATAAATATCCATGATAATTCATGTGCAGCTTCAGGCATTAGAAAAATAGCTACCCTGAATGCACCATAACCACCTAATTTCATAAGCACACCTGCATGTAACATTGAAACAGCAGTAGGAGCAGAGGCATGTCCATCAGGAGACCATGTATGAAATGGGAATAATGCACCAAGAACACCAAATCCTACAAAAGTCAGAGGGAAGAAGAGTCTTTGAGCTGGTAAAGGAATTACAACTTTTGAAATCTCGAGTATNTTAAAAGTAAGCTGATTTGCATTCGGGGAGGAATTAAAGTAAATACCAAGCAAACCAACGAGAAGAAGAGCTGAACCACCCATAAGCATAAGGGTCAGCTTCATTGCCGAATATTCTTTTGGACCTGTCCCCCAGATTCCTATTAATAGGTACATGGGTATAACTGCCAGTTCGTAAAAAAGGAACATGGTAAAGAGATCGATTGAGATAAAAAATCCGAAAACTCCTGTAGCCAGAAGAATCAGGGAAACAAAAAATTCTTTTCTGAGATACTCAACTTCCCATGAGGCAAAGATACCGGCAAAAACAACCAGTGAGGTCAGAGAGATCATTGCAACAGATATACCATCNACTCCAACCGCATAATGAATGTTAAGACTTTTAAACCATAAATAGTCTTTTATAAATAACATCTCATCGGTATTACCGGCGTGACGGGCAGTAAGATAAAGAAAAACAAGACTTGCAGCCATTAATAACTGCAGNCCCATTCCAAATGCCGATACCAGGCGAACCTGGCGAGTATCCTTTAAGAGCAGGATAGCAGTTATTGTTAAGACCGGAATTACTACAAACAGAGATAATATATCCATAATTAAAAGTCTTTTTCTAAATTATCTGTTATTTCCACAGGTATATAAATAATATTGCCAGCATGATCGCACCGGTAATGAAGACAAAAGCATATTTCTGCAACTGACCCGATTGAAATCCTCTTATCCGGAAAGAGACACTTTGAGTTACAGTGGCAATCATNTTCATTGTAGCGTCAACAACATGGCGGTCGAACCATGCAACCGGTTCAGATATATACCTGAAAATGATCTTCTTCGTAACAAAAAGATAAAGTTCGTCAATATAAAATTTGTTGAATGCCCATTTATAGCTGTACTTAAATGTTGCAGCCAGNTTATNNGGTATTGCACTTTCCTTCCTGTACATAACATAAGCAATTCCGATTCCAAGTAACCCAATGAGCACAGAAGGTATTGCTATAGCCATTTCAAGTTCGCTCTCGAAAATTTTCCCATCTGATGTAACAAGTTTGTTGAAAGGAATAAATCCGGTGACTACAGACCCAATGGCAAGTACAATTAATGGGATAGTCATTGTCAGAGGGGCTTCATGCGGGGTATGGTGATAGGAAGTATCTCTCCCCCAGAAAACACTGAAATAGAGCCTGAACATATAGAAGGCAGTAAGACCAGCAACAGCATATTCAACAGCGAATAAGATTTTATTACTATGGAATGCGGCTGCAAGTATTTCATCCTTGCTGAAAAATCCGGATAAAGGTGGAATTCCGGCAATCGTCAGACAGGCAATTAAGAAGGTCATGTGAGTGACAGGCAGATATTTACGAAGTCCACCCATTTCAGTCATATAATTGCTGTGAACTGCGTGTATTATTGCACCGGCTCCCAGAAATAGTAATGCTTTAAACATAGCATGGGTAAACAGATGGAACATTGATGCCATATAACCTAAACCCTCATGCCCGCCATAACCTGACACCCCAAGAGCGAGCATCATATATCCAATCTGTGACATTGTGGAATAGGCCAGAACCCTTTTAATATCAGTTTGGGTACATGCTATAACTGCTGCAAAAAGCGATGAAAAAGCTCCAACATATGCAACGACTTCGAGTGCGACGGGAGCGGAGAAAGCATAAATAGGAAACATCCTGGCTACAAGATAAACACCGGCGACAACCATAGTTGCAGCATGTATAAGTGCTGAAACAGGTGTCGGGCCTTCCATAGCATCGGGAAGCCATATATGGAATGGAAACATTGCTGATTTTCCTACACCGCCCATAAAGACAAAGATCATCGACCATGTCATAACTGACAGGCCAAGGAATGCGACACCTCCACCCTGGGTTATGGCAGTTCCTGTCGGATTAGTCAGGGTAATAAAATCAAATGTTTTGGTATTAAATGATAGAATCAGTATTCCTATAAGAAATCCGAGGTCAGCAAATCTTGTAACAATAAATGCTTTTTTTGAAGCTCTTACTGCAGAAGGCTTCTGGTAGTAGAATCCAATCAACAGAAAGGAAGAAACACCAACCAGTTCCCAGAAAATATACATCTGGAAAATATTTGTTGCCAAAACCAATCCCAGCATCGAGAAACTGAATAGGGAGAGAAACGAAAAGAAACGTTCAAATCCTTTTTCCCCCTTCATATATCCAAGACTGTATATATGAACCATTAATGAAACTGTTGTAATAACAACCAGCATCATAACCGATATAGGATCAAGAAGAGCTCCAATATCAATGTGCAGCTTATCGGAAAATTGAAGCCAGGTAAAATTGAAAGCTATGATTTTCTGATAGGCTCCATCTATCTTTTCGCTTGAAAAAAAGTAATTCCAGGCAGTAATGTATGACAATGCTGTAATTATCGCCAATCCGCATGTTCCCAATATTCCTGAGAGCTTTGGAAAATACTTATGACCTGCCAGACCCAGAAATATAAACATAAGAAAGGGCAGCAGAAGAATCCATATTGTATAATTGAAATTTATCATATTCAAAATATCCTATAGGTGTAGTAATCAGAATTTCATTTCATTAANATCTTCTACATTGATTGTTGTAAATCGCCTGTAAATATTAATTATTATAGCAATTGCAACCGCAGCTTCTGAAGCTGCAACAGCAATCACAAACAGGCTGAAAAACATACCCTCCAGTTTATGCGGATAGAGATACCGGTTGAAAGCCAGAAAATTTATATTTACAGAATTTAAAATCAATTCCACCGACATAAGTATTGTAATCAGATTCCGGCGGGTAAGGAAACCGTAAATTCCGGCGAAGAACATTACTGTNGCCAGAATTAAAAAGTATTGNAATGGTATGCCAGTATTCATTTTATTCNTGATTTTATTTTTATAACTCTACTTTTTTAGGACTGCCCTTTTTTGCGATTACAATTGCTGCAACCATGGCAGCAAGAAGTAATACTGATATCACCTCAAATGGAAGTACATATCCATCATAGTTAACGGATAAGAGGCTTTTCCCTATAAATTTCATGTTCACCTCCTTTGCAGCTTCGGTTGTTGCTGAAAATTTGTAATCGAGAATTGTAATGATAGACAAAACAGCTCCGGTTAATGTGGCAAGTGCTGAAAAAATATTCTTTTTCCAGCCGGAAGATTCAAACTTCTGGCTTATATGACTTGTCAACAGAATTGAGAAGATGATTAGAACGACAATCCCTCCGGCATAAAGAGTAAGCTGTACTGCAGCAAGAAACTGATAATTAAGCATGAAATAAAGCCCTGAAGTTGATACCAGGACAAAAAGAAGAAATACTGCAGCTCTAAGGATTTTGCGACTTGTAACTGTCAGAATTGAAAAGACAACAATCATTGCAGAAAAAAGGATAAACATAATCTGATTAGCAGCCATTATTCAACTCCTTTCATTAATTGTGAACCTGGTTTATTTAAAGTTTTGATAAGAAGGGCCCTGTTAAAGACTGCATGTTCAAATTTCTGAGAAAAGGCAAGTGCATTTGAAGGACATGTCTTAACACATAAGGCACAGAAGGTACACATTCCTAAACGATAGATGTGTTTGTCAATCGCTCTCTTCTTTTTACCATCTTCAGTAAGAATTGATTTTGAGATTACCTCAATTGTACCATTCGGACAATTTATTTCACAAATCCCGCAACCTGTGCATTTATGTTCATTTTTTTCATTATGCGGCATCACCACCTCACCTTTGAAACGGTCGAACATGACAAGATCTTTACGGTTGCTGGGATATTTCTGAGTCACAATTGTACCTGGTCTGAAAAAATACGATCCCGTAACTTTCATACCTTTCAGAAGCGACCATACCCCCAAAATTATTTCCTTCAGATAATTTATTATACTTCTCATTCAGAGATATACTTATATAGTTATTTACAATTAAAAATGCCAGCCCATAAGAACTATAAAGGACATAATCAATACATTAACAAGATTGATCGGTAATAAATACTTCCATTCGAGCGTAAGCAACTGGTCAATTCTCAATCGCGGGAATGTCCACTTGAACCACATCATCATAAAGATTACAAAGAATGTTTTTCCAATGTACCAGATAAATGGAGGAATAAAATCCATTACATGATTAAATCCATCCCAGTGACCAACATGAAATGGCATCCATCCACCGAGAAAAACTGTTGCAGCAATCGATGCAACGATAAACATGTTGATGTATTCTGCGAGGAAAAAGAATGCGAATTTTATCCCGGAATATTCAGTATGATAACCTGCAGTCAGCTCAGATTCAGCTTCAGCAAGATCAAATGGCCCGCGATTTGTTTCGGCAGTACTGGAAATAAGAAAGACAATGAAAGCAATAAATGCCGGGATATGACCTCGGAAGATGAACCAACCCGCACGTTGAGCCTCAACAATTTCGGATAGTTGCATGGATCCGGCAAGAATCACAATAGTAATAATCGAAAGNCCTACCGATAATTCATAACTCACAATCTGAGCACCGCTTCGCATAGCTCCGATCAGGGAGTATTTGTTATTGCTTGACCAGCCGGCAAGAAGCACTCCGATAACCCCCATTGCCGAAACTGCGATGACATATAATACTCCGATATTGAGATCAATGGCATGCAATCCTTTAGCAAAGGGTATTGCAGCTATTGCCATAAATGATGCTATTATAACAATAAAAGGAGCAAGGTTAAATAGAAATCCGTCAGCATTCTTTATCGGNATCAGCTCTTTAAACAGCAGTTTGAAAAGGTCGGCAATCGTCTGGAAAATCCCGAAAGGTCCAACTCTGTTAGGTCCGAGCCTGTTCTGCATAAAAGCACATACTTTTCTTTCCGCATAAACAAGAAAAAGTCCGATAAGTGCATAAAACAACAGGATTAAAACCCCGATGATAAGCATCTCGGTTATAGTCGTCCAGAAGGGAGACATAGCGTTATGCAGGCTTGTGTCGACCCACTTTGTAAGAGAGGAAAAATCGTAGATGACTTTCCACCACGGGACTGATAGCGAAGGAGAAGTATTTGGTGCGACAATATCAGGTAGCATAAATTTTAACTTTTTACTTTTGTCTTTTTACTTTTGTCTTTTGTCTTCTGTCTTGATTTACCTGTCAATATCCGGTATAATCAAATCAAGGGAGCCACCAATTGCTACAAGGTCAGCTATCTTGAATCCCTTTGCAATATGGTTGAGCACAGAAAGATTTGAAAAATTTGGTGATCTGAATTTTACACGGTAAGGATTCTTATTACCATCGCTTATAACAAATACTCCCAGTTCNCCACGTGCTGTTTCAACTCTTTGATAATATTCACCTTCAGGCAGTTTAATGATTGGTTTCATTTTTACGGCAAAGGGTCCCTCAGGAATATTATCTATCAGTTGTTCAATTATTTTCATCGATTCCCACATCTCCTCGATACGGGCAACATACCTGCTGAAAGTATCACCTTCAGTTAACAATATCTCTTTGAATTGTACCCTGTCATATGCGCTGTAGGGCTCATGTTTCCGAACGTCGCATGAGAAGCCCGATGCCCTCCCGGTAGGACCTGTAACTCCAAAAGATATTGCATCTTCCTTTGTTAGTTTCCCTATACCTTTACTTCGTTCATGAAAAATCACATTGCCTGTTAATAACTGATCATACTCAGGTAGAATTTTCCTGAAATACTTAATAAACTCCTTAACCCTTTTCTGAAAGTTGGGATGAATATCGTACATCAGGCCGCCCGGACAATTATAGCTTACTATCATCCGNCCGCCNCACGTCTCCTCAAATATGTCAAGGATTTTTTCCCTGTCGCGCAAACCATAAAAGAAGCAGGTCAGTCCGCCAAGATCCATCCCGAAACATGCCCACCAGAGCTGGTGTGACTGAATACGTGTAAGCTCGGACATAATTGTCCGGATCACCTTTATCCGGTCGGGAATATCTACCTCAAGGGCTTTTTCCACATTCAGACAAACAGCTTCATTATTGATATGAGCTGAAATGTAATCCATTCTGTCGGTGAGATGAATAATCTGCGGATAGGTAATGCTCTCGCACATCTTTTCAATTCCGCTGTGAATATATCCGACATGAGGTTCCACATTCTTTACCATTTCACCTCTGAGCGAAACAAGAAGCCTCAGCACTCCATGAGTGGAGGGATGCTGCGGACCCATATTTATAAAATATTCCTGCAGTTCGTCAGGAGTAGTGATTATTTCCTTGTCTTCCATAAATTACTTGGTAACGATATTTATATCATCAGCATAGTCTTTCCTTAAGGGGAAACCCCACGANTTGTCAAGGAATAACCTTCGNAGGTCAGGATGATTTCTAAACTTTATCCCTATAAGATCGTATACTTCCCTCTCGTGAAAATCAGCAGTCCGCCAGATATCTGTTACTGAATCGAGTTGAGGATTCTCCCTGTCAGATGTCCTGGTTTTTAATACAACGGAATGATCAAAGATTGTCGATCGCAGGTGGTAAATAACCCCAAGATCAACGCCGTAGTCGACACCAGTAAGGCAAAAGAGAAAATCAAATTGTGCCTCTTCTTTTTCTCGTAGCTGTCTGGCTAACTGATATAACATTGAAGGAGCTACTGTAACTTCGAGGTATTGTTTGCCCTCCTTTATCTCAAGATTCTGTGAAATCGATTTTAAAAATTCTCCCAATTGTGTTTTATCCATAGATGATCAGATTTCTGTAATTGGCCGTTACTTATTTATAATCATGAGAAATATTCCTCTCTTTCCTTGATTTAATGGTCTCTGTTTCAATCAATCGCTGAAGCTGAAGCATCCCATATAATAATGCTTCCGGACGGGGGGGGCAACCCGGGACATAAACATCGACCGGAATTACATGCTCAACTCCTTTAACTACGCTGTAAGAGTTAAGGAAAAACGGACCTCCTGAAATTGCACACGCACCCATTGCCACAACATATTTTGGTTCGGCCATCTCATCGTAAAGGCGTTTTAAAACAGGTGCCATTTTATGAACAATGGTTCCGGCAACTACGATCACGTCTGCCTGACGGGGACTGGCTCTGTAAACTTCCATCCCGAATCTGGCAAAATCGTGTTTTGCAGCTCCGGCAGCCATCATTTCAATACCACAACATCTCGTTGCAAAAGTAAGAGGCCACAGGGAATTTTTCCTGCCCCAGTTAATAACGTCATCAATTGTTGTAAGCAGAATATTAGTGCCTGTCGCATTAAGAAGATCAAGGCTTTCATTATCCCCGAATTCTTCTCTCTTCATTCCTTTTATTCCCATATCAGCGCATGTTTTTTCCAGGCATATAATAATCCCAGACCCAGTATGAAAAAGAATATTATTATTTCGATGAAAGCAGCCAAACCGGTTTCTTTCATTACAACAGCCCATGGAAATACCAGCACTGTTTCAACGTCAAAAACGAGAAAGAGTATGGCAAAAAGATAATAACCGACATTAAATTGCAACCATGTAACGCCCTCAGTTGGAATACCACATTCATATGGTTCAAATTTCTGAGGATTTGTTGATTTTGGAGCCACGATTCCTGAAAAGATCAGAACTAATCCTACAAAACTGGCTCCTACAAGGAAAAATAGAATTAACCATTCATTATTCATAGAAATAGAATTAGGTTTAGATTCGAACCGCACAAAAGTAGATTTTTTTTTTGTTTTGTGAAATTTTTAACAGATGATATAAGTGATATTTATCACATTAGACAAAAATGAACTGTTATTTATTTCACAGATTAGATGCATGTTACGCCATTTAAAGCTGATAGGTGTTTTTTCAGGATTATGGAGAATTCCCTGACATGACTTTTTTCATGCGATAATCGCTTTTTAATTAGTTAATTTTGTCGGCTGGTAAATCGGTCATTACATATTTTCAGGTTTAATAAGAATATTATGAGTTCAGATACACATCATTCTACAATCTCGGGACTGGGAGGAGAAGTGTTCGAGCACACAGAAGTCAAGGCAAGCCATTGTTACCAATGCGGAAAATGTTCAGCCGGTTGTCCTCTTTCAGAAGAGATGGATTATCCCCCAAGTGTAATTATGAGGATGTTGCAGACAGGCAACCCCGCTCTCGAAGAAAAAGTATTGCGCTCTTTCTCTATATGGGTATGCTTAACATGCGAGATGTGTTTTGCCCGGTGCCCGATGAGTATAGATATTCCTAAAATGATGGATTTTCTCAGAGAGAAATCATTAATAGAGAAAAAAGCCAATCCTAAAGCTAAAGAGATTGTTGCGTTTCATAGATCATTTCTCGATTCAATTAAATATACCGGAAGACTTTATGAAATCGGATTGTTTGTTGACTATAAAGCCAGAACTTTAAAAATCCTGGACGATCTTGCCCTTGCACCTAAAATGATGAAGCGCGGTAAGCTGAATATTATTCCTGAGTTAATAAAAGACCGCTCTGGCATCGCTGCAATTTTTAGAAAATCCAACAGAAAAAATAAAAACTAAATATATGACTCTCGGCTTTTATCCAGGTTGTTCCCTGAAAGGATCCTCGCGTGAATATGCTGAGTCGGTCCTTGCCGTTGCAAAAGCATTCGATGTCAATCTCGAGGAAATCAAAGATTGGAATTGCTGCGGGGCAACAGCCGCCCATAACATGAATAAGGAGCTCTCTCTTGCGCTTCCGGCAAGAATACTATCTCTTGCCGAAAAACAGGGATTAACAGAAATAGTTGTACCATGTGCAGCCTGTTACAGCAGGTTAACAGTAACTAAACACGAGTTGGCCAAAGACCCGGCACTTAAGGCTGTTGTAACGGAGGCAAATGATCTCGAATATACCGGATCGGTAACAATTTTAAATATCGTTCAGATGCTAGACAAATATATCACACCAAACCTCGGGAGCCGTGTGGTAAAACCATTTGATCATAAAGTAGCATGTTATTATGGATGCCTTCTTGTGAGGCCACACGATATACTGAAATTTGACCGGGAGGAAGATCCTCAGTCGCTGGATGTTCTGATGCTCAAGGCTGGTGCAACCCCGATTGACTGGGC
>JGI24137J36423_1000630_pt1 | contig 9977 bp, 9 predicted proteins | sample BarGraNGADG00311_FD_36423 | JGI IMG/M metagenome (IMG submission 36423) | reverse complement strand
TTTTACAATGAAAGCAACGTTAAGAAACATTCTTATCTTTTTTGGAGTTTTACTCCTCTTGGCTTGCGCCTGGTATTTCCGGAATATTGTTGTCTACATTTTGGTATCGGGAGTACTATCTATTATGGGCCGACCCCTGGTTGATCTGTTTTGCAGAATCAGAATTAAAAAATGGTTCTTTCCCCGTTCTCTCAGCGCCCTTATTACACTGGCAATAATATGGGGAATGATCATTTTGTTTTTTGTCACTTTCGTGCCTCTGGTTTCGAGCCAGATTAAATATTTTTCAACCATCGACAGCGAAAAAATTGTTCAGATAATCTCAGGTCCTATTAATAAAGTTGAAAGTCTGTTCAGAGCCTTTAATAAGGATATTGCAAAGGATCTTTCTATTCAGAACTATATTATAGCAAAGGTTGCAGGAGTTCTTAATATTAATTTTATACAAAATTTTATTGGTTCACTTTTAAGTATTCTTGGTAACGTCATTATTGCCGTATTCTCAATCACATTCATTACATTTTTCTTCCTGAAAGATAATCGGTTATTCTTCGAATCTATATTAATGTGGGTGCCCGATAAATACGTTGATAATGTTACCCGGGCGTTGTATTCGGTAAAGAAACTTCTCACAAGATATTTCATTGGAATTGTGATACAGAGCACATGCATAATGATTCTTATTACAATCGGGATGACAATTGCAGGAATAGATTTTCAACAGGCTCTTTTAATGGGACTTATCCTNGGAATTTTAAATGTTATCCCTTACGTTGGGCCCTGGATTGGTTTGTTTATAGCCATTATAATGGGTGTTGCTACTCACATTAATCAGGATTTTACAACTGTTGTGATACCTCTCGTTACATATATGATAATAGTTGAAGCTATAACACATTTAATTGATAATGTTGTATTTCAGCCAGTAATATTTTCTAATAGTGTTAGAGCTCATCCTCTTGAAATTTTTGTTGTGGTACTTGCTGCCGGATTTGCTGCNGGNGTACCCGGAATGATATTAGGAATACCGGCTTATACGGTGATGAGGGTTTTNGCCCGCGAGTTCTTTTATAATTTTAAGGCAGTGCAGAAGATAACTTCCAGCCTGGATCCTGAAAACATTGGAAATAAAAACCATATGCCTTTTCGGACAAATGAGGAACCGGAGAATACATAGATTATTCCATTTTTATTATGATGGATTCAGGAATATGTCAGATTGGGGAAGAAAAGTCTGGATTATAATCATTATTAAGCTTTTTATTATTTTTGTTATTTTAAAANTCTTCTTCTTTCGGGATTTTCTTTATAACAATTACCACGATGACAAACAGAGAAGTGAACACGTCATCGATCAATTAATAAATTCATCAGATAAACATGATTGAAAATGTTGATTTAAGCCTTGTTGACTGGTCAAGAGCTCAGTTTGCCCTTACAGCTATCTACCATTGGCTTTTCGTACCTCTTACCTTAGGATTGTCCTTTATACTGGCGATAATGGAAACCATCTATGTAAGGACAGGTAATGAGGAATGGAAACGAATAACACAATTCTGGATGACCCTTTTTGGGATAAACTTTGCGATTGGTATTGCGACAGGTATTATTCTTGAATTTGAATTCGGAACCAACTGGTCGAACTATTCGTGGTTCGTTGGAGATATTTTCGGTGCTCCACTTGCCATTGAAGGTATTCTGGCTTTTTTCCTTGAAGCGACGTTTGTTGCAGTAATGTTTTTCGGATGGAATAAAGTGAGTAAAAAATTTCACCTGGTTTCTACCTGGCTGGTAGCTATCGGAGCCAATCTCTCAGCACTCTGGATTCTGGTCGCTAATGCCTGGATGCAAAATCCTGTCGGAATGATATTTAATCCTGAGACTGCCAGAAATGAAATGGTTAATTTTTGGGCGATTCTTTTTAATCAGGTCGCCGTTGATAAATTTTTGCATACCATTTCATCAGGTTTCCTTCTCGCAGCAATGTTTGTACTTGGCATAAGCGCATGGTTTCTGATAAGGAAAAGGGAAGATCTTCTGGCAAAGAGAAGCATACTGATTGCGGGCGTGTTTGGACTTTTATCTTCTCTGTTGGTCGCATTCACCGGTGACGGATCTGCCAGAACAGTCTCAAAAGTGCAACCTGTTAAGTTTGCATCGATGGAAGCACTATATGAAGGTAAAACTAATGCCGGACTGATAGTTTTCGGAGTCTTAAAAGACACTGATAAAAAAATCGGAAAAAAAAACATCAAAGCATTTGCCTTCAAAATTGAGATACCGGGGCTACTTTCAGTTCTTACCGGAGGCGACAAAGATGCATATGTTCAGGGACTTGCAGATCATATCTCCGGTAATGAAAAACTGGGCATAATTTCTATCCCTGAGAAAATCCGGAGTGGCAAACTTGCCAGGGATGTTCTTGCATCTTATAAAAAAGCGGAACTGGTTAATGATACCCCGCAGATNCAGGCTATAAAAGAGGTTTTCAAAGACAAAGANTTCCGTGACAAATATTTCAGATATTTCGGATATGCNTCAATCGATAAACCTGAAGATGTAGTCCCCAATGTGACNATTTCGTTTTATTCTTTTCACCTGATGGTTNTACTGGGTTTTCTGTTTATTCTGATTTTTTCAGTTGCACTTTATTTGCTCTTCAAGGGGACAATTTCCGACAAAAAATGGTTTTTATGGGTAGCTCTTCTATCAATACCTCTTCCTTACATAGCAAGTGAGCTAGGCTGGTTACTTACAGAGATGGGACGCCAGCCCTGGATAATTCAGGATATGATGACTGTATCAAAAGCTGTTTCACAGATAAGTACAGGGTCGGTGATTACAACATTCATTCTTTTTGCAGTTCTGTTCACCGTATTGCTTATTTCAGAAATATCAATTATGGTTAAACAAATCAAAACAGGACCCAAACATTAGGAGGACAAGCTATGACTGCGATGATATCTCAACTGTTTCTGCAACATTACTGGTGGATTATTATCTCGCTTCTGGCCAGCCTACTGGTCTTTTTGATGTTTGTACAGGGAGGACAATCGATGATATATTCACTTCCTTTGAACAACCTTCATAAGACAATGATATTAAATTCATTAGGACGAAAGTGGGAATTCACTTTCACTACTCTTGTAACATTCGGAGGAGCTTTTTTCGCCTCCTTCCCACTTTTCTATTCCACAAGTTTCGGGGGTGCATACTGGGTATGGATCGCAATATTGTTCAGTTTTACCATTCAGGCGATAGCTTATGAATTCAGATCAAAACCAAATAATGTTTTCGGACAGAAAACTTTCGATCTGTTTCTCTTTCTGAATGGTTCTCTTGGACCATTTCTGATAGGAGTGGCAGTTGCTACTTTTTTTACGGGCGCAATGTTCAGTCTGAATTCTATGAATCAGGTACATTGGTCAACTACATGGTACGGCCTTGAAGCCTTATTGAATGTGCGAAACCTTACTCTCGGTTTTGCAGTATTATTCCTTGTAAGAATAAATGGTCTGTTATATATAATAAACACGGTTGACGATGAGACTTTAATTGAGAGATCTGTTAAAAGATTAATCGCCAATTCTATCCCTTTTCTGATCTTCTTCCTGTATTTTGTCATTTCGCTGCTCTTCTCAAACGGGTTTACAGCTAACCCCATTACAGGTAAGATATCTATTGAAAAGTTTAAATATCTTCATAATTTCACTGAGATGCCAGTTGTTATGGTACTTTTTTTAACAGGAGTAATTGGTGTCTTGTTTGGTATAGGAATAACATTAATAAAAAAGAGCATTAACGGAATTTGGTTCTCCGGAGCAGGAACAGTGCTTTCAGTATTCTCTTTGTTTCTTATTGCAGGTTTCAATGGAACCTCATTTTATCCCTCTTTGTACGATCTTCAGAGCTCACTGACAATCAGGAATGCCTCTTCGAGCCTTTTCACGTTGAATACAATGATGTATGTCTCATTTATTATTCCTTTCGTTGTCGGCTATATCTGGTATGCATGGAAAGCAATTAATAATACTAAAATCACAGAAGAGGAGATGACTTCGAGGAACATAAATATTAAGGCATGCGGTAACCGGCTACCGGTATGCGGCAGATCTTCTACCGCAAACCGCACACCATTTTACAAACAGACATTAATACTATTAAACATGTACATAAGTCAAATCCTTCAATACCTCATCTGGCCGGGTTTTATATTGTTAACCTGGTTTATAGTAAAAATTGCTTTATCTGCTTACGAAAAGAAATTTCCCCAAAAGGAATAGTCAATCAAAAAATCAGGTAGGTTTGTAGCCTGAAACGATTATGATCTCAATGGAATTTCCATCTTTAAAATCATGGTTCAAAGGGGCGGATAATTATCCTTTTATCATTGCCGGACCTTGCAGTGCAGAGAGTGAGGAACAGGTTTTAACGATTGCAGATTATCTGAAAACTACGGGGAATGTGAACCTTTTCAGGGCAGGCGTATGGAAACCGAGGACCCGTCCCGGGACTTTTAGCGGAGTAGGAGTAAAAGCATTGAAGTGGCTCCAGAGAGTTCAGTCAGAATACAACCTTAGAGTGACTGTTGAAGTTGCTTCTCCAAAACATGTTGAAGCATGCCTGAAATATGGAATTGATGTATTATGGATAGGGGCAAGAACTGTTTCAAATCCTTTTTCTGTTGAGGAACTTTCAGAAGCTTTAAGGGGCGTTGATATTCCTGTACTCATAAAAAATCCATTAAGTCCTGATATAGATCTATGGCAGGGAGCAATTGAAAGGATATTTGCTGTGGGTGTTAAAAGGATTGCTGCAGTGCATCGCGGTTTTTCACCTTTTGAAAGAACGCTGTATCGTAACATGCCAAAATGGGAAATCCCGATCGAACTGCGTCAGCGGATAAGGAACCTTCCTGTTATCTGTGATCCGAGTCACATATCAGGAAGAGCTGATTTTGTTCCCGAAATAGCTCAGAAAGCTCTTGATCTGACTATGAGCGGATTGATGATTGAAGTACATCCCAATCCTTCAGAAGCTTTAAGTGATTCTGCCCAGCAACTGAATTTTGATCAGTTCAGCTCGTTAATGTCAACTCTGATTATCCGTAAGAGTACAATTGATGATAAGGGATTCCTGAATCAACTTGAAGAACTTCGCAACCAGATAGATTCAATTGATTTTCAGCTAATTGAACTGGTTGCATCGAGAATGAATATATCAGAAAAAATGGGGGAGTACAAATTTAAAAATAACGTCGCAGTACTTCAGATGGAGCGCTGGATGGAGATTCTGCGTACACGAACAGAACATGGTACTTTACGCGATCTGGAACCTGCTTTTATAGAACGGATGATGACACTTCTCCATCAGGAATCAATCCGTATTCAGACAGCTATACTTAATAACCTTAAGACCAATAAAGATCACTGGTCAGAAGAATAGTGATAATGCCGAAGCAATAATATACAGAGGTATCACTAAAGGGAATGCATTTATCCTGAAAATAGCAAAAGCTGCAAGTACCAGTCCGATAAGAATATACCTTCCTTCATTTCCCTTCAACTTCAGGTTTACAGCTTTCATAGATAGTAATGGTATCCTGCTAATCATTAATAAGGATAATACGACTGTAAAAAGTATCAGCAAAAAAGGAGAACCGCTAAATGAATTGAACAGGTGGGATTGTGAATTATGTCCGGCAATGACAACTGAAATCACAGCCAGTGCATTTGCAGGAATAGGTAAACCTTTAAATGTCTTGGTCTGTGTTGAGTCAACATTAAATATTGCCAGTCGCAAAGCTCCACACACTGGCATTAGCGCAGATATAAGCAAAAGCAGTAAAGTATTTACACTATTTAAATCTGCATTAAGAGGAGCGTTTAAAGAAAGGGAGTTCCTGAGCAGATGATACATTATTATTCCGGGTGCAACACCAAAACTAACAACATCGGCAAGACTATCAAGTTCTTTACCTATTACTGAATATGCTTTCAATAAACGAGCAGAAAAACCGTCAAGGAAGTCGAAAATCATTGCCGCAAGAATCAACCATGAAGATGTTACTATGTCACCGCTGGAAGCAAAAATAATTGCAAAAAATCCTGATATCAGGTTAAGAGATGTTATAATATTTGGAATATGTTTCATGTTGAATTGAGATATAGTAATTCAGTAGCGGAGTAAAATTAAATAAATTTCAGTAATCTCTGCTTAAGATAGTGCTGATCTGAAGAGATATATTAATTAAGTAATTTTTTTCTCATTTATTATTAGATTTGTATCAAATAATATATTTTGAATGATTGACTTCACTGGTATAAAGATAGCGGTCGATTTTGACGGAACAATAGTTGATCATGAATATCCCGGAATAGGTAAAGAGAAACTCTTTGCCTTTCAGACNCTTAAGGAACTTGAAAAATTGGGAACAAGGCTCATTCTCTGGACTTTCCGGACAGGGAAAGAACTTGATGATGCGGTAGCGTATTGCAGGGATAACGGAATAGAGTTTTANGCAATAAACAAAAACTACCCTGAGGAGATTTTTGATGAAACCNTTAGCCGCAAGATTGATGCTGATATTTATATTGATGACAGAAATATTGGTGGTTTTCCNGGNTGGAGCGGNGTATGGCAGATACTGATCCCATATGAACTTCTNGAGCAGGAGGCTGAAAAAAGAATATCANCGGCCNGAAAGAATATTTTTAAGCGATTATTTACCNGGAANACAATGACAAATGAAAAATGATTATCCCAGATCTATCATTTTACTTTCAGTTGTACTTTTTTTGGNNTGGACCATTTCATGTTCAGGCAGGCCGGGGAAAAAGAACGAAACCGAAGTAAAACCTGCNGCGATTCTGAATGAGGAGGCTTCTTCAAAATTAGTAAAGATTATTTCACCTGAAGAGAATACAGGTTTTAAATTACACGAACCTGTTAAAGTTGTTCTTTCCCTTGCAGATAAGAGAACAGTGCCCGACTCAGTGACGGTTTTATTTAATGGTAATATTGTAACAACTATTAAATCAGCTCCATGGGAGTACATTATCCCTCCGGCTTTTAATATAACCTGCGGTAGAAAATCATTAAAAGTTACCTCATTTAAAGGAGGTAAACCTCAGAATACTGTTACCAGATTCATGATAATCTATTCCGATCTGGCTCCAAAAAAGTATGGTTATAAGGTTATTCATACTTATCCTCACGACAGGGATGCATTCACTCAAGGACTAGTTTATGACAACGGGGTATTATTCGAAGGTACTGGTCAGGAGAGTGGTTCAACTTTAAGGGAAGTGGAACTGGAAACAGGCAAGATCATCAGGCAGCATAATCTTGATGGGTCATTGTTTGGCGAAGGTATCGCACTTTACCGCGACCGTATATACCAGGTAACATGGAGAAATAAAGTTGGTTTTATCTATAATAAATCGGATTTTAAACTGATAAATAAAATCTATTATCCGACTGAGGGCTGGGGTATGACCACAATGAATGATAAGATTGTTTTGAGTGACGGATCAAATGTTTTGTATTTCTACGAGCCTGATATGTTTACTGTTATCTCAAAAATTGAGGTTTACGATAATGCAATAAAAAGAGACTCACTGAATGAACTTGAATACATTAATGGAGAAATATGGGCCAATATCTGGGTTAACAATCATATAGCAAGGATAGATCCGGTCACGGGAAAGGTTCTTGGATATATCGATTTGAAAGGGATACTGCCAGCCTCTGACCAGAACGCGGAGACCGATGTCTTAAATGGTATTGCTTATGATAGCAAAACCAAAAGAATTTTTGTTACCGGGAAAAGGTGGCCCAAACTGTTCGAGATAAAGGTTACCGAATAATTCTTGTTCCATAAACAATATTAATACCGTCTGGTATAATACTGAATTCTGCAGGGGTCTGGCCAAGCGATTCCCCATCAGCCTCGGCATACATTACAGAATCTGAACTGACTTTTATGTTTTTACACTTATACCCGTCAATCTTTGGATGCTGAAGTATTGTACCATCATAAAGGATCTTCAGATTTCTCATTATCTCAAACTTCCCCATCCCGTTTATTATAGTTACATCAAGCAGTCCGTCATCAGGTAAAGCCCTGGGGGTCTGTCTCATACCTCCTCCGCAATAACGGCCGTTACCAACATTAAGTGAGAAAACATCTGCACTGATCTTTTCACCATCTATAATGATCTCAGCCCTTGTGTTCTTGTACGAAATAAGACTCATAAGGAGGTTATAAAAATATATCAGTTTGCCACTATGACCCCTGTCTTTCTGATAGTTAGTCCTTTTTACAACAACCGATTCAAATCCCAGTCCGGCTATATTTATGAAATATCTTTCCTTTTTCTCTGTTCCATAATAGAAACTTACCAAACCTACGTCATGGAGCATCAGCTTATTTTCACCGATAATACTTATTGCTTTTTTATAATCAAGAGGAATCCCGAACATCCGGCCCCAATCGTTTCCTGTACCCACAGGTATAAGGGCTAGCGAAATATCTGTTGTTGGACAATTCTTATTTAAAAAAACGCCGTTAACTACCTCATTCAGAGTTCCGTCGCCGCCTACTGTAATTATCTTCCTATAACCTGCAGCAATGCCTTCAATTGTAAAGTGGATAGCATGACCTTTTCTTTCAGTGAAGTTTACATCAAAAGGCAAAGCCTCATTTTTAAGAAGATCGGAAATCTTGTCCCAGTCTTTTTTTCCTTTTCCGTTACCGGCATTGGGATTTACGATTACCAGCCATTCTCTCCGGTGGGAATTTTGTTCCATTTGATAATTTGGTTAGTTGCCGACAAAGATGGAAATAAATAGATTAATTTTAAAAAAACCTATTTAATATCATCTTAATGATATCGTTGCGGAGCAAAATAATCCCATAACTACTGGGAAAATGAAGAATTAAACTAATTGAGTAAAGTCATAAATGTTCACAAAATCAGGGAGATACGATTTCTTAAGAATTTTTTAAATGTTAATAAAGTGTTGAAAACCCCGAAAAAAATGTTTACAATTACATCTTTTACTCCCTATAGCAGTAGTGCATAAATAGTAAATTTGGAACTCAAAATATAACTCGAAAACTGAATAACGATGGGTAGGATTATAGCTATAGCAAATCAGAAGGGTGGGGTAGGGAAAACGACAACAGCAATAAATCTGGCGGCCAGTCTGGCTGCGCTGGAAAAAAAGGTGCTGATCGTTGACGGAGATCCTCAGGCAAACGCGACTTCCGGTATTGGTATCGATACACGTCAGATAAGATGCACAGTTTATGATTGCCTGATAGACGGGAAAGAACCCGGGGAAGCTTTGCTCGGTTGCGAAGTTGAGAACCTTTCAATTATGCCCTCAAATATTGACCTGGTCGGTGCGGAAATTGAAATGCTCGACAGACCTGAAAGAGAAAAAATTCTTAAAGTGGTTCTCAAAAAGATCGAAAGAGATTATGATTATGTTCTGATCGACTGTTCTCCTTCATTGGGTCTGCTCACCGTGAATGCTCTTACTGCATCAGATTCGGTAATAATCCCGGTTCAGTGTGAATATTTTGCTCTGGAAGGACTTGGTAAGCTTCTTAATACTATAAAAATTATTCAGAATAATCTTAATCCGGAACTTGAGATTGAAGGATTCCTGCTTACAATGTATGATTCCCGACTCAGATTATCCAACCAGGTTGCTGAAGAAGTCAATAAACATTTCCAGCAAATGGTTTTTAAAACAATAATCCAGAGAAATGTAAAACTTTCAGAAGCTCCGAGCTTTGGTCAGCCGGCTATTCTGTACGATGCCGATTCAAGAGGTACTGTTAATTATCTTAATTTGGCTAAAGAACTGATTGAGAAACAGGAAACAAGAACTAAAAAGTAAATCCGGACTTTTCAATTACAGGAAACAGAAATGGATATGACAAAGAAAAATGCGTTGGGAAGAGG
>JGI24137J36423_1000629_pt1 | contig 9981 bp, 8 predicted proteins | sample BarGraNGADG00311_FD_36423 | JGI IMG/M metagenome (IMG submission 36423) | reverse complement strand
GTGCCCTTGGGATCGTTCGACGCGGTGTCCGGTTGCTTGACGATCTTGAAGCCCTGGCCCTTGAGCTGGAAGTAGACGGTGTTGTAGAGGCCGCCGACGACGTCCGGGACGGAGATCGGAGCGGGCCCTTTCGAGACCCAGATCGTCACCGGCGAGTCCTTGGGCGCACTCGTGTTCCCGACCGGGTCCTGCTTGAAGACGGTTCCGGCCGCGGCGTCGTTGTTGAAGGACNGCTGTGGATTGACTATGAAGCCGGCATGCTGCAGCGCCCGAATTGCCTTGTNTTGATCCATGNCGATGACCGATTGGACGCGAATATCACGCGATCCGCTGGAGACCCAGATGCNAACAGTGCTGTTCGGCGCGATACGTTCGCCCACGTCCGGGCGCTGATCGAANACCTTGCCCGCGGCATATTTTTCGGATGTGCCCGGGATCGCCGTCGCCGTGAGACCGGCATCTGTGATCTGCTTGCGGGCAGCCGTTTCTGTGAGCCCCGTGACGAGCGGCACCGGCACCGGCGAGTTCTCGGCCAGCTGCCGGTAGACGATCCAGAAAGCGACGCCCACGGCGACCGCCANGGCCAGCGCGAGCAGCCAGGGCCAGANCGGGCGNCGCACGGTTGCGTCTTGCAGGTCGTAGTAGCCGGGCGGCGCNGCCGGAGGAGCGGGCGCGCCCGGGCGGATCGACGGGGTCACCCGCGTGGGCGCCTTGGAGATCATCGTCGGCGCCGAGAGGCCGGCTCCCGCCAGCACCGTGGTGGCAGCATCGGTCGTCGCTTCGCTGATCTCCATGCCCTTCGAGATCGCGCTGAGATCGGCGTCCATCTCCTCGGCGCTCTGGTAACGATCGTCAGGGCTCTTGGCCAGGGCTCGTAACACGACTGCGTCAAGCTCGGGGGAGACCTCGGGCCGCTTCGCCGACGGCGGCTCGGGCACGGCCGAGAGGTGCTTCATGGCTATCTCGACCGGGGTGTCGCCGTTGAAGGGCGCCTCGCCGGTGAGAAGCTCGTAGAGAAGGACACCGACCGAGTAGAGGTCGGAGCGATCGTCGACCGGGGCGCCGCGGGCCTGCTCGGGCGACAGGTACTGAGCGGTACCGATGATCGAGCCGACCTCGGTCATCTCGCTGGCGCCCGCCCGCGCGATGCCGAAGTCGGTGACCTTCACGCGCCCTTCGTCGTCCACGAGCACGTTGTGCGGCTTGATGTCGCGATGCACGACGCCGTTTCGGTGCGCGAAGCGAAGTGCTGCCAGAATCTGGCGGCCGTAGTTGACGGCAACCAGAATCGGCGACGGGCCGCGCTCGATGACGAGCTCCTTGAGCGAGCGGCCTTCGATCACCTCCATGGCGATGTAATAGGTGCCCTCGGCGTTGCCGCGGTCGTAGATCTGCACGATGTTGGGGTGCGAAAGACCGGCGGCGCTGGAGGCCTCGCGGCGGAAGCGCTCGACGAACTGCTTATCCGAGGCGTGCTTGGCGTTCAGGATCTTGATCGCGATNCGCCGGCCCANCTCCTGATCCTCGGCCAGATAGACGGTCGCCATGCCCCCCATGCCGAGCTTCTTGAGGATCTTGTAGCGCCCGTCGAAGAGCGCGCCGATGAGTGGGTCTGGAGGTGTCATGGCTTGTAAAGGTTAGGTCAGGAGTTGGAGTTCGGCGCGGAAGACAGAATTGCCTGCATGATTTCACGCGCAATCGGTGCCGCGGTCGTGCCGCCGGTGCCGGTTTGATTCTGCAGCACGACCGCCACCGCGACGCGCGGCGCGTCGGCGGGCGCGAAGGAAATGAACCAGGTTGTGTTGGGTTGGCCGATTCCGTTTTCTGCGGTACCGGTCTTGCCGGCGACGCGAACGCCCGGGATCGCGGCCGCCGTCCCGGTGCCGCCGCTCACCACCGACTCCATCATCTGCGTCAGCTCTATCGCCGTCTCGGGCTTGATCGGCTGCCCGAGCATCTGGGGCTTGATGCGCACGATATCGCCGTTTGACCGGCGCACGCGATCGACCAGATGGGGCTGCATCTCCTTGCCGTTGTTGGCGACCGTGGCGGCAACCATCGCCATCTGAAGCGGTGTGACGAGCAGCAGGCTCTGGCCGAAAGCGGTTCGCCCGGGGTCACCGTATTATTCTCCTCGCGCGGGCTGAGCAGCCGCGTGCCCTTGTAGAGGCCGCTGATCGCGAGCGCGTTACTGGGCAGGTCGATCGAGGGAGTCTGGTCAAAACCGAAGCGGCGCGCGTAGTTCATCAGCGTGGGCATGAGGAGCGCCTTACCGATATTGCAGAAGACCGAGTTGACCGAGTTCTGGAAACCCGTCGCGAGCGAGAGGGTGCCGAATGCCTCGGGCCCGAGCTGATCCGGGTTTGTGTAGTTGTTCACCTTCTGCCCGTACTCGATGCAGTAGCCGGGGTCGTGAAATATCGAAGAAGGAGTGAAGCGGCCCGAATCCAGAGCGGCCGCGGCGGTGACGACCTTGAAGGCCGAGCCCGGCGGNTAGAGACCNTGNGTGGCGCGGTCGAGTAGCGCCGATGAGCCCTTGCACGACGGCGAGTTAATGCGAAGGATGCGGTCGTAGTGCCCCTCGACGTCGTTGGGGTTGTAGGTCGGCTTGGTGACGAGCGCAAGCACCCGCCCGGTTGAAGGCTCGATGGCGATAGCGGCGCCGCAGTTCGAGCCGAGCGCCTGCGTGGCGATGCGCTGGGCCTCGAGGTTGAGCGAGGTGTAGACGTCGCTACCGCGGATCGTCGTGCCGAGCAGGCGATCGCCGATCTGCTTGATCGCGCCGGCGAGGGTCTGGTCGGCGCCTGTTAAGTAATCGTTGGCCGAGAGCTCGAGGCCCGCGCGAGAACGGGTCTGGGTTGCATATCCGACCGCCGCCGCGGTCAGCGATCCAAGCGGGTAGCGACGGAAGTAGTAGGTGCGGCCGCTGTTGTGGACGATGCGATTTTTCGCCAGCGTCGTTCCGTCGGCGGCGAAGATTCGTCCCCGGTCGATGGTGAACTCGGAAATCTGCTGGATCGAGTTGTCGCTCTTGTTGGCGAGATCCGGCGCAGCCCAGGCCTGCCAGTAGGTGGAGGCGACGATCAGCGCCACGAGCATCGTGAGCGAAGCCAGGGCAGCGAGTCGGATGCGAGCATTCATCGCGCCTCGTTCGCTCTCTGTGACACGAGCAGCAGGCCGGCGAGCAGGATGAAGTTGGCGACCACGCTCGAGCCCCCGTAGCTGATGAACGGAAGCGTGATGCCGGTCAGGGGAATCAGGCGGAGGATGCCGCCGATGATGATGAAGGTCTGGAGCGCGAAGCCGAACGTCAGCCCCGCGCAGACCAGCTTCGAGAAGCCGTCATCGACGAGCAGGGCGATGCGGAACCCGCGCACCACGAAGAGCATCAGCACCAGCAAAAGCGCCGCGATACCCACCAGGCCCAACTCTTGGGCCAGTGCCGAGAAGATGAAGTCGGTCTTGAGGTCGGGGATCAGGGTGTTTCCGTTGGGAACGGAGAAGGTGCCCTTGCCTAGGCCGGTGCCGGTAAAACCACCCTGGGCGATGGAGTAGAGCGACTTGACGAGCTGGAAGCTCTCGCACTCCTGGCGCTGCATCAGCTGGCCGCCGCGGGTCGGACAGGGGATGGCCTGGGTCGTCCAGGGGTGCAGCCAGATGATCACCCGGCTGCGCACGTGCGCCGTCGTCTCGTAGACGCCGGCCGAGCCGACCAGAAAGAGCGCCGTGCCGACTCCCACGTAGAGCAGCCGGCTGGTCGCCAGATAGAGGATCGCCAGAAAGATCCCGAAGAATAGGAGCGCGCTACCGAGATCGTGGGTGGCGACGAGGACGAGCATCGCGCAGCCCCAGATGGCGAGCAGCGGCCCGAAGTCCTTCAGCCGGCCCAGTGCCAGCACCTCCTGTTTGGAGTGCAGATAGGCGGCGAGGAAGACGATCATCGCGATCTTCCCCAACTCGCCGGGCTGGAACTGGAGCGGCCCGACGCGCACCCAGAGACGAGCCCCGTTGATCGAGTGACCGATCTTCGGCAGCGCCGGCAAGAAGAGCAGGGCAAGCGCCGACAGCCCGAACAGGTACTTGTACGACTCCAGGCGGCGAAAGTCGTGACGAAGCGCGATCAGCGTGACGGCGAAGCCGGCGACTCCGATCACCACCCAGAGCCCTTGGCGGAGAGCATCGGTGGGGTTCAACCGGTAGATCTCGGTCAACCCGACCCCGGTAAGAAGCGCCGCCATCGGCAGCAGGTACGGATCGGCGTCGGGGACCGTGAGGCGGCCGACGAGATGGGCGATCAGGTAGAGGGCGAAGAAAAATCCGGCGTAGGAAAGCGATCCGGCAGAGATCTCGTTCTGACGCGCGATGTAGACGCTGGCGAAACCGGTCACCGTGATCAGGCCGACCAGAATGAGGATCGCGAGCTCCCGGGTACGTGCGCTCACGGGTAGGCGTTCGCCTCCAGCTTGTTCAGCTCGCGCGTCGTGTCGCCGTAACTGTGCAGGTCGTGGTCGAAGAACTGCCGCAGCTCGATAGTCGTGAGCTGCGCGGCGTAGAGGCGAGCGCTGACGCGGACCGGCCTATAGAGGTGGATGCCGCCGGGGAGGTCGAAGGGCAAGCCCTGATAGACCGCGACGCGCCCGTCGGGCTCGACGCCGATGAAGTGAGCGGTCGAGACGGTGAAGACGCCCAGGCCCACGAGCGCAAGCAATAACGCGAAGGCCAAGGCAAGCAGGGTCCTGCGCCGGGAACGAAGACTGTATGAGCTCCGCTTCGGCGCGAGCTTTAGTGCCGGCACCGCGTCGGCCTCGGTGAGTGTCTTGGCGTCGTCCGGCTTCTGCGCGGTCTCCTCCTCGGGCTCCGGCTCGCCGCCTTCCAGCTCGAACAAAACGACGGTGATGTTGTCCTCGCCGCCGGCCTGGTTGGCCGCCGCGATCAGCTTTTTCCCCGCGTCGTCGAGATCGGCTCGGGCGGTAACGAGCAAGCGCGCGATTCCTTCGTCAGAGACCATCGAAGTGAGGCCGTCGGAACAGAGCAGGAAGAGGTCTCCGTCCTGCGCGCGAAGCGAGAAGACGTCGACCTCGACGTCGGAGTCGGTGCCGAGCGCGCGCGTGATGACCGAGCGCCGCGGATGGCTCTCGGCCTCTTTGGGCGAGAGGCGCCCGCTGCGTACGAGCTCGGCGACGAGCGAATGATCCTGCGTCAGCTGCGTCAGCTGATCGTCGCGGAGAAGATAGGCACGCGAATCGCCGACATGACCGATCGTGACAACGCTTCCTTCTACCAGCGCGACAGTCATCGTCGTGCCCATGCCGCGGGTCGAGGCGTTCTCGCTCGAGTAGGCGTAAACGCGCCGGTTTGCTTCGCGGATCAGCTCGACGGTCTGCTCCAGCGCCGAGAGATTTCCGAGCTCCTGCTCGCGCAGCGACTCGGCCGCGAGCCGGGAGGCGACCTCTCCCGCTTGCGCCCCTCCCATCCCGTCGGCGACGGCGAAGAGCGGCGGCTCGCAGAGGAAGGCATCCTCGTTCCTCCGCCTTCTGCGGCCGGTATCGGTGTGGGCGCTTGAAGCGATAACGGTCATCGCTCGTAACGGAAATCTGTTTCGCCGACGCGCAGGACGTCCCCTGGCGCCAGGCGCCGACTCGAACTCAAGCGTACGCCGTTGACGAAGGTGCCGTTGGTCGAGCCGAGATCCTCGACCCAGACGCCGTCGCGGCGCGGATCGACAAGGGCGTGCTTGCCCGAGGCGAAGTCGTCCTGATCGAGCTGGAGATCGTTGAGTGGACCGCGCCCGATCGTCAGCGCCTCGTGCGCCAGNTCGACCCGCTCACCCTCCTCGAGATCAGGGCTCGAGACGACGACCAGTGAGCCCGGCCGCGGCGCGCGCTTCTCGTGGCGCTCGGCCAGGGGAGCGAGCACGAAGCTGTCCTGGGGCGCTCGCATCTCGCGGCCGGCGGCGCGCACGATGCGCCAGATGAATATGTAGAGCAGGAACAGGAAGGCGATCTTGAGCGCCAGCAGAACGGCGTCGACCGAGATTGAGGCGACGGCCATTGTCACTCCCGGACGAAGGTCAGCTCGATCTGCCCGACTGTGATCGTGTCTCCCTCGGAGAGGCGTACGTGACTGATCCGCTCACCGTTTAGCTCGGTGCCGTTTGTCGAACCGAGATCGATCAGCGCGTAAACGCCGTTTCCGTCCGGTCGCACCTCCGCGTGCCGTCGCGAGNCGTTCGGATCGGCGACGTGAATGTCGCAGTCGCGGGAGCGACCGAGGACGATGGTCGCATCGCGGAGCGGGCAGCGCCGTCCCTCGTACAGGAGCGCGTAGGTTGGAACGCCTGTCTCGAGCGGAATATCCGGCGTGAAGGTTTGCGTCTCATAGGCCGGAGGTGCCGGTGCGGGGACAGCCGGTTGGGGAAGCGGGTCTTGAAGGGGCACGCTTCGAGAGGTCTTGACCATCTTCGCGGCTATGCCGAAAACACCGATCTCGAGGTCGTCTTCGGTCTCGATTCGAACGAGCGGCGCCGAGGGTAGGGCGTAGCGCTCGCGCTGGGCATGCTCGCCCAGGTACTCCTGCAGCTCGCTGCAGAGCGCCTCTTCGTAGCTCGAGAACTGCTCGCGGTCTTGCGGGGAGAGATAGATGGTGTACTCGTTCGGCACATAGACGCGCGTCACCGAAGCCGTTCGGTGCTCGTCCATCTCCTTGGCGAGCTTGCGCGCCAGCTCGACCGGCTGGACGTGCGCCCGGAAGGCTCTTCCGAAGGCTCCTTCGAAAATCGCCTCGATCCGTCGTTCGATGCTACGTAGTACGGCCATCAGCTGTCTCTCTCCGCCCTTAAGCGTAACCGCTGGGCGGGAATCGCCCCCCTCTCGTCAAACGGCGATTCGTCGCGCCTCTAGCACCTGTGTCTTGGCTGGTGCCGCGACGATCGGACGCGCTGAGCTTACCGGTGCGGGCAAGAGCGCGAGCGCCAGCGCGGTGAGCCAGGCTCCCGCAATCACCGGAGTCACCGCCACGCTCGGGAAGGGCAGGAGTGCGGCGACGATCAGGCTTGCCCCGAAAACGACACTTCCCCAGCGGCCTTTTCGGCGCACCCAGGGAAGCAGGGCAGCGCCGGTTGCCAGCAAGAGCCCTTGCCCGAGCAAGGCAGGTCTGTCGGTGAAGGCCCGCATGAGCGCCTCGCCCACGCTGCTGAGGCTCGTACTGCCTTCGATCCCGAGGCCGAGTGGCGCCACGGCTCCCGTGAGCGGGAACCTACCGCTGCTCATGCCCGCCGTTATCAAGGCGAGCGAGAAGGCAGCGAAGGCGACGAGCGCACGCCGGGCCCCGCCGCGGATGGGCAGAAGCACGAGCGGAAGCAGAAAGAGAGCGCCCAGCGCTGCCGCGATAGGGCCCAAAAGCGGCAGCTGCGTGGTCAGTGGCTCCCGCCGGTTGAATGCCAGCCAGCAGGTCGCGACGAGCGCAAAGGCGAGAGCGAGCCCGAGCGAATAGTTCCCGAGCGGCAGCAGTAGCAGTGAAAAGGCGAAAGCGCTTCCACCAAGCGGTCGCGCCAGAGAGACGAAGCCGGCCAGAAGAGCCAGCGGAACCTGGGTGTGAGCCGGGTAGAAAGGAAACAGGCTCGTGCCCCAGGCGACGAAGACTGCGCTTGCCAGCGCGTGAGCGAGCCGAGCCGGGTCGGGGCGACGGAACTTGCCCACCAACGGCTGCTTCGGCGTGCGCCGTCTTTCCTCGCCGTGAGCAAGCGCGCGGCGAAGGACGCGAGCGAGATCGCCCGCGCCGGGGCGGTTNTTNGGGTCCTGAGCGAGAGCGCTAGCGACCGCCGCCAGGAGGGGGCGCGGCAAGTCCGGGCGCATCGCTTCGAGCGAAGGCGCCCCGGTCTCGATCCGGCGGGCGGTCTCGAGCATCGATCCCGCCCAGAACGGGTGCCAGCCCACGAGAGCTTCCCAGAGCGCGACACCCACCGACCAGATATCCGCCGCAGCCGTTGAATCTCCGCCCGCCAGACGCTCGGGCGAGATGTAGGCGAGCGTCCCGGGAATGTCTCCGAGCTCGGTGAGCGTCTCGGCCTCGGCGAACTGCGCCAGGCCGAAGTCGACGAGTTTGACGTCGATCTCCGTTTCGCCGGCGAGCAGNATGTTTGCCGGCTTGACATCGCGGTGGATGATCCCGTGCGAGTGAGCGTGCTCGAGCGCTTCGAGAACCTGGGCGCAGATCTCGATTGCGCGCCGGTCGTCGATCGTGCCGTCGCGGAGCGCCTGGCGCAGAGTTTTTCCGGGCACATGCTCGTAAGCGATGTAAACGTGCTGATCGTCGTAGCCGAAATCGAGCGGGCGCAGACAGCCTCGGTGCCGGAGTCGCGACGCCGCTTCTGCTTCTCGCTCCGCTCGCGATCCGGCCTTGCCCTCGCGCGCGACGATCTTGAGCGCCAGCTCGCGACCACTCCGCTCGTCGCGGGCAAGCCAGACCGAGCCGGATCCTCCGCTACCGATAGGGCTCAAAGGCCGGTAGCGGCCGAGAACGAGCTCGCCGGCGCTCGTTGTGGTTGCATCGCCCATCAGCCCTCGTCCTTAGCCGTTACAGGAGAAACTCCTGCGATAGCCAATCTCGCGCTGGAACGAAACCTTGTACAGTGATGCCCTCGCCAGTCTATGAGCGAGCACGACGACATCGACTTCGATTTTTTCGGGGACTCGGCGCCCGAGCCGCCTAAGAAGCGTCTCGTACGGCGCCCAACCGGCCCGCGTGACGGCGGCGGTTCGCCGCCGCCCAGACACCCCGCGGGCCCTCCGCACTCCACTACGCCGATCGTGCGACTCGTTTCGCTGATCGCCTTCGCGATCGCGCTGATCCTGATTCTCATCTTCGCCGTGAGGAGCTGCGAGACGTCGAGCGAGAGCGCTGCCTACAAGAACTACATGGACAAGGTCTCTAGGGTCGCGAGCGATTCCCACAGCGTGGGTAAACAACTGAGCGCGCTGCTCGACAAGCCGGATCTGAGCGAGAAGGTGGTCGAGGAAACTCTGAAGGCACTGATTCGCCAGCAATCGATCGTTATTCAGAGCGCGTCGAAACTGGCGCCACCCGGGCCTTTGCGGCAGGAGCACGCGCAGATGCTAGAGGCGCTGCAACTGCGCCGTAATGCCCTGAGCGGGCTGCTCACCGTGTTCAAGAAGACGTTCTCCAAACGCGGAAGCGTCGAGGCGACCAATGCCGCAGTGGCGCTTTCGAGCAAGATGCTGCGAGGTGTGGCAAGCGACGTCCTCTGGGAAGACATGTTCGTTGCGGCGGCGCAAAACGTGCTGAAGCGCGAAGGTATCTCGGGTGTCTCGCCGCCAGACTCGGTCTTCGTGGCCGACCCCACGCGCGCCACCATCAACTCGATGACAGTCGTCTGGCAACGATTCCACGGAGTGCAGACCAGCAACAGCACGAGCGGGCTGTTGCACGGCACCAACATTGCTTACGTCAAGGTCTTGCCGAGCGGGAAAACGCTCACTGAAGGCAGCGCGGCTCCGACGATTACAGCAAACAACCGCCTTGCCATCGCGGTCGGGGTCAAGAACGGAGGCGACTACACCGAGGAGGGAATCAAGGTCACGCTCCTGATCAATCAAACGCCTAAGCCGATCAAACAGTCCGAGACGATCGGGCAGATCTACAGTCACGCTACGACGGAAGTGGTCTTTAAGAACATAGCCGTGACCGAGCTGGCCAAAATAGTCCCGATCAGCATCGATGTCGCTCCGGTCGCGGGCGAGACGAACAAGACCAACAACAAGGCCACCTTCGAGGTCCGCTTCAGCTTCTAGCGCCGTTTATGAGCACCACGGCCATCCTCGCTATCGCGTCGGCAGCGCTCGCCGCCGCAGCGCTGGTCATCGCCCTCGTCGCGTTGCTCGCCCTGCGTAGGCTACGAGGAGGCCAGTTAACCGTGCTGGCAGACGGAAAGGCCGATTTGGTCGACTTCTCCGTCTCGCTTCA
>JGI24137J36423_1000626_pt1 | contig 9991 bp, 11 predicted proteins | sample BarGraNGADG00311_FD_36423 | JGI IMG/M metagenome (IMG submission 36423) | reverse complement strand
GCGCGCTAGACTGAATGAGCTGCCGCGACTGGCGCGGAAAGGTGGAGCACACCACCGGGGAACGGCAGCACTTCGAGCCGAGCGCCTGGGCACCTAGATCCAATTCAGGAGGTGTCCCGTGAGCGCGCAGGAGACTTTGAATCAGACCCTCGAGCAGGCCGATCCGGCCGTCGCCGGGCTGGTCGAGCAGGAGTTCGAGCGGCAGTCGCAGACGATCTGCCTGATTCCGTCCGAGAACCACGTCTCCCGCGCCGTGCTCGCGGCGCTCGGGAGCGTGCTCACCAACAAGTACTCCGAGGGTTACGCCCACCGCCGCTACTACGAAGGTCAGCAGGTGATCGACGAGCTCGAGCCACTGGCGATCGAGCGGGCGCAGAATCTCTTCGGCGTCGAGCACGCCAACGTCCAGCCCTACTCGGGCTCGCCGGCGAACCTCGCCGTCTACATGGCATTCCTCGANCCCGGCGACAAGATGATGGGAATGGCGCTGCCGATGGGCGGCCACCTCACCCACGGTTGGGGNGTCTCGGCGACGGGNAAGTGGTTNCGCGCGGTTCAGTACGGCGTGCGCCGCGAGACGGGCCTCGTCGACATGGACGAGGTGCGCGAGCTGGCGCGCAAGGAGCGCCCGAAGCTGATCTTCTGCGGCGGCACCGCGATCCCGCGCACGATCGATTTCCCCGCCTTCGCCGAGGTGGCGAACGAAGTCGGGGCGATCCTGGTCGCCGATATCGCCCACATCGCCGGTCTGATCGCCGGCGGCGTCCATCCCTCCCCGGTCGGCCACGCNCAGGTGCTCTCGACAACGACGCACAAGACGCTGCGCGGCCCGCGCGGCGCGATGCTGATGTGTGCCGAGGAGCACGCCACGGCGATCGACAAGGCCGTCTTTCCCGGGCTGCAGGGAGGCCCGCACGACAACACCACCGCTGCGATCGCGGTGGCGCTAGGGGAAGCGAGCCGGCCGGAGTTCTCGNNCTACGCCGCCCAGATCGTGGCCAACGCCAAGGTGCTTGCCGGCGCACTGACAGAGCGCGGCTTCGATCTCGTCTCGGGCGGAACCGACAACCACCTGATCCTCATCGACCTGACGTCGAAGGACGTTCCCGGCAAGGTCGCCGCCAAGGCGCTCGACCGAGCGCGCCTCACCCTCAACTACAACACCGTGCCCTTCGACCAGCGCAAGCCCTTCGATCCTTCGGGCATCCGTCTCGGTACTCCGGCCGCTACCACCCGCGGCATGAAGGAATCCGAGATGCTCGCGATCGCCCGCTGGATCGACGAGGGAATCGAGGCGGCAAAGCGTGAGGACGAGAGCGCGATCGAGCGGATCGCCGGCGAGGTGCTTGAGCTGACCCGCGCCTTTCCGATCCCGGGCGCCCCGGACTAGCGTCGATCAGAGGTACTTCTCGAGCCAGGCGACCGCGTTGGACCACATCTCGGCCGTTAGCTCGTGCCCGACACCCGGGTGCACTACCAGGCGCACGCGCTCGGGCTCGTCGTAGAGCTCACGCAGCTCCTCGCAAAAGCGCTCGATTTGGGTGCCGTCGGATTGCGCATCCTCGGCGCCGATCTGCAGCAATAGCGCCCGTGGCGGGATCGACTCTCTCTGCCTCGACGAGCGCAGCGCTGGGAATCGTCCGACCAATTCAGCCCGGGCCGCGGCGTCGAGATCTGGGATGTCGCCCCATAAGGGCGAGGCGATGATCGACACTGCCACCTTGATACGCGGGTCGTTCACGAGCGCTGCGAAGCTGACGAAGCCGCCCGTCGAGGCGCCCGCGACGGCGATTCTTTTCGGATCGATCGTCTCGTCTCGGCAGAGGCGGTCGATCAACAAGCTCATATCGCCAGCCGTTTCCAGCATGGCGCGGAGCATGCGAGGGAGATCGGGCTCGCCTTCGGGGAGGAGAGAGGAGAAGTCTGGGCCCGTGCGCTCTCCGTGGAAGCGGTTGTCCAGCGCTACGGCGAAGTAACCCTTGGCGGTTAGCTGCCCGAGTTGTTCCAGCCAGTCCTCCTTGCTGCGCGAAAAGCCGTGCGAGAGCAGAACGAGCGGCGCGGGCTCGCTCGTCGCGGGCCTGGCAACGAGAGCCGGCACTTCGCCGATCGTGACCTGTTCGTGCTTCATCGCCACCATGGTCACTCTCTTTCTCGCGGAGCCGAAACGGGCGGGAAGATTACAGGCCGATCGGCGACTCGGGGTTGGGCTCCAGCGAGACTGCGATCCCGCCCGGCTTTCGCGCCGGGGAGAGCGGGCGGGCGAGGAGCCATCCGACGAGGCCGGCGAGCACCATCGTCGCACCGGCGAGCGCCCAGACCAGCCGAGCACCTGCGTAATCGGTGAGCACGCCGGCGCCGAGCGAGGAGAAGGTGAGGACGAGCGCGTTCGCACTCATGATCAGGGCGAACGAGCGACCGCGCAGATCGTCGGAGGTGCCCTGCTGTACGAGCATCGCGTTGGCCGTCAGGAGCAAGCCGTTGCCCGTTCCGGCGATCAGGAGAATCGCGACCGCGAGCGCGAAGGGAGGGAGNAGAGCGACGAGGCCCATGCCGACCGCGAGCAGCGCGAACCCGAGCGCGTAGGCGGTGGCGAAAGGAGTTCTCGCGAAGACCGCTCGCGCGCTGAAGGCGCCGATAAATACGCCGAGGCCGGTCGCGGCCATGAACACTCCGTAGCCGAGGTCGCCGGCGCCGAAGTCGTGCTTGACCAACTCGACCTCGGCCGTGTTCATCGCGGCGACCCCGACCATCGCCACGTTCCAGGCGATGAAAACGGTCAGAAGCGGACGCGAGCGGAAGACGGCGGCGGCTCCATCGAGGAGGTCGCGCAGGTAGCCGCGCGATGCCGCCGTGACCGACTGCAGGCCGGATGGCCGGATACCGGCGATGAGAAGCGCCGAGAGAACGAAGCTGGCGGCGTTGAACAAATAGGCCGGATGAGGCCCGACGACGGCGACAATGGCTCCGCCGAAGAGCGGTCCGACGATCATCGTCGCGCTGGTGGCCGTCTGGAAGAGCCCGTTGGTGCCGGCCAGGTCGCGCTCCTCGACGAGATTCGGGAGCCCCGCGTAGACCGCGGGAGCGAAGAGGCCGGCCGCTATTCCCGCAAGCATGGCTAGAGCGAGGATCGCCCAGGCGCTCGGCGCGAAGACCAGGGCGATAAACACGACTACACGGAAGAGATCGGCGCCGATCATCAGCGAGCGCCGCGGCAGTCGATCGAGCAGCGGCCCAAAAAAGAAGCCGAGTGACGCGATCGGCAGTGTCTCGGTCACGAACAGCGCCCCGACCCAAACCGAGGAGTGCGTCCGGTCGTAGACGTCGAGCGCAAGCGCGACGAAGGCGAGCCAGGTGCCCGCGCTCGAGATTAGCGTCGCCCAGAACAGGCGCCGCACGCCCGCGTAACGAAACAGCGCGAACTGATCTGAAGAGGTCGAACGGAGGCTCATCTCCGCCGAACGCTAGCGCCAGTCTTGCGGTATGACAAGAAAACGGCGTTGTTTACTCAGAACCGGCTCAGGACGTCCGCCCGGGCGGCGTCGACTAGTGCGCGCGCGTGACAGCCGGCGAGGTGATCGTTGATCAGGCCACAGGCCTCCATGAGCGCGCAGACGGTAGTGGGGCCGAGAAAGCGAAAGCCTCGGCGCTTGAGCTCCTGCGCGAGCGCTCGAGACTCCGGCGTAACGGTCGCTATCTCGGCGTAGGAGCGGGGGGCCGCTACCGGCGCCGGAGCGTAAGGCCAGATCAGCCGCGCCAACGAGCCGAGCTCTGCGATCACCTCTTGCGAGCGCCGCGCGTTTTCGATCGACGCGACGATCTTGGCGCGGTTGCGGACGATTCCCGGCTCGGCGAGCAAGCGCGCGACGTCGTCATCGCCGAATTTCGCCACGGTCTCGATCTCGAACGCGGCGAAACCCCGGCGAAACGCCTCGCGCTTACGCAGGATCGTGAGCCAGGAAAGCCCGCACTGAAAGGCCTCCAGGCAGATGCGCTCGAACAGGCCGTCGTCGTCGGTTACCGGCAGGCCCCACTCGCTGTCGTGATACTCGCGCAGTTCGGGTGTGGTCGCTGCCCAGGAGCAGCGCCCGCTCCCGTCGGGCCCGAGGTCTAGGTCTTCGCTCACGATCGCTTATCCTACGGTGGCCGGCAGATCGCACATTTTGCCGAGACGCCAGCGGGTATCGTCCGCGAGCATGAGCCAACCAGAACAGCGCAAGCGCGCCGTGAGCGACATCCTCGAGGGCGGAGCCAGGCTCGCCGCTCGTAACATTCTCGCCTTGCTGCGCATCACGGCGCCGCTGACCCTACCCATCGGCGTGTTGTTCAGCGCCGCAGTCGTCTGGTTGGCCAACAGCTCAGGCTCGAGGCACCTGGCCACAGGCGTACTGGTGCCGGTAGCCGTTGTTTACGCGCTCACAATCATTGTCTCGGGAGCCGCCTGCCTGAAGCTGGCCGCCGAGGCCTACGGCGGAGGCAGCCCGAGCGCAAGGAACGCGATCGCGCTCGTTCTCCCGCGGCTGACCCCGGTTCTTTGCCTGACGCTGCTACTGGCGGTTGGAGCCGCGCCCGCTGCCGCCATGCTGGTGCTCCCCGGCGTGACGGCGCTCGGCAACTACGCGCTGCTCTTGTTGGCCTTGGCCCTCTTCTCGCTCTGGGTGTCGGGAACCTACTCGGTTGCGCTGCCGGCGATGCTGTTGGAAGACAAAGGGATCGCGGGCTCTCTACGCCGCTCTGCGCAGCTTGTTCGCGGGCGCTTCTTCCGGGCGCTGGGGACGGTACTGCTGGGCGGGGTACTCGCCCTCTTCGTCGGCGTTCTCGTCGCGATACTCGTCTCGGTTTTCTCTCTTGGCGGAGGAAACGTGATCCTGATCGTCACGCTCGTCGGCTCTACGTTGGGCGAGCTGCTCGTCGCACCGCTATACGTCGCCTTCCTGGTCGTTCTCTACTGCGACCTGCGCGCGCGCGAGCACGGCTCGAGCGCCGAACAGGCGAGCTGACGAGCCGAGCGTCCGGCGAGTCGTCGCCGGCTAGTGTGGGTCGGCGTGTGTCTTCTCCGTCACTTTGCTGACGAGACGGGGCAAGGCGGCGCGGATTGCGCGTTTGCGCACGCGGCGCTGGGCGAAACGAGGCAGGCGTTGATAGAGGCGGAACGCGGCAAGCACAACCCAGGTCCGTCCCTTGACGCGAACTAGCAAACGGAGGAGGGAACGGAAGAGAACCATGGAGTCTCCAATCGATCGCTTTTCGATTCGGTCTTTTCTTTTCTACCCATTTCGCTTCTCTGAAACGAGCGCGCGTAACGGGTACTTCAGCGAGGAAAGCCGAACGTCTCCATCTCGCTGAAGACCACTAGTGATGGCTTTTGCCCGAGTGTTGACCCCGACCGTGTGGTTGCGTACCGCGCGACGGTGCGCCGCCTTGCCCGTTCCCGGTGGAATCGGGCGAGCTGCGGTGGCTGTNCTGCGGCCGTTGATCGTTGGGTGAACTGCCAGAGTGCCGCTGCCTATCATGCCCCTTGCCTGGTCCATTCCCATGCTGNCGACCCGGCCCGGAACTCAAGCCGTGTCCCCGGTCTTTGCCCTTCGGAGCGTGAGAGCCGGGGGTTTTCGGGGCCTTTGACGCCTTAGGCTTCTTTGGTTTCTGACGAGCCGGCGCGTTGCGCGACGGACGTGCCTTGGTCGGCGCCGCCGTGACTGGCGCGATCACGGGCGCGGCGGCGGGAGTCGAATCCGTCGTTGTTTTCGAGTCACCTTTCGAAACGCGCCGCGAATCCTTCGGAGTGCCCTTCGCTTTCGCGTCGCTGATCGAGAAGACGACGCTCTCGCTTGTTGCCTGGTCGATTACCCTCGTCTCAACGCCCGCAACACCCGATGAAGAAGAGCCCGAGGCATGCTTAGACAGACTGGATTCATTCGAGATGGACGGCTGCGCACCTAAGAACGACCCGATTGGGACTTTGAGCGGCTTCGATGCCGACGCTTTAGGCGTGGCGGACGGAGGCGTCGGACTGGGGGAGAGAAAGCGCGGCGCAGCCACGGCCCAGACCACGAGGACGAGCGCAGCGAGCGTCACCAAGACCGCGCGCACGACAAACAACAACCGGCTCCCCCAAACAGGCCTCATCTACTCCATTCTTATCCGCAAACGTTTTCAGCACTATAGCTCGATCGAGGTAGGTCACCGGACGTGACCAGTCTCGCACGCCGTCTCGTCGTCTATTTCGTGTTTCTCGCCGTTGTACCGATCTTCGCCGGCTTCCTCGGGTTCACGGCCGTCATCGAGCGAAGCGAGCAAAACCGGGTAGACGAAGGGCTTCAAGCCGGCCTGCGGGCAACGCTTGCGAGTTACGAGAATGAGCTGGTCAGTGCGCAAAAGAGCGCGGAGCGCTTGGCGCGCTCGTCGGCCTTCCAGCGAGCCGTCGTGCGGCACGAGCGCTCGGTGCTGGCTGCCTACATCGCCGATCTGCCCGGGCTACGTATTCAGAGCGGCGGCCTGCAAATCGGCAAGGCATATCCGTACGCGGGTGAGCGCCGGGTTCAGTTCGTCGGATCGAAGAAACCGGCCGGTCAGCTGATCGCCTCGGTTCCGCTCGATCCGGCCAACCTTCGGCGATTCGAGATTCTGGCAGGAATCTCCCCCAACGAGAAGCTGATGCTCGCGCGGGGCACCCGCGTGTTCAGCCCGAAGTCGGGCGCCGGGGCTCAAGCGAAGCTGGACGAGGACGAGATCGGTCGAGTTCGGCTCGGCGGCAAGGACTACCGGGTGCTGGTCTCGCATCCCGTCAGCGCTCGTGGATCGGTGGGATTCGCGCTCGTCACACCGCAGTCGCGCGTCACGAGCGCGGTATTCCGCCTCGAGTTGCGCGTGCTTCTCGTCCTGTTCGGATTCCTCGTCCTCATGGGCACGATCGCCTTCTTTGAGGGCAAGGTGATAGTGCGCAGCGTGGGCGAGCTGGCCCTGGCCGCGCGGGCGATTGCGCACGGGCACCTGCGTAAGCGTGTGCCGGTGCGCGGGCACGACGAGTTCGCGAGTCTCGCCGTGGCCTTCAACGAAATGGCCGAGCAGCTCGAGGCGCGATTGCAAGAGCTGGAGCAGGAACGCGGAAGGCTCAGAGAGGCGACGCTGCGCTTCAGTGAAGGACTCGGCGTCTCGCACGACTCAGTGCAGCTCCTGCGCGTCGTGGTGGAATCGGCGGTCGAGGCGACGTCCGCCAGCGGCGGGGTCATCACCGGTCCGCACGGCGAGCGCTTCATCGTGGGTGAGCCCGAGAAGGGGAAGGAGCACAGCGAGTGGTCGTTGCGAGCGGGACGCGAGCAGCTCGGCACGCTGGTCCTGAGCGGCGATCAATTCGGCGAGGAGGAGCTCGAGATGGTGGCTCTGCTCTGCGGGCACGCGGCTGTGGCGCTCGACAACGCCCGTCTACACCACATCGTCGAACGGCAGGCCCTGGTCGACGGCTTGACCGGACTGGCTAATCGCCGCCGCAGCGAATCGGCTCTGGACGAAGAGATCGTCCGTGCCTCGCGCCTGGGCGGCGAGCTCACGCTTGCGATTCTCGACATCGATCACTTCAAGGAGGTCAACGATCGCTACGGTCACGCCGCCGGCGACTCGGTGCTGAAGGATCTCGCCCTCGTTCTAAATCACTCGTTACGCGAGATCGACACCGCCGGTCGCTGGGGCGGGGAGGAGTTCGCACTCATCCTGCCCGGTACCGACACCGCGGGCGGGGCTCGGCTCTGCGAGAGGATCAGGCAAACGCTCGCCGATCGTCGCATCCCGATCGAGGACGGCATGGCAGTCTCTGTAACTGCCAGTTTCGGCGTCGCCGGTTTCGCCGGCGCCGGCAGCCGTGAGCGCCTGCTCGCGGCTGCCGACGAAGCTCTCTACCGCGCCAAACGCGGCGGCCGCAATCGCGTTGAGCGCGCCGGTTGACTGCTGCACGCCTCTCGCCCGTGGTGCTCGAAAAGTGTCTGCAAATGTTGCCAACAGGCAACCGCTTCCGCTCAAGTTCGGCTTGGTTGCATCCGACACCTCCCCTACCCTCGGTGGTCGATGATCCGCTACAATCGACCGCCGTAATACGCCTTGACCCCGAGCAGGAGGACCGATCCTATGACGGTTGAGACACCCTCTCTTCTCGCCAAGGCAATCGAGGAACATCTGGAGCTCAAGAAAAGGAACTCGACTCTAGATCACTCGATGCCGCTCGAGCGCTATGCGTCCGAGGACCCGTTTGAGAATCACCCGTTGTTCAAGACAGAAGAGCAGGCACGACTCGAAGAGACGATGGATGGTGTGCCTGCGCCGGTGGAGACGGTCGAGCTCGCCTGGCCAGGCGAAGAGACTGTCGAGGGGATTCCGGAGCTCACTGAGAGCGTCTGGTCCCACTCGCGCGATTTCGACTGGGGCGACTAAGCCCTAGCCTCGGGCGCGCGCAGTAGCCCTCCCACCGAGGGCTTGGCTCTGGCATCCCCGGATGCAGCCAGCGTCTGCGACGGCTTGTGCTGCCCGTCTCGGCGTGAGCGCTCGATTCGTCGCCTGGCAGCGGGCAAAAAGAGAAGCGGGCCTGAGCCCGCTTCTCGAAGTCGCGATGGAAACGATTAGCCGACGGCTATACGCTTGCCTTCGCCTCCGGATCGCCCTCCTGGTATCGCAGGAATGCGCCAGCCGCGAGAGCGATGAGCAGAATGAGCCCGACCCAGGCCATGAACGTCCGTCCGATCGAAACGCCGGACGCCGCGGGAATGCCTCCACCCGCATGCGTCAAGAAGCGGATGATGCCGAATACGACGGTAAGTCCAGCGAGCCCGGCGACGAGCTGCGAGTACTTGATCGGCAACGTCGGCAGCGTCATCTGCACCACGTTCTGCTCGATGAGCGTCATGAGAATGACTACGGCAAGCGTCAGTAGCAGGAGGATGCCGAAAATCGGCCCGACCCCGTGACTCCAGGCGGAGTCGAAGCTCTGAGATTTTCCGAGAAAACTAACTTTGTTCCACTTGAAGAAGCTGTCTAGCAACAGCAGGAGCCCTGCGCCAAGCAGGATCTTATTTCCATTCGAGATTTTCGCGAGACTCATCCAGATCCTTTCGGTCCCTCGCGGCCTAGCGGCCGCATAGTGTTGGTGCAGAAACTAACGCGTTCGTCGGACTAGTTCCAGTACTTCCGCTTGCCTAAACGTACGGGTGGCAGCGCCCGAGGCTTCACGAGTACGAGATTACGCTGCTCAGAGGCGAAAATCGAGGCTACGAGCGGCGCAGGGCGTGAAGAGCCCTCCTGCGCAAAATGCAGTCGCCTCGAGGCCCGAAAACCAACCGCTGTGCCTGTCAAAGGCCGGATAGCGCGGCGCCCGGTGCGCTTTGGGCGGCGAATCTTCGTTCCGCTGGAGGATGGGCTTGCTTCGCGCCTCTTGGAGATGATTCCGTTTTCTCGCCGCCGCCGCCGCGCTTGACCGAGCGCGAGAACGGCGCTAGAACACTGGAGTCGCCGCCAACCTCGACGTACCCAAAGGAGCGCTCAGATGGACTGGGTCTTTCTCGCCGGGCGAATCCTTTTCGCGATCATGTTCTTCAATTCCGGCCTCGTTGGTCATATTCTCGGGCGTAAGGGTACGGCCGCCTATGCGCGTCAGAACCGGGTGCCTCTTCCGGAGGTGAGCGTCGTCGCGAGCGGCGCGATGATCCTCGTCGGCTCGGTGCTGGTTGCGCTCGGCGCCTGGGGCGATCTGGGCGCGCTCCTTATCGCCGCCTTCCTTGTCGTCATCACGCCGGTGATGCACGCCTTCTGGCGCGAGAGCGAGCCGATGGGGAAACAGCTCCAACAGGTCAACTTCCTCAAGAACGTCTCCTTGCTCGGCGCGGCGCTCGTTCTCTTCTTCGTCTGGAACCAGCTTCAGGGCTCGGCCGGCCTGTCACTGACGGGTCCGCTCTTCGGTCGCGGATAGACTCGATTTCGTGCCGCCGGCGTTAACCACCCGGGCGCTCGTCAA
>JGI24137J36423_1000622_pt1 | contig 10011 bp, 12 predicted proteins | sample BarGraNGADG00311_FD_36423 | JGI IMG/M metagenome (IMG submission 36423) | reverse complement strand
ACCCTCGCTGTCGACGGGCACGATCTCGTCGCAGACCAGCGAGCGGGCGATGGCGTACGGCGGATGCGCGTGCACGATGGCCTGCGCCGACGTGCCCAGGTAGATGGCGCGGTGCACGCCGATCTCGGTGGAGGCCAGCATCACGTTGGCGTCGTTCTCCTCGAGGCCTGTCTCGATGATGTCACGCTCCTCCAGGCGGGCCAGCATGGAGCCGCGCCGCGTGATGAGAATGCGGTCGCCCATACGTACGCTCATGTTGCCGCCATGCGAGCTGATGACGCCGGCCACGAAGAGGTCGCGGCCGATGCACTGGAACTGCTCCAGGACGGCCGAGGAGCTCACGATGCAACGTCCTCGGACGGCGCGACACCGGCGGCGACGGCCGCCTTGGTGAGGCCGAGCCTCTCCAGCTTGGCGTCCGAGGGCCGGCCCTCGTCGTCCCGGCCGCGCGAGATGTAGTACTCGTCGAGCATCGGAGGCAAGTCTACTACCTGGCCCGCGGAAGGCCCCTGTACAGCATCGCGAGGCGGTCGCTCATCTTGGGCACGCCGAGGATCTCGGGGCAGAGCATGTCGGAGCGCAGGTGGCAGCCGCCGAGCATGACGCAAAGCCTGCATCGCCGTGAAATCCGTCAGCCCTCGTAGCCGTCAGACCGCGTTGGTGCCGATGGCGAAGGCGCCGGTAAGCCAGAGCATCACGACGAACGAGAGCCCGATCAGTGACCAGCGCCACACCGGTCGCGACTTGAGCACGATCCCCCACGAGATGAAGAGCGGGAAGATGACCATGACGAAGCGTGGGACAGACCAAAGGGGATACAGCTGACTCGGAAACAGGAGGGGGAACAGCACCGAGAGAAGCGCAAACAGGGTGAATGCCGGAGGGAGGCGCCGCCACCCAAGAGCGATCGCGAACCCGGCGAAGCCGAGGGCCAAGACCGGGAAGACGGTGGGTACGATCTTGAGCCCCACGTAGGAACCCGGCAGGAGCCCGTGCAAGAAGCCAGGGTGGTGAACGGCCAAGCCGTGTATCGTCGCCGCGGAAGCGTGCAGCCCTCGCCACAGGTCGACCCACGGCCAAGCCAGTGTCCTCCGCCAGTGCGTCAGCTCCACCTCGGAGAAGAGCCGCGGGTCACCGAAACGCGCCCACAGATAGCTCATGTAGGCGATCAGTCCCAGCGGGATCAGCGCAGTCCAGGCGAGTCGGAGNTCACGCGGCCACGTCATCCTGATGCTTCTCCAGGTCCATCCTTGCTGCTGCGCGTACAGCACCAGCAGCGGCGGAAGGAGCAGGATGCCGCTGCTCCGCGTCAACGTCGCCAAAAGCCCGGCGATCCCGGCCAGCGCCCAGCGCCGGTCCGAGGCGAGCCACAGGCACGTCACCGTCAGCAGGAAGAACAGCGACTCGCTATACACCGCGTTGAACACGACAGCTGTCGGGAACACCGAGATCAGCACGACCGTGATAGCTGCCGTGCGTGTGTCGGTCAACTTCGCGGTCAGCCGATACAGAACGAGCATCGCGAGGCCGTACGCTACGAGCGACAGCACCATCCCGGCGATTTGGTACCTGAATTCGGTCGCCGCGCCCAGCACCCGGATGAGCAGCGGATAGAGCGGGAAGAAGGCCACGCGATCCGGGTCGGCCGCCGAGTAGCCGTTCGCGGCGATATGAATGAACCAGGTGGCGTCACGGTGATTCCACGGGCGCAAGAGGATGCCGGGCAGGCCCGCCTCAAGGGCCGCGTGGTGGCCTCGGTAGTGCAGGTATCTGGCCCACACGCCGGCAGCGGCGAAGACCGCGACCCGGGTCACGACGGCTGCGGCGACGGCGACGACCCAGTCGGCTGGGGCATGGCCGCCGCCCGAGCGCGGCCGAGGATCCTTCGCGAGGACACCCTCGCTCACGACAGGCGGGGTAGGCAAAGCCTCTCGAGCTTGGCCGGCGAGGGCCGCCCGCCTTCATCCCAACCGCGCGAGATGTAGTACTCGTCNAGCATCGGNGGCAAGTCTACTACCTGTCCGGCGGACGGCCCGGACGGCACAGGCTCGTGCAGCAGCCGGGCCGGCAGCGTGTCGTCCGCGCGCGTNAACCCCGCGGCGAGGTTGAAGAGCCGCTCGGCCGTCCAGATGCGCTCGCCGAGCAGCAGCAGCTCCTGCGGCTCGATGNTCTCGCCCCACACGGCGCTGAGAAGGCGCGCGTAGTAGTCCTCCTTCATGGCGAACGAGGTGAACTTGCAGACGCTCAGCGAGTCGAGCACGGCGTTGAGGTTCTGCATGTTGATGAGCAGCCCCGACTTGCCGAGGGTCGCGAAACGGTCGACCATCTTGGGCACGCCGAGGATCTCGGGGTTCAGCATGTTGGCGCGCAGGTGGCAGCCGCCGCGGTTGCTGGTGGCGAAGGCGAGACCCTGGGCTTTCATGCCGCGCGGATCGTAGGCGGGCATCTCCATGCGTTTCACGCTCATCGAGAGCTCGGGCCGGCCGTGCGCGGCGGCGAAGCGCGCGGAGCCCTGGCCGAGCTCGGCGCCGAGGCCCACTCCGGCGGCGGTCGCCTCGGCGAGGGCGACGACGGCCGCGGCGTCGCCGAAGCGCGGGCCGCCGGGCAGCAGGCCCTCCTGGGTGAGCTCCATCGCGCAGGCGATCGTGGAGCCCATGGTGATGGTGTCCATGCCCGCCCGGTTGCAGGCGTAGTTGGCCTGCACGATGGCGGTGAGGTCGCCGACGCCGCAGTCGCCGCCGAGCGCCCAGATGCTCTCGTACTCGGGCCCTTCGCCGCTCTGGCCGCCGGCCGTGGTGCGCCGCGCGCAGCCGATGACGCAGCCGCGGCAGGCGGCGCGTTTCTGCACGTAGTCGCGCTTGAGCATCTCGCCGGAGATCTGGCCGGCCTGCTCGAACTGGCTCTCGCGGAAGTTGCGCGTGGGGAAGGCCCCGGCCTGGTTCAGCACGTTGACCAGCACCGACGTGCCGAACTCGGGCAGCGCCTGNGAGGTGATCGGGTTGGCCTTGAGGANCTTCTCGGCCTCGTACACGATGAACTCGAGGCGCTNCGGGTCGGCGACGGCCGGGCGCTGGGCGCCGNGCCCGGCCACGACGACGGCCTTGAGCTTCTTGGCGCCCATNACGGCGCCCAGGCCNCCGCGGCCGATGGAGCGCCCGCGGTTGTTGACGATGGACGCGAAGAGCACGCCGCGCTCACCCGCCGGGCCGATGACCGCGGCCTCGCACTGCGGGTGCAGCTCGCGAAGACGCGCGAGCGAGGCCGGCACGTCGAGGCCCCACACGCCGGCGGCATCGTGCCATTCCACGCCGTCGACGCCGATCGACACGTAGCCGGGGTCGCGCAGGGCGCCGCCCACGACCAGGTAGTCCCAGCCGATGCGGCGGAAGGCGTTGCCCCAGTTGCCGCCCGAGTTGCCGTCGAACACGGTGCCCGTGAGCGGCGAGCGGCTGGTGACGCTGTAGCGGCCGCTCGCCGGGGCGCCGGTGCCCGTGAGGGGACCCGGCGCGAAGATCAGCAGGTTCTCGGGGGCAAGCGGCTCGACCGCGTACAGCCGCTCGCGCAGCGCGAGGTACGCGCCCAGGCCGCGGCCGCCGAGAAAAGCACGCGCCACGTCGCCGGACAGATGCTCGTCTCGCGCGGTGTGCGCGGACAGATCGATGCGCAGGCCGCGGAGCGGACGGAGGGCTGAAGCGGGGTCAGTCACTTCTCGATTATAGCGACGCGACGGGGCTGCCGCTCCCGCGAACGTCCGCGGTCAGCTCGTACTCGACGAGGTCGACCCCGTAGCAGAAGCGCGGGCCGACGAGGGACATGCCGAGCTTCTCGATGACGCGCAGCGAGGCGCGGTTCTGCGGGTAGGCGACCGCGACGATGCGCTCGAGGGCGAGGCCGTCGAAACCCCAGGCGAGGACGGCGCGCGGTGAGCAGCGGCGGCGTCACGACGCTCACGATCCGGCCTCGCGGTCCGCCGCGCGCGCCGTCAGCCCGGTCAGAGCGCCTTGCGCCTGTCGACGACGCGCACCGCCTTGCCCTCCGAGCGCTGGATCGTCTTGGGCTCCTTGAGCTTCACCGCGACCTGGATGTTGAGCACGTTGTAGATCTGCGCCTGCACCCTGCGCTGGAAGCGCTCCAGGTCGCCCATGGTCTCCGCGAAGATGTCCTCCCCGACCTCCACCCACACCTCGATGACGTCGAGGTAACCCTTGCGGTCCACGACGATCTGGTAGTGCGGCTCGATCTCGGGGATGCTCATCAGCACCTCTTCGATCTGGCTGGGGAACACGTTGACGCCGCGGATGATCAGCATGTCGTCGCTGCGGCCGATGGGCTTGCTCATGCGGGCGGAAGTACGGCCGCACGCGCACGGTTCGGAGGTGAGGCTGCAGAGGTCACGCGTGCGATAGCGGATCAGCGGCTGCGCCTCGCGCGACAGCGTGGTGAACACCAGCTCGCCGACCTCGCCTTCGGGCAGCGNGCGCAGCGTCTCCGGGTCGATGATCTCGGCCATGTAGTGGTCTTCGTTGATGTGCATGCCGGCCTTGCAGAGGCACTCGAANGCGACCCCGGGGCCGCCCATCTCGGAGAGCCCGTAGATGTCGAGGGCGTCGATGCCGAGGCNCGCCTCGATCTGCAGGCGCAGCTCGTTGGTCCAGGGCTCGGCGCCGTGGAAGCCGACGCGNATCGGCAGGTCTTCAGGNCGCAGCCCGCGATCGCGGGCGGCGTCGCCGAGNTACATCGCGTACGAGGGNGTGCAGCTGAGCGCCGTCGCGCCGAAGTCGCGCATGACCTTGAGCTGGCGCTCGGTGTTNCCGCCCGAGATGGGCACGACGGTGCAGCCCAGGCGCTCGGCGCCGAAGTGCAGGCCGAGCCCGCCGGTGAAGAGCCCGTAGCCGTAGGCGTTCTGCAGCAGGTCGCCGGGCTTGACGCCGCCGGCGGCCAGCGTGCGGGCGATGAGGTCACCCCAGGTGTCGATGTCGGCGCGTGTGTACCCGACGGTGGTCGGGTTGCCGGTCGTACCCGAGCTGGCGTGGACGCGCACGATCTGGTCGCGGGGCCGCGCGAACATGCCGAACGGGTAGTGGTCGCGCAGGTCGATCTTGGTGGTGAAGGGCAGGTCGGCGGCGTCGCCGTGGCAGCCCACGTCGCCGGGCTTCAGGCCTGCTTCGTCGAGCTTCTTGCGGTAGAAGGGCACGTTCGCGTAGGCGTTCTCGAGCATCGCGCGCAGCCGCTCGATCTGCAGCTCGCCGAGCTGGGGGGTCGGCAGCGACTCGGCGGCAGGCTCCCACATGAGGCCGCCGGCGTTGTCTGCCGCCAGGCGCTCGGGGGAAGGCGCGNTCACAGGGCCCGCACCTCCTCGTCGGTGAGCAGCGTCACCTTGTCNGCNAGNANNTCGATGGCGCGGTCGATGTCGCGCACCGCGAAGCANATGTTCTGGAACGAGATGCTGTACAGGTAGTCGATGGACGCNCCGGCTTCGGCCACCTGGTCGAGCACCCGGGCGAGGCCGCCCGGCTCGTCGGGGACCCTCACGCAGATCACCTGCGAGAAGTGCGTCGTGAAGCCGGCGTCGTGAAGCAGCGCCCGCGCTCTGTCGGGGTCGGTGACGATGAGCCTCACGATGCCGTACTCGGCGGCCTCGGTGGTGGAGAACCCGCGGATGTTGATGCCCGCGGCGCCGAGCAGGTCCGCGACCTCCGCGAGGCGTCCGCTGCGATTCTCGAGAAACACGGTGAGCTGCGTGACCTTCACGGCCCGNCCTCCTCGTTGCTGACGGCNCCGCGCCCGAGGGCGAACGCCCGCTCGTTGACTTCCAGGATCTTGGCCGGCACGGCGNCCGCCAGACCGCGCTGCCACGACGCGGCGGCGAACGGCAGTACCGCGCTCGCCGCGCCGAGCAGCGCGACGTTGACCGCGCGCAGGGNGCCGGCCNCGCGCGCCAGCGCCTCGGCGTCGACGGCGATGAGCCTCACGCCGCNGGCGGCGGCCGCGGCCGGCAGGTCGCCGGGNTACTCTTCCTCGNGACGCAGCACGCTGCCGGGCACGATGCGCGTGGTGGCGGCGCAGANCAGCGTGCCCTGGGGCGCCAGCAGGCCGAGGCCGCGGTGGCCTTCCAGCAGTTCCGTCGCGATCACCACATCGGCGTGGCGCGCGACGGGCGACCACACGTTCTCGCCGAAGCGCACGGTGCTCAGCACGCTGCCTCCGCGCTGCGCCATGCCCTTGACCTCGCTCGCCTTGACGTCCAGGCCCTCGGCGGAGGCCGTCTCGGCGAGGATCGCCGCCGCCAGCAGGATGCCCTGGCCGCCGACGCCCACGAGGGAGACGGTGGTGGTACCGTTCATCGGGCGCCGGCGTAGCTCAGGGCGCCCCGCCGGCAGACCTCGATGCAGAGGCCGCAGCCGGTGCAGACGTCGGTGACCGCCACCGCGTTCTCGCCGGGAGCCAGCGCCGGACAGCCCACGTCGAGACAGAGGCCGCAGAGGTTGCAGCGCTCGTCGTCGACGACGATCTCGCCGGCCTTCTCGCGCACCATGAGCACGCACGGCGCGAGGGCGACGACGACGCCCAGCCCGGGCGCGTCCAGCTCGGCCTTGATGGCCGCGTCGAGGGCGCCGTAGTCGTTGGCGTCGACAGTGTGGCAGCGCACGCCGATGCCCTCGCACAGCTTCTGGATGTCGACCGCCGGACCCTGGCTGCGGTCTGGCCGCAGACCCGTGCCCGGGTGGCCCTGATGCCCGGTCATCGCGGCGGTGCGGTTGTCCAGCACGATCACCAGTCCGTCGGCCTCGTTGTAGTAGGCGTCGATGAGGGGCGTGACGCCGGAGTGGAAGAACGTGGAATCGCCGATCACGGCGGCGGCGGCTTGCGCCCCAAGGCTTTGTTGAAGCCGGCCATCATCCCGATGCTGGCGCCCATGCAGAGGCAGCTGTCGAGCGCAAGCAGAGGCGGCAGCGCGCCCAGCGTGTAGCAGCCGATGTCGCCCATGGGCACGAGCTTGTGACGCCGCAGGGCGGTGAAGACCGAGCGGTGCGTGCAGCCCGGGCAGAGCACGGGCGGGCGCACCGGCAGACCGGCGGCGGGCTGCGGCGGATCGGCGAGGCGAGGCGCCGGCGGAAAGACCGGGCGCCGGCGCCGTGGCGGCCGGCGCGAGAGAAACGGCTCGAGGGCGCGGAAGACGATGTCCTGGTCGAGCTCGCCGTCCGCGGGGATCGCCTCTTTGCCCACCACCGGCAGGCCGAGCGCGCGGACCTGCTCCTCGATGAACGGGTCGAGCTCCTCGACCACGGCGACGCGCGACACCTGCTGAAACAGCCGCGCGACCTTGCGATAGGGCAGCGGGTGCGACATGCCCAGCTTGAGGAACCACGCCTTGGGGAAGGCCTCGCGCGCGTAGGTGTAGGCGACGCCCGAGGCGATGATGCCGACGTCGGCGGTGCCGGCCTCGAGCACGTTGAGCGGCGACTCCTCGGCCCGAGCGCGCAGCTTCTGGAGACGTTCGAGCACGAGCCGGTTACGAATGCGCGCGTACTGCGGCACCATCACGTACTTGCTGATGTCGCGCGCGTAGTCGTGCGGCTCGAGCTCGACGGGCACGCGCGGGATGACCTGCCCGCGGCCGTGGGAGAGCCGCGTGGTGGAGCGCAGAAGCACCGGTGTGTCGAACTCCTCCGACAGGGCGAAGGCCTCGGCGACGAAGTCGTAGGCCTCCTGGCTGTCGGACGGCTCGAGCATGGGCACCTTGGCGAACTTAGCGTAGGCGCGGTTGTCCTGCTCGTTCTGCGAGGAGTGCATGCCGGGGTCGTCGGCGCTCACGATGACCAGTCCCCCGTTGACGCCGGTGAGCGAGAGGGTCATGAACGGATCGGCCGCCACGTTGAGACCCACGTGCTTCATGGTCACGATGGTGCGGCGGCCGGCGAGCGAAGCCCCCACGGCGGTCTCGAGGGCAACCTTCTCGTTGACGCACCACTGGGCGTGGATGCCCTCGAGGCGGGCGGCCGTCTCGAGGATCTCGGTGGACGGCGTGCCCGGGTAGCCGCAGGCGAAACCGGCCCCAGCGCGCACGGCGCCGTGGGCGATGGCTTCGTTCCCAGAGAAGAAGAGAGTCCGTTCCACGGGGCACCGATTATAGCCGACGCCGCCGGCCGCGCCAGCGAGGCCCCAACCCCAACCCTTAAGTCGACCTTGAAGGATTCGCGAAAATGAGCGAGAATACTCGCGGCATGCAGCGCGTACCTCATCCGCCACGCATGACCCGGACGGCGCCACTGTGAGCCGTCCGCCTCGCAGACGCCGGAGCCCGGCACTTCTGCGAGGCCGCTTCCGCACCCTCTTCTTCGCCCTTCTCGCCATCGCCGCTCTGGCGCTCGGTCACTGGGAGGCCGCCGTGCCCGCGCTGATGGGCGTGGCGCTCGGCACGTACTCCGTCCAGGTGGCGCGGACACGCCACGAGGATCTGGCGCACACGTTCGCCGTCCTCGACTGGCTGCTGCTCGGCTGCACCCTCGTGTTCTCCGGCGGCGCCGAGAGCTGGCTTCTGGGCGCCGTGCCGGTGCTCGCCATGGGCCAGCTGGCCGGCGCGCCGCGCAAGGAGTGGCCCTATCTGCTCGCGCCGACCCTCCTGCTGCTCGTCCTCCTCGCCATCGCCGATCCGTCGCTGGGCGGCAGCCGCGCCGGCGGGGTCGCCAAGGTCGTCGTGCTCGCCGCCGGCGGCTGGGTCGCGGCAACGCGCCTGAAGAGGGCGCCGGCCCGCCGGCGGCGGCCGGCCCGGGTCGACGAGACCAGCGGCTTCTACACCGGCGAGCGCCTCGAGGAGCTGCTCAGCGCGGGCATGGACGCGGCGCTCGCCGAGCATCGGCCGCTGAGCGTCGTATGCCTGCGCCTGGAGCACTTCCAGGACTGCCGCGACTTCCTCGGGCCGGAGCGCAGCGAGCAGCTCGTGCGTGGCGTCGCACGGCGCATCGAGCGCCGCCTGGCGGCCGACGACCGGGCCTTTCGCGTGCGCGCCGACTCGTTCGTGCTGGTCCTGGCCGGCCGCACTCTGGCCGAGGCTCGCGGGCTTGCCGACGAGGTCGCCCACGACGTCAGCTCCAATCTGATCGCCGGGCGCCGGCAGACGCTGGCCGCCGGCGCTTCGTCCTTCCCCACCATCCGCCGCCTCCCGGACCTCCTGGCGGCGGCGCGCGACGAGGCACTGTCGCCCGACGAGAGCCGGGACGCCGCCCCGGCGGCGGTCACGCTGGCGGCCGCGCAGTGACGCGGCGGCCCTGGCGAGGGCCGCGTCTTGCTACCTACCACCCGCCTCGCTAGTCTTCGCGTGTGGAGATCGACGTCGCCAACGAGCAGGTCCCCGAAGGGGTCGCCGTGCGCGTGCGGGTGCGGCTGTCGGGGCGCGAGACCAGCCGGCTCTTCCTCAGCGGCGACACGCTGATCCAGCTCCCGCTCGACGGTGCGCTCACCGCCTACGAGGGTTCGCCGATCCCACGCACGAGTATCTTCCTCAGCGAGCTGGTCGGCCTCGCCGACGGCCTCTCGCGCGTGTTCGCGGGCGGCGCCGCGGCCGACGCCTTCGCACATGTCGTCCGCAGCCAACTCGACACAGCTTTGGAGGCACTGTGAGCGACCAGGCCGACTCCCTCGTCACCAGACTGGCTCCGTACCGCGAGACGCCGGGCATCGTCGCCGCCCTTCTCATCTCGCACGACGGCTTCGTGGTGGCCGCCGACGCCGAGCCCGGCTTCGCCGCGGACGCCGTCGCCGCCCAGGTGGCCGGCGCCATCGACATGGGCGCGCGCCTGGCCGGCGAGCTCGGCCAGCCCGCGGCGAAGTACATCTCCCTCGAGTTTGACACGCTCAACGTGGTGCTGGCGCCCTTCGGGGACGAGCTCCTGCTCGTTCTCGTGGGCGAGCCCGGCGCCCTGACCTGCGAGTACCGGCTCAACACGACCGGCGCCTGACCGCGTCGGCCGGCGCCGCGCGCGGCGCCGGCCGGACCTACGACAGAAGGGA
>JGI24137J36423_1000616_pt1 | contig 10041 bp, 11 predicted proteins | sample BarGraNGADG00311_FD_36423 | JGI IMG/M metagenome (IMG submission 36423) | reverse complement strand
CCTAGAAGAGTTTGTTGTCCGTGGCGTAGACCTTTGCCTCGCGCTTGGTCTTGTCCAGTTGCCGCTCGAGCGCGTCCAGCTTGTTCATCGTCGAGCTGAGCGTCTTGAGAGACCCGGTGAGGTCGACGGGCTTGCCCGCCTTCGCCGATTCTACCGACCCCAGCGCGAAAGTGGCCAGGTCTCTGGCGATGGCGAGCCCCTCCTGCGCCTTCAGCACTGCCTCCATCTGCATCGAGGCGTAAGTCTTGTATTTATCGACCCCGGACAGGCCCATGACTTTGCGATATTGGACGAGCGCCCTGTCGATCAGGGCCATCGAGGCGTCTATCTTGGTCTGGATGCTGCGGACCTCCGCCTCCTTCGCGACAAGCCCCGCCACGTCGTTCGCGACCAGCAGCCTCTGCAGCTCCGCCTTGATGCTGTCCAGCTGGTTTCCGATGGCCGTGGCTGGTTTCCGATGGCCGTGGCCTCTTTACTGAGCTTGTCACCCTGCTCGCTGTACTTCCTGGCCAGGCCCGTGTCTCCGCCGCAGCCCGCGCCCAGGCCCGCCACGGCCGCAGCCAGCGAGGCCAGCAGCACGGCCACCAGGATCACGCGCACGGTTCTCATGAGAACGCACCTCCCACTCGAACTCATCCACAACCTCTTTCGTTCCCTCGCGCGCCGGGCCTGCTCAGAGAGCTCCCATCCCCTTCTCGATCCGGCCGGTAAGAAGGTCAGCCGCGTGTTCGGGGGTCGTCACGTTGATCCACATCGAGGTCCCCAGCTCGAAACCGCCCATGGTGGTCAGCTTGGGGATGAGCTCGAGGTGCCAGTGATAGTAAGGGTATTCGGAGCCGTCAGTGGGCGCCGAGTGGATGTAGTAGTTGAAGGGCACGTCGCCGAACCTGTCGTTGTACAGGCCCAGTATCTCGCGCAGCATCAGGGCAAACTCCTCCAGCTGCGTGTCGTCGATCATGTCGAATGACTCCTGGTGCGCGCGGGGCACGATCCAGACCTCGAACGGCAGCTTGGACGCGAACGGCGCGATGGCGACGAACGAGCGGTTCTTCGCAACTACCCGCCTCAGCATGTCCATCTCGCTCGATATCATGCGGCAGAAGACGCAATCGCCCTGCCGGGAGTGATACCAGGAGGCGCCGGCCAGCTCCTGCTGCAGCAGCGGCGGCACCAGCGGCACCCCGAACAACTGCGAGTGCGAGTGCTCGAGCGACGCGCCGGCCTCCCTTCCGCTGTTCAATATGATGTGGACGCAGCGCACGTGGGCGTCCTCGGCGTTGGCCCTGTACCTGTGCCGGTAGACGCGCAGCACCAGCTCCACCTCGTCCGCAGGCATAGTGGCAAGCCTGGCGTGGTGGTCCGGGCTGTGGATTATCACCTCGTGCGAGCCGTCGGCGGTGCGCCTGGGGAACAGTGGCTCGGATTCCAGGGTGGGTTCGCCCGACTGGAACGCGGGAAACTTGTTGGGGAAGACCCTCACCTGCCAGCCCGGCGTGTTGGGCTCGCCGTCGTTGGGCCGGATCGCCAGCACTTCCAGAGGAGTCATTATCTCGTGGCCGGGGCAGAACGGGCACTTCTCGATCTCGTCTGGCGTGGTAACCTCGCAGGGCTTGCCGAAGTCGGTCGGCCGCAGCGCCCTGTCGGTCGCGACGTCCACCCACGCCCCGGTGACTATGTCCTGCCGCAGCTCCGCCATGCCGACCCTGCCTATCCCTCCGTGTAGGTGCGCCCCTGCCCGAAGTCCTCGTAGATGTTCGCCGGCCCCGCACCCTCGTAGGAGCCCTCGTCCCAGGCGACGTCCAGCGGCGTCCTCCTGTACTTGAGGACCTTCGCTGGCACCCCGCCCATCACGGAGTACGGCGGCACGTCGCGCACCACCAGCGACATCGACCCGATCACGCTGCCGGTGCCGACAGTCACACCCCGCAGGATAGTCGCTTTCTCGCCGATCCAGACGTTGTTGGCGATGACGACGTGCTCCTTGCGGATGCCCTGGCTGCGGATGCTCACCCTGGGATCGAGGAACCAGTGGTCGAAGTCGACCACGTAGATGTGATCCGCCCAGAGGTTCTCGTCGCCCACCTCGATATGATTGTAGCAGTTGATGGTGTTCTTGCCCCCGAACGTGCACTTCCTGCCTATCCGCAAGGTCCCCTCGTGGGCTCGGAACGCGCAACCCTCGCCGATCCAGGTGAACCCGCCGATGGTGAACCTGGCGCCCTTGCCCTTGCTGATGTCGTAGTGCCTGGGCAGGAAGACGTAGCCTTCGGTCTTTATCCCCGGGTGCAGCAGCTTGAACTTGCAGAAGCGGTAGAACGAGCGGAAGTAGTTGAACGAGTACATGCGGTTGCGGATTATGAAGCGCGCGTTGCGGGCCAGCCAGTTGCCCCCGCCGGACGGAGCCAGCGGCTCCGGCACCTCCGGCATCCCCCGCTGTGCGTCCCCCGTTACCAGCTCGGTCTCCACGGGCGCCCCCTAGCCGGCCTTTCGGGCATAGAGGAGCATGTTGTAGAACCAGGACGAAGGGACGAACGGGTAGATGCGCTCGTCGAGCCTGTTCAGCTTGAGGAAGGTGTTGTAGGACCAGTAGCGCCAGCGGAAGGTGATGTTCTCCTCCTGGAGCGTGTTCTCTATCGTGCGAGTGATCCAGCCCACGAAGCTCGAGGTGAACTCGTCGGCCTCGAACCGCGCCTCGGCGAAGCCGGCCTCGCGCGCCACCTGGCAGACCTGCGCCGGCCGGAACGTGTGGATGTCTACGACCTTCTCGTAGGAGCGTACGTCGCTGTCGGCGTCCTCGGCGGCGCCGTTCTTCCTGATCTTCGCCGGCATCCCTCCGAAGTAACCGCCCAGGCGCGCGTAGAGCTTCATGGCCTCCGCGGTCCCCCTGCGGGCCACCTGCCCCATGATATCGCCGGTGCGGGTGGGCTCGCCGGCCAGCATGCACACGCCACCGGGCTTCAGCACCCGGTGTATCTCGGCCAGCGCCGCCGAGATGTCCGGGATGTGGTGCAGGATCGCGTGCCCGATGACCATGTCGAACTCTTCGTCGCCGTAATCCAGGCGCTCGAGCTCGGAGCGGTGCGCGTTGACTGTCACTCCCAGCTCCCCGGCGTTCCTGAGGCAGGCATCCACCATACCCTGGCTGATGTCGCACGCGTTGAGCTCCCCGATCAGTCCCTCATACAGGCAGAGGTTGAGCCCGACGTATCCGGTGCCGCAGCCCACCTCGAGGAGCTTGTCGACGTGCGGGAAGGGGGCTCCCAGCGCCTTCTCGAACTTGTTGCGCACGCGCATCGCGTTCTCGAGGTCGTAGGCGATTCCCCACTTGTTGTCGTATTTGTTGCTCTCCACGTCGTGGAAGAGCTCGTTCGCTTTTCTTAAATCTACGTCCATAGTGGAATGATAGCAGATTGAGCGGTGGCTACCGGAGCGCGGTCATCTCCCCGGAATACACCGACGCCGGGCACGAGGCCCGGCGTCGAGTGCGTCTCTCCAAGAGTAACGCTACTGGTTATTGCTTAACTTCCTTGATGCCCATCAGGCTCGCCGAGATGACGTAGCGCTGGATCTGGGCGGTTCCCTCGTAGATCTGCATGATCTTGGCGTCACGCATGTACTTCTCCACGGGATAGTCCTTCATGTAGCCGTAGCCGCCCATCACCTGGACCGCGTCGGTGGTCACCTTCATCGCCATGTCGCCACAGAAGGCCTTGGCGATTGAGCTTGCGACCGACAGCCTGCGGGAGGTCTTGCCGCTCTCGGCCATCTTGTTGGCCAGCCAGCCGGCGTAGTAATACAGGCGACGGCCGGCCTCGATGTTCATCAGCATGTCGACGAGCATGAAGCTTATGGCCTGGTTCACCATGATCGGCTTGCCGAACTGCACGCGCTCCTTGGCGTATGCGTTGGCCTCCTCGAACGCTGCCCTGGCGACGCCGACGGCGAGGGCTGCGACGCCCGCGCGTGTCTGGTCGAGGGTGAGCATGACGGTCACGAACGCGCTGCCGGGCGCACCCAGCATGTCCTCCTTGGGGACCTTCACGTCCTCGAAGAAGACCTCTGCGGTGTGGGACGCCCTGATGCCCAGCTTGTCCTCGTGCTTGCCCATGGTGATGCCGTCTGACTTGCCGTCCACGATGAAGCCCGAGAGGCCCTGGTCGGTCTGGGCGAAGACCGTATACACGTCGGAGATGCCGCCGTTGGTGATGAAGCACTTCTGTCCGTTGAGGATGTAGTTGTCACCATCCAGCTTGGCGTTGGTGCTGATGGCGGAGACATCGCTTCCGGCACCGGGCTCGGTCAGAGCGAACGCGGCGAGCTTTGCTGTCTTCTCTTGGCACAGCCTCGGCAGCCACTTCTCCTTCTGCTCCTGGGTCCCGGCGATCTGGATCGGAGCCGTCGCGAGGTTGTTGGCGCCGATGCTCGTCGCGAGGCCGGCGCAGCCCCATGCCAGCTCCTCGAAGACCATCGCGCTGGTCAGCGGGTCGAGGCCGCCTCCACCGAACTCCTCGCGGATGCCGGCGCTGGTGAGCCCGGCCTGGCACGCCTTGGGAAGGATAAGGTCCTGAGGGAATTCACCCTTCTGGTCCCACTCCGCCGCTATCGGGCGAAGCTCGTTCAGTGCAAAATCATGCGCCATGTCGATGGCTGCTCTTTGTTCTTCGGTCAGTTCAAAATCGATCACTGTTTCCTCCTTTCAGGAAAACTTACGGTTAGACTGATTCGAGCGCGGCTATCTTATCAGTATTTGAGCCGCGCGCGCCAGCGGCAGTCATGCCGCCGCGCTTTCACCGGGCCGGAGGGACTATTTTCCCTTGAACTCTGCCTTGCCCGGGCCCTGCTCGATGAACGTGCGCATGCCGATCTTCTGGTCCTCGGTCGAGAAACACAGGGCTATTCCCTGCGCCTCGATGACCAGGCCGTCTTCCAGCGCGCAGTTCATNCCCTTGTTGANGGCTTTCTTGGCCATGGCCAGCGCGAAAGGCGGGTGCTTGGTCGCGTATCTCTTGGCGACCTTCTGCGCCTGCGCGATGACGGCGGCGCCGTCGCCCTCGACCACTTTGTCGGCCAGCCCGTAGGCGAGGCACGTCTTGGCGTCGTAGAAGCGGCCGGAGAAGATCAGCTCCTTTGCCTTGGCGGGACCTATGAGNCGCGGAAGCCTCTGGGTGCCNCCGGCCCCCGGGATNATCCCCAGCAGGATCTCGGGAACGCCNATCTGGGCNGTCTCGCCGACGAANCTCCAGTCGCAGGCNAGCGCCAGNTCGCANCCGCCGCCGAGCGCGAANCCNTTGATGGCCGCGATGACCGGTTTCATCACGTTCTCGAGCCTCGAGAGCGCGCCCTGGGCGCCNCCGATGATCTTGGTGACTATCATCGGGGTGGCCTCGGCCATCTCCTTGATGTCGGCGCCGGCCGCGAAGACCCGCTCGCCGCCCGTGAGCACGACCGCCCTGACGTTGTCGTCGAAGTTGAGCTCATCAGCGCACATGCCTATCTCGATGAAGACCTGACTGTTGAGCGCGTTGACCTTGGGCCGGTCGAGCAGCACGGTCGCGACGTAGTCCTCGACCGTCACTTTGAGAAATTCGAAATCGTACGCCATCCACAACACCTCCGATTGTCGAGACCAGGAGTCTCTGCATGCTCGCCACGAGCGCAAACGCCGTAATTCTATCACAAGAAATAATCGCAAAAAGGGGACAGTCCCCGTTTTGCGTCAGAGCGAGCGGATGTAATCCACGATCTCGGAGGTCGGAGTGCCGGGCGTGAAAAGCCTGGCGACCCCGCGGGCCTCCAGAGCCTCGATGTCCTCCTCGGGCATGATGCCGCCGCCGATGACCTTGATGTCTCCAGCCCCGCGCTCCCGCAGCATCTCCACGACCCTGGGAAAGACCGTCATATGCGCCCCGGACAGTATGGACAGGCCCACCACGTCGACGTCCTCGTCCACGGCGGCCTGCACAATCTGCTCGGGCGTCTGGTGCAGGCCCAGGTAGATCACTTCCATCCCTGCGTCGCGCAGCGCTCGGGCCACCACCTTTGCGCCACGGTCGTGGCCGTCCAGCCCGGGCTTCGCCACCAGCACTCTGTGGGTCTTCTTTTCGCTCAATTGCCTCTCCTGGTACGATGCCAGCGGGATGCCGGCGCCACTAGTAGATCGGGCGCTCCTTGTACTCCCCGAAGACTTCCTTGAGGACCCCCACTATCTCGCCCTGCGTCAGGTGCGCCCTGGCGCATTCGATTATCGCCGGCATCAGGTTGTCGGTGCCCTCGGCCCGCCGCCTCAGCTCTGACATCGCGTCGTCCGCCGCGGACTGGTCGCGCTCGGCGCGCACCCTGCGCACTGACGCGATCTGCTCGGTCTCAAGGGCCGGGTCGATCTTCAACAGCTCGATGTCGATAGCCTCGTCACTGTGCTCGAACCTGTTCATCCCGACGATGACGCGCTCGCCGCGCTCGATCTCCATCTGGTAGCGGTAGGCCGCGTCCGCGATCCTGCGCTGGAAGTAACCCTTCTCGATCGCCTCCAGCACGCCACCCTCGGCCTCTATCTCATCGAAGTAGGCGAGGCATTCGGACTCCATCCTGTCCGTCATCGCCTCCACGAAGTACGAGCCCGCGAGCGGGTCGATGGTGTTGGACACGCCCGTCTCGTAGCCGATGATCTGCTGCGTGCGCAGCGCGATCTCGGCCGCCTTCTCGCTGGGGAGCGCCAGCACCTCGTCCATGGAGTTGGTGTGCAGCGACTGCGTCCCTCCCAGCACCGCGGCCAGGCCCTCGTAGGCGGTGCGGACTATGTTGTTCTCGGGCTGCTGGGCGGTGAGCGAGCACCCGGCCGTCTGCGTGTGGAACCGCAGCAGCAGCGACTCCTCCTTCTTCGCTCCGAACCGCTCCTTCATCACGCGGGCCCAGATGCGCCTTGCCGCGCGGTACTTGCCGATCTCCTCGAAGAAATCGACGTGCGAGTTGAAGAAGAACGAGAGCCTGGGCGCGAAGTCGTCGACGTCGAGGCCGGCCTCCACGCCCGCCTGCACGTAGGCGATGCCGTCGGCGAGCGTGAACGCCAGCTCCTGCGCCGCGGTCGAGCCCGCCTCGCGGATGTGGTAGCCACTGATGCTGATGCTGTTCCAGCGCGGCACCTCCGCCGCGCAGAACCGCATGATGTCGGTGATTATCCGCAGCGAAGGCCTGGGCGGGAATATCCAGGACTTCTGCGCGATGTATTCCTTGAGGATGTCGTTCTGGATCGTGCCGCCCATCTCGTCGAACGAAGCCCCCTGTCGCTCGCCCGTCACCAGGTAGAAGGCCAGCAGGATGCTCGCCGGGGCGTTGGTCGTCATCGAGGTGGTGATGCGCGCCAGCGGGATACCGTCGAAGAGGGCCTGCATGTCGGCGACGGAGTCTATCGCGACGCCGCAGCGCCCCACTTCCCCCTCGGCCATCGGGTCGTCCGAGTCCCGCCCCATGATGGTCGGCATGTCGAACGCGACCGAGAGGCCGGTCTGGCCGTGCTCCAGCAGGAACTTGTAACGCGCGTTGGTCTCCCGGGCGGTCCCGAACCCGGAGAACTGCCGCATGGTCCAGAGCCTGCCGCGATACATGTTGGAGCGTATACCGCGCGTGTAGGGGAACTCGCCGGGGAAGCCGATGTCGCGCTCGTAATCGAGGTCGGAGATGTCGCCGGGGCCGTAGAGGGGGTCGACCTGCTCGCTCGAGACGGTCACGAACGGGTCGTCGCGCTCCCCGGCCTCGCCGTAGGTCTCTCGCAGCCAGCGTTCTTTTTCGGCCCCGTACTCCCGTTCGTCCATATCAGAACTCTATCCCTTCTCGCATCCCCACGCCCGCGTCGTAGCAATGCTTCACTTTCTTCATCTCGGTGATGAGGTCCGCCCTCTCACAGAACTCTGCCGGCGCGTAGCGGCCGGTCAGGACCAGCTCGACGCCCGAAGGACGCTCGTCGATGAGCGGCAGGACCTCGACGACCTTCAGCACCCCGAGCTCGACCGCGACGTTGACCTCGTCGAGGATGACGATGTCCCACTCGCCGCCCATTATCGCTTTTCGCGCGAGCTCGAGCCCCTGGTGGGCCAGCCGGAGGTCCTCGGCCGATGGCTCGCCCTTCTTCACGAAGGTGTCCAGGCCCGACTGCACCAGCGTGAAGCTGTCGGGGAGCATCTTCGAGGTCGCCACCTCGCCGTACTCGCGCCCCTTCAGGAACTGGACCATGAAGACCCTGAAGCCCTTCCCGATGGCGCGCATCGCGAGCCCGATGGCGGCAGTGGTCTTGCCCTTACCGTCTCCCGTGTATATCTGGACCAGCCCCTGCTCCATCTGCCTTCTCTCTCGTTCGGCGCCGTTTCTGTGGGAAAAACCTCGAAAAGTATATCAAAAACCGGTTTTGAGAACGGTGCCACGTGCAGTAGCGTCGAACTATCTGTGGGGCTCGTTCCGCGAGGGACGGGCCTCGCCTTGACGAAAGCTTTCCGAGACCGCAAGAGCGATGGAGACGGGATGAGGGCAGGCACTTTGCCAGTCAAAGACGTGATGATGGGCCGGCGACGGCTGAAAAAGACGTACCTGTATATAAGGCGGGCCGACAAGAGACGCGTAGTCCTCTTGTTCTCGGCCTGCTTTCTGGTGCTGATGCTCGTCTTCCTGTTCGGGTACCTGTTCATCCAGGACATAGCGCTCTCCGGGCACATCTTCCCCGGCGTGACCGTCGACGGCAACGCGGTCGGGGGCATGACGCGCGAGACTGCGAAGTCGGTGGTCTCCTCGGCGATAGCGGCGAAGATATCCGGCACGCTGGTCGTCAGCTACAAGGACAATGACTTCAAGCTGAACCCCGGCAAGATCGGCGTGACGGTCGACGTCGACAAGATGGTCGGCGAGGCTATGAAGAAGGGCACCCAGCAGAACATGATCACACGCATGTGGCGGCGCTTCATGAACGAGCCGGTCAACGCCAACATCGACGTAATCCTCAAGTACGACCAGGCAGGGCTCAAGAGCTTCGTGGCCGACGTCGCCAGCACGCTCGATTACGCCGCGCGCAACGCGAGCGTAGACATGTCGAAGGGCTACCCCGTGCTCACGGGCTCGAAGAACGGGCGCAGCGTGAAGCAAGCCGAACTGACCTCGCTGATCGTAGCGGCGCTCCCCAAGGGCCAGCACAGCCTCCAGGTACCGGTGACGATACTGACGCCCAAAGTCAACGAGAGTGACATCGGTCCCATAGTGGTGGTTAAGCAGTCGGAGCACAAGCTGTACCTCTACAACGGTGAGAAGCTGGTGGATTCCTACGCGGTCGCGGTGGGCCAGCCCAAGTACCCGACCCCCACCGGCACCTTTGAGATACTGGATAAGAAGAAGGACCCCTGGTGGTACCCGCCCAAGTCCGACTGGGCCAAGAACCTGAAGCCCATCCCACCCGGCCCTGGCAACCCGCTCGGCCCATACTGGATGGATCTCGGCAACGGTGTGGGGATACATTCCACGCCGGACGAGGCCTCACTTGGATACTCCGCCTCGCACGGCTGCATCAGGATGTCCGAGTGGTCGGCTCAGCAGCTCTTCAACGCCGTCAACAAGGGTACGCCGGTCTACATCGTGCCCTAGCCTGGCTGCGCCGACGCCATGTTGGCAAGGGCCACCGCGCCGATATACTCCTCCACTTTGCCGTTGCGCGACGTGTCGGCGAGCCTGAGTTCCAGCGGGAAATACAGGGCGCCGTAGGACACGCCGCCGCCCAGGTGAGCCAGCGTCCGGTAGATGAGGTTGCCGGTGACCCCGTCGGGCGCGATGACGCAGTTGGCCCAACCCAGGGCCTCCTCCACCATGATGTTGAAGTGACAGACGTCGGGCTCGGAGGCGGCCAGCTCCCCCCGCTCTATGCTCCTGGCGATCTCTGGCGACCTGTGCCGGTCCTCCGGGCGGCCGGCAGAGAGCACTCCGATCCTGGGCTTCCAGTCGAGCAGCGCGCAGAAGTCGCGCATGTTGCCCGTGAGGGCGCGCATCGACTCCATGGTGCCGCCTCATCGA
>JGI24137J36423_1000612_pt1 | contig 10048 bp, 7 predicted proteins | sample BarGraNGADG00311_FD_36423 | JGI IMG/M metagenome (IMG submission 36423) | reverse complement strand
GCAAGGAGAGGAAAACATGAGCAGCATCTTCGGGGGCTCCTACGCCCCGGATCCGATTCCGGCACCGGTCGTCGAGCCCGGCGCCCGAGCCCACTACGACCGCCGCCGAGCCGCCGGCGACCACCACAACGCCGCCCTGCGACACCTCGCCAACACCCTGCTCAGCAAAGTCTGGCACTGCCTACAACACCAACAGGCCTGGAACGAACAACAAGCATGGCCCACCCGCGCCGACCAGCCAGCCGCCGCCGCTTGACACCTGACCCACGTGGGATGTCTACGTGCCGACCTGGGCCGGCGTCGCCTACGTCTGCTTCATCACCGACGTCTACTCCCGGATGATCGTCGGCTGGCGGGTCGCGTCCCACATGCGCACCGACATGGTCCTGGATGCGATCGAGATGGCCCGCTGGAACCGGGCCCTGCACCACACCGGGCTGCACTGCCTCGTTTTCAAGCGTCGCATTGGCCCCAGATTCGAGCGTCGTCGACAGCGCACGTCGTCGAGCCTTCTTACAGCGATGACGAGGTCTGCGTCAGGCGGTTCACCGCCCAGGATCTCCCTGTGTAGCATCCGACCGTCGCCGACACTCCGACCGGCCGCTGTGTCGACACGCTCCTCAGCCGAGCTCAATAGATTCGACGACCTGTGGCATCGGGGACTCCGGACTTGCGGAAGAAGTACGAACGGACCTGGTCGCGCCAATCGATGGCGCAGGAAAGCTGCTCTGCCAAGAGCTCACGGACCCGTGAATCAAGGTCGACCGGAATCGAGCCACCCACCAGGTCCGACAGGCCTTCCCACGCCTCAGTGGGACCGTCGAGCGCCTCGACGGCATCGGCGCGCGAGTCGTAGATGTGCCTGATCACTGTCTTGCCAGAGTGCAGGACGTGCCCGTACGGGACATGGTGGAAGAAGAGGAGCAGATCGTCAGGGCAGGTGTCGACCGACTCATATAACTCCCGCCAGGGCGATGGGTACTGGCTGGTGAAGCCGGTGCCGGTCGCGCAGGTGCGGTCGACCCCGATCCCGTCCCTGTCTGCGAAGTGGTACGTCCCCCAGGGGGCGTACTCGTACCCGTCGACGGCAGGACCGTAGTGGTGATGCGGGCTGACCATGAACCCAACGCCGAGGGGGGCTGTGTACCCCTCGTACCTGAGCCATGAGTCGTCCATCATCGCGTGCAGGGCTGTCGCGATCCGGGCGAGGTCTTCGTTGCTCGCCTCGGCGAACGTCTGGGCGATCCACTCGTCCAGGACCTCAGCTGGTGACAGGCTGGGGTCCCAGGCAAGGCGACCGAAAGCGTAAAGGTTGGCCTGCGCGAGGGGGTGCCAGGTCCAGAACTTGTCCGTGCCCACGTTGGAAACCCCGACGATTCCGCCTGTCCGGCCGGACGTCGTCGCCGAGCTGATCTGGGCGACCGTACGCGCACCGTCGAGGCGGAACTCAAGGTTCTCGCTCCAAGAGGGTGCGAGGTAGCAGACATGGCGCTGCTGNCCTGTGTACTCCTGGGTNATCTGGAANTCGACGGCGATCGGGGTGTTGGGCAGGGCTGCCAGGACAGGGGACACCGGTTCCCTTGTCTGGAAGTCGATCGGACCGTGCTTGACCTGGAGCACGACGTTGCTAGCGAACTGACCGTCCAACGGCGTGAAGTGGTCGTACGCTGCGCGGGCGCGGTCGGTACTTCGATCGCGCCAGTCCTGCTGGTGGTTGTAGACGAAGGCCCGCCACAGCACCCGCCCACCATGAGGTTCGAGGGCAGCCGCCAGGACGTTGGCGCCCTCTGCATGCGTACGGCCGTACGCGAACGGGCCCGGCTGGCCTTCGGAATCCGCCTTGACCAGGAAACCTCCGAAGTCAGCGATCTTGGTGTACACGCGGTCTGCAGCCTGGCGCCACCAGGCTGCGACGTCCGGGTTCAGGGGGTCGCAGGTCTCAAGGCCCCCCAGGCGGATCGGTGAGTCGAAGGCGACGGCCAGATACGTGGTGATCGCGTACGGACGGAACTCAGCTGAGATCCGCGCCACGTCGGCCAGGCCGTCTGTCAGCAGGTGAGCCTCGATGTCGTGGACGTTGACGTTGTTGATCGCGACGGCGTTGATACCGATTGCTGCCAGCAGGCGGGCGTACCGCGACACCCGTGACAGGTCTTGGCGGACCCTGCCGTCCTCGTAGAAGATCGAGCCACCGCTGTAGCCCCTTTCAACCTGGCCCATCACCGGATGGACGGCGACGTTGTCCCAGTGATCCAGCATCCTTAGCAACTGATGTGGCGCCGAGGTGGTGTCGCCTGAGGTTTGGACACCGGTCATCCGGCCGGTCGCCTTGTCCCGCAGCAACGCGTAGAACGCCTGAAGGGCAGCCTGCCCGTCGGCGCCGATGACAATCGTGCGACCGCCCCGGCGGAGGACCACGAACCCGTGCTGGGCCCCATCGTTCTGGAACACATCCTCGCCGGGATCAAGACCAACAGCTGATGGGTTCTCTTCAACGACGCTCGCCAGCGTCACAACATACGTGGCTGCCTCGCCCGTCGAAGGAACCGCTCCAGCCGCGGAGAGTTCACCCCTGACCGTATCGAGACAGATGTCCTGGCCGAGGACGGCAGCTGTGGCACCCGCAAGGGGGCTCAAGACTTCGGCAGGCAGCCAGGCCTGATGAGGGGATACGGGAGACGGTTGCACGAGGGGTCCTTGGGGTCGTTGTGAGGGCTTGCTCGGTGTCAGACGCCGGACTTGCTGTTCTCAGCTTCCGGGCCCGACATGATGACTTCCACTGGGACGGCGAGATCGTCAAGACCGCAGTGCCACAGCGGCGTTGGGTGCCAGGTGAGGGTGAGCGGCTTGCCGACAGTTCCCGCCGCCGTGATCCGGTGAGGTGCCGTCATGATGCGGACATCGACCCGGNCGGTGCCGCCGACCGTCACCGACCCTCTGGTAGAAAACAACCAGAACAACCCGCTGTGGTCAACGGTCTCTCGCCTAGAGGTCACCCACGCACCGTCGCCGACCGGGATGGTGAACCGGCCGGAATCGATGGTCCAGCCGTTCTGGTCGCGACCCATAAGCCAGCGTTCACCAGCCAGGCCAGGGGAGGACCCTTGGGCCTNGTCGACAGGTGAGTCCGCGCCATCCGATGACCAGGCGTCCAGCNTNTCGAGGCGGGAGGCCAGGGCGGTCGTGGCNGCCACGTCCGCGGCGACTGGCCGTTCGACGACCGATTCCACGAGCTTCATCAGGACGTCGAGGGCCCCCTGTTGACGCTCGGATGCCCCCTCGTAGGCGATNGCCAATCCCTTCTCGGGGACGGCGATCGCGAACTGCCCGAAGGAGCCGTCGGCACGGAACCCTTGACGGCTGCGCCAGACTTGATATCCGTAGCCACAGGAGTAGTCCGGAGATCCCGGATCATGATGGCTGTTGTCTGACCGGACCTTCGCCATCTCATCCACCCAGGACCGCTCCACCACCCGGCGGCCACAGAATCGTCCGCCGTCTGCCAACATCACAGCTACTCGTAGAAGGTCGTCGGCGCTGAGGTGCAGACCCGAGAACCCCTGGTCGATCGGGCCGTGCGGCATCCACCACCGCTCGCCAATCCCGAGCCGGTCGAACAGCCGTGGCCGCAGATATGCCGTCAGCCGTTCACCTGTGACGGCCGTGACGATCTGGGACAGCACCAGCGAGGCGGGGGAGTTGTACGCGAAATGGGTTCCCGGCTGGTAGTCCGGCGGAGTCGCCAGTAGCGCGTACCCGTCATGGGGCAGGGCGAGAGTCTGCTTGCGTGAGTGCCCTGTGTTCATTGTCAGGAGGTGCGCCACGGTAAGGCCAGCCGGGTTCGGGAGATCGACGTACGCATCGACCAGCTGGCGGACGTCGACTCGGCCCTCGGCGACAAGGAATCCAATGGCTAGGGCCAGCACGGTCTTGGACACCGAATACACCAGGGCTGGTTGATCGGTGCGGTACGGGCGCCAGGAGCACCTCAGCAGGACGTGGCCACGGCGAGCGAGGACGAGTCCGTGCGGATCCAACTCCTCGCGTTCGAGAGCGTCGATGGCTCGAGTGATTGCCGACGGCTCGACCCCGTACTGCGCCGGCGGTGCTGTGGGTAGATCGAACATCGTCAAGGTTCCTGATCTCATCGTGAGTGGGGTTGTCCTCAGCGGGAAGGTGGGGCCGTGGATCCGCGCTCGACGAGCTCCGTCCCGAGCTGCAGGCTTTGGGTTCCCGCTTGCTCCCCCCGCGCCAAGGCCATGAGTATCTGCGCTCCAAGAGCACCCATCTCGCGCAGCGGCTGGGTCACCGTTGTCAGCGGCGGGTTGGTCCACTCCGTGAGCGGGAGGTTGTCGTACCCGACCACCGACAGGTCTTCGGGGACACGCAGCCCGAGCTGGCGAGCAGCTCGGATTACCCCGAGCGCNTGCATGTCTGATCCGGCGAAGATCCCCGTGGGTGGATNCTCCTGAGACAGGAGGTCGAGGGCGTGCCGATACCCGCNAGCAGCCTCGNAGTCCCCCCACCGGACGAGGGTGGAGTCNGCCCGCAGGCCAGCCTCCTCATGGGCCGTACGAAAACCGCCAACCCTNGCCCTTGAGCACAGAACGTCGGACGGCCCCGAGATCACTGCCAGGCGTCGGTGACCCAAACCGATCAGATGGCGCGTCGCTGACAGCGCCCCGCCCCAGTTGTTCGAGCCAACGGTGGGGACGCCGGGCTGAGGTTCTCCCTGGGTGTCGACGACGACGAAGGGAACTGACCGCGATCGCAGCTGTTGTTGTTGAACATCGTCTGGCCCCGACAGGACGAACAAGACCCCAACAGGCTTCCTTGCCATGACATCGTCGATCCACGCCTGTTCAGGACGATGGGATCCGCTCAGGTCGGACAGCAGCAGCCCGATGCGGGCAGGGCCGCACACACTCTGGATTCCGTGGATGATCTCAAGGGACCACGGCGAGTCCGCCTCATGGAAGGCCACCTCTAGCAACCCGGCGCCAGGGACTGCTTGTCGGGACACGCGCCTGCGGTAACTGTGACGGTTCAGCGCCTCTTCGACGCGGACGCGAGTGTCAGTAGCGACATCGGGCCTCCCATTCAGCACCTTGGAGATGGTTGGTACCGAGACCCCCAGCTCCTCAGCAATACCGGCGATCGTCGCCCTCGCGTTAGCCACAGTGCCATCCTCAATCGAAACTATCGCTCACCATAGCGTGAGCATCCCTCGCGTGGTACAGGTTAGATCAAGAGTCTCTGGGGGACTATTGACCTTGACCCCAATGCGGGCCTAGGGTCAAGCGAGGTAGAGGTATCGCTCTCAAGTGCGAAACTTGCGANCCACNATGAAGTGGAGGGTTCATGGATCCAATCGAGCCGGGTCNGTCATGGAAGGATCCAGCGCTTGATCCACAGCGGCGGATCGAGTCGATCATCCATGCGATGACCCTGGCCGAGAAGGTCAGTCAGCTTGTGGGACTGTGGGTGGGAGCCGACGCATCTGGCGGGGACGTCGCGCCGCACCAGGGAGACATGACCAGGGCCGGTCCGGCTTTCGCAGACGTGATCGTCGACGGTCTGGGTCAGTTGACCCGCCCCTTTGGCACAGCCCCCGTGGAGCCCCTCTTCGGTGCGAGGTCCCTGGCGCGGGCCCAACGCTCGATCATGGCTGCCAACCGCTTCGGCATCCCCGCTCAGGTCCACGAGGAGTGTCTGGCTGGGATGGCAGCATGGGGGGCCACCAACTATCCCGTGCCGCTGTCCTGGGGTGCCAGTTTCCACCCCGAGCTCATCGAGCAGATGGCGCATCACATCGGCGAGTCGATGCGAGCTGTCGGCGTCCATCAGGGTCTCGCCCCCGTGCTGGACGTCGTCCGCGACTACCGCTGGGGCCGAGTTGAGGAGACCATAGGGGAGGACCCCTACCTGGTCGGGACCATGGGGGCAGCGTACGTTCACGGGCTCGAGTCGGCTGGAGTCGTCGCAACCCTCAAGCACTTCGCCGGATATTCGGCATCGCGGTCAGGCCGCAACCACGCACCCGTATCAGTCGGCCCGCGTGAGATGGCCGACACCTTCTACCCACCCTTCGAGATGGCCCTGCAGTTGGGCGGCGCCCGGTCCGTGATGAACTCGTACGCCGAGGTGGACGGGGTCCCTGCCGCATCGGACGAGGCACGTCTTACGGGTCTCTTGCGCGATGAGTGGGGATTCGCCGGCGTCGTCGTGGCCGACTATTTCGCTATCGCCTTCCTTCGGACCTTGCAGCGCGTCGTTGCTACCGACGCGCAGGCTGCCGCCCTCGCTCTACGCGCCGGAATCGACGTCGAACTGCCCTCGGTGTTCGCCTACGGCCAGCCGCTGATCGATGCGGTCAACTCGTGTGCCGTATCCGAGTCGTACGTCGACCGTGCGGTGCGGCGGGTCCTAGCCCAAAAGCTGGAGCTCGGCCTGCTTGACGCCGACTACGCTCCCGAAGTCTCGACCCCGCCAGCCCTTGACACCGCCGAGTACCGCGCCACGGCTCTCCAGATCGCCCGCGAAGCCGTGATCCTCCTCGAGAACCGGGGCAGCGTCCTGCCACTGGCAAACACGGCCAAGGTGGCGCTCATCGGCCCGCTGGCCGACGACCCGTACGCCATGCTCGGCTGCTACTCCTTCCCTGCCCACGTCGGGGTCCACCACCCTCAGAAGGGTCTCGGGGTCGAGATTCGCACCGTCCTTGATGAGCTTCGCTCCCGCCACGACGCTGGGGTCACCTTCGCCAAGGGCTGCGACGTCAAGGCACCCGGACGCGAAGGCTTCGCCGAGGCAACCTCGATAGCCGCCGCCGCTGACGTCGTTGTGGTGGTCGTGGGTGACAAGGCCGGACTGTTCGGCCGGGGTACGTCGGGTGAAGGTTGCGATGCGTCCGACCTGCAACTGCCTGGCGAGCAGGCCGGGCTGATCGAGGCTCTCCTTGCCACCAAGACACCGGTCGTGGTGCTCGTCTTGTCGGGACGTCCGTATGCTCTGGGCGCCTTTGCAGACAGGGCAGGGGCCATGGTGCAGACCTTCTTCCCAGGCCAACTCGGCGGGCAGGCCATCGCGGAGGTCCTGGAAGGGACGGTCAACCCGTCTGGGCACCTTCCCGTCGGCATCCCGCGGGACACCGGCTCCCAGCCGTCCACGTACCTCAGCCCCCCGTTGGGTCTGCGGAGTGAGGTCTCGAACATCGATCCGACTCCCTTGTTCCCATTCGGCCACGGCAGCTCGTACGCCGAGGCGACCTGGGGCAGGGTCACCTGTGAAGCAGAGCAGTGGCCGACAGACGGTGAGGTTGAGTTCAGCATTGAGGTCATCAACGAGACGGGCCGTCACGTCGAGGACGTCGTCCAGATCTACCTCCACGACCCGGTAGCGCAGGTCACCCGCCCCGATGTACGCCTGGTGGCCTACCAGCGGGTGGCCCTTGAAACGGGTACGAGGGGAGTTGTCACCTTTGCGCTCCATGCCGATCTGACGTCCTTCGCCGGCTCAGATGGTCGCCGGGTCGTTGAGGAAGGACAGGTTGAGCTTCGCGTCGCCCGCTCCAGCAGCGATGTGCATCACATCATCTCTCTCACACTCGTGGGGGGGGAGCGCCGACCTGGCTTCTCGCGTCGGCTCGTCAGCAGATCAGGTGTCGATGTCGCCCCCTGGTCGCAGAAGGCGGTGAATGTCGCATGAGCAGCACCACCGATTCGGGTCGGTCGGTCACGGCCACTGGCTCCGGCGAAAAGACGCGCTCCGCGAAGTATGGCCGCAAGAAGGGCAGCGGGCGTGTCACATGGTCTGCGGCGTTACGCAAAGATTGGCAGCTGTATTCGCTGGCCATTCTGCCCTTGATGTTCTTCTTGATCTTCCGATACCTGCCGATGATGGGGAATATCATCGCCTTCCGCAAGTTCAGGCCGGGCGGTAGCATCTTTGGGGAGAAGTGGGTGGGACTCTCCTACTTCNCGCTGTTCCTGAACGATTCCACATTCAGGATGGTGTTCGGCAACACGCTGGTTCTTGGCGTTNTGACCCTGATCGTCTGCTTCCCACTGCCGATCATCTTAGCNCTCATGCTCAACGAGTTGCGCTCGAATGCGTTCAAGCGGCTCATACAATCCATCTCATACTTGCCGCACTTCCTGTCGATCGTGATCATCGCGGGTATGCTGTTCCAGTTCTTGTCACTTCAGGGCACGGTGAACCAGATCATCACAGGGTTCGGCGGCACGGCGATCTCCTTCCTGTCGTTGCCCGAATGGTTCCGCACGATCTATGTCAGCTCAGAGGCATGGCAGACGATCGGCTGGGGAACCATCCTCTACCTGGCCGCATTGACGACGGTAGACGAGCAACTCTACGAGGCCGCTCGGCTTGACGGTGCGAACCGCTGGCAACAAACCTGGCATGTGACCCTTCCCGGGATCCGGCCGACCATGATGACACTGCTCATTTTGAACACGGGCACCTTCATGGCTGTCGGATTCGAGAAGATCCTGCTTCTGTACAACCCGCTCACCTACCCGACAGCCGACGTCCTGTCGACGTACCTCTACCGCGTTGGCCTACTGTCGAACAACTTCTCGTACGCTGCGGCAATCGGGCTGTTCGAGTCGGTGATCGGCTTGACGCTCATTCTGTCCTCAAACGCGATCTCAAAGCGAGTGGCAGGAGCAAGCCTGTGGTGACCATCGATACAGCCGCAAGCAAGAGGCGGCCCCGCCCTCATGCTGATACACGCGGGTACAAGGTGTTCCGGGTCGTCAACGTCACGGTGTTGATCTTGGTCATGATCACCATGCTGTACCCGTTCCTCATGATCGTGGCTCAGTCGTTCAGTTCGGACACGGCGATCCGGTCGGGTCACGTGAACATCTTCCCTGTCGGGTTCAACCTCACCACGTACAGGCTCGTCATGGGTGACGCTACGTTCTGGACGGACTACCGCAACACCGTGGTCTACACGGCGGTGGCAACATTGATCGCCATCGTCCTGACTACCTGCTACGCCTACGTCATCTCGAAGAAGCACCTTCGCGGTCGCGGAGTCATGATCGGGATCGCCGTGTTCACGATGTTCTTCAACGGTGGCCTGATCCCGAACTACATCCTGATAACAAGCATCGGCTTCCGGAACACGATTTGGGCGATCGTCCTGCCCAACGCCATCAGCGTGTTCAACTTGTTGGTCATGAAATCATTCTTTGAGAATCTTCCTCTCGAGTTGATGGAGGCGGCCCAGATCGATGGGCTGAACACGTACGGGATCCTGTGGTACATCGTTCTCCCGCTGTCGAAGGCGGTGCTTGCCACAATGGTGCTCTTCTACGCGGTTAGCTTCTGGAACTCCTGGTTCTCTGCATTCCTCTACATGGACAAGTCGGAGTTGTTCCCCGTCACCGTGTACCTGCGCAACCTGATCGCCGGGGCATCGTCAGCCTCATCGTCGGGAGCAGGTGCCTCAGATGTTGCTCAGGTCTCGGCCAATATCCAGTCGGTGACGATGGTGCTCACCGTGCTACCGATCCTGTGCATCTACCCATTTGTCCAGCGCTACTTCGTCTCCGGAGTAATGCTCGGATCCGTCAAGGGCTGACGGGGTCCCGTCCAGCTCGCTTTGCTCGCTAGCAAAATGGCAACAACGTTTTCCCACGAAAGGACCACCATGGAGTCCATCAAGATGTTCACTACACGCCGCGGATTTCTGCTCACAACAGCGGGATCTGCGGTCGCGATCACCTTCGCGGCCTGCAGCGGTACGCAGTCAGGTGGCGGCTCCTCGGCCGCCGGCCTGCAGAATACGACCGGTTCGATGGCGGACTTCAAAGCCGGTCAGCAGTTCAAGGCAACCGAAGCCCTCAACGTGTCGATGCTGTTCTCGGACGCACCGACCTACCCCTACAAGAGCGACTGGATGTTGTGGTCCGAGATCACCAAACGGACGAACGTCACGCTAGCCACGACCCTCGTCCCTGCGAGTGACTACAGCCAGAAGCGGAGCCTGCTGATCGGTGCAGGCAGCGCCCCGACCATC
>JGI24137J36423_1000609_pt1 | contig 10069 bp, 8 predicted proteins | sample BarGraNGADG00311_FD_36423 | JGI IMG/M metagenome (IMG submission 36423) | reverse complement strand
CGTCGCGCCGCACAGCATCGCGCCGACCGCGGTCGGCTTGACCCCGAACCGGTCGGCCAGCCAGCCGAGCGCCAGCTTCCCGCACGTGCCACCGATCATCACGATCGAGACGGCCACCGCACCGGCCGCTGCGCCCAACGGGCTCTTCGCCGTGTACGCGGGGACCTGCTGGAAGAACGCCGCCGTCATCACGATGATCATCGCGATCAGGATCACCAGGTACAGACCAGGGGTCCGCAGTGCCTGGGGACGGGTCGCACCCTCGACAGCGAGGACCGAGTCCGTGGGCGCGTCCACTGACCTGGCCGCACCCTCGCCGTACGCCTTGACGCCCATCTTCAACGGGCTGTCACGGATGAACACGACGCTGAACACCACGGACGCGACGGTGGCGACACCGAAGATCACGATCCGCGAGTACTGCCAGCTATGGGCTGTGATCAGGCTCTGCGCGATCGGGCTGACGATCGCCGCGAGCACGCTCAGCACGGCCGCGACGAGACCCAGCGCGAGTCCGTTGCTCTTCTGGAACCAGCGGTTCACGAGCACGGGCGCCGCCAGGTACATGAAGAACGCGCACGTCATGCCGTAGATGACGCCGTACAGGTTCCACTGCCACAGCTCCGTGGCGAACGCGGTGGCCATCGAGGCGAGCCCGAAGATCAGGGACGTAGCCGTGAGGATCCAGCGCGGGCTGTACCTGGCGAACAGCTTCCCCGCGAACGGCGTACATGCCGCCGCGACGAGCGGCTGGATGGTGCGGTACATCGTCGTACTTGTCTGGTCCCAGCCGAACTGCTTCATCACCGGGGCCACGTAGAGCCCTGCGGTGTTCCCGATCATGCCAACCGGGATGGAGTAAGCGCCGATGCAGCCCAGCAGCACCAGCCACGGCCACCAGCTGGTGGCCTTCGTATTGCTCATGGTCTTAAGCCCTTCTGAGAAGTAGCCCGGACGGGCTCCGGGAGCTGTGAGGCACGCTCCCGAAGCCCGTTGGTGGTGCTACTGCTGCACCCAGCTCTTGCGAGCGCTCTTGGAGATGATCGGGACGAGGATCGCNATCAGCACGTACATCACGATGACCAGTACGAAGGCGGCGTTGAACGACTTCGTCATGTCGAAGATGCGGGCGTAGATGAGCGCCGCAGCACCGCTGAACACGAAGATGCCGGTCGAGACCCACTGGTAGATGTCGGAGTAGTGGGCGGTGCCGAACCCCTCGCGGGCCACCATCGGAGCCACGACGGTCAGTGCCGAGTAGCCGACACCGAAGACACCCATGCCGATGTAGAACAGAACGGTGTTGCTGCCGGCCAGGAACGCCATGGTGACTCCGGCCGCGCCGCAGATGCCGGCGAANGCACCCGTGAGAGTGGTCCCGAACTGGTCGCTCATCCACCCGAGGAGGAACTTGCCGGCGACCGCGCCGAACATGATGATCGACACCGCGAAGGCACCTGCAGCAGCGCCCAGCGAGCCGGTGGCCGCATAAGACGGGATCTGCTGGAAGAACGCTGCGCAGAGCACGAGCATGCCGGCGACCAGGATGAGCAGGTAGAACGGTACGGACGACTTGGCCTGCGTCAGCGTCGCACCCTCGAGGACCGGGGCCACGACGGGCTCGTCGACCTTGGCGGACGTGGCGCCGAACGGCAGCACGCCCATGCTCGCCGGGTCACGACGCACGAACAGCGCCGCGAGGATGGTCGGTATGACGGTGATGATGATGCCGATCACGAGGCGAGCGGAACGCCAGCCGTTGGCCGTGATCATCGCCTGGACGATCGGGCTCATGACCGCCGCAATAAGGCTGAGGACCGCGCCGGCGATGCCGAGAGCGATGCCTGCATGCTTGCTGAACCAGACGTTGATGAGCGTCGGGACGGCCAGGAACATGAAGAACGCGCAGCAGATGCCGTAGACGACGCCATAGGCGTGCCACTGCCAGGCCTGCGTGGCGAAGGAGGTGTAGATCGTCGCCAGCCCGTACACGGCGGCGGTGATCGTGAGCACCCAGCGGGGGTTGAACTTGCGGATGACGATGGCGGCGATCGGGGTGCAGAGCGCAGCAACCCAGGGCTGGATCGTCATGTACAGGGATGCGGTCGTACGGTCCCAACCCGTCTCCTTCATCACCGGGGTGAGGAAGAGGCCGGAGGTGTTGCCGACGACGCCCACCGGGATCGAGTAGAAGCCGATGCAGGCGAGCACTACCAGCCAGGCGTAGTTCGAGCCCAGCCTGGTTTTCGGGGACATCGGGGCTGTGGATCCCGGTGTCGCGAACGTTGATGCCATTTCGATGACCTCTCTGTCACGTGTTCCGACGCTATTTCGCGCCGTGGTTGAGGATTCCTGCGGAATACAGGGCGTCTATCTCTTCGGCGGTGTACCCGTGCTCGAGCAGTACGTCCTTGGTGTCGTGGTCGTACGGCGCGCCGCCGCGGACCGTACGACTGGGGTTGTTCTTGAACCGCGGCACCGGCGTGGCGCCCTTCATCTCTTCACCGGTCTGGATGTCGACCCAGGACTCGAAGACACCGCGCTGCTGGTAATGGGAGTTATCCAGCATCATCTGGTAATCCATGATTGGGCTCAGGGCGACGCCCATAGCCCCGAGAGTCTCTTCGACCTCAGCGACGGTATGGCCGGCGCAGTAGCCCTCGATCTTCTCGTTGAACTTGCGTGCACGCTCAGGGAAGCTGCGCGTAATCGACTGGATCGTGCCTTCGAAGTCCGGGTCGTCCCCGAGCCCGAAGAACTCGATCATGTTGCGGATGGGCTTCGCCCCGCCGACGGCGATGAAGATCCACCCGTCTCCACCCGTCGTTGCACTGCTGAGTCCCCTTGCACGCACCGACCGTGTCGAGGTTCCCCATCCGTGGCGCCTGTTGGCCCATGTTGATCCCGTTCGTCAGGTACGAAGCCTGCAGACGCACGATCGACTCGAACTGGGCGACGTCGATGCTCTCGCCCTTGCCGGTCTCGCGGGCGTTGATGACCGCGGCCAGCGATGCCCACGCCCCGAACAGGCCAGCGACGAAGTCACCGGTGTAGGGCTTCGTCACGTACGGGGGCAGCGGGTCGGGGAAGCCGTTGATGGCCATGAAGCCGCTGAACGCCTGGCCGATCGAGTCGTACGAGGCGCGGCGGAGGTACGCAGGATCGCCGGTCTGGCCGAAGCCGGAGACGTGGACGATCACGAGGTCCGGCTTGACTTGCCACAGCGCTTCGTCAGTGAGGCCCCAGCTGTTCCAGGTGCCGCCGCGCGACGACTCCACGAGGATGTCGGCGTCGGCGAGGAGCCGGAACAACACCCCCTTTCCCTCAGGGGACGGGATGTTGAGCGTCATCGAGCGCTGATTGCGCCTCTCCATCGACCACGACTGCGGCCACAGCCGGTACATGTCGGAGACCAGCGTGCTCTCCAGCTGGACGACGTCCGCTCCCTGCTCGGCGAACAGCTCGCAGAGGAACGGACCGGCGACCACGGAGGACGCATTGATCACCTTGAGGTTGGCAAGGTTCCCGAACTTCTCTTGTGTCAGCGGGCTCATCGCCCTCACCTCTCACTCGTCGTTGTGTGAACGCTTGGTCCGGTCATGCGCCGGTCGTTTCGAAGTAGTCGCGGCACGAGAGCTGGTCGTGCGCGTACATCGCGTCTCGGATCCCCTCGGAGATGCCGAGCTCGGCGAAGATCGCGTCGTTGTCCATGCCGACCGTGGGGGCACCTCGCCAGACACGGCCGGGATGGCCGGCTACCTCGGGCACGACCTTCACGCCCGGGATCAGGGTGGTTCCGTCAGTGGCAGGCCACTCCGTGATCACGCCGCGGGCGACGTACTGCGGGTGGGTGCGGGCCGACTCGTAGTCCATGAGCCGCGAGCACGGGATGCCGTTGCCGGCGAGGATCTCCTCGACCTCCGCGCCGGTGTGCTCGGCGAGGAACGTGGCGAACGCGGCCTCGAGCACTTCGGCGGCCGGCGTATCCACCGGCACCAAGGTCGACCCCTGCGGGAACAGCTCGCTGCCGTACTCCAGCCCGAGCAGCGCCAAGACCTTTGGTACGACGCCGGCACCGAGAACGAGCACATACACCTCGACGCCGTCCGAGGCGACGTACGTGCCGTACATCGCGCAGATGAGGCTGTGGTTGCCCTCCTTGATGTAGTCGAGGCCGTACCGGTAGTAGTCGGTCGGGTAGTTGGCCTGCAGCCGCATCATCACCTCGAACTGCGCCACGTCGATGCTCTCGCCGCGTCCGGTCTCGTGACGCTTGAGCAGGGCCGCGTTGGCCATGCCGAACGCCATGAACGCCGCGGCGTAGTCGGCCGGGAACGGCATGGCCGGGGCGGACGGCTGTCCGGGCAGCCCGTTCATGCGCATCGCGCAGCTGAAGGCCTGGGCGATCGGGTCGTAGCTGGCGCGGCTGACGTACGACGGGTCGCCGGTCTGTCCAAAGCCGGAGATGTGGACGATGACCAGGCCGGGGTTGCGCTCCCAGAGCACGTCGTCGGCGTACCCCAGACGCGCGAACCGCCCACCGACGGACGCCTCGACGAGGACGTCGGTGGTCTCGAGCAGGGAGAGGAACACCTCTCGGCCATCGTCGTGGACGTAGTCCATCGACAGGCTGCGGAAGTTCCGGCGGTCCTGTTGCCAGGCCCCGGATCGGCGCGCCACGCGGGACGGGTCTATGGCGGACGGGTTCTCGATCCAGATCACTTCAGCACCGTGATCGGCGTACAGAGAGCCAGCGAACGGCGCCGCCACCGACAGCCCGATCATGACCACTCGAAGGCCGGAGAGGAGTCCGAACTCCGGCTGGGTTGCGGGCGTGGACATCAGCGTTCTCCCTTCTCAGCGCGAGTTCGTGGCGCGGGCGAGGCCTCGCCCGCGAAAGTCTGAACAATGGAGGCGAAGCGACGGGCCTCGTCGCCGATGACCTCGAGGTTGGTGTCCATCCAGTTGCGGCGACGTACGGCGACGAGCGCCCAGTCCTTGGCGCTGCCGCGGATGACGTCGGCTGCGGCCGGATCGCCCTTGGCCCAGATCGCGCCGGATGGCAGAGCGACTTCGAGGAACAGGGGTGTGTCGGGCATCTCGAGGCCGTTGATGCGGTACGCGTTGGGGCGGGCCTGCCAGGACAGGAACAGCACACTCGTGATCCGCTCCTTGACGACCGGCTCCACTCCGAGTGCGTCGGAGATGTCGACCGAGTGCGCCCACAGCTCCATGAGCCGTGCCGACGCGAGTGACTTCGCCGACATCGGCAATCCGGGCGCCCACGGCACCCGGGCCTTCGGGTCGCTGTCGAGGAAGGCGACGTCCAGCCGGGTGCGCTGCGCGCGCCACCACGCCAGGGTCTCGGCGCCGCTCAGATGCGCGTAGGCGGTGGGCGTGTAGATGGCGTCGTGGCCGAACTCGGCGTCCGCGACCTGGGTCACGTCCGTGAAGCCGCCGCCCAGCATCCGTACGGCTGCGTAGTCGAACGCGGCGATGTGCTGCATCTCTTGTTTGATCGTCCACTCGCAGTTGGCGGATGGCGATTCCCACACGTCCTCGGTGAGGTCTGCGACCAGCAGGTCGGTCTGCGCCTGCTCGGCGATGAGGTCGTTGACGATGTCCTTCATGGTTGCATCAGTCCTTGAAGTCCTTGAGGATTCTGCGGCCCGCGATGTGGATCATCACTTCGTCGGTGCCACCGCCGATGCGCTGCACCCGGGCGTCGAGCCACAGGCGAGAGACCCGACAGTCGGTGGTGTAGCCGATGCCGCCCATGATCTGCATGCAGTCGTCGATGATGCGGTTGGCCTCTTGCGCGCAGTAGAGCTTCGCGAGCGCGGAGTCGATCTGTACGGGGATGCCGTTGTCGATCTTCCACGCCGTCTTGTAGACGAGGTTGCGCATGTTCTCGATGCCGAGCCGGGCGTACGTGATCTTCTCCTGGATCAGCTGGAAGGAGCCGATCGGCTTGCCGAACTGGATCCGCTGGTTGGCGTACTTCGCGGCATCGCCGAACGCGCACTCGGCCATGCCCAGCAGGCTTGCCGCCATGAGGAGGCGCTCGACCTCGAAGTTGGTCATGAGCTGCATGAAGCCTTCGCCCTCGACGCCGACCAGAGCGCTCTCGTCGACCTCCACCTCGTCGAGGTAGACCTCGCAGGTGTCCTGCATGTGCCAGCCGATCTTGCTGAGGTCCTCGACGGTGATGCCGGGCGCGTTCATCGGCACCCACCACATGCTGAAAGCGTTCTTCTTGTGCGTGTCCCCGTCGGCCGCGGCGTCGCGCGCCATGCAGAGCATGTAGTGAGCCCGGCGGGCGTTGCTCATGAACGACTTGTGGCCGCTGAGGTAGACCTTGCCTTCGCGCCGCGTAGCCGAGGTCGCGATCGCACTGCTGTCCGAGCCCGCCTGGGGCTCCGTGAAGCCGAGGACGAAGCCAGGCCTACCGGCCGTCACTTCGGCCATGCACTGCGCCTTCTGCTCCTCGGAGCCGAACTCGAGCATGTCCGCGATCGAGAGGGCCTGGCCGAACGCGAAGTGAGGGCCCCCGAACTTGCAGATCTCCTCTGCCACCAACATCAGCGTGACGGTGTCGACCGGCGTCCCTCCGTACTCCTCCGGGACGCCCAGCATCGTGAAACCGCTCTCAGTGAGCGCGTCGATGAACTCCTGGGGGTAGCGCGACTCGGCGTAGCAGTCCTTCATGTAGTCCGGCGTGCAGGACTTCTCCAGCACCTCCCGTAGGCTCTCGAGCAGCAGGTCCTGCTCCTCGGTGAACGTAAAGTCCATGACGTCCTCTGCTCTCTATCGCGTGGTGCTGTTGTCGGTGAGACCGCTCTGGAGCTCGCAGCGCCGGATTACTTCGGCGCGGCGCAGCTTCCCGGAGAAGTCGCGGTCGAGGGTGTCCAAGACGGTGAGCGTCCGTGGCTTCTTGAAACTGGCGAGGCGGGCCCGGCAGTGGTCCTGGAGCTGGCGAAGGGTCAGTTCCGCTCCAGATCTGAGTTCCACTGCCACGGCTACGGCCTCGCCGAGTACGGGGTCGGGTCGGCCGTACACCATGACGTCGAGCACGGCCGGATGCTCCCGGACCACATGCTCGACCTCGCCGGCGAAGACGTTCTCGCCGCCTGACTTGATGAGGTCACGCTTGCGGCCCTTGAGATATAGGTAGCCGTCGGCGTCGGCGACCAGCAGGTCACCGGTACGCAGCCAACCGTCGTCGGTGAAGGCGAGCCGCGTGAGCTCGGGCTGCTTGTAGTAGCCGCGCATCACGGCAGCTGACCGAGCGACGCACTCGCCGAGCGTGCCGATTCCTACCTCGACGCCGTCGTCGTCGACGAGCTTGAGCTCGATCCCCGGCATGGGGGTTCCGACGCTCTCGATCCGCGGGAGGTTGTTGTCCGCGTACTCGCGAGTCAGCACCAGACTGCTGCCGAGTCCGCTCTCGGTCTGGCCCCAGCCGTAGTTCATGATCGCGTTCGGGAAGTGCCGATAGATGTCGCTGACGATCTCCGGGGTCGTGCCGCCGGCAGAGCTCTGTACGAGTCGGACCGAGCTCATGTCGTAGGCGTCGAACCGCGGGTATGCCATGAGCCGTACGTACGTCGTGGGCGGGAGCAGGATCATGTAGCTCACGTGGTGAAGCTGGATCTGGCTGAGGATCGTCTCGGGGTCGAAGCTGCCGCTCAGCACGAGCGTGGCGCCGAGGCTGAGCGAGGTGGTGAACCACGCGTGGCCGCCGTGGTGCTCGAGCGGGCACTGGATGAGGACGACCTTCGCCTGATCCGCGTACAGCCAGTTCGAGCCGTACGTGCCCTCGACCTCGACGAGGTCGGCGCGATGCGTACGTTCGGCTCCCTTAGGGAGGCCGGTGCTGCCGCCGGTGAACTGGATGCGGGACACTGCCTCGGGGTCGCGGAACAGCTCCGGCTCGTCCGGCGACACGGTGTCGAGCAAGGGGCGCATGTCATCGGCCCATGCGGTAGCGCCGTCGACGCAGAGTTGCAGCTGCAACAACCGCGCCTTGCCCTCTACGGCGGACACCGTGCCGGCGTACGCGTGAGCGAACAGCAGGACGGACGCGTCCGACGCGTTAAGGAAGTACTCCAGCTCGGCGGGGACGGACCGTACGTTGATCGGGACCGCGATCGCTCCCAGCTTCTGAACGGCGTAGTAGACCGCGAGGATGGTCGCGCAATTGGGCAGCAGGTAGGCGACCTTGTCGCCCGGACATACCCCCCGCTCACGAAGCAGACGGCACACCTGGTTGCTGAGCCTGTTCAGCTCCGCATAGGTGAAGGTCCGGCCCTGGCAGATCACTGCAGCCCGCCCCGGATCGCGGTTGACCGATGCCAGGAACGGCTCCGCGATGTTCGCGTAGCCGGCCAGGCTGGGTGCCGTGATCTTCGTGGGGGAGGTCGTCATCGTGGTCACGGCCCTCTACTTCTCCGCCCCGGGACGATCACGGAAGGCGGCGGTCTGGGCGCAGAAGGGCGACGCGGTGGACTCGGTCTCGAGCATTGCGTCGAGGCCGACGTCGTACGCGCCGTTGATCATGCCCTTGGTGATCTGGATCGACAGCGGCGGCATGGCCGCGACCTGGCGCGCCAGCTCCAGCGTCCCTGACTCAAGCTCCGCCGCCCGGAACACCCGGTTCACCAGGCGAAGCTCGAGGAGCTCGTCAGCGCCGAGTCGACGGTCGGTGAACAGGATCTCCTTGGCCAGCTTGTCCCCTACCGCCTGCGGCAGGAACTTCGCGAGGCCCATCTCGGGCACGATCCCGATCCGGCAGAACGCCGGCACCACAGTCACGTGGTCGGAGACGCATGCGAGGTCACAGGCGAGGATGAGGCTGAACGCTCCGCCGACCGCGTAGCCGTCCACCATCGCGATCACCGGTGTGGCCATGCGGCGGATCTGGGTGATGGTCTCCAGGTACGGCAGCAGGGACGCCCGAGTGCTCTCGATGGTGACCTGGTCAGCGGGCGTCTGGCTGAGGTCGCCCCCACTCGAGAAGTGCTCGCCTGCGCCACGCAGCACCACGACCCGTACATTCGGGTCGGTATCGGCGTCACGCAGCAGGTCGGTCAGCCGCAGCATCATCGCCGAGCTGATCGCGTTCTTCTTGCGCGGCTGGTTCAGCACCAGCACGCAGATCCCCGGTTCGGGGTGTTCGGTGTAGACCGTCTCGTCCATGTTCGCGTCCTAGATCCGGCAGGCTGCTTGGTAGCCGGCCTTGGTGGCATCGGCGATACGGGCCGGGCTCGAGCAGTCGCCCGCCTCGTACACCTCGATGCCGGTGGCAGCCAGCGCTTCGTACAGGGAGCGGTTCTCGGCGAAGCCGAGGGTCACCGCGATGGTCTTTGCCGCTACCGTCACCGGCCGCTCGCCCTCGGGGGTCTTCTGTACGGCCTCGACTCCCTCGGCAGTGATCCGTGTGATCGTCGTGCCCGGCAGGGTGGTCACGTTCGCGGCCTTCTTGAAGGCGCTGGTCATGTGGAACCTGTCGCTGCCACCGACGTCGTATCCGATCTTCGGCCCCTTCTCGATGATCGTGGTCGTCCGGCCGCTCTCCATCGACAAGTGACCGAGCTCGCAGCCCGGGAGGCCTCCGCCGATGATCGCCAGCGGGTTGCCGAGCGGCCAGGGGCTTCGCTTGCTGAGCACACGCGCGAACCTTGGCGTGTAGTGGATCCGCAGGACGACCGCCGCCCCGGTCCACAGGATCTTGTTCAGCAGTCCGCTCTTCTTCGGCGGGTGACTGTTGAGCATCTCGAGGAAGTCGTGGGATGTGACGACGTTGGACCGGTCCGCGCCGGGGACGTCGATGTTCTTGGGCTCGCCGCCGATCGCGACCACCACCGCATTCGGGTGCTCTCGGCGTACGAGCTGCGGCGTGACCGGAGTGTTCAGCACCACGCGGATCTCGGGATGCTTGTCCAGCCGCACCGCGAACGACTTCAGCAGGCGCTCGTGCAGCGGGCTGAAGATCGAGCTCATCTTCACTGATCCACCGACCCGCGGGCCAGCCTCGTACACGGCCACGTCGTGGCCGCGCTCGGCTGCG
>JGI24137J36423_1000605_pt1 | contig 10099 bp, 14 predicted proteins | sample BarGraNGADG00311_FD_36423 | JGI IMG/M metagenome (IMG submission 36423) | reverse complement strand
CACCCCACTTCAATTCTTCGGTCAGATGACAGTCAAGAATGATTGTTCTCAATTTCTCTAATTCTTTCTGCCACTTTTGGGCTTTACTAAAATAAAAATCAACCTTAGGATTCATTCTATTCATTTATTGATACTCTGAAATCTTTACTTAAATATACAACAACCTTAGGATTCATTCTGTTCATTTATTAAGTGTGGTCTTCATAATATTACTGCCAACTAAGATATATTTATTACCAGATTTAGCTTGTGCTTTTTATTTTTTGTCATAGTGAAACCGGCAGGCATAGATCAAGATATCCGATTCCTCCACTTGGTAAACTAATCTATGTTCCAAGTCTATGCGTCTAGACCAATAGCCAGCTAGGTCAAATTTTAAAGGTTCTGGTTTCCCGATGCCTTTGTAAGGAGTTCTTTGTATATCCTTAATTAAAGCATTTATCTTCTTGAGAGTCTTTTTGTCTTTGGTCTGCCAGTAGACATAATCTTCCCAGGCATTTTTTGAAAAGATAATTTTCATCATTCCTCAATCAAACTATGTTTAACCTTCTTCCCGGTTTTCATCTGCTCGATTGATTCAAAGAGTCTCTTTGCATTTTTCTTAGAGCTTAATAAATGCAAAGTCTCCATGATGGAATTATATTCGTCAAGTGATATTAATACTGTCCCTTTCCCAGAACCTCTCTTGATAATTAGAGTCTCATTGTTATTTTCAACATTGTCTAGATAGTTTTTAAGTCCAGTTCTGAATTCCGTATAATTTGCTGCAATCATTTGTGTTTTGTATTAAGTATTTAATTAAGTACAAATATAGGTACTTTATTATGCTTTCCCAAATATTTGTTAAGATTGAACCTCAGCATGAATATTTAGTTTGGTTTTTGCCAGTCCAAATAGGTTGCTGGATTATTCTCCTCATCAGATATTTTTCTAGATGGAAAAGTCCCGATAGTTGGATGTGTGGTTTTGTGTCATGATGAAATAGTCAAGAGATGGCGATGCAAAAACCATGATCCGCCGGCTGGCGGACGCGTCGGCCAGCAGCCCTATTGACTTTGTCTCGGCAGCAGGAACATCCCGATAGCTATCGGGACGGGTGCCATAAGATTTAATAAGTTGGTTAAATTTTTCTCTCATAGACTTTTGGGGTCGATAAAGAAGTAGTCCGGGTTGGCAAAGGCAATTCAACAAACCGTCCGAGTTAGCAGAAGTATTTTATTATTTTATCTCGCTTATGAGCTTCTCTAAGGTAGGAATATCTTCCTTAATTGTTTTCCATACTACTTCCACATCAACACCTAGATAGTCGTGAATTAGTTTGTCTCGCATTCCGGATATTTCTTTCCAGGGGATTTTATAATAGGTTTGCTTTGTGTCGAGAGAGATTTTTTTGAAGCTTCGCCGATAATCTCAATATTTCTGATAATGGCGTCTTGAACTAACTCGTTTGTCTTAAACTCTTTTAACGAGAGTCCATTACTAAACTCACTTATTTTTCGAATGCAATCAAGAATATGGTCTATGTATGCGAGATCGCTCTTTATCATTATAGTATGCTGATGAGGTCTTTCTTAATACTTTTCTTGATTCTTTTATTCTTCAAAGCTCCTGTTGTTACAATATCAACTTTGGTACCAAGAATTTCGGAGAGATCGTTTTCTAACTTGATAAGTGCTAGTAAAGAAGGAATCTTTTTAAACTCCACTAAAATATCAATATCGCTTCCTTTTTTATTATCTCCCCTAGCGAAAGACCCAAAGATGCCAACCTTTTGAGGATCGAACTTTTTCAAGCGACTCAAGATTATATTTGTAATCTCAGATGGTACCATTAGGATATTTTCTTCAAATTTATTAAAAATTGATCATTCAACAATGCCCTATATCGGTTTAAGTAAACAGTGAATTAGAATGATTCCAATCCAGTAGATAATAATTCAGTTTAGTTAGCACAAGTTGATCTTGACTCAATTCTGAAATTGGCCGGGAACGAAAATTGTCAAGTCCCTCAGTATGGGTTTATATGGCCCCTATACGAATAACTTTTGAATATGTGCTAAATTTAAGCGTTGCCCCATGCAGTGTAAACCGTGCCATCTATGATGCGTTGACATCAATGTCAAGTCTGGTTCTGTATGGTTTTAAGAGACCCAATTGGCAGTTGGATGCCGTTTAAGAGAGTTAATATTCCTAAGACCAACAGGCATGGGGCAATTTTTCAAACGCTTAAATTAAAAACTATGAGTAAAAGTAAAACAAAAAAAGAAAAGGTGAAAAGGATTTCATAATTGACAGTAATCAATCCAACGGCTGCAGGTATTGATGTGTCAGATACTGAAATGATGGTAGCGTATCCAATTAGTCCGGAACAATTGGAAATACGTGTATTTGGATGCTTTACCAGGGATCTACATTCAATTGCCAATTGTCTGAAAGAAAATGGCACTACCACCATAGCCATGGAGAGCACCGGAGTTTATTGGATCCCGTTGTTTCTTTTGTTGCAGGAATATGGTTTTGAAGTTTATCTTGTAAATGCGAAACATGTAAAGAATGTTACCGGAAGGAAGGATGATGAGAGCGATGCTGAATGGATACAGAAATTACATAGTTGTGGATTGCTAAGTGCCAGTTTTCAGCCGGACAATATGGAACGCACATTAAGGAGTATGGTTCGTCATCGTAAGAATTTAGTCCGAACATCATCGACCTATCTCAACCGGATCCAAAAGGCATTGGAATTAATGAATATCAAGTTGCACACAATCATTAGCGATATCGATGGTAAAACAGGGTTGCTCATATTAGAAGCCATACTGGCCGGGGAACGAGATCCTGAGGTGCTAGCCGATTTGAGGGACAAACGCATAAAGGCAAGCAGGGAAGATATCATAAAATCTTTGGAAGGACATTGGACAACTGAACATTTGTTTGAACTCGGCCAATGTTACCAATTGTATTGCACCCATAGACAAATGATAGATGAATGTGACAAGGAAATCGAAAAACAGTTAGTTATACAAATTGCTTCAAAAAATGAAGGTGTCATTCCTGATATTCCGAAAGTAAAAAGAAAAGTATCCGGTAAACACAAAGTTAAATTTAACCTTACCGCAGACCTTAAAGAAATATTGAAGGTTGATGTTACTGAAGTTTTTGGTATAAATGAATTAAGTGCTTTAACCATATTGTCTGAAGTTGGATGTGATATGACCAAATGGAAAACAGAACATCATTTTACCTCATGGTTGGGGTTGGCACCAAACACGAAAATATCCGGAGGTAAGGTGATGAGTAGCAGAATTATGAAAAAGAAACATCATGCAGGGCAGGCTTTCCGGATGGCGGCCAATGGTTTATACAATAGTAAAAGTCCTTTAGGTGATTACTTCCGAAGGTTACGGGCAAAAGCTGGCGCACCAAAAGCCGTTGTTGCAACAGCAAGAAAACTTGCAATCATTTATTATAAGATGGTTGCCAACAAAGAAGCTTTCAACCCCAAAGCTTTGGATGACTATCGGAAAAAATATAATGAAAAGAAAATCAATCAACTAAAGAGAAAAATAGCTCAATTAGAGGCTGCTTGAAAAAAGAAGTTACTTAAGAGATGGAATCGCAAAAACCATGACACCTAGAGCGTTGGCTTGCAACCCTATTGACTCTGTCTTGGCAGCAGGAACATCCCGATAGCTATCGGGAAGGGTACCACAAGATTTAATAAGTGAGTTAGATTTTTCTCTCATAGACTTCTAAATGCGATGATAAAGCAGTCCGGACTGCCGACCGTGTCCCGCGAAGCCTTTGTCATGCTATAACGTATTTTAATAGAGTAGGAGAGGCGAAGCGGGAAGCAATTAATTAAACCGACCGAGTTAGTGGTAGCTTTTCTAAATCAATTGCTTGACAGTCTTGGCTTTGTGAGATGTCTTTTTCGCTTTTTTTGATTTACTTTTTTTGATATACTCACTAATTGTCTTCTCTTCTTCTTTAGTCAAAGAAGTTTGTCCCCCAATAAAATCAACGTCTAATTCTACCTTCTTTGTTTTCATATTCTAGATATTTGAAAAGTACCTATTTATCAATTTAAGAGCTGCTGTTGAATCAATGATCATAAGTCTTCCTCCAACATGTACTGCTCCTAGACTTTCCACGTAATGATCGATTAATTGTGATTTGGAGATAAAGGCAACATTACCTTCGTGCCCTCTTTGGAAAGATAATTTGCAGGCAAATGCGACAAGATTACCAGGTATCCCGGAATAAAGTTTTGTTTTCCCCTTATTAAACGGTGCACTTTCTACCAGATGCATGAACACATGATCTTGTCTTACCTCAAGGCTTATTAGTCCTTGAACAATTGTTAGATTATTGACAATGGTCAATTTGTAAACATCTCTTTCAGGATGTTTAAGCTCTATCTTCCAATCGAACTGCCAACCATCCTTAAAAGTAATTTTTTTTAGGTCTGCCTTAGTTATTCGAGAAATATCAGTTGAAAAACTATCCCCTGAGATTACGTTTTTGATTGAATTGGTTAACTCATCAATCTCGACGTCAAGTCCTATTTTATCTCTCTTTTTCACCATACGAAGATACGAAAATTACACTTGATTTCCATCGATACAAATGACACTCCGAGTTATAAGCTGTGATTTAAAACTGTCTCAGTTGAAGAAAGTTGTCTCGCTATAATTCATAATTGTATGACAGATCTGTCTCGGTCAAACTGATTCTGGGAAGGATTAAGTTCCGGTAGATGACTAAGAGTTTTGTCGTCCAGTTTTATTTTCGAAAGCGGCGTTGTCCTGGATAATTTTGCAAAACTGTCTAGTTCGAATAATCAGCCCCATAGCTTATAGCGGGAGTCTGTGCAATAATAATTATTTAGATTCGGCTACATTGTATTGTAAACGCTCTTTTTTGTGAAATAGGATTTAATTGAAAATAGTATGAGGTGTAAACGGTAAAAATGTGTGAAAAGCAGCTCAAAAATGGGCTAAGACACTGAGAAAAAGCCTTAATGGCTTTCAGAATACCATTTATACCCATAATATTCATTACTCTTTTCATGTTATAGCATAAAAATATCAGACTGATTTCTGAATCGGTTTTCTGAAGCCCCTTCATCATTACATGATCGTATCCCCATTGTCGTTTAACAACCCCGAAGGGATGCTCTGACATTGTTTGCCGGAGTCTGTATTTTTCTTTTTCATTTCTGACCCTCAGATTATTTGCATCAACTGAGTCCTGATATTGCGAACGTTCAATCCATCTTCCTCTTTCAATAGGAGAACTGGTACACCAGCATCTCTTTGGACATTCCCTGCATGCCTTTGTTTTGTATTGTTTAACCAGGGATATGTGAGTTCTGTAGAATTTTTTATACCACCTTCCATTACTTCTTAATGTTTGTCCTTCAGGGCAGGTATAGCAGTCTTCCTGTGAACTGTATCTGAATTTATCCCCCTGATATTCGGGCGTAGGTATTTTGTTACCGGAGATGTTTTCTTGCGGTGCTACGTAGGTTTTAATATTTATTAAGTCGCATTTTAGTAACTCTTCTCCGTTATGGTACCCCTTATCTGCAAGAAGGTCAAAGCTTTCCTTGTTTAGAATCTCTTTGGCCTGCAATCCCATGGTTGATAATATTTTTCGGTCTGTTGTATTAATTACTTTTGTATCTATTACGAGATTGTGTTTGCTATCTACTGTTGTCTGAGCATTATAGGCAACCTCGGCAATATCTCCCCTGATTAATAATTGTCTGGCATCCTGGTCGGTGGTAGAAACCTGGTCTTGTCCTGTTTCCTTGAGTTGTCTTTCCAGATCAATATATTTTTGTCTTCTTTGTTCTAACTGCTGAAGGCATTCTTTTACCTTTAATTTGCGTTCTCCCTGTACTTTGGCCGCAGCTGGTTCAATAACCATATAACTTCAATATTGCGTGTGCACTCCTTTTCCAGTTTACGGGAAGACCTTATCCTGTTCAGGTAACCATAAAGGTAAGGCTTTAACAAGTCGGCAGGATTATAAGGAGGGCAACCTTTCTCTCCTGGAATACTGTTTTTGAAACCTGTTTTGTTCAAATCCAGAGAATCAACGAATACATCAATAACCTTTACAGGGTTATCTTCCCCAATAAACTCATCAAGGCTGGGTGGAAGTAAAAGGAGCTGGTCTTTGTTGGTCCCAATTCGATGTGCCATTTTCTTTTTTTATAACAAGTTACAGAAATACAGCGATTTAGTCGATTAATTGGCAATTAGATTATAAACAAAACAATAGAGTTTTTGCACAGTGTGACGGCCCGGCGGTTTGATTAGTTGGCGTTCCGCCAGCTGGCGGATCGGGGTGGCGTGGTTTTTGCCAGTCCTGGTTGGTGGCTGCAAAGCCATGGGTCACGATAAATTGTCTTGACGGTACCAAGTCCAGGTAAGGATTGTGAGTTTTGGGTCACGATGAAACAGTCAAGGTGCCACAGGATTTTATAAGTTGAAATGAATTTAATCGCATAGACTTTGGGGGCTCATTACTAAGCAGTCCGGGCTGCCGACCGTGTCCCGCGAAGCCTTTGTCTTGATATATCGAATTTGTCTCGTGTAAGAAAGCGAAGCGGGAAGCCAATTAATTAAACCGTCCGAGTTAGCCTTAGCATTTTATTTTAATCCTCGTAGAGAAGTCTGTCTTAGTCGTTTAGAGGAATGATGAACTGTCAAGATGTGAACAGTCTGGGTGCTGGTAATTTTATAAATGATACGATAGTTGCCGTAGATAATTTCTCGAATCTTGTCTTGTCTTCTCATTTCAGGTACCATTCGGCCAATTCTTGGATTTGTCTCAAGAAATGAAGTGACATTTATTAGTCTCTCAATTGTTAGAGAAGCATATTTTATTGAATCTTGGGAAATATATTCAGCTATGGACTTTAAATCAGTGAGTGATCTTTGAGTCCAGATTATTTTAACCATGTTTTAAGTTCTTTCTTAACTTGATCTGTTGTAAAGACTTTTCCTTCTTCAATATCCTTAAGTCCCTCCTCAATCCGATTAAGAATTACGAGCTCTTCAACTATCTGGTCAACAGTGAAGTTCTCGGGCAACCTATCTATGGTCTTTCTAACTTTATCTTTTGTTAACATAATCATCTAATTATAGATGCAAAGATACTATAAATGTCAACGAATTTGTCTCGTTTGAACGAGATTTGTTAAGGCTAACGGGAGTTTGTCTAATAACCTTTTCATTTAGTTCTGAATTCAGTTTATTTAAGCCGCTATCAGGGAGCCACGGAATTTGTATATCATAACTGGGATCCGGGTAAAAGGTGTCTTAAAATTGCTGTCTTGTAGCCAGGCGAGGCATATTTTGTTTAAAAACAGAAAAACAAGGATCCTGAGATACTCTTTTAGCTGATTGTGGGTCAAAATATTACCAATGNGCCTGAGGTTGTATGCAATAAACATAAACCCGACATCTGAGCTGGCCCTGCTTATTCCTCTTTTGGTAAGAAAATAGCTGAATCCCCATTGTCGTTTTATAGTTCCATATGGATGCTCAACAATAGTCTGACGTCTCTTATAGAGGTGTTCTTTCTCCTGATATGCTTTACGATTCTTTTCGTAATACTCTGCAAATGTGGTTCTTGAAAGGATTCTTCCTTTTTTGATCTTGTGCATTGCGAGTGTACCGGACAGCTCTTGCATGATCGTGCCCTGTATAGCTTAAATACCATCAAGTTACCACGCTTGTCGTGTTCCTTGTACCATGTTCCGTTTGTTCTGAGAACTTCTCCCTGGGGACATGTGTAGACATCTGTCTCTTTGCTGTAGATGAAGAATTCAGAATTATATTTATGGTTTGGAGCCTGACTGGTTGATGGCAGTGAGGGTATCGCAACAATTGTTTCAACTCCTAAATCCTGTGCGGTCTTTAACTCTGAACCGGTATGGAAACCTTTATCATAAAGCACTGTGAATTCATTAGATCTGAGTATACTCTTTGCCCTTTGAACCATGTTTCCCATTGCTTTGCTGTCATTCTGGTTGGTTACCTTGTAATCGATGGGAATGTTGTTCTTTGCGTCAACGGTGGTTTGTACATTATAAGCTACTTCAGTGATATTGTTGCGAATCATAATCTGACGGCTCTCCGGATCCGAGATTGAGATCTAATTTTCTCCGGATGCTTTCAGTTGCTTTTCGATATTTCTGTAATTGTCTTTTCTCTTCTTCTGCTTGTTAATCTCATCCTCTATCTGCTGGCGGTTATCTCCGTCGTTTTCAGCAAGTGCCCTGGTATATTCTTCCAGCTTGTTATCAATATAGGCTACATGCCTGTCTATCTTAGCCTGATTATAGTTATTCTTCTTGCTGTTTTGAGCCCGAAGTTTAGTGCTGTCACCGGCAATCAGCTTTCCTCCGATAAGATCAAAATGCCTGGCAATTTGGACCGTGACTCTGAAAACCTTCTTAATGGCTTTCTGGTTCCCCTGTCTGAAATTGGAAATTGTGTTGTGATCAGGTTTGAGGCACTTTAAAAGCCACATTACTTCAATATTCCTTTTGCATTCTTTTTCCAGGTCCCTGGTTGTCCTGATCTTATTCATATACCCGTAAATGAAAAGCTTGAGTAAATCAGCAGGGTGATAGGCCGGCCGACCGTTTTCTGTAAAATCCTTTCTGAATCCATAATCTTTAATAGAAAGGCTATCGACAAAAAGGTCAATTATCCTCACTTCATTATCCGGGTCAATGGAATGGTCCAGTGAAACCGGGAAAAGATTGATCTGATCTCTGCTTTGTCCTTGTATGAATTTCATATAGTTAAGATACAAAACCCATAGTTTTTTGAAGAATCACCGGCCTCATAGTTATGAACAAACATTGTAGGTTTTTAGACAGTCTGACGGCCNGGTGGTAGGATTAGTTGGCGTCTGCGTCGCGGTGCCACGTTTTTTGCCTCCCGATAGCTATCGGGACGGGTGGCACAAGATTCAATAAGTAGGTTAAATTATTCTCTCATAGACTTTTGGATGCTGAGATAAAATAGTCCGGGCTGCCGCAGGCAATTAATTAAACCGTCCGAGTTATGTGGTCGTAGCAATTTTTTCTAGTCATGATGTCCACTCGTTAATTTTCAAAAAGTATTTGATATATCTTCTNCGCGGGTAATCTACATTCCTCATTGGTCAAGTCAATGTTAAATGCCTCCGTAAGTATCTCATTAACATATTTTTGAATTTGTTTCTTTACCTCCACAGGTCTTTCGAAAGTTATCTCTAAATCGATGTAAAAAAGAATATCAATTGCCTCAGTTTCATACTCATTTAAGTCTTCAACTTTACAGGCATTTTCCCCAAGTGGATTCCAGTCATTCAAAACATGTTTTACTTTATTAATTGTCTCATCTTCCATTGATTCAAATTTTATTTAAATTCTTCAATTGAATTTATTTCGTCAAGTTTATTCTTAACCCACTCAATTAACCTCTGGTTTTTAAAGTCAAACCATTTCTGACGATATGGTCCGGAATTGTCCACAACCCACTTAAAGTTTTGGAAAGGATGTTTTCTATTTAATGCATTAATTAGGCTATCCCGTAATTCTCTACTATCCACATTTTCAGCAAAGTCAGCCATTATCTCAAATGATTCATGGGATTCCATTCTATCTATCTCAACATACTTATCCCAATTTTCTTCTAAGTCGTTTAGAACATCTTCCCATGGTTCTCTGTCATCGGTTTGCCAACTCTCAAAATTTAGAACGGTTTTAATTTCTCCTGTTTCTTTATTAATGTAGCATCTCATCCCGCAGTCAAGTTGCTCGGCAATCTCTTTGATCTGATCTTTTGTTAGATTAATCATAGTGCTAAAATAAACTTTTTTTGTATTTCAGAGAAGCATTTTGTCTAGGGAAATCGGTAGTGACTTAGTCCTGGTGAAAAACCTAGAAAAGGTCGTTATGTGGCGTAGCATCTTTAAAGTACCGGTAAATGGAACTGAACTAGGTTTGCGAGGGCAGGCATAACTTGCAAATTGCGCTCATGGGCCGGTTTTGTAAATTTAAAAATACAAAACCGTGAATTACAATTTGCAAG
>JGI24137J36423_1000601_pt1 | contig 10116 bp, 8 predicted proteins | sample BarGraNGADG00311_FD_36423 | JGI IMG/M metagenome (IMG submission 36423) | reverse complement strand
CAGTTGGTTAGAGCAGCCGAGTCCTGCTGGGCCCACCAAGTCTATGCTTATGGCAGGTCGCCTCTGGCTTCCTGCTCGAGCCCGTCAAGAAAACCTGGAGGATGGTCATGTCGGAACGCGGAGCGTCGCAAGATAGGTCCCTGGTGGCGGAGGCCGTGGGGGATGAAGGGATCCGGCTCCTGGCCGATCTGAGCAAGGACGAACTGATCCGCATCATCATCGACGATGCGAAGAACTGGCTGGCTCACGACGGTCTCTGGTTCCAGGCGGTCGAGAAGAGCCACGGCATGGAGGCCGCCATCGCTGCGGACGTGGAGGCCTGGCGTTCCTTCACGGCCATCGAGGCGAAACGGATCATGGAGCGCCTGGGGATGAAGCCGGGAGGCGGCATACCGGCTCTCGTGGAATGCCTCAAGCACCGCCTCTACGCGCGACTCAACCTGCAGGACGTGATCGAACAGACCGATACCCGGGTCGTCTTCCGGATGCTCGACTGCCGGGTCCAGTCGGCGCGCAAGCGCAGAGGGCTGGCCGATTTCCCCTGCAGGCCGGTTGGCATGGTGGAGTACGCGGAATTCGCCAAGGCCATCGATCCACGTATCAAGATGAACTGCGTCGCCTGCCCTCCCGATGACCATCCGGAGGAGTACTGGTGCGCCTGGGAATTCACGATTGACGAAGCGTAGAGGACGACATCCCAGAAGGAGAGGCCTGGAATGGACTACGAGAAAGTCATCGTCGAGATCGGTGAGAAGTACGTCGGCGTGATCACGCTGAACCGCCCCGACCAGCTCAACACGTTCGACAGCGCGATGGCCGCGGAGCTCCATGACGCGCTGAGAGCCCTTGACGCCGAACCGGCAGTCCGGGTCATCCTCCTGAAGGGTTCCGGAAAGGCGTTCTGCGCCGGCATCGACGTCAACGAGGTCGCCGGGAAGTCCACGAACGAACTCCGCGAGTGGGTCGAGCGGATGGAACGTCCGCTCGTGGCGATCTCGACCATGAAGAAGCCGGTCATCGCCCAGGTGAACGGCGTGGCGACGGCGAACGGCATGGGAATCCTGGCCGCGGCCGACCTGGCGATCGCGGCGCAGAACGTCCGCATGGGGCTCACGGCGATCAACGTCGGGCTGAACTGCGTCGGACCGGTCATCCCGGTCTCCAAGTGCGTGGGCCGCAAGAAGGCGCTGGAGCTGCTCTTCTACGGCAATCTGATCTCAGCGCAGGAAGCGCTCACCCTCGGCCTCATCAACCGGATCGTGCCGAAGGACGAACTGGACAGCGAGGCGCTTGCGTGGGCTGAGGAGCTGGCCCAGAAGAGCCCGATCGCGCTGCAGATCGCCAAGAGCGCCTACTACAAGGCAGAAGACATGGAGTACGAGAAGCAGTTCGCCTACATGAACGAGGCCTTCGCCCGCCTGTGCTCGACCGAGGATGCCAAAGAGGGCGTGCAGGCCTTCTTCGACAAGCGGCGGCCGCACTGGCAGGAGAAGTGACAGGCGCGAAGGCCGAGCGTCAGATCGCTACTGTTAGGTTCCGCAAGTGACTTCGACCATTGAGAGCACACCGGCCCGGGCCAGGAGATCGCGGCGTGTTTGGCTGTACCCGAGCTCCAGGCCGATCCACGGGCTTCACCTGCCCGCTGAGGAAGAGGAGACCCTGCGCATGTGGACGCGGGGCGGCGCCCGGTAGGCGCTGCAGCCGTCGCTCTTGACGGCGCCGCCGCGGCCGCCACATCGCCATGAAACCCACCAGCGTCAGCGGATGACCCATGAGCACTGCTCCCTCGAGACTGCCTGCACAAGAGAGGATAGAGAGCCCACCGGACGTAAGGGGATGGTCAGTTTGTTTTGAAGTGACATACTGCATACTAGGCAATATGTTCCCCCCACCCCGCCGCCCCCGGGAGGCTCAACGCTNCGACCAAACGCAGTTCGCGGCCGCGGAGCGACCCAAGCGACCACCCGCCTATCCCTGCTCTTTTTTCACACGAAGGAGTGGACAGCCATGACCAAGACCGACAACGACGTGGTNATCGTGAGCGGCGTCCGGACGCCCATCGGGAAGTTCGGCGGGGCGCTCAAGGACCTGCGGGCACACAAGCTCGCGGGCATCGTCATGACCGAGGCCCTGAAGCGGGCCGGCGTGGCAGGCGAGGACCTCGACGAGGTGATCGCCGGCGACTGCGTCCAGTGTCCTGACGAGGCCAACACAGCGCGCACGGCCGCCCTGGCCGCGGGCATCCCCGTGGAGGTGCCGGCCTATACGATCCAGAAGCAGTGCTCCTCGTCCATGCAGGCCCTGGCCTCNGCCCGCGCCCAGATCCTGGCNGGCGATGCCGAGGCCGTGCTCGTCGTGGGGGTCGAGTCCATGTCGAGCGCACCCTACGTCCTGAACACCGCGCGCTGGGGCCAGCGGCTCATGCACGGAGAGATGACCGACAGCGTCTGGGAGCTCCTCCACTCCGGCAGCGGCCTCCTGGGCAAGCGCATGATCATGGGCGAGACGGCCGAGAACCTTGCGCAGCGGTACGACATCTCGCGCCAGGAGCAAGACGAGCTGGCGGTGCGCAGCCACAACAACGCCGAGGCGGCGACCGTGGCCGGGAGGTTCAAGGAGGAGATCGTCCCCGTGGTCCTGAAGGGGCGCAAGGGCGACACGGTCGTCGACACCGACGAGCACATCCGCTTCGGCCTCACGCTGGCCGACATGGTGGGCCTCAAACCCGCCTTCAAGAAGGACGGCGGCACCGTTACGGCGGGCAACGCCTCGGGCCTCAACGACGGGGCGGCCGCCGCGGTCGTCCTGTCGCGCCGCAAGGCGAAGGAGCTCGGCCTCAAGCCNCTGGCCCGGGTGGTGGCCCAGNCGAGCGCGGGCGTGGCCCCGGAGATCATGGGCTACGGCCCCGTGCCCGCCGTGCAGAAGCTCTTGGCGAAGACCGACCTCGCACTCTCCGACATCGGGCTGATCGAGCTCAACGAAGCCTTCGCCGCCCAGTACCTGGCCTGTGAGAAAGGTCTGGGACTCGACCGGTCCAAGGTCAACGTGAACGGCAGCGGCATCGGCCTGGGCCACCCCGTGGGCTGCACGGGCCTGCGGATCGCCCTGAGCCTGATGTACGAGATGCGCCGCCGGGCCACTCAGTACGGCATCGCCACCCTGTGCGTGGGCGGCGGCATGGGCATGGCGACGCTGCTGGAGCTGGAGTGAAGCTCTTGATGAGTGAACCAACAACTGACAACCGGGAGGATCCTGCCATAGAAATCAAGACCGTCGGCGTGGTGGGCTGCGGGCTGATGGGCTCGGGCATCGCCCAGGTGTGCGCCCAGGCGGGCTACCAGGTGGTGGTCCGGGAGATCAACGGCCAATTCCTGAAGGCGGGGCTCGGCAAGATCGAGAAGACGCTCGGCGGCGCGGTGNCCAAGGGGAAGATGGCCGAGGCCGAGATGCAGGCGATCCTGGGCCGCGTCAAGGGCACGACCANGCTCCAAGACTTCGGCGGCTGCGACCTCGTCATCGAGGCGGCCATCGAGAACCTGGACGAAAAGAAGAAGNTCTTCGCAGAGCTCGACGCCGTCTGTCCCCCCCACGCNATCCTCTCCAGCAACACGTCCTCGATCCCGATNATCGCCATGGCGGCTGCGACNAAGCGCCCGGAGCAGNTCCTGGGGCTGCACTTCTTCAACCCGGTGCCGGTCATGAAGCTCCTGGAGATCATCCGCACGATCAAGACGAGCGAGGAGACCATCGCCACGACGCGCGCCTTCTCGGACAAGATCGGAAAGAAGTCGATCCTCGCCAAGGACCGGGCGGGGTTCATCGTGAACCTGCTCCTCATCCCCTACCTCTTGGAAGCGATCCGCGCCTACGAGATGGGCCTGGCCACCGTGGAGGACATCGACAACGGCATGATGCTCGGCTGCGCGCACCCCATGGGGCCGCTGACGCTCCTAGACTTCGTGGTTGACGAGTTCAAGGACCCCAAGTACGCTGCGCCGCCGCTCCTGAAGCAGATGGTGACGGCCGGCTATCTGGGCAAGAAGAGCGGGCGCGGTTTCTACGACTACACGAAGGGGTGAGCGATGACCTATGAGAACATCCTCCTGGATCGGGAAGAAGGCATTGCGCTCCTCACCTTCAACCGGCCCAAGGCGTTGAATGCCTTGAACGCCGCCACGATCCGCGAGCTCGACGCCGCGCTCGACGAGGTGGCGGCCGACGACTCGATCAGGGCGCTCGTGATCACGGGAGCGGGCGACAAGGCCTTCGTGGCCGGGGCCGACATCACCGAAATCCGCGCGCTGCCCTCCCCCAAGGTGGGCCTCGACATGTGCCGGCGGGGGCAGGCGGCCTTCTTCAAGGTGGAGAAGCTCGACAAGCCCGTCATCATCGCCATCAACGGCTTCGCCCTGGGCGGAGGCTGCGAGCTCGCCATGACCGGCGACGTGCGGATCGCCGCCGACACGGCGAGGCTCGGCCAGCCCGAGATCAACCTCGGGATCATCCCCGGGTACGGCGGCACCCAGCGCCTGCCGCGGCTGGTGGGCAAGGGCGCGGCGAAGCTCCTCATCTACACCGGCGACCTGATCACGGCCGACGAGGCCCTGCGCATCGGCCTGGTGGACAAGGTCGTGCCGGCCTCCGAGGTCCTCGCCACCGCGAAGGCCCTGGCCAAGCAACTCGCGGCCAAGGCGCCCGTGGCGCTCGCCCTTTGCAAGCGCTCGATCGAGCTCGGCCTGGAGGTCGACATCGAGCGNGGCTGCGCCATCGAGGCCGAGAACTTCGGGGTGTGCTGCGCCACCGAGGACAAGGCGGAGGGCACCGCCGCCTTCGTGGAGAAGAGGAAGCCGGTCTTCAAGGGGCAGTGAGGGAGAAAGGAGCCACGATGGCCGCCACGCAGACTTCCCTGACCGCCGAGGACAAGGCGAAGTACGACCGCCTCACCCCAGAGAGCGTCGCCTTCCTGCGGTCCCGATACAACAAGGCCAACCGGTGGGTCATCGCCGACCTCCTCCGGCGTTCCCGCTACCACTTCCCGAACAAGACGGCGCTCGTCTTCGGCGACCGGAGCCTCACCTACTCCGAGCTGGACGACGAGTGCAACCGCGTCGCCAACGCCCTCCTGGACCTGGGTCTCCAGAAGTACGACCGGGTCGCCATCCTCGCCCACAACACGCTGCACCACGTGCTCACCTGGTTCGGCACCGCCAAGGCGGGNGGCGTGTACCTGGCCATCAACTACCTCCTGCGCGGCCAGGACATCTCCTACTCGATCAACCACTCCCAGGCGAAGATCTTCATCGTGGAGGACGTGCTCTACGACCTCGTGAAGGACGTGCTCGACGAGATGCCGACCGTCAAGACCTGGATCTGGTCGAACCAGGGAGGCGGTAAGCCGGCCCTCCCCGGCTTCTCGGACTTCGACGAGTGGGTCCGCCGGTACCCGGCCGACGAGCCCGACACGGTGCTCCACATCGAGGACCCCGTGCAGATGACCTACACGAGCGGCACCGAGTCGCTGCCCAAGGGCGTGATCATCGGCAACCAGGCCCTCATGGCCCAGTACATGGGGTGCATCGTGGACGGCCGGTACGACTCGGACGACATCAACGTCAACGCCTTGCCCATCTACCACTGCGCCCAGCGCGACGTGTTCATGAACCCGATCTTCTGGCTCGGGGGTACGAACGTTCTTATGGGCCCGGACCTGGGGATGATCCTCAAGAACATCGAGGCATATCGGACGACGATGTTCTTCGCGCCGCCCACGGTCTGGATCGGGCTCCTTCGCCACCCGGACTTCGGGAAGTACGACCTCTCCAGCCTCACCAAGTGCTACTATGGCGCCTCGATCATGCCCGTGGAGATCCTGCGCGAGATCATCGAGAAGTTCCCCAAGGCAAAGATCTACAACTACTACGGCCAGACCGAGCTCGCCCCCTACCACACGATCCTGAAGGCCGAGGACGCCCTCACCAAGCTCGGGTCAGCCGGCATGGTAGGCCTCAACATGGAGACCCGCCTCGAGGACGACGACGGCGCCGAGATCACCGACGTAAACGTGCCGGGCGAGATCTGCGGCCGCGGCCCCCACGCGATGATGCTCTACTTCAAGGACCCGGAGAAGACCGAGGCCGCCATGAAGGGCGGCTGGTTCCACTCGGGCGACCTGGGCGTGCTCGACGAGGACCGCTACATCGCGGTGGTGGACCGCAAGAAGGACATGATCAAGACCGGGGGCGAAAACGTGGCCACCCGGGAGGTGGAGGAGACCATCTACCTGGACAAGCGCGTCCAGGAGGTGGCCGTCGTCGGCGTCTTCCACCCCAAGTGGGTCGAGGCCGTCATCGCCCTCGTGGTGCCCAAGGCCGGCCAGGAGATCAAGGAGGAGGAGATTGCGGCCCTGTGCCAGAAACACCTGGCGCCCTTCAAGGTGCCGAAGAAGGTCCTAATCGTCGACGCCCTTCCGAAGACCCCCACAGGGAAGATCCTCAAGAGGGAGATGCGGCAGACCTACGACGATCTGTTTCGGTGAGCGATCAGCGATCACTGATCACTGACCACTGACAACCAGGAGGCCCGGCATGCCCGCGAAGCTCATCGAGAAGACCCCCTCGGCCTACGCCTACCCGCTCCTGATCAAGCAGCTGCTCCACGCCCCGCTGGCTCACTCTCCGAACCAGGAGATCGTCTACCGAGACCTGGTGCGTTACACCTACCGGGAGTTCGGCCAGCGGCTCGGCCGGCTGGCCAACGGGCTGGCGAGCCTGGGGGTGAAGCCGGGGGACACGGTCGCCGTCATGGACTGGGACAGCCACCGGTACCTGGAGTGCTTCTTCGCGGTACCCATGATGGGGGCGATCCTCCACACCGTGAACGTGCGCCTGTCCCCCGAGCAGCTCATCTACACGATCAACCACACGGAGGACGACGTCATCCTCGTGAACGCGGAGTTCCTACCGGTGCTCGAGCAGATCCGAGACAGCCTCGAGACCGTGAAGCAGTTCGTGGTCCTCAGCGACGCGAAGGAGCCGCCCACGACGACCGTGCCGCTCGCCGCCGAGTACGAGGAACTCCTCGCCCGAAGCCCTGCGTCGTACGACTTCCCGGAACTGGATGAGAACACGCGCGCCACGACCTTCTACACGACCGGAACGACCGGGCTCCCCAAGGGGGTGTACTTCAGCCACCGCCAGCTCGTCCTCCACACCCTGGCCGGTCTCTCGGCGATGGCCTCGTCGCCCGAGCAGGGAAGGTTCCACCGGGGCGACGTCTACATGCCCATCACCCCCATGTTCCACGTCCACGCCTGGGGCGTCCCGTACATGGCGACGCTCATGGGCGTGAAGCAGGTCTACCCGGGCCGCTACGACCCGGCCGTGCTCCTGGGCCTGGTGCAGAAGGAGAAGGTCACCTTCTCCCACTGCGTGCCCACGATCCTCCACATGATCTTGGGGAGCCCGGCGATTCAGCAGACCGACCTCTCGAAGTGGAAGGTGATCATCGGGGGCTCCACCCTGCCCAAGGCGCTGTGCAAGGCGGCGCTCGCCAAGGGCATCGACATCTTCACAGGCTACGGCATGTCCGAGACCTGCCCGGTCCTCACCCTGGCGCACCTGTCCCCCGAGATGGTGGACCTGGACGAGGAACGCGAAGTGGAGATCCGCTGCAAGACCGGCCGGCCGCTGCCGCTGGTGGATCTGCGGATCGTCGACGAGACCATGGGCGACGTCCCCCACGACGGCAAGGCCACGGGGGAGATCGTCGTGCGCGCCCCCTGGCTCACCCAGGGCTACCTCAAGGACGCCCGCAACTCCGCGGCGCTCTGGGCGGGGGAGTATCTCCACACGGGGGACGTGGCCAGCATCGACGAACTGGGGTACGTGCAGATCTCCGACCGGATCAAGGACGTCATCAAGACCGGCGGTGAGTGGATCTCCTCGCTCGAAGCTCGAGGACATCGTGAGCCAGCACCCCTCGGTGAGCGAGGTGGCGGTGATCGGCGCAGCCGACGAGAAGTGGGGCGAGCGCCCCATGGCGCTCGTGGTCCTCAAGGCCGGCGAGGCCGACGCCCAGGCCGACGCCGACGCGATCCGCACCTTCGTCAAAGGGTACGCCGACAAGGGCGTCATCTCGAAGTACGGCGTGCCCGACAAGGTGCTCTTCGTCGACGCCATCGACAAGACGAGCGTGGGCAAGATCAACAAGCGGTTCCTGCGGGAGAAGTACACGGGTTGAGCCCGAGGATCTCCGCCCGGTTGGGGACGCGGAGGGGCGCGCGGGGGGGCGGAACGGCTATGCTGCCTGTTGTGCTAACATGAGGGGCTTGATCCTTCTGGTCTGCCTCCTGTTCGCAGGCAGTGAGGTCGCGACGCAGANGGTTCTCTGACCGCGACCGCTTGTCCTGTGCCGTTGAGGTGGATGAGACCTATGTTGGCGGCCAGACCGAAAAGCAGGCGATCGTAGCCATTGCCGTAGAGGTTCATGAACCGCATGAGTTCGGACGGGTGTGGCTGGACCGGGTGCCTGACGCATCGGCGTCGAGCCTATTACCGTTCGTGCGAGAAGCGCTCGAGTCCGGCGCGGAAGTGCGAACCGATGGCTGGGGCGGCTACAGCGGGCTGGCCAAACATGGGAGCTGGCACGTTCCGAGAATTCCATTTTCACTTGTAGGGGCGAAGCACGTTTCATCTGCTTCGCCGCTACAGTGAAAAAAGGTATATCTGAAATTTTCAAGTCCCTAAGATCTACCGGGGCGGCCATTGCGGTCGCCCCACCCCGGAGCATCATGCAACAGCACTCCGTACAGACCCCCTACATGGTGGGGGAGGTTCACTTCTACAGCGCCGAGCTTGACGGTGGGCCTGCGCTGTTCGACACTGGTCCTCCCACGCTGGAGGGTGAGGCCGCTCTGCTGGAGAGCATCGATCTTACGCGCCTGAAATTCCTGATTATCACCCATTGCCATGTGGATCACTACGGTCTGGCAAACTATATCCTCCGACATAGCGATGCAGAGGTATTCATCCCACGCAGGGACGCCATCCAATTCCAGCGTCATGCCGAGCGGATGGCGCGGATGGGTGAGCTCCTGAGCGGATACGGTTTTGGGAAGGCTTTTAGCGCCCTATTGCAGGACTCCTTTGAACGGGACAAGCTATTCTCTGCACCGCCGGAGAGATTTCGGATTGTTGAGGAGTCTGATGAACTGCTGGAGCTCGGAATCAGCTACCTCCCCTGTCCGGGGCACTCCCAGAGTGATCTGGTCTATCTGCTGGATGGATATGCCGTCTCTGGAGATGTGCTGCTGAGAAACATCTTTCAGGCACCGCTTCTGGATATTGATCTGGAAACCTTTGCGGGACGTTTTAGAAACTACCATGCCTACTGCAGCTCGCTGCTCAACCTGGCACAGCTGCGCGGACGGCAGATCATGCCGGGGCATCGCCAGTTTGTAAGCGGGGTTGACGATGCGATCCTGTTTTATGTCACGAGGCTGCTGGAACGTGTCGCACAGCTTCTCCCCTTCAGCAATCTCCCTATGAACGAGATTATCGACAGGTTGTTTAAAGGGCGGCTGACCGAACCGTTCTTTGTCTACCTGAAGGTCTCCGAGGTCGTATTCATGCTGGACTTTATTGAAAATCCGGTGCTCCTGAAAAGTGCTATGGAAAAGATAGGACTGTTCGTGCAGATCAGTGAATTGTACGGGGCAGTGACGTAGCAGGTAAGACGTTTGTTTCGCCCCTACAGACAAACAATGGAGAACACGACGCCATGACGGATCCCCTTTTCCAACCAATCACCATCAATCGCATGGAGGTAAAGAACCGCATCTTCATGCCCGCCATGCATCTGAACATGGCCGGGAATTATGCGGTCAGCGACCAACTGGTTGATTTCTATGCCGAACGGGCTCGTGGCGGAGTCGGAATGATGACGGTCGGCTATGCGACGGTGGATGAACTATCCGGCAACCCGGGCAACATCGGTGCCCACAAGGATATCTACATCCCTGGACTAACACGTCTGGCAATGGCGATCAAGGAACATGGCGCCCGCGCTTCTGTGCAACTCAACCATGCCGGTCGCTACAACCACTCCATGCTGATGGGG
>JGI24137J36423_1000594_pt1 | contig 10148 bp, 5 predicted proteins | sample BarGraNGADG00311_FD_36423 | JGI IMG/M metagenome (IMG submission 36423) | reverse complement strand
TGACCCCGGCGTTCGCCGGTGGGCAGCCGCAAGGCACGGTGAAAAAGGGGCCCGTGACCCCAGCGGACAGAAAGGCTGCCGCGGCCCGCAAGGCGGCCCAGGGCGTCCAGGCGGGTAGTGCTGGCATGCCCACGGGGCTAACGCCGACGCCCGGAGGGGTGCCGGACTATTTCGGCCCCTACCCGAACTATGCTAACAGCCAGCTCCCTACTGTGGTATCGCATACCCCGACCAGCCCCTTCTACTTCGCCGAGGGAACCTGCCGTCCTAACTTCGACCCGTATATAACAATCCAGAATGCGGGCTCCGCTGCGGCGAACATCAAGATAACCTACATGAAGGGTGACGGCACGACCAAGGTCCAGACGCTGGTGGTGCCCGCCAAGTCGAGGGGCACGGTCCACCCTCCCGACGTGCTGGGGGTCGCCAACGACGCGGCGCACGACTTCAGCTCGAAGGTCGAGTGCACCAACGGGCAGAGCATAATCGTAGAACGCCCGATGTACTTCAACTACAACGGAGTCTGGACCGGAGGCCACGACGCGTTGGGGGCCACCTCTCCGGCGCCGTCGTTCTTCTTCGCCGAGGGAACCTGCCGCCCGAACTTCGATCCTTACCTGACCATCCAGAACCCGGGCGGCGCTGATGCGGCGGTGACCATCACTTACATGAAAGGCAACGGAACCACCGCCACCGTCAAGCTCACCGTGGCCAAGCACTCGCGCTCGACCGTTACACCAAGGACGACGCTGGGCACGGGTGATGACGCCGCGCACGACTTCAGCTCCAAGGTGGAGTGCACCAACGGACAACTGATAGTCGCCGAGCGGCCGATGTACTTCAACTACAAAGCCGGGGAATTGAACTGGACCGGGGGCAGCGACGTCGTGGGAGCGACGGCGCCGGCCGCCACGTTCAACTTCGCCGAGGGCACCAGCCGCCCGGGCTTCGACACCTGGTTCACCATACAGAACCCCGGGACCGCAGACGCAGATGTGACCGTCACCTACCTGAAGGGCGACGGCACCACGGCCACCGAGAGCCTGGTCGTGGCCAAGAACTCGCGCTCGACCGTCGAGGCGAGACACCTCATGGGCACCGGGGACGATCCCGCGCACGACTTCAGCGCGACGGTTGCGTGCACCAACGGCAAGGAGATCGTCGCCGAGCGTCCGATGTACTTCAACTACAAGCCGGGTACCAACAACTGGAACGGCGGACACGACGTGGTCGGCGCGACCAGCACGGCCAGCACTTTCGCCTTCGCCGAGGGAACCACGCGCCCGGACTTCGATCCTTACATAACCATCGAGAACCCCGGCGCGACCGCCGCGGACGTTAAGATAACGTACATGACCGGCGACGGGGCCATCAAAGTCCAGACGCATCCCGTAGGTCCACACTCACGCGGAACGGTCCACCCGGCGGACATCATCGGAACGGGTGACGACGCCGCCCACGACTTCAGCGCCCAGGTGCAGTGCACCAACGGGCAGCAGATACTCGCGGAGCGTCCCATGTACTTCAACTACAAGGGCGTCTGGACGGGCGGCAGTGACACCATCGGGTTGCCGTTCGACGCCACGCAGACCGCGACCCCCGGAACCGGCATGAGGAAGTTCATAGACTCCCTGCCGGGCCTGGGCGCGTCCAACGCCAACGACCTGGGGCAGTACATCCCGGTGGCGATACCGGACAAGACGACTTTCCCGGGGTCCGACTACTACGAGATCCAGCTCGGTCGGTACACCGAGAAACTGCACAAAGACCTGCCGGCGACCACGCTTCAGGGGTACAGGCAGACCAACACTTCCGATGCTAGCGTGAGGAAGTTCAGCTACCTGGGGCCGACGATCATCGCCCAGAAGGACCGACCGGTAAGGGTAAAGTTCACCAACAGCCTGCCGACGGGTGCCGGAGGCAACCTGTTCATCCCGGTGGATACCACGGTGATGGGCGCCGGTATGGGGCCAAACGGCATGGATTCCTACACGCAGAACCGCGCCGTCATCCACCTCCACGGCGGCAACACACCGTGGATCAGTGACGGCACCATGCACCAGTGGATAACTCCCGCCGGCGAGAGCACGGCCTATCCGAAGGGCGTAAGCGCCCAGAACGTCCCCGACATGCCCGCTCCAGGGCCGGGGTCNTCGACGTTCTTCTACACCAACCAGCAGAGCGCCAGGCTGATGTTCTACCACGACCANGCCTACGGCATCACGNGGCTCAACGTCTACGCCGGTGAGGCGGCGCCTTACATAGTGCAGGACTCCGCGGAGAAGACCCTGGTCAACAATCACGTCATCCCCGCGGACCAGATCCCGCTGGTCATCCAGGACAAGACGTTCGTGCCCGGCAATGCNCAGTTGGCCGCCGAGGATCCGACCTGGGACAAGGCCAAGTACGGCGGACAAGGCCAACTCTGGTTCCCCCACGTGTACATGCCCAACCAGAACCCCGGCGACATCATGGGGGCGAACGCGATGGGGCGCTGGGACTACGGTCCCTGGTTCTGGCCACCGTTCACGGGTCTTGCGAACGGCCCTGTGGCCAACCCCTACTACAATCCAACAACGGCGCCCTGGGAGCCGCCGACCATTCCTGGCACTCCCAACCCGTCGATAGTACCGGAAAGCTTCCTGGACACCCCGCTGGTCAACGGAACCGCTTACCCGTTCGTCCAGGTGGGGCCGAAGGCTTACCGGTTCAGGATNCTGAACGNGTGCAACGACCGCACGCTGAACCTGCAANTGTACTTCGCCAAGTCAAACGGCCAGATGTGGAACGCGGCAGATGGCAGCCTTTCGGACGGAAACGCCGGTGAGGTAAACATGGTGACAGCAGCTCCAAACACCGGTCTGCCCGCCAGCTGGCCTACTGACGGTAGAGATGGCGGCGTGCCCGATCCCAAGGCTTCGGGGCCGGCGATGGTCCAGATCGGCAACGAGGCCGGTTTCCTGCCGCAGGCGGCCGTGCTGCCGAACACCCCTGTCGGNTATATCTANAACCGCAGGGACATCACGGTCNTGAACGTCTCCAACAAGACGCTCTTCCTGGGGCCGGCCGAGCGAGCCGACGTCATCATCGATTTCTCGAAGGTCCCTGACGGGACCAAGCTGATACTCTACAACGACGCGCCGGCGCCAGTACCGGCGTTCGACCCGCGCGTCGACTACTACACCGGAGATCCTGACCAGACGAGTTCGGGCGGAGCGCCCACGACTATCGCGGGCTACGGCCCCAACACCAGGACNGTCATGCAGTTCCAGGTCTCGTCGGCGAAGAGTGGAGGCATGTCCGGGTTCAACCTGAACGCCCTCAANGCGGCGCTGCCTCACGCATACGCCGTGTACCAGGCACCGCCGATAGTGCCGAACGCGGCATACAACGCGGCGTTCAACGGCAACTTCCCGACTGATTCGTATGTGAGGATACAGGACACTACCAAGAGCTTCTTCAACGGACCACTGACCGCACTGAAATTGATCGGCGGAGGCAGCGGTTATACCTCCACGCCNAATGTGGCGATCACCGGAGGTGGTGGAAGCGGCGCAACCGGGGCGGTACAGATCTCCGGCGTCACCTCCATCGGGGTGACCAANGGAGGGAGCGGGTACACGAGTGCGCCCGGCGTCGGTTTCACCGGCGGCGGCGGAGGCACCGGTGCGACGGCGGTCTCACAGTTCTCCGGCGTCACGCAGATCAACGTGGTCAGCGGTGGTGCCGCCTACATCTCTCCGCCTGACGTCACGATCTCGGGAGGCGGCGGCGCTGGCGCGACAGCGGTGGCGACGGTCGCCAACGGTCTGGTGATCGGGTTGACCGTCACCAACGGCGGCAGCGGCTACACGTCACCTCCGAGTGTTGCATTCAGCGGAGGCGGAGGCGGGGCTTCGGGTGCGTCCGCAACCGCTGTGATCTCTCCGGGCGCGATTACCGGCGTGATAGTGACCAACTCGGGTCACGGTTACACCGTGGCGCCGGGCGTGACGTTCACCGGCGGCGGCGGCGGGATAAACGCGGCCGCGCTGGCGAGCATAAGCCCCGGCGTGGTCACCTGGATCACCCTGACCAACCCGGGCGCCAATTACAAGTCGGCGCCAACCGTCAGCATCACGGGCGGTGGAGGTTCGGGTGCCAGGGCGGTGGCCGTCGGGGTCCTGATGAGCCTGCAGCCCAAGGCGATCCAGGAGTTGTTCGAGGAAAACTACGGCCGCATGAACGCCATCCTGGGCGTCGAAATACCCAACACGACCGGCCTCAACCAGACAACCATTCCATACCTGGATTCGGATCCACCAACCGAGCTGATCCAGAACACCGCCAATCCGGCGACTCCAATAGGGACGCTGTCCGACGGTACTCAGATCTGGAAGATCACCCACAACGGTGTGGATACCCACGCCATCCACTGGCACATGTTCAACGTGCAGTTGATCAACAGGGTCGGCTGGGACGGAATGGTCAAGCCGCCAGATGCGAACGAGTTGGGCTGGAAGGAAACCGTCAGGATGAACCCGCTGGAGGACGCCATAGTGGCCCTGCGGCCGATCATCCCCAACGTGCCCTTCGACATTCCCAACAGCATCCGGCCGCTGGACCCGACCATGCCGCCCGGAAGCACGCTCAACTTCACCAATGTCGACCCGTCAGGCCAGCCGGTCACGGTCGTCAACCACACTATCAACTTCGGCTGGGAGTACGTGTGGCACTGTCACCTGCTCGGCCACGAAGAGAACGACATGATGAGGCCGATGGCGATCGGGGTCGCTCCGAGGACTCCGACAGGGCTGGCGGCAAACGTGGTCGGAACCACGGTGAACCTGACCTGGAACGACACTTCCACCAACGAGACGCAGTGGACGGTCCAGAGGGCGACCACTTCGACAGGCCCATGGACCACGATCGGGACACCGGCATCGACTACCGGGCCGACGGTGAGCCCGCCGGTAGTGCCGTCCCCGGCGTTCGCCGACACACCGGGAACCGGGACCTGGTTCTACCAGGTCATAGCGAACAATGTGATCGGCGACACGACAGTGTATCCTNCGCCGGCCGCGGGCTTCCCGAACATGTCGATGAACTCGACGGCCTCAACGTCCGCGAGTGCGGTCGTGCCCTGATCGACAGAGGCGCGCGAGCGTCATAGTCCGAAAGCAGAACGCCCGGTGCGAACCCGCACCGGGCGTTCTCTCGTCCGCGCCACCCTGGCGCTCATTGCGCTAGCGTGTCCGACCGATGATCCTTCTTCCCACCGCGGCGGCCGCGCCCGCGTACAGGAAAGGCACCGACATGGTCAGCATCGCCTTGCCGCCGCCGGATGGGCGCCTCTTGCGGGCGCCGGGGAGCTCTATAAGAGGGGCGTGCGGCTCCGACTGGTACCAGAACGTCGCGCAGTCGTAGCGCGCCGGCAGGGCGTTGTCGAGGCCGTGGTCGAGGGTGACCTTGATGCGCTCCTCGAACGAGACCGGCATCTCCGCGTGGAAGCGGTAACAGGAGACCTGGCGCCTGGGGCGGCTCCGCCTGGTCACGCCGTGTGTCGCAGTGGTGCACGGAACGCTGGTGAAGTACCAGGCCCCGTTGAAGTAGTCCTCGCCGCCCGTCCCGTGGACGTCGGGCGTACCGGTCGGGTCGCGGTCGATCCACATGCGCTCCCATCCCTCGAGCATGCCCATGCCGAAGCCCTCGGGTATCAGCCAGCGCAACGGGTTGGCCCTCCAGGGAAAGCCGAGCCCCTGCATGTCGACGTGGCAGCCCATATAACAGCCGCGCCCGGTCGCGTCCAGCACCGTGAAGGGCGCCTCGCCGCGGGCCATGGTAGAGGTGCGCCAGGCGGCATGGAAGTAAGGGGCGCTCCTCTCGAGGTCGCGGTGAAGGTCGAGCCAGGTGACCTGGAAGAAGAAAACCCTGAGCGCGTGCGGCCCCTGGTTCTCGAACACTACGCGCGCCCGGCGGCGGAACGGCATCGGGAAGAGGCAGAGGCAGGCGCCCGAGGTGATGGACAGGTATGCCGACGAGAACTCGACCGGGCGGGCGAAGGTCGCGCCGAAGAGGTCGCCCAGGGGCACGCTCACCGACGGCTCGTCCTCGTCGTCCCAGTACATGCGGACCGCCACGTTGCGAAGGGCTCCGGGGTTGATATGAGGGGGCAGCGTGACCCAGATGCGGGTGATCAGTCCCGGGCCCTCCAGGTCCGCCGCGACGAACGGCTTGCCGGGGAAAAGGTCCACGCACTTCTTGAGCCCCGCGCCGGCCGCTCCCGGATACGAGCGCTCGCGCCGACCGTAGCTGGAGACCTGGCGCGTCGTCCCGTCGTGCGGGTCGATGCCCAGCATGTCTTTGCTGAGGTTGATGAACACTGGCACTCCCTGCGCCGATTAACCGGATTATACCCCGGCGGAGCTCCTCGACCACTTCCCATACACNCCGCACTCGCGGTCGTAGTAGGATGTTCATGCCCGCAATCGCGCGCAACTGTAGTGAAGGAGATGNGAAGTGGAAGATACGGACGTCTACGAACAATTGAGGCGCAACCTCGACGTATTCGTGACCGGCTGCCCGCCNGCGCCCGAGATAGACGAGATCCTCAGGATCCTGTTCAACGAGGACGANGCNCTGCTGGCGNNGGGCCTCTCTTTCATGCCCAGGACCGCCGACGACGTGGCGGAGAAAGCAGGGCTGCCCACGACCGGGGCCGCCGACGTCCTGGAGACCCTGGCCGACAGAGGGGTCGTGTTCTCCGGCGTACGCGACGGCGTGAGCCAGTACAGCCTGGCGCCGGTGATGCCCGGGCTTTTCGAGCTGCCGTTCATGAAGGGCGCCAAAAGCGAGCTGACCGATCGGCTGGCCCCGCTCTGGCAGGTCTACATGCCGATATACTCGAGCATGCTTGGAGTGCCCGAGATGGCTATCTCCAGGATCATACCTGTCCAGGAGGAGGTCGAGAACGAGCCGGGAGTGCTCACCTACGACATGCTGTATGACCTCATCGACAAGGCGAAGACCGTCGGGGTGGCCCACTGCGCCTGCCGGGAGTGCGAGGAGCGCTGCGAGGCGCCGCGCGAGGCCTGCATGGTCTTCGACAGCAAGTGCGATTTCCTGGTCGAGCGCGGGTTCGCCCGCGAGATCACCAAGGACGAGATGAAGTCNATCCTGCGCGACATGGACAAGGCCGGACTGGTCCACCAGGTCAACAACGCGCAGGACAGGCTGACCATGATATGCAACTGCTGCCCCTGCTGCTGTCACCTGCTCCGCGGGCTCATCGAGTTCGGCAACGCGAGCGTGCTGGTCAACAGCGGCTTCGTCCCGGTGGTCGACGTGGAGTCATGCGCCGGCTGCGCAACCTGCGCGGACGAGCGATGCCCGATGGGCGCGATAGAGGTCGTCGATGAGATCGCGACCGTCGACGAGGCCAAGTGCATCGGCTGCGGCCTGTGCGTGACCGGATGCCCGTCGGAGGCGCTGAAGCTGGTGCGGCGCGAGGGAGCCCCGGTGCCGCCGGGAACCGTGCGCGACATGGGCCTCAAGATATTGAGCGACAAGGGAAGGCTCGAGGGCTTCATCAAGCTCAACCAGGGCTGAAAGACGAAAACGCAAGTTTTGGGGTCAGACCCCCGCGAAGCCAAATACCACGTCCAGCGGGGGCGTAGCTTACGCTTCTAGATGCTTGCGAACCGAGAAAAAGCCTTTGGTATGCCGGCGCTCCGAGATGGAGTGGCGTGCACGGGGCAACCTGGGGAGGACCGCGGCCGCATCCGAGACGTCCGCCGGAAGGGCCACGGCCGTGCGCCCAAGCAGCTCGACTTCGCGTGCCACGTCGGCCAGGCCGGCCTCGTCGATGTCGTTGAGAAGGAGCGGGTTGGACCCCTGGCGCGCGAACGCCATGGCCGCGGCCCGTCCTATACCGCTCGCCGCCCCGGTGATCAGCACCGCTTTGCCTACCAGATCGCGCATCCTTCGTCCCGTCTCTCGACGCCGCGGCATCATTCTATTGCTCATAAGATGAGGAAGTAAGGTTGAAACCCCTGGCAGGGACGGGCTGCCGCGCGAAGTAGTGAAGTAGAAAATACCTGTCCTTATTAGAGTTCCCCAGGATTCGCCCGTATGTCCTCGAGTCGGTCTAGCCCACCTTGTGCTCGGCGAAGATGGGGCAGACCTCGATCCCGTCCCAGACGTCGGCGGGTATTCTGTCGTACCTGTTGCAGACGTGTTTGTCCGCGACCATCAGGATAGGGCAGGACAGGCAGGGCGAGGTGAACCTGACAAAGGCGAACAGGTCCTTGCGTAAGACAGAGTTCTCGGGGATGAGCTCTTTCCGCAGCACCGAGTCCGCGGGAATGAGCTCCCTGGTCCAGATCGAATCCGGCCTCGTTCTTTTACTGAACAGCTTCATAAGCCTCCTCCGGTTAATTCAGTAATCGGTACTGCCAGAGGCCGGGGCAATCAGTCGAAAGGTTCATCTTTTTGTAGTACCAATGGAAATGCGAAGGGCGGGCTCTGGAGGGCCCGCCCTTCGGTCTGGTCGATTAATGGTTAACAGAAATCAGACGCGCTCCCAGAGGGCCGCGTTTCCGTTGCCGAAGCCCCCGCAGAGCATCACGACGCCGTACTGAGCGTCGCTTGCATCGGTCCTCATGATGTTGTTCAAGGTCGTCGTGAGGCGCGCGCCGGACTGACCGAGCGGGTGACCGAGAGCGATGGCGCCCCCCCATAGGTTGGTCTTCTCGAACGGCGCGTTCTCCTCCACGCCCAGCTCGCGCATGACCGCCAGCACCACGCTCGCGAACGCCTCGTTCATCTCGTAGACGTCGATGTCGGCTGGTTTCAGGCCCTTACGGTCGAGCAGTTTGCTGCACGCCGCGGCCGCGGACATGCCCATCATGGTCGGGTCGTATCCGTGCATCACTCCGCCGCCGTAGCGCAGCGTGTAGGACATTCCCAGCTCGTCGGCCTTGTCGCGGCTCATCAGCAGCACGGCCGCCGCCCCCGTCGTGAGAGGCGAGCTGGTGGCCGCTGTCACCACGCCATCAGGCTTGAAGCACGGCTTCATCGCCGCCATCTGTTCGAGGCTGGGGTTGTCTCTGATCCACTGGTCCTTGTCCACCACAAACTCATTGCCCTCGTCGTCCAGGCCTGTGACCGGCACGATCTCGTCGGAGAACTTGCCGGAGTCCCGGGCGTCTCGCGCCCTGATGTGGCTGTGGTAGGCGACGAGCTCCATGTCCTCGCGGCTGATGTTCTTGAGCTCGGCGGTCTTCTCCGAGGTCGCGCCCATGGGGAGCTCGGCCGGGTTGCAGTAGTTGGCGATCCGGGGCGGGAAGTCCATACCCATGCCCATCGATACGTTCATCATGTCCTCGACGCCGGACGCCACGTAGGTGTCGCCCTCGCCGCACATGATGGCGCGGGCGGCGTGCTCGATCGACGCGAGAGCCGAGGGGCACTGCTGGTTGACGCCGTTGGTGGCAACGTTGACCGGGAGCCCGGAAGCGAGCCACCCGAACCGCGCGATGTCATTCTGCATGCCGGTCTGGTTCGCGGTGCCACAGAAGACCGCCTCAACGTCGGCGGGATCGACCTGCGGGTTGCGCTTGAACAGCTCAAGGTACACCGACGTGAGAAGCTCGTCGGGCCTCAGCGCCCTGAACCATCCCTTGGCCGCATGGGCTCGGCAGTTCGCGGTCCTCACTCCATCGACGAGTACGCACTCTTTCAATTCAGCCATCTCTACCTCCGTTTTTGTAAAGCCGGGCGGCCTTACCAGGCCGCGGCGTTCCTTACCGTCAGATGCCGGCAAGTGAGTCTATTAGTTGGTAAGGCCGCACGCAAGACGGACGGGCTCCAGCCGCTCAGGCCGCGGCCGAGTCCCTTCTAAAGAACCGCCTTACGCCGTAGGCCTGGATGGAGACGTTCAGGATCGAGGCGTACACTATGATCTTCTGACCGATCGCCTGTATCTCCAGGCCGTGGAGCGTATCGAGGTTCGGGCCGAAGAACAGGAGCGCGACGTAGGCGGCCAGAATGGCGAGGTAGATGAAGTTGGGCACCAGGTAGCGGGCCGGCCAACCCACGCCCAGTTGCAGCGCCAGCAGAAAGACCACAAAAAGGAGAAGGAAGCCGAACGCGATCTGGACGAAGAGGAT
>JGI24137J36423_1000593_pt1 | contig 10162 bp, 9 predicted proteins | sample BarGraNGADG00311_FD_36423 | JGI IMG/M metagenome (IMG submission 36423) | reverse complement strand
GCCACTCTTCGATGCTGGTGTTGAGGATGTAGGCCATGTGGGCTATCCCTACGCAGTTGACGAGGATGTCCACAGGGCCGTGCGCCGAAAATACCGTTGAGGCCAGCTCCTGTACTTCTTCCCAGGACGTCAGGTCCACGCAGAATTGCTCTGTGGAAACGCCAAGCCGGCCGCAATCCCGGGCTGCCTCCTCGAGAGGCTCGCTGCAGATGTCGACCAGGATCAGGTTGGTTCCCTGCCGGGCGAGTTCAAGCGCCGTGGTCTTCCCCATGCCGCTTGCCGCGCCGGTGACTACGGCCCACTTGCCGGCGATATCCTCAACAGCCATTTGCGCACCCCCGATGTCCCGGTCCAGACAGAAAAACTGACCAAGCTGAACATCGCGATTCTACCATCATCAGATCAGGTGTCGAACTTTACCGCTCCTGGGGCACGAATCCCTCTCTCCCGACAGCTGATTATTCCCTTTATTAAGGGCTTTTCTGCGGATTCAGCCTGAAGAAGCGAATTGCCCCTTGCTCTTTATTAATAAATTCTATAGGGTACTCGCGGCGTTTTAGAACTACTTGGTCGCCAGGCCCCAAGCATCCTGGCGACTGTATACAGGGAGATGAGGTTCAGATGGACAAGAAGAAAGACTTTAATCAAGGCTCGATGGACATGCACAAGCTGTATCACGGCAAGATCGAGACTGTCAGCAAAGTAAAGCTCGATTCTGGTGCAGCGATGTCAATGGCCTACACCCCGGGCGTTGCGGAGGTGTCACGGGCCATCGCCGCGGTCCCGTCACTGGCCCGGGACTACACACTGAAAGGAAGCACCATAGCAATCGTTTCAGACGGCTCTGCCGTTCTGGGATTGGGCAATATCGGTGCTCTGGCCGCGATCCCCGTGATGGAAGGCAAGGCGGCGATATTCAAGGAATTTGCGGGCGTGGACGCATTTCCGATATGTCTTGATACCCAGGATGCGGAAGAGATCATTAAAGCGGTCAAGCAGATCGCGCCAGTGTTCGGCGGTATCAACCTGGAGGACATATCCGCGCCGAGATGTTTCGAGATCGAAGAGCGCTTGCGCGCGGAACTGACGATCCCGGTGATGCATGACGACCAGTGGGGCGCGGCCACGGTCAACCTGTCCGGAGTGATAAATGCGCTGAAACTTACTGGCCTGGCCAAGGAAGACGTCAAGGCCGTGATCAGTGGTGTAGGTGCCGCGGGCGTGGCTTCGAGCCGACTGCTCAGGATATTTGGCATAACGGACATCCTCTACGTCGACAGCAAAGGGATCATCAACAGGGACAGGGATGAACTCACCCGCGAGAAGCGGGAGATGCTCGACACGAGCACGGCGGAATCTTTTGAAGGCGAGCTGGAAGATGCCGTCAAAGGCAGAAATCTATTCATCGGCCTGTCCAAGCCAGGTCTTCTGACTCAGGACATGGTTCGTTCGATGGCGGAAAAGCCGATCATATTCGCCATGGCCAATCCCATCCCTGAGATCATGCCGGACGAGGCTTTCGAGGCCGGCGCGTACGTAGTGGCCACCGGCCGAAGTGATTTCCCGAACCAGCTCAACAATTCACTTGTTTTCCCCGGCGTGTTCAAGGGAGCGCTGGAAGGAAATATTCCTCAATTCGAAACCGAGATGTTCGTGAGTGTCGCGCAGGCGCTGGCGGATGTTGTGACCGATCCCTCGCCCGACAAGATCATTCCCTCGATGTTTGACAGAAACGTCGTGACCGCCGTCGAAGCCGCGATACTGAAATACGAGTAAGCACGAAACACAAATCAGATCGAGCCGGGACTTCAGTCCCGGCTCATACAAAAGCAATGAGGGCGGACTCAAGTCCGCCCTCAATTATTCTGAGTGAGATTGGCCGATTGATCTCTTCCCTCGATCAGCCGATGTGCCTGGAGCTTATTCCACTTTGACTTTCGGCAGGATCTTCTCGAGCCACTTCGGGATCCACCAGTTCGCCTTTCCTCCGGCCACCTTCATGATCGCCGGCACCAGGAGCAGCCGGACGATCGTGGCATCCAGGATGACGGCGATGGCCAGCGCAAAACCGAACTCTTTGAGCTCCAGCACGTTGGCAACCAGGAAGCAGCCGAACACCGCCGCCATGATGGCCGCCGCCGCGGTGATGGTACGCGCCGTGTGAGCTACCCCGCATACAACCGCCTCGTCATTATCGTGCGTCCGCAACCACTCCTCCTGCATGCGGCCGACCAGGAACACCTCGTAGTCCATGGACAGGCCGAACAGGAGCGCGAAGACCATTACCGGCAGGAAAGTCTGGACGAACCCGACGCTAGTGAAACCGAATAAGCCAGCGAGGTGCCCGTCGACGAACACCCAGGTCGTGAGTCCGAAAGCGGCAAAGGTGGCCAGCAGGTTCATGAGCACGGCTTTGACCGGGATGAGGATGCTCCTGAAGATCAGCAGCAGGTATAAGAATGAAAATGTGAGCACGATCAGCATCACGTAAGGCAGCTTGCTGAGAGTCTCCACGCCCAGGTCCTCGAACTGGGCGGTCGCCCCGCCCACCAGCATTTGCGGGCTGCCGCCCCGCGCGTCGGCAGGGACCATATCGTCACGGATGTCGCGTACCAGGTTCGTGGCATCGATGGAATCGATGGGCGCTTTTGTTATCACAGTGACGATCGTTCGATTGGACCCGTCATCGACGTTGACGATCTGTGCGAGTGACGACTTGGCATTAGGTATCTTTTCGAGGTTCTCGAGCGCCTGCGGAGACACTTCGCCCGTCTCCTGGTCGAGCACGCTCGTCAAGGAGAAGACAGCGTCCACCCGGGTGTCACCCTTGAGGGATGAAGTGAGCTTTTCAATAGCGTTCAGATCGTCCTGGCTCAGCTCCCCCGAACCTTCGTGGGATACCAGGATCTGTACCGGCGATAAAAGGCCCGGACTGAACTTCTCGGTGAGGATCGTTTCGGCCTTGCCGGTCGGAGTGTCGGAAATGGCTGACAGGCCCAGGTCGATCCCCAGCTTCATGCCAAGCGCGGGGAGGGCGAACAGGATCATAAGGGCAGCGGCGGGTATCGCCAGCCACGGGTGCTTGAGCACGTAGCGGGCCCACCTGGCCCAGCCACCGACCTTGATCGACTCATCGTCGTCGGTGGCCGGCTGCAATTTCTTTGGCAGTGACAGCTTGTTCACGCGATCGCCGAGAGCCGCCAGCAGGGCGGGCAGCATCGTCCACGCCGTGAACAGCGTGCAGAGGACCACGATCACGGCCCCGGTGGCCATCCCGATGAAGAGTGGCGACCTGACGATGAACAGCGAGAACAGCGAGATCATGACTATCGTGCCCGAGAAGATGATCGTACGGCCGCTCGTCCTCATCGCGATGCCCACCGCTGTCGTCACCGGATCGGGGTCGCCTTCTCTTTTGGCGTTTGCGAGTTCCTCGCGGAACCGGGTCAGGATGAAGAGAGAGTAGTCTATCGAGATACCGATGCCGATCATGGTGACCATCGAGAGCAGGAACGAGTCGATCGGTCGTATGAAGATAAGCAGCGAGAGCAGCCCGAAAACGAACATCAGGTTGATGAGCGCAGTGATCAGAGGGATCAGGCCGGCTATGATCGCGCCAAGGGCGAGGACAAGAACGATCAGGGCGATCGGGATCCCGATCGACTCGGCACGCTCGACGTCGGCGTTCTCGACCTCGGTAAGATCGTTCGCCGATTGCGAGTAGCCGGTCAGGTACGCCTGGACCGGAGTCCCGGCGGCAGCGGCTTCGACTTTCTTCTCCAGGTCCGCCGATCGCGTCGCCCGCTCCCTGTCGTTGCCGTTTAAGCCCAGGGTAGCGATAGCCGCAGTCTGGTCCTTTGATATCTGGTCCTGTGCAACTGGATCGTACGGACTGACCACGGCAACGACGTCAGGTTGGCCTTTCACGGCATCCAATACCTGGTTTACCACGTCCTCGTACGTGGAGTCGGTAGCTTTCACCATGCTCGAGTTGAAGACGATTATGTCCTGCTCGGCGCCCGCCGCCGTAAAGTCGGTACCGATAATCTTCACGACCTGGGCCGAGTCAGACCCTGTCACGCTGTAGTCCGGAGCCGACAGGTTCTTGTTCAGGTGCGGGTAGGCAAGGAGTGCCGCGATCAGGATCGCAAGCCAGGCACCGAGTACATACCAGCGGTGCCGGGCGATCCACGTGCCCCACCTTACCGAAAATGACGGGCGGGAGTCTTGAGGAGCAGGTTCTTCTGTTCCCATCTTCTCCTGGTCCTTGTTCGCCTGTTATCGGTGACAGTATATATCCTGGCTTGTTAAGGTTGGTGGGAAACCAGGAATCACGCGGCTACTCAGAGACAGTTGCCGGACGGTCGCTCCGTGGCTATTCATCGTCGCAACTGGAAAATGACCCCAAGCAGTGTATTATTTCAGGCGAGGCAAGCGAGTAGTGCCCGAGTAAACATAAGAACACTCGCGGCCGACGGAGGATGCAAGGTGTCCAAGATCTTAGCGGTGCTGCCACTGGCCCTTACGATGAACCTGGGCCCTCAGATAATCGCGAACATCACGCTGGTGACGACAAAGAACCCGGTCAAGAAACTGCTCTGTTACCTCGCGGCCGCACTTGTTTCATCCACAGTGATAACGCTGGTGGCGTTCGTGATCCTCGACCTTCTGAACACCACCCCGAAGGTCAGCAATAACCCCTCTACGGCACAGAATATAGTCGACTACGTGTTCGTCGGGCTCCTCGTAATCCTGATCGTGAGGACGTTCCTGAAGCGCAAGACCAAGGAAGAGCCCAAATGGCTGTCAACGATCGAGGATGCCTCACCGAAGCGGGTCTTCGTGCTCGGCCTGATGCTTTTTTCTTTCATGCCCACGGACCTGGTCGCCATGATCACGGTGGCGGGCTACCTCGCCCGAAACAACCTGCACTTCTATTCGGTGTTCCCTTTTATCGCGCTCACGATGATCCTTGCCTCCATTCCCTTGCTCTCTTACCTCCTGTTCAGAAAACAGGCGAAGAAAGTCCTGCCACGAGTCCAGAGCTGGCTCGACACACACGCCTGGATAGTGAATGAAGTCGTGCTGGTCTTCTTTATCTGCATGATCCTGTTCACGTGAGCGGATGAGCTGACGCACGTCGTGTCGAGTGCGTCCCGGACCTGACCTACTTCGCATCCTCCGCGTTCATCATCTTCGAGAGCTCTGTGAAGAGCGTCAGCGCCATGTTTTATCGCCTTCAAGCCGGCCGAACCTTTAGCGGGAGAAGTGTCGTGGAGCGGCACCCGCCCGCGAGGCTGAACCTGTTACGGGTCGTTGCTGTCTCAGGTGAATGATGGCCTACTTAGACACGATGACCGCACAGGGTGCGTACGTGGAATCGCTACTGTAGAATGCTCTATGATCATGCCCGGCTTCGGCTACTTCGCTGTTGGAGGACCAGATGTGGGACGGCCTCGTCGAGGATAAACACCTTACGCGCAAAGGCGCATTTGTGACTGTCGTCGCAGGGGTCCTTCTGGTGAGCGCCCTGCTCTTCCTGGCGCTTGGCGTCGTTCACCGGATCGAAGTCCAATCCGACGAGGCCGAGTACTCGGACAAGGTGCCGAGCGCACCCGGATACATGGACATAACGATGAAGGTAAGCTCCGTCGATATGAACATGGGCCAGATAGAGATCGGGATGGCGGTCTTACCGAAAGGTGACCTGGCAAACACGGAAGGCGCGGTAACAAGAGACATCGAGTTCGCGGTCGTGAGCTATGGCGTAAAAGAGTCAGGCACGATGGCTGTCGGAGAGATGGGCGATACGTCGGCAATTTCGGACATCATGTACGGCAACGTGTCCAACTATCCATGGGACAGCCACAACGTCAAGTTCGCGATCGACGTCTCGAGCAAGGACGCCGCAGGTCATCAAGTCACCGTCCCATCGAGAATAAAACTATTCGGTTCGATCCAGGGCCTGGACATCGACGCCAAAGTCCAGGGCACGAAGACCGCAGGGGCAAGAGAGCTCAGCATCACGGTGACCAGGTCCACCGTGACCCAGGTGGTCGTGATCTTCTCGATCATCCTGATATGGGTCCTCATCGTGACCGTGATAGCCATGGTCCTGCACGTCAGCGTCTTCGGACACGAGATGCAGACGATGATGTTCGCGTTCTTCGGCACCCTGCTCTTTGCCATGACGGCGTTCAGGAACGCGATGCCCGGCACTCCGCCCATGGGAGTACTGAGTGACTACGCCGGGTTTTTCTGGGGTTACGTCGTCGCCATAGTCGGGATCGGGATCCTGACCGTCACCTGGGTCCGGCGACTGCCCAGGGGAGAAAAACACAAAGACGGCTCACCGCCGAAGGAAAACAAGACGCGGTGAGGCTTTCCGCCTCCGCGCCCCCGTCTCGAAGCAGAGCAGGGTGGGCTACAGGACGAAGACGACGACGCAGATGAGATGCAGGACACTGCCCAGCAGAATGAAAATGTGAAACAGAGAATGCATGTAGCGCTTCTTCTTGCCGATCCCGTAGAGGACTGAGCCCACCGTGTACGATATGCCCCCGGCCAGGAGCAGCAACGAACCGGCCGCACCCAGCGCGCGGATCGCGGGTACGACGGCGATGACCCCCGCCCAGCCCATGATTATGTAACAGGCGAAAGAGAAGACCTGGTACTTCTTCAGGTCGATCGCCGTAAGCGTTATGGCGACCGCCGCCAGGCCCCATTCGATGGCGACGACTGCCCACGCCATTGCGGCATTCTCAGGCCTCACGGAGACCAGCATGACGATCGTGTAAGTGCCGGCGATGAAGAGATAGATAGTGCAGTGATCGAGGACCTGGAAGACCCTCTTGGCCATCGAATCCCTCAGTCCGTGGTACAGGCCGGACATCGTGTACAGGAGGATCATCGTCACCGAAAAGATTATCGAGGTGACGATCTCAACCGGTGTGTTCGAAAGGACCAGGCACCATACGAGGGCGACGACTCCCAGCGCGGCTCCCAGGACGTGCGAGATCGAATTGAACAGCTCTTCGCCCTGCGAGTAATCGGGCAACGGCCTGTCGGCAAGCTTTGTTCTCTTCATGAACACCAATCTTTCCTTATCTGCAGACGCGCTGCAAACCAGGGTGCATGACGTGGGGGCGATCGACGATTCAGTTAATCACGGTGAGGGCGTAGACGCCCAGCTGCGGAACCCATTGGAGTCGCGAGGACCAACACGGCGCACACGCACGAGATAAGACCGATGAGTTCCCGGTGTTTCTTTATCATGTCTCCCCGCCGACCTTGACACTGCGGGTCCGTCGCCAATAGACGATCTGCCAGACGATACGATAAGCGAGGAAGAACAATATGAGAAGCCCGGCAATGTCACCGATCAGCGTGTATGGAGCGTTGCGAGGCCCCCGGTTCACGCTGGCTACGAGCAACGCGGTCCCGCCGGCCGGACCGGTCATCGCAGTACGCTTCTTTACTACACCGTCCGGCCCGACGATGACCGATTCCCAGGCCAGGTCCGCCCTGTCGAAGGAAACGCGGTTCTCGATGGCTCGGAAGACCAGTGATGAAATACGGAACCGGGAGGTCTTTGCAGGCCCGGCGCCCACAGCCCTGACATGTTAGGGCTATTCGCCGAATTTGGGTAAGGCACGAATGCGGCGATGATGTAGGTGTGCGCCGACCTGGCCAGGTCGGGGATCCACGCAGTCCTCGTCGTACGCGGGTCATAGTCCAGCAGCCACTCCGGCCAGACCACGAGCCGGGCTCCTTCCGACGCGGCTTTCTTCGTCATCGCCCTCATCTGGATCTCCTGCGCGTCCCGGCGCCTGTCGTTCTCCGCGGGAGGCAGGGCCTTCCCGCTCCCCACGTACGTGACCTGCGGCGGGGCGTTCTTGATCCCGGGTTGGACCGCGGCGACGGTCACCGCCGGCCCTTGATCGTGGTGAACCTGCGCGAAGATGAACAGGCTGCTTGCCGTCCAGACGACGATCGCGACGACCACCACGACCGACGACCAGGTGAGGACCTTGCGCGGGATGGCCTGCGGGCAGAACTTCGGCCTCCACCCGTCCAGCAACTTGATCAACAATAGCGCGATCAACGCGTTGATCGTGATTATCAGGAAACTCAATACCGGCGTGCCGACAACGCTGACAGGCTGTACAAGGCGGGGTAACTCCCAGAGCCTGTAGGCGATTCAGCTCATGGATGCGGTGACCAGGTTGCCCTGCACCAGCAGATCGATCGCGACCCAGATCAGAGCAAATTGAACTATGAACCAGCGGTAGCGTGTGCGCTCCGCGAACCGCTTGTCAAACGACCCGATCAGCCAACCGACCAGGCCGATCACGATCGACAAGGCGATGACCGGCCACATGCCGACCAGAGAGGACGCCATCTGAAACCCGCCAAACCAGTAGCACGCAAATGCGACACCGACCGGCAGTCCGGTCAGCCGACGTGGCATGAACCTGAATTGTGCCAGGAACATCGGCACAAACGCGATGAATACCAGCGGCCAGAGGTTCCCCGAGGCGGGCCATGAGACGATCAACATGACACCGCTGATCGTCGTGAGGAGCAGACCCAGCAGAGTCTTGCGAACCCCACCCGGAACCGCACTCGCGGTGTCGCCAGAACGAGTTGCCGGGTCAGTCAGTACTGCCGTAGGAACCGATGGCGAGTCAGGACCTGAGGAATTGTCAGGCCGTCTATGCAAAGAGGCTGCTCCCGATTTATCCGTACTTTCGTGTGGCGTGTCTCGTCCCACAGTGCTCAGGAAATTCAGTCTTTACTGTTTCGTGAGCGTCGTTCCGTCCTCCAGGGTAATGACACCGTTATTGAGAGTTCCGGTATCTACTGCACCGGACGACGACGTAAACGTCAGCGTGTTTCCACTCACGGTATAAGTACCGCTCATGCTTTCACCCTCGTAAGTCGCCACCATTGTCCCGTCCGTATTCAGCGTTAAGGTACCGCCAGTCTGGTGAACGTACACTCCAGCCACGTCCGAGGACGGATTAGTCGGTTCGGGCGTGGTCGGTTCGGGCGTGGTCGGCGCGGGAGTCTCGCTCGCGGGAGTGGTCGTGCCGGTAGTATCGGAGATAGTCGTCCCGAGGTTGTCCAGCGTGTCGATCGCGACCGTCGGCTCGAACGTAGGCTTGGCCGTTACCGCTTCGTTATTTGCGACGAAGTCGTTCATCTGGTTATTGAGATCGGTCAGGAGACCTTTGATCTCGTCGAGCTTGGTATTGATAGCGGCCTGCTCGGCCGCAAGCGTGTTGTTCGCGACCGCGTTTGCCAGCGTATTGTACAGATCGACCGACGCGCCCGCGTAGTTGTCATACACGTTGATGGTCTTCTTCAGCTGAACGTATTTTGTCTGCTGTTTTGCGGGCACCTTGGTCTGGGCCAGCACGTCCTGAAGCGCCTTCGCTTTCTTCTGCGTGGTCGCCAGGTCGGCCTTGGCCTTGTTCAGGGCCGTGGGGTCCATCGTTATCTTCGCCTGGGCGGTCTCCGCTTCGTTAGCGATATTCTCGTACTCTTCCCAGACCTTGCTGAGCTCAGTGCCGTTTGAAGAAGAACCGCCCTTCACCGCGAAGATTATCCCGACGGCGATGCCTCCCAGGACGGCGACCCCGATTATGACCATCAGGACTATTCCCCCGGGAGACGAGAAGAAGCCGCCCCCGCTTTTCTTCTGAGGCTGAGGCCCGGCGTAAGATGGAGGGCCGGCAGGCGACGGGGGAGGCGCTGCCGGCGGGACCGCTGACAGCGGAGCCCCGCAACTCAGGCAGAACTTGCTTCCCTCGCGAGCGAGCTTGCCGCAATTCTTGCAGAACATGCCATCACCCCTTCAGCAGCCGGAAAAGACTCTCGTCCTTCATCTGCCATGTCGACCGCCTCGAAGTCTATCATCTCGGGCACGCCGTTTCCCCTGCCCCGGGGGTCAACATTTCCTATAATTGAGTGGTTCTCTGAAGAACGACCATGTTTGAAAAGGCGGAGCAACCTTGGGAGAAGAGGCATTTCTCGGAGTGGACGCGGGCTCTGTGTCCACCAATGTCGTGGCGCTGGATACCTCAGGGGCGGTGCTAGCCTCCGAGTACCTGCGAACGATGGGACAGCCGATCAGGGCGGTTCAGGACGGGGTGCGCGC
>JGI24137J36423_1000592_pt1 | contig 10170 bp, 9 predicted proteins | sample BarGraNGADG00311_FD_36423 | JGI IMG/M metagenome (IMG submission 36423) | reverse complement strand
ACGAAAGAAGCCTGCGCTATCCGCGACGCCTGGAGCGAGTTCGAGCGCCGCGGCGCGGTCGTGCTCGGCGTCAGCGCCGACAGCGTCAGCTCGCACGTGCGCTTCAAGACGAAGTACCGCCTCCCCTTCACGCTTCTCTCCGACCCCGGGCACGAGGTCATCGAGCGCTACGGCGCGTGGAAGCCCAAACGGCTGGCCGGCAAGAGCTTTTTCGGCATCGTCCGCTCAACCTTCTTGATCGATGCCGAGGGCAGGGTGGCCAAGGTCTGGCCCAAGGTCGATCCGGCCAAGCACGCCGACTGGGTGCTGGCCGAGCTTTAACCGACCACAGCACCTCTACCTGGCGAAACCCTTGATCGCGGCCAGTAGTTCCTGATGACGGCGCTCTTCGCGTCTTGCCCCGGATCTGTCCCAGCGAGAAGCTGAGCGCCCGACCGGAGTATGATCGGCGGGAGGGGGTAGTAACGGTGGTTATCAGCTGGGAAATAAGCGTACGGTTGAGAAACGGTGGCAAAGGCCTTACGAGCCCGAACTACCCGGACGAGGCGACGGCGAAGAAAGACCTCGAGTTGATCTCGAACGCTCAAAAGGACGGCGAGCACGTCGACCTCCCCTGGCTGTCAACCAACGGAGCCGACGTTGTCTCCGCGCAAGTTGTCACTAAACCGGGGCTCCCAGGAACCCCCCTCCGATCGTAGGCGTCGAAAGCGGCCCTCGCACGGAGTTGGCACGGAACGCGCCTTATTCGGCTATGCGGATGAGAGGACTTGAACCTCCACGAGCTTTCGCCCACACGGACCTGAACCGTGCGCGTCTACCAATTCCGCCACATCCGCGCGGTTCGACATTCTAGCCTCCGTCTCGCAACAGGTCTGCGCCACGCATCGGATGCTCTNCGCCAGATCGAGTTGAGGCCGNAGGCCGACTCGATCTGGCAACGGACACACGGACCTGAACCGTGCGCGTCTACCAATTCCGCCACATCCGCGCGGTTCGACATTCTAGCCTCCGGCTCGAAAANCGGTACGGCTCAGAGAAAGGCTCGACGGGCTCGGCAAGACCACCTCCGAGATTGCGAGCCGCCCCCCTTATCTCCCCGTAAACGTAGGATTCGGAGGCTTGAAGGCCTCGCTCGTCGCTCTGTTCTGTCTGCTCGCACTTTCTACCGCGGGCAGTTCGGCGACGATTCCGGCCACGGCGCCTCAGACCGAGGTTGTGCTGACCCTTTCGGCGCCCTCGCTTGCGAGCGCCTATCGCGGCGGCCTACTCACCTCGGCGCGAGGCAAGCGTCTGGATCCTCGCGCCGGTTTCAGCCGTCGTTACCTCGCAGGCCTCGCCTCGAGCCAGGCGTCCCTCTCGCGCCGGATCGAGACGACCATCGCGGGCGCGAACGTGCGCCGGCACTACCGAATCGTCGCCAACGGACTGGCCGTAACGCTCCCCGGCGACGAGGTCTCGCTCCTGAGTGAGTTGCCGGGGGTCGCGCACGTCTATCCCTCCTACCGCTACCGGGCGCTGGAAACCAACGTGCCCGCCAACATCTCGGCGATAGGCGCCCCCGATCTCTGGGGCTCCGACCTGTCGAACACAGGTCAGGGAATCAAGATCGGCATCATCGACGACGGCGTCGACCAGACTCATCCCTTTTTCAACCCTGCGGGATACGCCTACCCCGGCGGCTACCCGAAGGGAGTTAGCGCCTACACAACGGCGAAGGTCATAGTCGCCCGTGCCTTTCCCGCCTCCGGTCTCGATTACGCCAACGCCTCCCTACCCGTCGATCCCAAGTTGTCCTCTCACGGCACATACGTCTCGGGCATCGCGGCCGGGAACGCCGACACGGTCGCGAAGATCTCCGGCGAAGCTCGCACGCTGTCGGGCGTGGCGCCGCGTGCCTATCTCGGCAACTACAGGGCCTTGACGATCCCAACCGTGGAGTTCGGATTGAACGGGAACTCACCCGAGATCGTTGCCGCCATCGAGGCGGCCGTCTCCGACGGAATGAACGTGATCAACCTCTCCATCGGCGAGCCCGAGATATCGCCGCGCAACGACGTCGTCGCCAGGGCGGTCGATGCGGCGAGCGCCGCGGGCGTGGTCGTTGTCGCGGCGGCAGGGAACGAGTACGGCGAGAACGGCCAGGGCTCGATCAGCTCCCCCGGCAGCGCGGCAAGTGCCATCACGGTAGGCGCCTCCTCGAGCGCGAGCACAAACTCGGGAAAGGTCAGGCTTGCCTACTTCTCCTCGTCCGGCCCGACGCCGTACGGTCTTCTGCTCAAGCCGAACGTGACCGCACCGGGCCTGGAGATCCTCTCCTCGGGCGCCAAGAGCGAGGGCTCCTGGGATATCGCCGACGGCACGAGCGCGGCCGTGCCGCACGTGGCCGGCGCCGCAGCGCTCCTGCGCCAGCTCCACCCGGGCTGGACGGTGACGCAGATCAAGTCGGCGCTCGTTCTCACCGCCACGCCCGTGCGAAGGTCGAGTGGGCGCGAGCTGTCACCCCTGCGGGAAGGCGGTGGTCGAATCGCCCTCGAGGCCGCGAACCAGCCGCTCGTCTTCGCCGCTCCCTCATCGTTCAGCTTCGGCCTCGTCAAGCGCGGTCGCAGCGTGACGCGGACTGTCAAGCTGGTCGATGCCGGCGCGGCCGTCGGATCGTGCGCGGTTCGAGCTCGACGCTCGGATTCGGTTTCCGGCGCCTCTCTGCGGGCCCCCGCCTCGGTGGCCGTTCCGGGCATCTTGTCGCTGACGGTGCGCGCGACGAGCAAGGCCAAACAGGGCGACCTCGACGGTTGGATAGAGCTGACCTGCGCCGGCCAGAAGCGCCGCATTCCCTTCTGGTCGCACGTCTTCGCAGCGCACCTCGGCAAGAAGAAGAAGACCAGGCTCGCTCGCGCCGGTGTCTATCGCGGCGACACGAAGGGCGAGACGGCGCTGGTCAGCAGCTATCTGTATCCCGAGCGCGCCCCCGGGGTGCGCCGGCTGCTGAACGGGCCCGAGCAGGTGTTTCGCCTCTCGCTTTCTCGTGCGCGGCAGAACTTCGGCGTCGTCGTCATCTCGCACGCCCGCGGCGTCTCGGTCTCTCCCCGCATCGTTCGCGGTGACAGCGAGAGCAAGCTCGCAGGACTCACAGCCCTACCGATCAACGTCAATCCCTACGTCGACAACTTCGACATGCCCGAGCCGGTCGCCGGTGTACTGCGCCCCGCGGCGGGTGCCTACTACGTCGTTTTCGATACGACCTCTGCGGCGCGCGCCGGGCGATACGGCTTCCGTTTCTGGGTCGACGACGTCAAGCCGCCGCGTATGCGCGTGCTTTCGCGCCGGTCAGGTTTGTTGACTGTCGAGATCAGCGATCGCGGCTCGGGCGTCGACCCGGGCTCCATCTCGGTGACCGCCGGGACGCGCCAGCTTCCCGCCTCGTACGACCCCCGCACGGGCAAGACGGTCATCAACGCCCGGTCGCTCGGCGCCGGAACACACGAGCTCGTGGTAAGCGCATCCGACTACCAGGAGTCGAAGAACAACGAGAACGCCAGCCGCTACCTTCCCAACACGGCCGAGCTGAAAGTTTCGATCGCGACCGCCAAATAGGGCGTGAGCCCGGCGGGCTCAGTCGCGATCGTCGATCGTCGGCAGCCGCTCCAGATCCCTGACCACGCTCTCGGCGAAGGCCTCCCTGTCCTCGGCGAGCTCATCCGTCTCGTCATCCTCCACGAGCACCAGGTGCGCACGCTCGCGCCTGCGGCGCCGCTTCCGAGCCGAGTAGCGGCCCACGAGCGGAGCTCTAGAGAGGCGCCCGAGGAGCCGCGGCCACTCAGCGGCCACGAGCACGGCAACAGCCGCGGCGAAAAGGCCGTATACGAGCCAAGTCACAGTTACGATTGTAGCGCCGACAGATGCTTCGCAAACACCTCGATATGCGGCTGTTTTTCTTACTCCGCCTTAACCTTGGGGGTCTAATCTGGTTGGAGGAGCATCCGATAGCTAAACCATGACCAACTGGTTGCCATTCCTTCCTTACCTCGTCTTCTGGGCCGTTTCCATGCAGGCGATCCTGGTCTGGGCGAGAGTCGTCCCCCCTTCATGCGCGCGCTGCGGCCGCCCCTTCGAGCAGCGTTACAGCGGTCAGCTGGTCTGCACCGGCTCACATCACTAACTCCGGACGCGCTCTCGTGTCTTCGCCGCGAGCGCGTTTGTTCTCTCCTCACGCGAGGACCCCGCGTGCGCCGACGGAAACCCGCCCCGCTCACTAGGAGCAGAAGTCGAACAAGCGCCAAAGGCGCGCTCGGCTGCGAAAGGAATAGGCGGGAAATCGTTAGATTTCCCGCCTCGACTCCCCGGGTAGGACTCGAACCTACAACCCTCCGGTTAACAGCCGGATGCTCTACCAATTGAGCTACCGGGGAAGGCAGTCAACCTTCGGGATTCTAGCCAGAGGCGCGAGTGGCGCTAGGCGAACTCGCGAATCGCCGCCCTCACTCGCGCGAGTTGGCGCTGGAGCTCGGGCAGGTGAGCGCCGTCGGAGTCGGCAAGCTCGCGCTGAAGCCGGCGCTCGCGCAGGCGAAGCAATAACTGTTCTGCGGTTTTCTTGTCGATCGCGGCCGCGCTCGCGCGGGCGTCGAGCTCGGCCACGAGCCCGACCACGTCGTCGTCGGCCGTTTGAGGTGTCTCGATCAGGTACTCGCGCACTCGCCGGTGCAACTCGTCGTCGAAGTGCTCGGGCGTCAGCTCGATTAGCAGCTGCTTGAGATCGGGGTGCGCCACCACTCCGGCCAGGGCGTCGCGCTCGCGGCGGGCACCGGCCTCGAGCAGGTGCGGAGAAATGCCCATCGCGACCGCGTTGCCGCTTCCCTTGCGGGCTGCGCGCGGCGCCAGGCCCGACTGAACCTCCTTGGGCAGGTCGAGCTTGTCGGAGAGAAAGCGGAGCGCCCGCTGCCGCTCCGGCGAGTCCTCGAAACGAGCGAGCAGCTCGCGCACGCGCACGAAGGCTTCCTGGCGGTCGGGGGCGCGCTCGATCTCGATGCGAACGCGGTAGGCGAGATAGCTCTCGGCCTCGTCCAACCTCTGCTCGAATCCATCGGCGGCATCGGCGGGATCGAGCCCGGGCGGAAGGGTGACCACGCGCACGTCGAATCCCTGAGCGGTTGCCAGCTCCATTCCGCGCAGCGTCGCTTCCTGCCCCGCGGCGTCGGCGTCGAAGCAGAGATAGAGGCGGCGGCAGAGCCGCCCGAGCTCTTTTAGCTGGCGCTCGGTGAGTGCGGTGCCCATCGAGGCGACGACCGGCTCGAGCCCGCTCTGGCGCACGGCGATCACNTCNGTATTTCCCTCCACGACCACCGCCCGCTCCTGCTTGGCGATCGCGCGCCGGGCCAGGTGCAGACCGTAGAGGATGTTCGACTTGTGAAAGAGAGCCCCCTCGGGCGAGTTGACGTANTTACCGCGGAGCGGGTCGTCNTCGAGCAACTTGCGGGCGCTGTAGCCGAGCACGCGCCCGCGCGCGTCGGCGAGCGGGAACATCAGGCGGAAGGTGAAGTAGTCCTTGCCGCGCCGGTTGGCCAGGCCGGCCGCGGCGATCTCCTCGGCCGAAAAGCCCTTTTGCCTGGCCTTGGGAACGAGTCCCGAGCCGCCCGGTGAAAGCCCCAGGCGGAACTCCTTGCAGACCTCCTCACCGAGATTGCGCGAAGCCAGGTACTCGCGCACCTCGGCGCCCGCCTTTGTCTCCCAGAGGTAGCGCTCGTAATACGCGGTCGCCAGCTCGAGCAGCTCGAGCAGGCGGCTGCGCCGTTCGCGCTCCCGCTCGGCGGCCGGCGAGGACTNTTCGTGCTCGATCTTGACGCCGAAGCGCTCGGCAAGCCACTCCACTGCCTCGTTGAAGTCGAGCTGCTCGGTCTCGCGCACGAAGGTGATCACGTCGCCGCGGGCGCCGCAGCCGAAGCAGTAGTAAAGCTTGTCGGCGGCGTTGACCGAGAAGCTGGGAGTGCGCTCTTCGTGGAAGGGGCAGCGCCCCGTGTAGCGGCCGCCAACCTTGCGCAGAGCCGTGCGGGCCGAGACCAGCTCGACCATGTCGGCGGCGGCCTTGACCTCGTTGACGGTTGTATCCGCGATCCTGGCCATCAGATGCTCTCGAACAGTGCCAGCGCGAAGCGATCGGTCATACCGGCAAGGTAGTCGGTGGCGCGTTCGACCGGCTCGCCTTCTTTCTCGGGAATCGCCTCGGGGTGTTCGAGCAGGTGGCAGAAGAGGGTTCGCACGACCAGGGTGGCGTGCTCGTTTTGAGCCTCGGTGTGCGACGAGAGATACACACGATCGAACATGAAGCGGCGCAGCGAGAGCATGGCCTCCGAGATCTCATCCGACTGGACGATGTCTCCCGCTTCGCTCGAGCTCTCGACTATGTCGTGCACGAGCCGGTCGATCCGGCGCGAGCCCGAGTCGCCGAGTAGGGCGATCGCCCCGGACGGAAGGTCGCTCGCCCTCACGGCGCCGGCGCGGATCGCGTCGTCGATGTCGTGGTTGATGTAGGCGACTCGGTCGACCAGGCGCACGATCTTTCCCTCCAGCGCCCGGGGCTCGTTCTCACCGGTGTGGTTGAGGATGCCGTCGCGCACCTCGGCGGTCAGGTTCAGCCCGCGCCCGTCGCGCTCGAGCACGTCCACGACTCTCAGCGAGTGCTCGTTGTGGCGAAACGAGCGTCCGAACTTCTCGCTGAGGATCGCGCTGAGGGCCTTCTCGCCGGCGTGGCCGAAGGGCGTGTGGCCGAGATCGTGGCCCAGCCCGATCGCCTCGGTCAGATCCTCGTTCAGGCGAAGCGTTCGCGCCACGCCGCGAGAGATCCCCGTCGTCTCGAGCGTGTGCGTGAGCCTGGTTCGGAAGTGGTCGCCTTCAGGGTCGATGAAAACCTGCGTCTTGTGGGCGAGACGGCGGAAGGCCTTGGAGTGAACGACGCGGTCGCGGTCTCGCTGGAAGGGCGTCCTGAGCCGGCACGGTTTCTCGACTCGGACGCGCCCGCGCGTCTCGTACGAGCGCACGGCCAGCGGGGAGAGCGAGTGCTCTTCCAGCTCCCTGATACGGGTCTCGAAGGAGTCGGCAACCTTCCCGGCGGGCTCGGGCATCGTAAGAGCCAGACTAACCTGAGCGGCGGTTGTGCGCTCGCTAGCGATTCACGGTCGACATGTCCGGATAGCGCTTGCCCGCCGCGGCGCCGCGCGGAAAGGCTTGCTCGATCCGGGACAGGTCTTCGCCCGTCAACTCGATCTCGAGTGCCGCCAGGTTCTGCTCGAGGTGCGAGATGCTCGTCGTCCCCGGGATCGGAACGACGTCGTCACCCTGCGCGAGCACCCAGGCCAGCGCCAGCTGCGCCGGCGTCGCGTTCTTCTCGCCGGCGATCTCGGCGATACGGTCGACCAGCTCGAGGTTGCTCTCGATGTTCCCCTCCTGGAAGCGCGGGTTGTGGGCGCGGAAGTCGCCCTCCTCGAGATCCTCCGGGCGCCGAATCTGGGCGGAGAGGAAGCCGCGTCCGAGCGGACTGTAGGCAACGAAGCCGATCTCGAGCTCACGCAAGGCGGGCAGGATCTCTTCCTCGATATCACGAGACCAGAGCGAGTACTCGGTCTGCAGCGCCGAGATCGGGTGCACCGCATGGGCGCGGCGAATGGTCGCCGCCGCCGCCTCGGAAAGGCCGAGGAAGCGCACCTTGCCCGCCTGGACGAGCTCGGCCATCGCGCCGACGGTCTCCTCGATCGGAACGCTCGCATCTACGCGGTGCTGGTAGTAGAGGTCGATCGTCTCGACACCGAGGCGCTCGAGCGAGGCGTCGCAGGCCGATCGCACGTACTCGGGGCGCCCGTTGATGCCGACCCAGCTACCGTCCGAGCGACGCTCGTTACCGAACTTGGTCGCCAGCTGAACCTCCCCGCGGCGAGCGGCGATCGCCTTGCCGACCAGGCGCTCGTTCTTGAACGGCCCGTACATGTCGGCGGTGTCGAGGAAGCTGACGCCGAGATCGAGCGCGCGCTCGATAGTGGCTATCGCCTCGGCCTCGTTGGTCGCGCCGTAGAACTCGGACATGCCCATGCAGCCGAGCCCGAGAGCGGAGACCTCAAGCCCCTGACCACCAAGTCGCCTCCGTTTCATNTCTGCCTCCTGTGAGTCGTATGCCNGGGTCGAACCGGGCGCTAACCGAAGCGTCGATCTCGGGTGTGGACCGAGTCGCCAGTTGAGAGTAGCGTTGAGAGCGCGCTCGAAGTCAAGGGTCGCGGGAAACGATCTCCGCCGCCGATCGCTTGCTCGAGGTTCGGACGCCTTTCCCACCCCCGAGGCCCAGATCCATGGCACGTATCGCAGGACGTTCGCCCCGGCGCCGGAATCGGCGAACGGCCTCGGGGTAGACTGATTTTGCGGTGGACGACTACACCAACAAGTACAAGGGCGAGCGGGTCGAGATNGCGCTCTTCGGTGGCGATTATCAGGAAGGCGTACTGACCGCTTACTGCATCGTCGATGACGTCGCCCATGCCGAGTTGAACGGCCACATTCTNATTCCGCTCCAGAACATCGCCTCGCTTCACTGCTCGTCGCGTTGCGACGCTCCCGAGAGCGACTGGCCTCCGCAAAGCCTGCGCGACATCGACTCCGGCGACGAGCCGTAAAGGGGGCGGGCTTGAGCGTACGGCTGTCAACCGCGCGCAACTTCCTCAAGCTCTGGCTTCTGTTCGTGGTATTCGCGCTTCCTACGTCGGCGATCGGCTACGCGGTCGGAGGCTGGAGGGCGGCAACGCTCTTCCTTTTCGCCGCGCTACTCACCGCCGCGACCATCTATNCCTATTGCGATCGCTTCGTTCTCTCGGTGCTGGCGGCGCGAGAGCTCGTCATCGCTGAGCGGCCGGCTCTCCACTCGACGGTCGAGGCGCTGTCGGCAAAAGTGGGCGTTCTCAAGCCCCGCCTTTATCTCATCGCGGACGGCTTCCCGCGCTCNCTGTCAGTGGGCCGCGGCCCGACCTCGAGCAGCGTCGTTCTCAGCCTCGGCCTGCTCGGCGCGGCGTCTCCCGCCGAGCTCGAGGGATTGATCGCGCACGAGCTGGCGCACGTTCGCAACCACGATGTGGCCGTTCAAACCGCTTCGGTGACCGTGGCCGCAACGATCGTCGAGTTGACCCGCTTCGGCGGCTTCTTCCAGCGCGGCTTACTCTTCTTCTTCGCGCCGATCGCAGCCGCCGTCGAGAACCTGTTGCTCTCGCCGAAACGAGAGTTTGCCGCCGACCTCAGCGCCGCCGTTCTGTGCGGATCGCCGCACGGACTGGTCGACGCGCTCCTGCGAATCGAACACGCCGGCGAGCTCGTTTCGTTCGCCGCCAACCCGGCGACGGAACCTCTCTATCCGCTCAACCCGTTCGACCGAGAAGACCGACTGGCCCGTATGTTCGAGACACACCCGCCGCTGGCCGAGAGAGTTCGGCGCCTACGCGAGCTCGATCCCGATTGGCGCGAGAAGCTACTCGTCGCCTGAGAATCGCTCGATCTCGCCGGGCAAGAGCGAGTGCATGATCACGTCGGCGCGTGTTCCGCGATTGTCGAGCCAGGCGCGGAGCACGCCTTCGCGCCTAAAGCCCACCTTCTCCGCCAGTCGAGCTGAGGCGACGTTGCCGATCATTGCGGTCAGCTGTAGCCGCGCGAGTTCGAGCTCCTCGAGGGCCCAGAAACTGACGAGTCTGAGCGCCCGCTCTCCGATCCCGCGTCGGCGATAGCCGGCGAATACGAGGTATCCGACTTCGCCGATCGCGCCGTTAAGAGTCACTCCGATTGATCCCACTGTGCGCCCGCTCATCCGCTCGGCGATGGCGAAGCTGAAAGACGTCCCTTCCTCCCAACCGCTGTCGGCATGCTCCAGGAATTCACGCGCATCCTGTTCGCTATACGGCGTCGGAATACGCGGTATCCAGCGGACGACCTCCGGATCGGAGCAGGCGGCGATGCTGCCTTCGATGTCTCTCTCGTGCCAGCGCCGAAGCGCGATGGCGTCGTCTTCCAACTTGGGCGTAGAGCGGCTCACTCGGCGATTGTAGCGATCGCGATAAAAAGAAAAAGGGCCGCTCACACGACCCTAATAAGACTGGCGGCGACCTACTCTCCCAGGAGGTTGCCCCCCAAGTACCATCGGCGCGAACGGGCTTA
>JGI24137J36423_1000590_pt1 | contig 10182 bp, 7 predicted proteins | sample BarGraNGADG00311_FD_36423 | JGI IMG/M metagenome (IMG submission 36423) | reverse complement strand
GGTGGCGGCGTACGCCGCTCATCCGCTGGACCCCGCGATGCTGCTCGACCGGCTCGGCCTNGCGAGCAGTGCGCGCACGCCGTACCGCCGGCTCTCTGGCGGCCAGCAGCAGCGGCTCTCCCTCGCCATGGCCGTGGTGGGGCGCCCGGAGCTGGTCTTCTTGGACGAGCCGACCGCTGGCCTGGACCCCCAGGCTCGCCGGGCGACCTGGGAGTTGCTGAGCGCGCTGCGGGCGGACGGGGTCACGGTGGTGCTGACCACGCACTACATGGAGGAGGCCGAGCGGCTGGCCGACCACGTCGTCATCGTCGACGCGGGGCGAGTCGTGGCCAGCGGCACCCCGGCGGAGCTGACCCGCGGCGGTGCCGACCGGCAGCTGCGGTTCCGCGCTCCTCCGGCGTTGGAGCTCGACCGGCTGGCGCTGGCCTTGCCGGTGGGCTCGCACGCCAGTGAGGTCGCACCCGGCCAGTACGTCGTGGAGGGCACCATCGACCCGCAGCTGTTGGCGACGGTCACCGCCTGGTGTGCGGCGCACGGCGTCCTGGCCGAGGACCTACGGGTGATGCAGCGGTCGTTGGAGGACGTGTTCCTGGAGCTGACCGGCCGAGGGCTACGGTCATGACCGGGCCGACGGCGGCAACAACCAGCGGGAACGGTCCGGCCGCCAGCGGCTGGGCGCCGGGGGAGCTCGCGCCCCGCCCGGGCGCGGCCCCGCTGGGCCGGATGCTGCTTGCCCAGGCGGCCACCGAGCTGCGGTTGACCTTCCGCAACGGCGAGGTCGTGCTGTTGACGCTGGTCATCCCGGTGCTGCTGCTGGTGCTGTTCACCGCCGTACCGCTGGTCGACGTCGGCGGGCGCCGGGTGGACTTCCTGGTGCCGGGCGTGCTGGCGTTGGCGGTGCTGTCGACGTCGTTCACCGGGTTGGCGATCGCGACCGGGTTCGAGCGGCAGTACGGCGTGCTCAAGCGCCTCGGCGCCACCGCGCTGCCGCGCGGGGTGCTGATCGCGGCCAAGTCCCTCGGCGTGCTCGCGGTGGAGGCGGTGCAGGCGGTGCTGCTGGTGGCCGTCGGGCTCGGCCTGGGTTGGTCACCACACGGGTCCGTGTTCGCCGTCGCCGGGCTGCTGGTTGCCGGCACGGCGGCGTTCGCCGGCCTTGGGCTGCTGCTGGCCGGCACGCTGAAGGCGCTGACCACGCTGGTGACGGCGAACTTCATCTACATCCTGCTGCTGGTCGGCGGTGGGGTGATCTTTCCACTGACGTCGTTCCCGAGCGGGGTACGACACGTGCTCGGACTGTTGCCGGCGGCCGCGCTCTCCGACGGTCTGCGGGCGGTGCTGCGCCAAGGGGCCGCCGTACCGGTGCACGACTGGGTGACGCTGCTGGTCTGGGCGGCTGTGGGGCTGACCGCCGCCGCCCGAACGTTTCGCTGGGAGTAGCGCTCGGGTGGCCGCTAGCGCTCCGGGTGGCCGCGGCCGCTACGGGTGGCCGCGGTCGCTACGGTGCGTCGATGACTTCGGCCCCGGTTCGGTGGGAGCGGCGCGGCGCGGTTGGGCTGGTGACGCTCGACCGCCCGGAGCGCTANAACGCCTGGAACAGCGACCTCGTCGACGAGCTGCTGCGGGTGCTGTCCGAGGAGGCCGCTGACGACGACGTGCGCGCGGTCTGCCTTACCGGCAGCGGCCGCGGCTTCTGCGCCGGTGCCGACCTGCGCGACGTCGCGGNCAAGNTGGACTCCCACGGCGCCGACCTCAGCCTGGGCCTGGANCTGGGGGGCGCGGTCGTACAGACCCTCCGGGAGCTGCCGAAGCCGGTGGTGGCGGCGGTCAACGGCCCGGCCGCCGGCGCCGGCGTCTCGCTGGCGCTGGCCTGCGACCTGGTGCTCGCCGCCCGCTCGGCGGTGTTCTCCATGGCATTCGCCAACGTCGGACTCACTCTGGACTGCGGCGCCAGCGCCTTTCTNCCGGCGGCGGTCGGTCGGGCTCGGGCGTTCGAGCTGGCGCTGCTTGGGGACGCGATCTCGGCGGAGCAGGCGCTGGCCTGGGGGTTGGTCAACGCGGTGTACGACGACGAGCGGTTGCCGACCGAGGCACAGGCGTTGACCGACCGGCTGGCGGATGGGCCGACCCAGTCCTACGCCGCCACGAAGTCCCTGCTCAACGCCACGCTGTACGGCGTGCTGGCCGACGCCATCGGGCACGAGAACCGGCTGCAGGCCCGGCTGGGCCACACCGCGGACTTCCAGGAGGGGGTGGCTGCCTTCGCCGCCCGGCGCCCGGCGCGGTTTTCGGGTCGCTGAGCGCTGGTCGCTGAGCGCTGGTCGCGGAGTTGGTCGATGAACTGGTCGGCGCCGGCCGCGCCGTACGCGGAGCGCGGGTCGCTGAGCCGGCCCTTGGCGTCCCCGCCGTAGCATCGTCGGGCGATGAAACCTCCACCCTTGAGCCCGCTGGCCTATCGCCGACTCTGCCTGGTGGCCGTCGTCGCGCTGGCGGCGATCGTGGTCACCGGTGGCGCTGTCCGCCTGACCGGCTCGGGCCTGGGCTGCTCGACCTGGCCGCAGTGCGAGCCCGGCAGCTACACCTCGGCGATTGCGTTCCGTCCGTTGGTGGAGTTCGGCAACCGGATGGTCACAATCGCCGTCGGCGTGATCACCGCAGCGGTGGCTGGCGGTTCGCTGCTGTTGCGCCCGCGGCGCCGCGACCTGGTGTGGCTGGCGTGGGGCCTTGTCCTCGGCTACGTCGCCCAAGCCGTGCTGGGTGGCCTCACCGTGCTGTACAAGCTCTCTCCGCTGCTGGTGATGGGGCACTTCCTGGTGTCCATGCTGCTGCTCTGGGACGCCATCCTGCTGCACCGCCGCGCCGGCCAGCGGGCTGGNACTCGACCGCGTTCNGTGGTGGGCCCGGAGCTGCGCTGGCTGGCCCGGCTCCTGGTGGGCACCGCCGGCGTGGTCCTGGTCGTGGGCACCTTTGTCTCCGGCACCGGTCCGCACAGCGGCGACCTGGGAACGCACCGACTCGGGTTGATCAGCCTGCGCGACATCAGCCAGTTGCACGCCGACTTCGTGCTGTTCCTGACCGGGCTGACGGTGGCGACGCTGGTTGCCCTGCAGGTGGCGAAGGCGCCCGCCGTACNGCTGCGGTGGGCGCGCATTCTGTTGGTGGTCATCGTGGTGCAGGGGGCGGTGGGCTTCGCCCAGTACTTCCTGCACCTGCCCAGTGGCCTGGTCGGGTTGCACGTCGCTGGCGCCACCGTCTTCTGGGTGGTCACGCTCTACTTCTCCCTCAACCTCTCCGCCCGGGAGCCGGTGACGGCCGCCGAGCCGGTGGTCGACGTGCCGTCGCGGGCCGCGCTGCCGGTGTAAGGCTGCCGGTACGGCGCTGATCTGGGCACGCACGTTGGGCGACTTGTGCGTCGAAACGAGCCGCGGACGGCTCGTTCTGCNGCACAACTACGGCCGGATCAGACCCGCGACTAGATCATCTGGCTGACTGCCACCGCCACGAAGAGCAGCGTCAGGTAGGTGATCGAAAAGTGGAACAGCCGCATGGGCTTGGCCCGCTCACCGCGGCGTACCCGTCGCTCCAGCCGGTGCGCTTCCGCCAGGAACACGGCACCGAGCAGCACCGCCGCGACGGCGTACAGCCAGCCGGGATGAAACGGCAGCAGCAGCAGCGACGAGGCCACCATGGCGTAGGAGTAGAGGGTGATCCGTCGAGCCACGACCTGCATCGAGGCGACCACCGGCAGCATCGGCACCCCGGCGGCCGCGTAGTCGTCCTTGAACTTGATCGCCAGCGCCCAGAAGTGCGGCGGCGTCCACAAGAACACGATGGCGAACAGCACCACCGCCGGCCACCCCACCGTGCCGGTCACCGCCGACCACCCGATCAGCACCGGGAAGCATCCGGCGGCGCCGCCGATGACGATGTTGGACGGCGTACGGCGCTTGAGCCCCAGGGTGTAGACGAACACGTAGAACAAGATCGCGGCGTCGGCCAGCAGCGCTGACGGCCAGTTCACCAGCCAAGCCAGCTCCAACGTGGCTAGCGCGCCCAGCACGATGCCGAACCGCAGCGCCTCTACCGGTGTGACCAGCGCCCGGGCCTGCGCCAGTGGCCGCCGGCGGGTGCGACGCATGACCGCGTCGATGTCCCGATCGACGTAGCAGTTGATCGTGTTCGCGCTGCCGGCGGCCAGCGTGCCGCCGACCAGGGTCGCCAGCACCAGCGCCAGCGAGGGCAGCCCCCGCTCGGCCAGGAACATAGCCGGCACCGTAGTGACCAGCAGCAGCTCGATGATCCGCGGTTTGGTGAGCGCAACGTAGGTGCGAACCAGCGCCCCTAGTGGTCGGTGACCCCGCTCACCCCGGCCGCCGGTACCGCCAGCGCGGGCCAGGACGACCGCCATCAGGCGCGATGTCGGCGACGGCGATGCGGAGTCAGCCCGCGGTCGACGCACTGCTGGGCGACGGGCACGCCGTCACTCTATCCGGGCGCCCACGACGACTTCGGCGAGTGTCCGCGCTGCACCGTGGGGGGTAGGGTCGGCGGACATCATCGACAAGCGGCCCTCCGGCGCCGGCGCCGGGCTGGCTCGGGTCGGCTGGCGAAAGGGGTCCGTCCCGCGTGAGCGCTGAGTGGAACGAACTCGACCGGCGCACCGTCGACGTCATCCGGGCGCTGGCCATGGACGCCGTCGAGGCCGCTGGTTCCGGTCACCCCGGTACGGCGATGAGCCTGGCCCCGGCGGCGTACATCCTGTTCCAGCGACTGTTGCGGCACGACCCCACCGACCCGGACTGGGTTGGCCGGGACCGGTTCGTGCTGTCTTGCGGCCACTCCAGCCTCACCCTCTACATCCAGCTCTACCTGTCCGGCTACGGCCTGTCGCTGGACGACCTCCGGCTGTTGCGGCAGTGGGGTAGCCGGACGCCGGGGCATCCGGAGCACGGCCACACCCTCGGCGTGGAGACAACGACCGGGCCGCTGGGTCAAGGCGTCGGCAACGCGGTGGGCATGGCGATGGCCGCCCGCCGGGAGCGCGGCCTGTACGACCCGGACGCCGCGGTTGGCGAGAGCGTGTTCGACCACACCATCTACTGCGTCGCCTCCGACGGGGACATGGAGGAAGGCGTGCAGGCCGAGGCCGCGAGCCTGGCCGGCCATCAGCACCTCGGCAACCTCGTCCTGCTCTACGACGACAACCACATCTCGATCGAGGGCGACACCGTCGTTGCGTTCAGCGAGGACGTGCTGGCGCGCTACGCGGCGTACGGCTGGCACGCCCAGCGGGTCGACGACGCCAACGACGTGGCGGCCATCGAGGCGGCCCTGGCCGCCGCCCGGGACGAGACCGAGCNGCCCTCGATCGTGGCGGTGCGCAGCATCATCGCCTTCCCCGCCCCGCACGCCCAGAACACCGGCGCCGCGCACGGTACGGCGCTGGGCGCCGAGGAGGTGGCCGCGACCAAGAGGGTGTTGGGGCTCGACCCGGATGCCTCGTTCGCCGTCCCCGGTGACGTGCTCGAGCACGCCCGGACAGTGGTGGACCGTGGTCGCGCCCTGCACGCGGCCTGGACCGAGCGGTTCACCGGCTGGGAGCAGGCCAACCCCGAGCGGGCGGCAGAGCGCCGGCGGATCGCCGAACACCGGCTGCCGGAAGGCTGGACCGAGCGGCTCCCGGTCTTCGAGGCCGGGAAGTCCATGGCCACCCGAAAGGCCTCCGGCGAGGTGCTCGCCGCCATCGCCCCCGCGCTGCCCGAGCTGTGGGGCGGCTCGGCCGANCTCGCGAGCTCGAACAACACCACGGTCAAGGGCGAAGACTCCTTCGAGGCGCCCGGGAACCGGGCCGGGTCGCCGTACGGCCGCACTCTGCACTTCGGCATTCGCGAGCACGCCATGGGTTCGACCATGAACGGCATCGCGCTGCACGGCGGCTTACGGGTGTACGGCGGAACCTTCCTGGTCTTCAGCGACTACATGCGCCCGGCGGTGCGCCTCGCCGCGCTGATGGGGCTGCCGGTGACCTACGTCTGGACGCACGACTCGATCGGCCTGGGCGAGGACGGCCCGACCCACCAGCCGGTCGAGCAGCTGGCGGCGCTGCGGGCGATTCCGGGCCTGGACGTGGTCCGGCCCGCCGACGCCAACGAGACCGCCATCGCCTGGCGCACGATCCTCGAGCAGCCGGACCGGCCGGCCGGGCTCTGCTTGACCCGGCAGAACGTGCCGAGCTTCGACCGCTCGGTGCTGGGCAGTGTCGACGGAGTGGCCAAGGGCGCCTACGTGCTCGCCGATGCCGGCACCGGCACGCCCAAGGTCATCCTGATCGGCACCGGCTCCGAGGTCCAGATCGCGCTGGCCGCCCGTGAGCGGCTGGAGGCCGAGGGCACCCCCACCCGGGTGGTGTCCATGCCCTGCCGGGAATGGTTCGAGGCGCAGGAGGACAGCTACCGCCAGACCGTCCTGCCGCCGGCGGTCAAGGCNCGGGTGTCNATCGAGGCCGGGATCAAGATGGGCTGGCGGGACTACGTCGGCGATGCCGGGGAATCGGTCAGCCTGGAGCACTTCGGAGCCTCCGCGCCGTACGAGATCCTCTACGAGCAGTTCGGCCTGACCGCCGAGCGAGTGGTCGCCGCCGCGCGCGCCAGCCTGTCCAAGGTCGGCCTGACCAGCGGCTCGACCACCGGCAACTGAAGGGTGCCTGCCGCCCAACTCCTCTGGAAGGACCACATGACCGATGCCCTGGCCGAGCTGACCGCGAACGGCGTCGCGGTCTGGCTCGACGACATGAGCCGGGACCGGATCCGGACCGGCAACCTCGCCGACCTGATCCGGGACCGGCACCTGGTCGGTGCTACCACCAACCCGACGATCTTCCAAAGAGCAATCACCGGCAGCGAGCTCTATGACAGCCAGCTGCGTGACCTCGCCCTGCGCGGCGTCGACGTGGGCGAGGCGCTGCGGGCGATCACCACGATGGATGTCCGGTCGGCGTGTGACGTGCTGCGGCCGGTCTTCGACGCCAGCGACGGCGTGGACGGCCGGATCTCGATCGAGGTCGACCCGCGGATCGCGCACGACACCGCGAAGACCATCGCCGAGGCCCGGGCGCTGTGGTGGCTGGTCGACCGGCCCAACCTGTTCGTCAAGATCCCGGCCACGGTCGAGGGGCTGCCGGCGATCAGCCAGTGCCTGGCCGAGGGGATCAGCATCAACGTGACGTTGATCTTCTCCCTGCTGCGGTACGACGCGGTGATGGACGCCTTCCTCGACGGCGTGGAGCGCCGGCGGGCGGCCACCGGCTCGCTGCAGCACCTGGAGTCGGTGGCGTCGTTTTTCGTCAGCCGGGTCGACACCGAGGTGGACAACCGGCTCGACATCCTGGCGAAGGAGAGCACCGACCCGGCGCTGCGCGAGCGGGCGACCGCCCTGCGCGGCCANGCGGCCATCGCGAACGCGCGGCTGGCCTACAGGCGCTACGAGCAAGTTTTCGGCTCGGAGCGCTGGGTGGCGCTGGCGGCGGCCGGCGGCCACNCGCAGCGGCCGCTGTGGGCCTCCACCGGGGTGAAGGACCCGGCTTACGACGACACCATGTACGTCGTGGAGCTGGTCGCCCCGGGCACCGTGAACACCATGCCGCAGGTGACCCTGGAGGCCGTGTCCGAGCACGGGCAGGTCCGCGGGGACACCGTGCGCGGCCACTACGGTCACGCGCAGCAGGTGCTCGCCGACCTGGCCGCGCTGGGAATCGACTACGACGACGTNGTCGAGGTGCTGGAGCGGGAGGGCGTGGAGAAGTTCGACGCATCCTGGAACTCGCTGATCGACTCGATCAGCGAGCAGCTGGAGGACCAAGGCGCGAGCGTCTCGGCCACCGGCTCCACCACGCCGGCGGGACAGGGACCAGCCACCGGGGACAAGAAGGAGTCGAGACAATGACGGCCGGACCAGCAGGTGGATCNGCCGGCGCAGCGGCATCAGGTTCCGCGGCCGCAGCAGCGGGGGATGCNGCAGCACCGGGACCGCAGGACGTGGCCGAGGCGTTGCGCCACGGCCTGGCGCCGAGCGAAGTCCTCGCCGAGCCGGCGGGCGGTGAGGCGCCCCCGCCCAAGGACCCGGCCGATGATGACCGCGCGGACGGCGGGACCGGCGACGGCGGGACCGACGACGGCGGACCATCGCTGGGCGAGCGCCCGGTCACGGCCGGCGGGGTCACGGTGCGGACCACGGGCGGGATGGTCGGGGCTCGGGACGCCGTGCTGGAAGACGCGGTCGCCGACGGGCTGGCCTCCTCGCTGACCGCCAAGGACTCCTCGCTGTGGGGACCGGACGCCACCGCCGAGGCCTCTATCCGGCTCGGGTGGCTGGACCTGCCGAGCTCGTCGCGCGCTCTGCTCCCCCGGCTGCGCGGGCTGCGGGCCGAACTCGCCGCGGAAGGGCTGGACCACGTCGTACTCGCCGGCATGGGCGGGTCATCGCTGGCGCCCGAGGTCATCACCCTGACCGCCGGGGTGGAGCTGACAGTCCTGGACACCACCGATCCGGGTCAAGTGCGGACGGCTATCGCCGACCGGATCGACCGGACAGTCGTGGTGGTCTCGAGCAAGAGNGGCGGCACCATGGAGACCGACAGCCACCGCCGGGTGTACCTGCAGGCCTTTGCCGACGCCGGGCTCTCCCCCGACGAGGCCGCGAAGCGGATCATCGTGGTGACCGACCCGGGGAGCCCGTTCGAGGAGTTGGCCCGGACCGAGGGCTACCGCGAGGTCTTCCTCGCCGACCCCAACGTCGGCGGTCGCTACAGCGCGCTGTCGGCCTTCGGGCTGGTGCCGAGCGCGCTGGCGGGAGTGGACGTCGAGCAGCTGCTCGACGACGCGGCGGCGCTGGAGCCGTCGCTGTCCCGGCTGGCCGGCAACCCGGCGCTGGCGCTCGGTGCCGCCCTCGGCGGCGGTGCGGTGTCCGGCCACGACAAGCTGGCGCTCGCCGACGCGGGCTCGGGCATCGTCGGCTTCGGCGACTGGGCCGAGCAGCTGGTCGCCGAGTCGACCGGCAAGGAGGGCAAGGGCCTGCTGCCGGTCGTGGTCGAGTCCACCACCGCGCCGGGCTTCACCGAGGCGGCCGACACGCATCTGGTCACGCTGAACCCGCCCGGCGTCGACGACCCCGCGAGCGCGTCCGGCACCAGCGTCTCCGGGCCGCTGGGCGCGCAGTTCCTGCTCTGGGAGTACGCCACCGCGGTGGCCGGCCGGGCGCTGCGGATCAACCCGTTCGATCAACCCAACGTGGCGGAGTCCAAGGCCAACACGACAGCCATCCTGGACGCCGCGGACGGTGCGGACGGCTCCGGGGCGCTGGCTGGCGAGCCGGTGCTCGTCGCCGGCGACGTCGAGGTGTACGACGACACCGGCGGGCTCGGCGACATCGCCGACCTGACGGCGGTGTTCGACGCCCTGCTCGGCGCCGTACCGCCGGAGGGCTATCTCGCGATCCTCGCCTACCTCGACCGGGGCGCGGACGCCGCCGCCGCCGAGCTCCGGCCACTGCTCGCCGCCCGGCTGGCGCACCCGGTCACCTTCGGCTGGGGGCCGCGGTTCCTGCACTCGACCGGGCAGTACCACAAGGGCGGACCGCAGGTCGGCGCCTTTCTGCAGATCACCGGCGCGGTGACCGATGACGTTGCNGTCCCGGGTCGCCCGTTCACCCTCGGCCGGCTGCAGGCCGCGCAGGCGTCGGGTGACCTGCGGGCGCTGGCCGGCCGCGNGCGGCCGGCGGTCCGGCTGCACCTGCGCGACCGNGCCCGCGGGTTGGCGCAGNTGCTCGACGCTGCCCGTCGCACCGCGGGCTAGCCATGGCAGCTGCTGGCTACACCAACCCGCTGCGGGACGCGCGGGACCGACGGATCCCCCGGGTGCCGGACCCGTGCGCGCTGGTCGTCTTCGGGGTCACCGGCGACCTGGCCCGCAAGAAGCTGCTGCCGGCGGTGTACGACCTGGCCAACCGCGGCCTGCTGCCGCCGGGCTTTGCCCTGCTCGGCTTCTCCCGCCGGGACTGGGGCGATGCGGACTTCAGTCAGCTGGCGATGGAGTCCGCACAGAAGGGCGCCCGTACTCCCTGGCGCGACGGCGTGTGGGAGCGGCTGGCGGCCAGCATCCGGTTCGTGCCTGGGGCCTTCGACGACGACGA
>JGI24137J36423_1000589_pt1 | contig 10188 bp, 8 predicted proteins | sample BarGraNGADG00311_FD_36423 | JGI IMG/M metagenome (IMG submission 36423) | reverse complement strand
GTGCTCGTGAACAACAGATGATGGAGATGCTCAAGGAGCTGCGGTCTGACAGTAACGGCGTCCAGGCCGTAGTACTCATAAGCTCCGACGCGATGCCGCTGGCTTCCGACATGCCGGACGGCATGGAGGAGGAGCTGTTGAGCGCCACGGCGTCTTCGCTGATAGCGTCGGGCGAGAGGGTGGCACGCGAGCTGGCGAGAGGGAACATCGACCAGGTTTACCTTCGCGGCGAGGCGGGCGATCTGGTTGTCGTGAAGGTGAACGAAGACGCGCTCCTGGCGTGCACCGTCGACCACGCGGCGAAGATGGGCATGACCCTGCTCGAGGTGAACAGGTGCGCTCAGAAACTCGCCCAGATCATCTGAATGCGGGCTGCGAGGTCATTGAGGTCGTGTGATAGAATTAACTGGAAGAGACACGGTCACACAGGAAGAAAACCGTTCTCCCGAAGAACGAACCGGGGGAGATTCTGTCAGTCGTGATGATTCTCTTCGGTCTTCGCCTGCGAGCACGTGGGGCAGGGAGGTAGAAGGCTTGGACGGTGCCCAACAAAACGAACTTCAGGAGGCTCTCCGGGGGCTCCTGGAAAAGACCCAGGATATCGATGCAGCCGCCGTGGTAAGCATGGATGGGTTCGTGATGGCTTCGATCCTTCCCGACGGCTACGAGGAGGACCGCCTCGGCGCGATGTCGGCGGCTCTGCTGAGCCTGGGTGAGAGGACTGCGCACGAGCTCGGGAGGGGCGAGCTGGCTCAGGTGTTCGTGGAAGGCACCGACGGCTATGTGTTCTTGCTGGCGGCCGGCGAGGACGCGGTGCTGAATGCCATCGTCAAGCGAGGCAGCAAGCTCGGCCTTGTCCTCTACGACATACGAAACGCGGCGAAAGCGATTGCCGCGATCATCGAATCGCATCTCCAGGTGGAGTACGAATAGACTGGCAGGGACACTATGCCTCTGAAGGGAAGCCTTCGAGATTTCAGCCTTCCCGACTTGTTTCAACTGATCCATTTCGGGAAAAAGAACGGGACCTTGAACATCACCAACGGTGATACGAAAGGCTACGTCTGCTTCCGCAACGGCAACGTCTTCTTCGCCACTCACAACTGGAAGAGGCCTCCTCTCGGGCAGCGGCTGATCGAGTCGGGCATGGTCTCCGAGGAGCAGATCGACGAAGCCCTCGACCTCCAGAAGACGACCCGAAAAGGGCAGCGGCTCGGCAACATCCTGGTAGAGCTGGGTTACCTCAGCCGCGAGTCCCTCGAGGTCTTCGTGGAGGAGCAGATAAGGGACGCCGTCTTCCACATGCTGCGCTGGACGGAGGGCGACTTCGACTTCGACCCGAACCAGATATTCCCTGAGGAGGACATCGGTCTTTCCATGAGCACCGAGGACCTCATCATGGAGGGCAGCCGCAGGCTGGACGAATGGTTCCAGATCGAGAAGAAGGTCCCTTCGCTCGATGCCGTCTTCAAGATGACCAAGGTGCCCGGCAAGGACGCCTCGGACATCAACCTGACCAGCGAGGAGTGGCTGGTCCTCTACCACGTGGACGGCGAGAGCGCGGTGCGCGACATAATCGAGAAGTCGGGCCAGAGCGCGCTCGTGACCTGTAAAGCGCTCTACGGCCTGGTGACGGCCGGCCTCGTCGTTCTTACGGCAGGAGGCCGCGGCGGCACCGAGCCTACCGGGCGCGCTGGAAGAAGAGATCGAGAAACTCGAAGAGGGCGCTCCTCAGCCGGCCAGGGTGGCGGTGGCGGCTCCGGCGGTAGCTGAACCGTCAGTCGCTCCCGGGGATGAAGAAGCTGTCGTCGAAGCGCCCGCCGAAGGGGCGGTGGCAGAAGAGGCGCAGGCGTCGGGCGAGGAACGGCCGGGCCGCAAGGTGCGGCGCAAGTCCCCCGCGCCCAAGAAGAAACCTGTTGAGGAGATTACTGTTGGTGACAGCGCAGAAGACGAAGTGCTCGTGGAGGAAGTATCGGCCGAACAGGTCGAAATAGAGGACGCGAAACGAAGGAAGAAGCCGCGCCGCAAGGTGCGTAAGCCCGCCGAAGAGGCGATAGAAGCCGAGGAAGAGGAGGCCGTCGAAGAAGCTGTGGCGCCAGCCGCCGTGGCCGAAGCGGCTGTCGAGGCACCGGTCGCGGAGCCGGCCCCCGAGCCGGCTGCGGCTGCTGAGGAGCCGGCCCCACCGGCCGCGGCCCCCGAGCCGGTCGCAGAAGAGAAGAAAGAATCCCTGATAATCCATGACTCCGAGCTTGCCCCGCCCGAGGCCGCCAAAGAAGAGGAGCCGGCGCCGGGCCAGAGCCTTGTCGACTACTACAAGTCTCTAGCTCAAGGAAGCTTCTGACAACGACCGGTTGCTGCTCTTCCAGCAGACCGAGGAGAAGAAGAAGTTCGAGGCCAACGCCGTGGATGAGGCGGCCCTCGAGCAGGCCGCCGCCGAAGCCCAGGCGGTCGCGGATGAGATGGAGGAGTTTGAAGAGCCGGAGGATATCCCCCTGGAATGGGCGGGACACCTTACCAGGCTGCGGGGCGGGGGCACCAAGAAGGCTGCCTCCCAGGCGGCATCACTGGGGTATCTCGACGAAGAAGTGGCGGCTGAACCTGAAGTAGAAGAAGCCGAGGTTTCCCAGTCTGTTGAAACGGCGGCCGTCATCGAAGAGCCTGCGGCGGTCGTTGAGGAACCCATCACCGTCGAAGAAACGGCTGCGGTCGAACCGCCTTCCGCTCTGGAAGCGGAGCCGGCCGCTCTCGAGGAGGCGCCGACGGAGTCTGTTATCGAGGACTTCGAACTGGTGACTGCTGACGAAGAGGTTGCTGCCACTGCTGAAGAAGCCGTGTCGGAAGAACTGGACATAGTGTTCGACGAGGAGGAGGCCCAGGCAGCCGAGTTGGCGGTGGCGCAGCAAACGCCTCAAGCCGAAGTGCCGGCCGCAGAGGGCCTTGAGTTCTTCGAGGAAGAAGAGGTCGCGGCCTCGGGGGCAGCGGCCGAGATCGAGGAGGTCCCGCTGGTCGACGAGACCGCCGAAGCCCCGCCGTTGCCGACCGAAGAGGATATCGAGAAGTTGCTCCAGGTGACTCCGCAGGAGCGCGACTTGAGCCGTGAGGAGCTCCTGGCGTTCGACCAGCCTACCTACCCGATAGTGGAGTCTCGCGATCAGTCGGCCGAAGCCGAGGCGGGCGCGCAGCAGGAGGCTGCCGAGGAGGCCACAGAGCGGGCAGCAGAACCTCAGAAGGTTGATTCCGGGCCTAAGCGCAGCGCGCTCGGGCGCGTACTCCAGTTCACCAAGGGCTCCGGAGAGGCTTCGGCGGATGTGGTGCTCGAGGACGGCGCACCCGTGGTCGAGTCCGAAGAGACGGAAGAGATCATCAGCGCTGAGGACCTGGGACTCGTTGCCGAGCCGGCCCCCGCGGTCATGACGGAGGCGGTCGAGGAAGCGGAGACGGTGCTCGAGGAGCAGGAGGCCGACGTGCTGCAACTCGACGAGGCGTCGGCCCTTCGCGATGAGGGCGTGCCTCCACTCGCGCTGGAGGAAGAGCCCGGGATGGCGCTCGAGGTGGAGGGCACCGGCGAAGAGACGGCACAGGTGATATCGATCGACGCGCTCAGGCAGGCCCCGGCGGACGAGGAAGAGGCGGTCCGCCTCGAGGAGCCGACGGCCGCCTTGGACGAAGAGCTCGCGGCGCTTGAAGAACAACTGCTGGAGGGTTCCGCAGAAGCTCCGGAGGAGCTGGCGGCCGAGGACACGGCTCTGGAAGAACTCGAGGAGGAGCTGGTCTTCGGTGAGACCTCCGAGGCTGCTCCCGGCCTGGAAGAAGTCGTCGTAGATTCTGAAGCGATGGTCCTCGAGGCTGAGCCGGTCACTTTCGAGGCGGAGCCGGCACAGGAGGCAATCACCGCGAGCTTCGAAGCCGAGCCGATGCTGGGCGATGCCGAACCGGTGACTTTCGAAGAGGTGGCGAGCGAGGGGTCGTTCGTGCTGGAGTCGGAGCCTGTCACTGCGCAATCNGCGGCTGAACCGGTGATGGCGTCCGCCGCGGANGCAAACGCCGAAGCGGCTGACGATTACTTCGACGAGATGGACGTTCTCCGTGAGATAACCGGCGGCGCCCAGAGCGGCAAATTGCGCCAGAGGAAGCAGCAGGTGGTCGAGCCCGAGCCTGAGCCGGAGCCCGTCATCGAGGAAGAGATAGCAGAGCCGGAAGCCGAAGTGGTGGAGCGTGTCTCTCCGGCGCCGGCCCTCGACGACGTGGACGACGAGGGACTCGGTATGAAGGTGCGCGGGAAGCGCGGGGCCGGGACCAGCCTTATTGACCTCGAGACTTTCGAGCTGGAACAGGAGCTCCTCGAGCTCGCCGGCACCACGCAGCAGAAGCGCAGACGGCTCACCCCGAGCGAGCTGGAGGCGACGTCGCCTGACAAGGGCAAGAAGGAGAAAGAGAAGAAGGGTCGCGGCAAGGCATCAAAAGAGGTGGACAAGGGGTCGGTTAAGAAGATTATTGACGACCTGAAAAAGATGTAGGCCGGCGGGGAGGGATCGTTTGGATCGAGTCTTCAAGATAGTGGTGACGGGACCGTTCAACTCCGGAAAGACCACCTTCATCAGCGCCATAAGCGAGATAGAGGTGGTTGCGACCGAAAGAAAGACGGGCAAGGGGGCAAAAAAGGTCAACACCACTGTCGCGATGGACTTCGGTCGGATCACTTTCCCTGACGGGTACGTTCTTCACCTCTACGGGACGCCCGGCCAGGAGCGGTTCGACTTCATGTGGGAGATACTCTCCGAAGGCATGCTGGGATACGTGGTGCTGGTGGACGGCAGCAAGCCGTCGTCATTCGAAGAGGTGGAAGGCATAGTCAAGGCTTTCAGGGGCATGTCCGATAAGCCTTACGTGGTGTGCCTCACCCGGTCGGACCGCAAAGACTGCGTGCCGCCGGACACGGTGAGAAACGACATTGACCACATCGGTGATGTGGATATCGTTAAGTGTGACGCGAGAAAGCTGAAGGACGTCAAAGAAGTCCTTCTGGCGCTGCTCGAGAGGGTACTTGAAAGGGCGGAGGCGCTCGAGAAAGCCGGATGACCGGCGTACTCGAGTGCACCCACGGGAGAACACGATGCACATAGACGGAAGCACCCGGCTGGTAGGTATCATAGGAAACCCGCTCGAGCATTCGCTTTCGCCCACCATCCACAACGCCGCCTTCGACTACCTCGGCCTCAACTGGTGCTACGTGCCGCTGCCGGTGGAGGAAGGGACTCTCGAATCGGCGCTGGAGGGCATCAAGGTGCTCAGGCTTGCTGGCGTTAACGTGACGATGCCGTTCAAGACTGAGGTCCTTCCGCTGCTCGACGAGGTCGCGATGTTCGCGGATTCCGTGGGCGCGGTGAACACCATCCTCGTCGACAAAGGGAAGCTCATCGGCTACAACACCGACGGACGCGGGTTCTACACGGCCCTGGTGCGCGATCTCGCCTACGACGTGAAGGGCCGCAAGGTCCTGGTTCTGGGAGCCGGCGGAGCGTCGAGAAGCGTAACCGTCTCGCTCGCCCTGGCTGGCTGCTCTTCGATCGTGATAGTCAACAGGTCCCCCGAGCGCAGCAAGCAGCTATCGGAGATAATACTCAAGAGCGCGCCCGACATCGACGTCGAATGGCTGTCGCCCGACGACAACTATGACATCGTGGTGGCGGAGTCGGATGTGATCATCAACGCGACGCCGCTCACCACCTTCAACGGATCGCTGCGGGTGCCGGTGTCGCTGCTCAACAAGAACCAGCTGGTCTGTGACCTGAACTACTCGCTGTACCAGCCACCGCTGCTGCAGGAGGCCGAAGCCCGCGGGGCTCAGGTGATGGACGGCAAGGGCATGCTGCTCTACCAGGCGGCGGCGGCTTTCGAGATCTGGACCGGCCTCGAAGCGCCGGTGGAAGTGATGAGAGTCGCGCTGCTTCGCGCGCTGGAGGAAGCGTACATNTGAGGGGAAGGCTGGCATTAGATGGAGAAACCTAAACAGGACCGCCTCGGGCGCCTGTTGCTCCAGAACAACCTGATAGACGAAGACCAGTTGGACGATGCCCTCGAAGAGCACTCGAACACCGGGAAGTCCCTGGGCAGGGTGCTGATCGACAAGGGGGTCCTGACCGAAGGCCAGCTCACATCGGTGCTCGCGGAACAGATAGGCATCCGCTACGTCGACCTCAACAACTATGCCGTCGATCCTGCGGCGGCGACTCTCGTCGATGCCAGCCTCGCGCGCCGGTACATGGTGATACCCATAGACTATGAGGACAGCAAGCTGGTTGTGGCGATGGCCGACCCCACCAACGTCTTCGCCCTCGACGACCTGCGCATCATGACCGGGATGGAGATCATGCCGGTCGTTACGACCAAGGACGACATCGCGGGCGCCATCGGCAGGTACCTGCACTCCGCGGTGGACATGGAAGACGGGCTTGACGAGATGCCCGACCTGGAAGACATCGCGGAAGCTGAAGACGAAGAGGAGCTGAAGGAAGCCGGCGAGGAAGCCCCTATCGTCAAGTACGTCAACCTGATAATCAGCGAAGNCGTGCATGACGGCGCGAGCGACATCCATATCGAGCCNGGCGAGAAAGACATCCGCATCCGCNACCGCATCGACGGCGTGCTCCGCGAGACCCGGCGTTCCCCCAGGCGCATCCATCCCGGGATCGTCTCGAGGATCAAGATCCTCGGCAACATGAACATATCCGAGAGGCGCGTCCCCCAGGACGGACGTTTTGCGCTCGATACGGCGGGAAAGCACATCGACATCCGCGTCGCATCCGTCCCGACGGTCCACGGCGAGAAGATCGTGCTGCGAATCCTCGACCGCGCCTCGATCCTGATGAGCCTTGCCGATCTCGGCATATCCCCCGTGCCCCTGAAGCAGTTCGAGGCTTCTTTCAAGAAGCCGTACGGCACCTGCATCGTCACCGGCCCTACCGGCTCCGGAAAGACGACCACCCTCTACGCGGCGCTCTCCGAGCTGAACGATCGCGCGGTCAACATCATCACCGTTGAGGACCCCGTAGAGTATCAGCTGAAGGGGACGAACCAGGTCCACGTGAATGTCAAGGTGGGCCTCACGTTCGCGGCGACCCTCAGGTCCATCCTTCGATGCGACCCCGACATCGTCATGATCGGTGAGATCCGTGACGCCGAATCTGCCAAGATGGCCATCGAATCCGCCCTCACCGGCCACATGGTCCTCTGTACTCTGCACACCAACGATGCCCCATCGGCCATGACCCGAATGACAGAGATGGGCGTCGAGCCGTTCCTGATCGCGTCCGCGGTCGACAGCGTGGTCAGCCAGAGGCTGGCGCGTAAGCTATGCAAACGCTGCCGCAAGGAAGCCGCCTACGACAAAGAATACCTGGAGAAGATCGGATTTCCGGCGGATGAAGACGGCGAGAAGATCAGCGTCTACAAGGCTGACCCCAAAGGATGTCCGTTCTGCAACAACACCGGGTTCCGCGGCAGGATCGGACTCTACGAGATAATGATGGTCGACGAGGACCTGGAGAAACTGGTCGTCAACATGTCGACGGCCCGCGAGATCGGGAAGTTCGCCCGCGAGCAGGGCATGGCCACGCTTCGCGATGACGGTTTCCTAAAGGTCAAACACGGTATAACCTCTATCGAAGAGGTGCTGAGAGTCGTAATGTAAGAGTGCCGGTTTTCCTCGGAGGTGCGTCGTGGCACAGCAAAGTTTGAGACTTGATATAAACGAGATGCTCGAAGAAGTGATCAAACGCGGTGCTTCCGACCTGCATATCACGGTCGGAGTCCCTCCCGTGCTCAGGATCAACGGCGTGCTCCAGAGGCTGGAGATGCCCAAGCTCACCAGCAACGACACGCGCGAGATGGTGTACAGCATCCTTACGGCCCGCCAACGCGAGACGCTCGAGACCAACCTGGAGTTCGACCTGTCCTACTCGGTGCCGGGAAGCGCCCGCTTCCGTGTCAACGCGTACTTCCAGAGGAACAGCGTCGGGGCGGCGTTCCGCATCATCCCCTACAGGATCAAGACCATCGAGGAGCTCATGCTGCCGCTGGTGGTAAAGGAGTTCGCGCGCCTTCCGCGTGGTTTCATCCTGGTGACAGGGCCGACCGGCCAGGGTAAGTCGACGACGCTGGCCGCCATCATGGACCTCATCAACTCGACCCGCGAGGAACACATCATCACGATCGAGGACCCCATCGAGTTCCTGCACCTGCACAAGAAGTGCATCGTCAACCAGCGCGAGGTAGGGTCCGACACGCACTCTTTCGCCAATGCCCTCAAGTACGCTCTGAGGCAGGACCCCGACGTAATCCTCGTCGGCGAGATGAGAGACCTCGAGACCATCTCAACAGCGCTGACCGCGGCCGAGACCGGCCACCTCGTTTTCGCAACGCTCCACACCCAGGACGCCCCCCAGAGCATCGACCGCATCATCGACGTGTTCCCGACCTTCCAGCAGTCGCAGGTGAGGCTCCAGCTGGCCTCGACCATCCAGGCGATTGTCACCCAGCAGCTCGTCCCCACCAAGGACAGGCGCTCTCGAGTTCCGGCCGTTGAGGTCATGATCGCGACATCGGCGATCCGCAACATGATCCGCGACGCCCGGGTCCACCAGATCTACTCCGCCATGCAGGCGGGTGGACAGCTGCGCATGCAGACCATGGACGCGTCACTCGCAGCCCTGTACCGCGCCGGCCAGATCACGTACGAGACCGGGCTGGCCCGGGCGCACAACAAGGACGATTTCCGGCGCCTGGTGGGAAGGTAAGGAAAATATCCTGCCAATAGTAACCAATTGCTTGTTAACNTCCGTTTAATCAGTAAAGGATTGGTGTTAACATTACGATTATCGAAGGGATAAGCGGACAGCGCTGCCGTTCCGGTCACGTCGGGAGGTTTTAAGGTGGCCACTCAATTTACTTACACAGTCAGGGATCGCACGGGTCGCGAGATCACGGGCTCCCTGGAGGCAGAGAACGCTGACGTCCTCGCCGGCAAGCTACGCCAGATGGGCTATTTCGTCGTCAGCGTCGACCAGGTCAAAGTCGGAGTGGGGAAGAAAGAGATCCACATCTTCGGCGTCAAGGTGAAGCAAGAGGACATAAACATCTTCACGCGCCAGTTCGCCACGATGATCAACGCGGGCCTTCCGTTGATCAAGTGCCTGAGCATCCTCTCCCAACAGACGGAATCCAGTTCGCTGGCGGACATCATCACCGACTGCCAGAGAGAGGTGGAAGCCGGGCGTTCCCTGTCCGAAGCTCTCTCCAAGCACCCTGAAGCGTTCAGCAACCTTTATGTCGCTATGGTCCGTGCCGGCGAGCTGGGTGGAATGCTCGACGACGTCCTGCTGCGCGTCGCCGACCAGCTCGAGCGCGAGTACGAGATCCGCCGCAAGGTCAAGTCGGCCATGACCTATCCTATCGCCATCATGGGTATCACACTCGTACTGCTGGCCGGAATGATGATATTCGTTATCCCGAAGTTCGCCGATATGTTCAAGCAGATGGGTGGCGAACTGCCTTCGTTAACCAAAGTGATGGTCGGCATCAGCCACTTCGTCGGTGGTTGGGGCGGTCTCGTCATAATAGCCTGCGTGATCGGGGGGGTTGTGGCTTGGCGTCGTTTCAAGGCCACTGATCGGGGCCGCTACGCGCTTGATAAGTTCAAGCTCAAGATGCCGTACGTTGGAGGCCTCTTCCACAAGACCGCGATGTCGAAGTTCTCGAGAAGCCTGGGCACCCTGATATCCTCCGGTGTCCCGATTCTCGGAGCGCTCGAGATCACCGGTGAGACCACGGGCAACATGGTCGTCACCAAGGCGCTGGATAGTGTGCGTGCGGGGGTCAAGGAAGGCGAGACGATCGCGCGCCCACTGGGCGAGGCCGATGTGTTCCCACCCATGGTCGTACAGATGATAGCTATCGGAGAGGAGACCGGCGCTCTCGACGTCATGCTCGCGAAAGTGAGCGAGTTCTACGATTCCGAGGTGAACGCCGGCGTGGACAGCCTTACATCGACTCTCGAGCCTATGCTCATGATGTTCCTCGGTGTTTCGGTCGGTATTATCGTTATCTCGCTCTACCTGCCGATATTCCGAGTCATCACGATGATCAAGTAGCCCGATTGGCTTATAAATTCATCCACCAAATGGTTAAAGT
>JGI24137J36423_1000588_pt1 | contig 10189 bp, 9 predicted proteins | sample BarGraNGADG00311_FD_36423 | JGI IMG/M metagenome (IMG submission 36423) | reverse complement strand
TCGCCCGAATGGTCCGGATCGGAACACGGTGGGCGGCGATACTCGGCGTTCGTCATCAACGTGGAACGCAACAAGCCGTGGCACACCCTCACGGGGCGCCAGCACTTCTACCTCGACCACGACTGGATGCGTGACATGGGGGAGAACCTGCCGATCTACCGGCCGCCGGTCAACCTCACGCAGCTGTACGGGGAGGTGGCGCCCGGCAGCGTCTCGACGAATGCCGCGGGTCAGGCCGAGGTCGCCGTGCGGTACCTCACCCCGCACAACAAGTGGGCGATCCACTCGCAGTACTTCGACAACCTCCACATGCTCTCGCTCTCCCGCGGTGGGCAGGTGATGTGGATGTCCCCGGCCGACGCGGAGAAGGTCGGCGTCCGCGACAACGAGTGGATCGAGGCCTACAACCGCAACGGCGTGGTGGCCGCACGGGCCATCGTGTCCCACCGCATCCCCGAGGGCACCGTTTACATGTACCACGCGCAGGAGCGCACGGTGGGCACGCCCGTGACCGAGACGTCCGGGAAGAGGGGCGGCATCCACAACTCCCTGACCCGCATCCTCGTGAAGCCCTCCCACTTCATCGGGGGGTACGCGCAGCACTCCTACGCCTTCAACTACATCGGACCCACCGGGAACCAACGCGACGAGGTCACCGTGATCCGGCGCCGCAGCCAGGAGGTTGAATTCTGATGAAGGTCATGGCGCAGGTCGCGATGGTCATGAACCTCGACAAGTGCATCGGCTGCCACACCTGTTCGGTCACGTGCAAGCAGGCATGGACCAACCGGGCCGGCACCGAGTACGTCTGGTTCAACAACGTGGAGACGAAACCCGGGGTGGGCTACCCCCGCGGGTACGAGGACCAGGAGAAGTGGCAGGGCGGGTGGGTCCGGACCGCGTCCGGGAAGCTGCGACCGAGGGCCGGCGGGCGCCTCAAGAAGCTCGCGACCATCTTCTCCAACCCGCGCATGCCGCTCATGGAGGACTACTACGAGCCCTGGACGTACGAGTACGACAACCTGCTCGCCGCGCCCAAGGACTCGAAGAATCTGCCCACGGCCCGCCCGCGCTCGCAGATCTCGGGCAAGCCCATGGACACCATCGCGTGGTCGGCCGCCTGGGACGACTCGCTGGGTGGGTCGCCGGAGACCATGCAGCAGGACCCGATCCTGCGGAAGATGAGCGAGAAGGTGACGGCCGAGATCGAGCAGGCCTTCATGTTCTACCTGCCGCGCATCTGCGAGCACTGCCTGAACCCCACCTGCGTGGCCTCGTGCCCGTCCGGGGCGATGTACAAACGGTTCGAGGACGGCATCGTCCTCGTCGACCAGGACAGGTGCCGTGGCTGGCGCATGTGCGTCTCCGGGTGCCCCTACAAGAAGGTCTACTTCAACCACGTCACCGGCAAGGCCGAGAAGTGCACGCTCTGCTACCCCCGGCTCGAGGTGGGGCAGCCGACCGTGTGCTCCGAGACGTGCGTCGGGCGGCTCCGTTACCTCGGTGTGCTGCTCTACGACGCGGACCGCGTCGGCGAGGCGGGCGCCGTGAAGGACGAGCACGACCTCTACACGGCGCAGCGCTCGATCCTGCTCGACCCGCGCGATCCCGAGGTGATCCGCGAGGCGAGGCGCAGCGGCGTNCCGGCGTCGTGGATCGAGGCGGCCCAGGACTCNCCGATCTGGGACCTGATCCAGACCTTCGAGGTGGCGCTGCCACTNCACCCCGAGTACCGCACCCTCCCGATGGTGTGGTACATCCCGCCGCTCTCNCCCGTGGTCGACGCGGTCACCGCGTCCGGNAACGACGGCGAGGACCACAGGATCCTCTACACCGCACTCGCGACGATGCGGATCCCGCTGCAGTACCTCGCCGAACTGTTCACCGCCGGTGACACCCGGCCGGTCGAGCGGTCGCTGCGCCGCCTCGCCGCGATGCGTTCCTACATGCGGGACATCAACCTCGGGGGCGAGGGCAACGAGGCGATCGCCGCCGCNGTGGGGATGACCGGGGACGCGGTGTACCGGATGTACCGGCTGCTGGCGATCGCCAAGTACGGCGACCGGTACGTCATCCCGACGACGCACCCCGAGATCGAGCGCGAGTTCGACGAGTTCGGCTGCTCGCTGGACGTCCCGGGCGGNCCNGGGATGCAGGCGTCCGTGGGGTCGTTCCACGGGGTGCGGGACGAGGCCAGCCCGAACCTGCCCACCGGNNCGGGCCGNGTGAGCCTGCTNGACTGGCACGGGGAGCGGGTCCCGGAGGGCCTCTTCCCCCCACGGAAGGGTGATCGCTCGTGACGTCGATCGCGCTCNTACCNGTGGTGCCCGTCGCCCTNGACGACGACNAGCGGCGGATCGCCCACATGGCGGCCTCCGTCCTCCTCGACTATCCGGATGAGGCGGACCCGGGGCGCCTCGGGACGGTGAGGGGCGCCGTCGCGCTCCTGCCCCGTCCCGTGGCGGACGCCTTCGTGCGCTTCCTCGACGCGGCCGAGGGCATGGGGTCACGCCGCCTCGCCGAGCACTACATCGAGACGTTCGACCGGCGCCGGCGCTGCACCCTCTACCTGTCCTACTACGACGCGGGCGACACGCGGAAGCGTGGCACGGCGATCCTTGCCTTCCGGGACGCGCTCGCCGCCACGGGCTGGGATCTCGAACGCAAGGAACTGCCGGACTTCCTGCCGGTGGTCCTCGAACTCTCGGCGCGGGCCGAAGGGCCCATCGCCGGGGACCTCCTCGCCTCGCACCGGGAGGGCCTCGAGGTGGTCCGCAGCGCCCTGGCCCAGTACGGCAGCCCGTACGAGGACGTCCTCGCGGCGCTGTGCATGTCCCTCCCGGAGATCGACGACCAGACCCGGGAGCGGTACGTCTCCCTGGTCACGCAGGGTCCGCCGGCGGAGCTGGTCGGGATCTCCGACACCCTGCCCTTCCCGCAGTTCGGAGCAGCCAAGGAGGCACGATCATGAGTGCGTTCGAAATCTTCCTCTGGGGCGCGTTCCCCTACATCGCGCTCGTCACGCTCGTGGTGGGCCTCGTCTGGAGGTACCGAACCGACAAGTTCGGCTGGACGTCCCGGTCGTCCGAGATCTACGAGCACCTCATCCTGCGGCTGGCGTCCCCGCTTTTCCACTTCGGCATCCTCATGGTGGCGGGAGGTCACTTCGTGGGCCTCCTGGTCCCCGAGACCTGGACCTCCGCGGTCGGGATCTCGCACGAGGCCTACCACGTGGCCGCCACCGTCCTCGGCATCACCGCGGCCGCGATGACGATCGTGGGGATGGCGGGACTCATCTACCGCCGGAGGCGCATCCGCGCTGTCTTCCTCGCGACCACGCGCAACGACAAGGCAATGTACGTCCTGCTCGCGCTGCCCGTGGCGTTGGGGACGTGGGCCACCGTTCAGAACCAGGTGTTCGGGGACGCCCACGGCTACAACTACCGCGAGACCATCTCGCCCTGGCTCCGGTCGATCTTCATCCTCCAACCCGACATCCCCTTGATGCAGGACGTGCCGACCTCGTTCAAGCTGCACGTCCTCGCCGGTTTCCTCCTCTTCATGATCTGGCCGTTCACCAGGCTCGTGCACGTCATCTCGGCTCCGCTCGGCTACACCACCCGGCCCTACGTCGTCTACCGGTCGCGGGATGCTTACGTCGGCACCGCCCACCCCGAACGCGGGTGGGAACCCGTGAGCACCGCTCCCGCCCACGACCACGATGCGGGCTCCCGGGGCGCCTGAGCATGCCGTATGGGGAGGAGTCCGCCCCCGGGCCACGGCCGTCCTCGGACGTTGTCGAGGAGGTGGCTCGCCTCACCGCCCACCAGCGCCGCCTATTCGACCTTCTCGCGGCGCGGCCCGCCGGCTTGACGGTCGGTGAACTCGCCGTCCTCCTCGGCTCTCACGAGAACACGGTTCGTGGCCACCTGGAGACCCTCGAGGCGCGCCACCTGGTGAGGTCCACCACCCGGCTACCCAAGGGCAGGGGCCGGCCGAGTCGCGTCTACCATGCGCGCGCCGCGACCCCCCACCTCCCGGGCGAGTTTCTCGCCGGCCTGATCCGGACGCTCATGTCAACCCTGGCCCCAGAACGTGACGACGGAGTGGCCCGCACCCTCGGGCGGGTCTGGGCATTGGACCTGATGGCCGAAGGTCGCTTCGACGCGCACACCGTGGACCCCCTGCGCGAGCTCGAGACGCTGTTCGCACAGATGGGGTGCGCGCCGCAAGCGTGCTCCGGGGGCGTCCTGGAGTTGCGCCACTGCCCCTTCATGGAACCCGGGACACCGCTGCCGTCGTCGGTGTGCTCCCTCCACCGCGGGGCGATCGAGACATTGGTGGACAGGGTGGCGCGGAACCGGCCGTGTCTCGGCATCACCGGGGCGGAGCTCACTCCGCGCACGGGGCAAGGGTGCCTCATCCGGTTACGGACGGATCACGAGCCGAACACAACCGGCTGAAGGGAGTGCGAAGGGGACGATGGGTCAGACCGCCGGCGGCGCGAGCGAACTGTCCTGGGGATCGATGACCTCCACGGAGATCAGGGTCACGCCGAGGTCTCGAATCTTGGCGAGCAGGCCGTGCAGTTGCGCCTGGTCTGCGACGACGCCGGTCAGGCTGGTCGTGCCGTCGTCCTCGGGGGTCAGGGTGAGGTTGTCGAACCAGGGCGACCAGTGGTCGCCCAGGTGCGCCGCGACCCGGAGTCTATAGGCAGCGGGCACCTGTCGTTTGGGAGACTGGATCATGAGGACCCGACCTTCACCGTCCCGGTCGAACGGCGGCTGATGGTCGGGTGGCCGCTGCGTCGACGGATGACGTACTCGGCGACCGCGAGGTTTATGGCCCAGCCCGCGCCCAGGCTGAGGTCGGTGGTGAGGTCGCCGGTGCCGAAGGCCGCGTGTCCGATCGCTTGGGTGAACACCTGGGTGCCGGCGCCGATGGCGAGCGCGTAGGCCCGGGTCATCCACGCCCGGTGGCGGGCGACGTCACCGCGGCGGATCGCGGTGAAGCCGAGGACGATGCTGGCGGCCATACCCGACCCGAACGCGAGCCGGAACACGTAGGCCAGCTCGCCCGTACCGGGCTGGTGGGGGTAGAACAGCGTCATCCACAGCGCCGAGAACGCGACCGCCAAGCCCAGAACCATGAGGACTCGTCCGGACACGTGGTGCCAGCCCGGGCGACGGCGCCGGAACCGAGCGGAGAACTGCAAGGCGCCGAGGGTGGCGTACACGACGGCGCTGACGATGTGCACGACCACAGGCACCGGCGAGGCCGTCATGCGCGGGTTCGCCGGCATGAACTGCGGACCACCAGCCAACTCGAGCAGCCGCAGGGAGCCGTCGATGGCGGGTTTGTCACTTGGCGCCGACCGGGTCGAGCTTTGAGCTGACGGGGCTGGCCGTGGGCTGAGGTGCCGGGGTGCGCTGCTCGCGCCACAACGAGTACCCGAGGCCGATCAGGGCGACGGCGTTGGGGATGGCGAACAACCGCTGGTTGACCTGGGGCAGCAGCGGGATCGCGAGGGTGGCGACGGTGCTCACGGCCAGGAGTACGGCAGCCCACCGGGCGAGGATGTCGGCGCGGAAGAGTGCGATGCCGAAGACGAGGCCCCCGAGCACGTAGCCGACGCCGGAGAGGAGGATGAGCTGCTGCATCAGCCCGATGTCGCCGGTCGCGGTGCCCCCGGTGACCACGGCGAGGACGTCGGTGACGTAGCCGGGCGCGCTGTGAGCGATGGCAGGGAGGACGACCACACCGATGACTTCGATGCTCATCATGAGCAGGTAGCCGGCGCCGGCCAGAATGTACCCGAGCAGGCCGAGGATTCCGGTCTGCTTCACCTGGCGCAGGTACATGCCGGTGAATCCGACCAGGGCCAGGACGGTCATGAACACCTTCATGGTCTGGCGGACCGTCCACTCGGTCGTGGTGATGAACGTGGCGTCCAGGTGGGGGTGGTTGATCTGGACGAGTATGAACAGCAGGCCCGCGACGACGGCTGACAGGCCGGCCGCCCGGGTGAGCTTGGTGGTGGTGATGGTCATGACCGGCTCCTTGGTTCCAGGTCCGTGGCGGTGCGCCGCGGGATGACTCGAACCTAGGCAGCGGTGGGGTGACCCGGCGTCACCCAACGATGTGACCGGCAGTGTGATCCGGGCGCAGGGACAGGGCGCCCGGAGGGTTACAGCAGGCCGCGTTCGTGGGCTCGGCGTACGGCCGCCCGGCGGGTGGTGACGTCGAGCTTGGTGAAGATGTGCTTGGTGTGGGTACGCAGCGTGTTGTGCGAGATGAACAGCTCGCGGGCGATCTGGGGCCCGCTCAGCTCGGTGTCGAGCAACCTGAGCACCTGCACCTCCCGGTCGCTCAGCGGGTCCGCCAACCGGTCTGCTACCAGCGGGGCCACTCGGCGCGCTTCGTCGCCGACGACGACGCCGCGCTGCTGTGTGTCGCGCAGGAGCGCCACCATGGGAGGGCCCTCATCGAGGAAGAGCCGGACGTAGCCACTTGGTTCCGGTGCCTGCGCGAACGCCTGGGCCAGGCACGCCAGCGCCTGCGGCCGATGCCCCTGCGCGTCGTGGGCCAGGGCCTGGAGCATGCGGATCTCAAGGAGACTCCCGGCGCGGCCGGAGGTCTCGGCGTCGTCGAGCAGCCGGTCGACCAGGCCGGCAGCCTGGTCGAGTGCGCCGGCGTCCTGGTGCGCCCGGTGCAGGGCGATGAGCAGACGCAGGAAGGTGAGGTGGTCGAACTCGCTCAGGTACCGGGCATCGTCCGTGGCCGAGACGCCTCGTTCACGGGCCCAGCCCGCCGCCCGCGCGAGGTCGCCCTGGCTGATCCAGACCCGGGCCCTCATCGCCGCGATGGGACGCACGTCCGGGAAGAACCCCGGGCGGTAGAACCGCTCCGCCGTGTCCAGGAGGGTCAAGGCCTCCTCCACGTGGTCCTCGGACACGGCGACTTGGCTCCTGGCCACGTACCAGCGGTATCGGGTCTCGGTCATCGATGGACCCTCGCCGAGCGCCGCGGCCCTCTCGAGGTGCCCGGTGGCGCTCTCCAGGTCTCCGNCTTCGCGGTCGAGCTCGCTGAGCCCCACGTGCAGGGCGGCGGTGGCGCGCGCCACCGCGGCGCCGCGCGCCTCGGCCACCTGCAGNGCGCGCTGGTAGAGGCGACGNGCCTGGCTGGGTCGACCTGCCGTGAGCCACATGTCGGCGAGCACGACCGTGCCGCTGAGCTCGTCGACGAGGTTGCCGGCGGCGTGCAGGCTTGCCACCGCCTGGGTGAACGTCTCAAGCCCGGTCGACACATCCCCCTGCGCCCATGCGGCGAGCCCGAGCAGACCGGCCGCACCGCCTCGCGCGAGATGGTCGGTGGGTCCGGCGAGGTCCAGAGCCTGCCGGGCGTGCTGCGCCGTGGCTGTCACGTCGCCGCGGGCCTGGGCCAGCGCTGCGCGGTAGACGGCGATGGTCGCCGGCAACGTGCGGAGCTCNTCNGTCTCGGCCCACCGGGGAGCCGACTGGTCCGGCAGTGCGGTCAGCGCGCGTTCCGCGTCCTGGAGTCGCGGCTCGACCCCGTCCAGGTAGCCGGCGGCCATGAGCATGGAGCCGTGGAAGACACTGAGCACCGGGTTGCGCCGGACGACATCGTCGGGGAGGGCCTTCAGCCAGCCGAGCAGCACTGCTTCCCGCCGGTGGCGGCGGATCGCCGGCACGGCCAGTTCCATGAGGTAGGCCGAACGGTCGAAGTCCGAGGCGGCCAGTGCGTGCCGAATCGCGTCCTCTGTCAGGTCGTGCGCCTGGTACCAGCGGCTGGCGCGCTGGTGCAGCTGCGGAACCAGGTCCGGCCGCTCCGCGAGGAGGCGGGCCCGCAGCACGTCGGCGAACAGGTGGTGGTAGCGGTACCACTCCCGCCGGTCGTCCAGGGGGACGAGGAACAGGTTGGCCCGCTCCAGGGCCATGAGCGTGTCGGTGCCGTCCTCGCGGCCGGCGACGGCGTCGCACAGCGGCCCGGTGAGCCGGTCGAGGACCGCTGAGAGGAGCAGGAACTCGCGCACCGGCCCGGGTTGGTGCTGGAGCACCTCCTCAACGAGGTAGTCGACGACGTACCGGTCGTCCCCGGCGAACTGGGCGACGAAGCCCCGCACATCCTCGCGCCCCTGGAGGGAGAGGGCGGCGAGCTGTAGCGCGGCAATCCACCCCTCGGTGCGCTCCTCCAGGACAGCGACGTCCTCGGCGGCGAGGTCCAGTCCCGTCCCTGTGTTGAGGTACGCAGCGGCCTCGTCGGGAGTGAAACGCAGGTCGGCGGCGCGGATCTCGACCAGCTCGCCGCGAACCCGCCAACGAGACAGGGGCAGGTCGGGGTCGGCACGGGTGCTGATCACGACGTGCACGTTGGGGGGAAGGTGCTCGAGCAGGAAGGCCATTCCCTCGCCGACCTCACTGCCGACCAGGTGGTAGTCATCGAGCACCAGCCACACACCGTGCGGGGCCCCGGCGAGTTCGTTCAACAGAGTGGTGAGCACGAGCTCGGTCGGCACGGGTGAGGAGTCGAGGACCTCCAGCGCAGTCGAGCCGATATCCGGGACCGCCGCCTGGAGCGCGGCCACCACGTACGTCCAGAACGTCGCCGGCTCGCTGTCCTGCGGGTCCAGAGAGAGCCACGCCACGCAATGGTCCTCCCCGGCCATTCCCTCCAACCACTCTGCGAGGAGCGTCGTCTTGCCGAACCCGGCCGGGGCGGACACCAGCGTCAACCTCGACTCGGCTCCGCGACGCAGACGCTCACGCAGCCGGGGGCGCGTCACCAGACCGGGTCGAGACTTGGGGACATACAACTTCGTCGCGATCACCGGACGTGCCATGGCATCCCCAATCCAACGCGCACAACCGCGTCCGAGGGGTGTGCCGCACCTCACTGTAATGCAGCGCCAGGCAGGACGTCCGCCCAGGGCTCCGGTGAGTGGCTTTGGGACGCACCTGCTCGGACGACTTGCCCAGCGCGGCCGCTGGTGGTCTGCGTATCGTGCGTGGCTACCTGGTCGCGCAACTCGCCGTGGACCGCAGCCTGCAAGGTCAGGGAAACGGTGGGGAGTTGCTGCTGGACGCCCTGGTCACGATCGCCTCCGCGGCGCAGACCGTCGGCGGGCGACTGGTCGTGGTCGACTCCGTGAACGAAAGCGCGGTGGCCTTCTACGAGCATCATGGCTTCATCCGAATTGGTGACAGCCGTCGGCTGTACCAGAAGATCTCCCGGATCCAGCTCTCCCTCACTACCGACAGCTGAGTCGTCCGGCCCTACGAAGCCAAACCTGACCCCTTCCGTGCACTCCAGCTCGCCGCCCGTCAGCACGCGGGAGGCAGGGTCGATACGGCTCAGCACTTCCAGGCCCGCGTACAGTCTCACGCACAGCGCGTCGATGACCAGTTGGCCGCTGACGTCGCGCGAGGCGTGGTCGAGCATGATCTCGACGTGGGTCACGGCTTCGGTCCGCAACTTCTCCGTCGACCTGGTCACAGGGCGACCGCCTCGGCCCGAACCTGTTCCCGCACGACGACGCAACGTGGGCGCCGCCCGGGGCTCGTGCCCGTGGAGTAGCCGGACCGGCATGTGCCGGACAGGGCGACGGCGCCTCACCTCGGTGGGGCGCCGTCGTGGTTGGTCAGGCCTCGGGCTCCTCCGCGCTGTCGGGGCTGTTGTGGCTGTTGGGGCTCGCGACGTCCTCGACCGCCGACGTGAGCGAAGCCTGGTGCGCTGCCGGGGCGCCGGGCTCGTACCGGAAGAACACGGCGCCCAGCGGCGGGACGACGATGGTGGCGCTGGCGGGGAACCCGTAGTAGGGCTCGTCCACCGCGGTCACCGCGCCGAGGTTGCCGAAGGACCCGGTGCCGTCGTAGGTCGAGTTGTCCGAGTTGAAGATCTCGGTCCAGGTCCCCGCCTCGGGCAGGCCGATCCGGTACTGGGTCCACGGCTCCGAGGAGAAGTTGATCGCGCAGGCGATCTGCTCGCCGTCGCCGTCGAAGCGGAGCCAGGAGAAGGTGTTGGCGCCGGCGTCGTCGCCGTTGATCCACCGGAACCCCTGGGGGTCCGTGTCGAGCTTCCACAGGGCGGGGTGGGCCCGGTACAGCTCGTTGAGGTCCTTGAACATCAACTGGAGGCCGCGGTGGCCCCAGAGCCCGTCCACCCACCACTC
>JGI24137J36423_1000587_pt1 | contig 10194 bp, 9 predicted proteins | sample BarGraNGADG00311_FD_36423 | JGI IMG/M metagenome (IMG submission 36423) | reverse complement strand
GCTGACGGCCGTAGCCGCTCGCTTCGCTCACGGTGATGCCGTGGACCCCAGCGGCTTCGAGCGCCGCCTTCACCTCGTCCAGACGGTGTGGCTGGATGATTCCCGTGACCAGCTTCATGCGTTTACCTCCATGGTTGCGCGAGAACCAATGGTCTCGTAAGCGGTCTCACCGTGGATCGCGAGGTCGATACCGCTGACCTCGACCTCTTCACTTGTGCGCAGGCCCATCGTCTTCTTGATCGCGAGGCCGATGAGGATCGTCACCACGAACGAGTAGGTGACGGCGATCAGGGCAGCGACCGCCTGGGCGCCGAGCTGCTTGAACCCGCCACCGTAGAGCAGACCGTCACTGGCCCCGTCCGGGTACCAGGCCCCCTGGTGGTGGGTCGCGAAGAAGCCGATGAGGAGCGTTCCGGTGATGCCACCGACCAGGTGGACGCCGACGACGTCAAGCGAGTCGTCATAGCCGAACTTGTACTTCAGGCCGATCGCGAGGGCACACAAGACGCCCGCGATGCCACCGATCGCGATGGCGCCGAAGCTGTCCACCGAGGATGCGGCCGGGGTGATGGCCACCAGACCGGCCACCACGCCGGACGCCGCACCGAGCGACGTCGCGTGACCGTCGCGGATCTTCTCCGTGGCGAGCCAGGTCAGCATGGCCATGCAGGTCGCGACCATCGTGTTGAGCCAGGCGCGACCAGCAACGCCGTCCGCGGCGAACTCGGAGCCGGCGTTGAAGCCGAACCAGCCGAACCACAGCAGAGCCGCACCGAGCATCACGAACGGCAGGTTGTGCGGACGCATCGGCTCCTTGCCGAAGCCCTTGCGGACACCGAGCAGGAGCGCCAGGGCAAGACCAGCGGCGCCGGCGTTGATGTGCACGACGGTGCCACCNGCGAAGTCGATCGGCGCCGAGATGTGTTGGGCAACCCATCCCGTCGGGCTCTCGAAGCCGCCGCCCCACACCATGTGGGCGATCGGCACATAGACGATGGTCAACCAGATACCCGAGAACACCATCCAGGCGCTGAACTTCGTCCGGTCGGCGATCGAGCCCGAGATCAGGGCCACCGTGATGATCGCGAACGTCGCCTGGAACACGACAGCGACCAGGGCCGGTACGCCGCTCGCCGCCATGATGCTGTTCTGGTCGGTCAGACCCACCAGACCGAAGTACTGGAACGGGTTGCCGACGAACGCNTTTCCTTGAGTACCGAANGCCGCCGAGTAGCCCCACAGGACCCAGATCACCCCGACCAGCCCGAGGGCGCCGAAGCTCATCATCATCATGTTGAGAACGCTCTTCGTGCGGACCATGCCGCCGTAGAAGAACGCCAGGCCGGGCGTCATGAGCAGGACCAAGCGCAGACGCTGTGAGCATCCACGCCGTGTTACCCGAGTCCAGCGCGAACTCTGACATAGCCATAGAGATCCACTCTCCCCTTGCCAGCCGGGCGGCTGGGTCGAGACCAACCTTCGGGCCGGGGGGTTTCGTCCAGTCGCCGCTTGTGTTACGGCCTTGTGACAAGGAGGTGCTTGCGGTAAACGTTGCGTTTCGTGCCGCGCGACCGCCGCGGCGTCGGCGGGCGTCTCGCGGGCTGAGCCGGGCGTCTCGCGGGCTGAGCCGGGCGTCTCAGGCGCCGAGCAGACCGTCCACGAACGCGGCCGGGTCGAACGGGGCCAGGTCGTCCGGGCCCTCACCGAGCCCGACGAGCTTGACCGGCACCCCGAGCTGGCGCTGGACCGCGACGACGATCCCGCCCTTGGCGGTTCCGTCCAGCTTCGTCAGCACGATGCCGGTCACATTGACGACCTCGGTGAACACCCGGGCCTGGCTCAGCCCGTTCTGCCCGGTCGTCGCGTCGAGCACGAGCAGGACCTCGGTGACGGTCGCCTCGCGCTCGATGACGCGCTTGATCTTGCCGAGCTCGTCCATCAGGCCGGCCTTGTTCTGCAGCCGCCCCGCGGTGTCGACGATCACGACGTCGGCCCCGGACGCGCGACCGGAACGCACCGCGTCGAAGGCCACCGAGGCGGGGTCTGCGCCGTCGCGATCCGAGCGCACGGTCGGCACGCCGACGCGGGCACCCCAGGTCGCGAGCTGATCCGCCGCAGCGGCGCGGAACGTGTCCGCGGCACCCAGGACGACGGTGCGCCCCTCGGCCACCAGGACGCGCGCGAGCTTGCCCACGGTCGTCGTCTTGCCGGTCCCGTTCACCCCGACGACGAGCACCACGGCCGGGTGCGAGGTCCCGTCCTCGGCGATCACCGGGGCGGTCGCGAGCTCACGGTCCATGCTCGGGTCGACGAGTGCGAGCAGCTGCTCGCGCAGCAGCTCGCGTACCGCCCCGGGCTCCCGGACCCCGAGCACCCGCACTCGGGCGCGCAGGGCGTCGATGAGCTCCGCGGCGGGAGCGGCGCCGATGTCGGCGAGGAGCAGCGTCTCCTCGAGCTCGTCCCAGTCGTCCTCGGTGAGCTGGTCGCGAGAAAGCACGGCCAGCAGCCGGGTGCCGAGCGGCGAACCGGAGCGCGCGAGGCGCGCGCGGAGCCGCACCAGTCGACCGGCGGCGGGCTCAGGGGTCTCGACGAGAACGGGCGCGGCGGCCTCGGGCTCGGCGACTTTGGTCTCGGGCTCGGCCAGGCCGGTGTCGGGGGCGACCTCGTCCGCCGTCGGCGGCTGCGGTGCAGCCTGCGGGGAAGGCGACGGGGTCGGGCCCGGAGTCGGCACCTGCCGTTCGCGGCGACGTCGCCCGACCAGCAGGACGGGAATCGCGATGACGGCGATCGACGGCAGCGCGATGGCGAGCCAGATGGCAACGGTCTCGGTCACGGGAAGAGTCTGTCAGGAAGGGCGGCGGCGGACGTCCGCAGAGCGACGTGGCGGCGCAGACGGGGCTTGGCGACGTGGACGGGGCTCGGCGGCGCGGCCGAAACGGAGCTGCGGCGGCGCGACGCGGCTGGAGCTCAGCGGCTCAGGCTCGGGATGTGCCGGGCTGCGGCGTCACGCGCACGCACCAGGGCCTGCTGGAGCTCGTCGACGCTCACGTATGCGGCGTCGCTCGTCTGCCCGAGCGAGAAGAGTTCGTCGATACCGGCCTCCACCGGCTCCACGGCCAGTGCCGGCTCGGAAGCCTGCGCCACGACCGCCTCACGCGTTTCGCTCCCGGTGGTGTGGCGGCCGGAGAGGCCACCGCGCAGCTCACCCAGGAAGCCACGGAAGCCCGAAGCGCGCTGCGAGGAGCCTGCGACGACGAGAACACCGACGGCGGCAAGAAGGGAGATGAGCATCCACACGATGATTGTTCCCACCGTCCGAGTATGTCTGGGTCGAGGTCACCGGGTGCTACCCGAACGGCCGTCTGTGGCGAAGTTCACCCACAACCTTCACGTTCCGGCCGGGCCGTTCAGGTCCGTTCAGGGCCGTGTCCGCGGGGCCGTTCCTGGCCGTTCCCGACCGTTCCTGGCCGTTCCGGGCCGTTCCGGGCCGCCCCGGTCGAGGCCGGCTCGGGCCTCGTGAACGCCGTCCGGACGATTCAGGCCGAGACGTCCTCGCGCATTCGCTGGCTGACAACGGTCGTCACGCCGTCTCCGCGCATGGTCACGCCGTACAGGGAGTCCGCGATCTCCATCGTGCGCTTCTGGTGCGTGATGATGATCAGCTGACNGCCGTGCTGGAGCTCGGTGAAGATCTCCAGNAGGCGGCCCAGGTTGACGTCATCGAGCGANGCCTCGACCTCGTCGAGGACGTAGAACGGGCTCGGCCGCGCCTTGAAGATGGCGATCAGGAGCGCGATCGCNGTGAGCGAGCGCTCGCCACCCGAGAGCAGTGACAGCCGCTTGACCTTCTTTCCGGCGGGCCTCGCCTCCACCTCGATGCCGGTCGCGAGCATGTCGTCGGGCTCGGTCAGCATGAGTCGGCCCTCGCCGCCCGGGAACAGCCGGGCGAAGACACCCTCGAACTGCTCCGCGGTGTCCCGGAAGGCGTCGGCGAAGACCTGCTCGACCCGCGTGTCGATCTCACGGATGATCTCGAGCAGGTCGGCGCGGCTCTTCTTGAGGTCGGCGAGCTGCTCGGTCAGGAACTGGTGCCGCTCCTCGAGCGCCGAGAACTCCTCGAGTGCCAAGGGGTTGACCCGCCCGAGCAGGGAGAACCCACGCTCAGCGATCCGGAGTCGCTTCTCCTGGTCCGCCCGGAGGTAGGGCACGAACTGCGGCTCGGCCGCGGCGCCGCCGTCCGCGGCTTCGAGGGCGAGGACCGGAACGAGCTGGTGCGGTCCGTACTCCGCGAGCAGCACCTCGGGATCGATGCCGAGGTCCTCGATCGCGCGGTCTTGGAGCTGCTCGACCCGCAGCACCTGCTGGGCCCGGGCGACCTCGTCGCGGTGCGCGACGTCGGTCAGCTCGGCGAGCTCGCGGCCGAGACCATCCGCCTGACCCCGCAGGGCCGCGAGAGCCGCGTCCCGCTCGGTCCGGGCCGCCTCCGCCGCCTCGCGCTCCTCGGTCGCCCGCTGCAGCGAGCCGTCCAGGGCGAGTAGCGCGCGCTGCGCCCCCGAGTGCACCGCGGCGGCGACCGTGGCCTGTCGGATCCGCTGACGTTCGCGCACCTGGGCTCGCTCGCGCGCCTCACGTTCGGCCTGCGCGGCCCGCTCGAGCGAGTCCGCCCGGTTCGCCAGCGCGCGGGCGCGCTCCTCACCGGTGCGCAGGGTGAGCCGAGCCTCCGTCTCGCGGCCGCGGGCGGCCGCGGCGAGGTCCGCCAACCGGCCCCGGTCCTCGGTCTGGGTGGTGAGTGACTCGGCGATCTCGGCCGGTTCGGCCTGCGCCGCGGTGAGGCGTTCGCTCAGCGCGGCGAGCTCCACCTGGCCGGCCTCGAGCTGCTCGACGGCGCCGTCCAGCGACCTCTGGACCCGATCCGCCTCCGCTCGCGCGGCCCGTGCCGCCGAACCGAACTGGCCGAGCTGCTCCGCCACCGCGGCCATCGCGGCGTCGGACTCGTGCAACCGGTCCAGGGTCCGTTCGTAGTCCTCGCGAGCCCGCGCCTCCGCGTCCTGCGCGGTGGCCAGCTCGAACCGGATCCGTTCCCCGCGCGCGACGGCGTCGGTGTGCTGCGAGCGCGCTTCGTCCAGGGTGGCCTGGAGCTGCAGGACGCTCGGCGCGTCCGCGGAGCCGCCGGAAGCGGCGGTCGCGGAGAGCAGGTCCCCGGACCGCGTGACGACGGTGAGCTCGGGGCGCTCGGCGACGAGCGCGCGAGCGTGGGCGAGGTTCTCGACGACGACGACCCCAGCCAGCAGTGCCGTCACCGCGGCATCCACCGACTTCGGCGCGGTCACCAGCGAGCGGGCCCAGCGAGCACCGTCCGGGAGGCTGACGTGATCGTCCCCGGCGACCGGAGCGCCGGTGCCGATCACCAGGCGGGCCCGACCGGCGTCGTCGGTGCGCAGCCAGCGCAGTGCGTCCACGGCGGCGTCGACGGACTCCACGGCCACGGCGTCCGCGGCCGGGCCGAGCGCCGCCGCGATGGCGTCCTCGTAGCCGTGGGTCACGCCGAGCAACGCGGCGACCGAGCCGAGCGTGCCGCGCAGACCCTCCGCCGCGAGCAGCGCACCCGCACCGTCCTTGCGGGTCAGGCTCATCTCCAGGGCATCGACCCGGGCGGCCCAGGTCGAGCGTTCGCGGTCGGCGACCTGCTCCTGCTCGCGCAGCTCGCGCATCCGCTCGACCGCCCGCTCGAGGGCAGCCGCGGCCGCCTCGTGCTCGGCATCGAGGCTCTCTTCGCCTTGTTCCGCGCCGGTGACCTGCGTCTCGAGCATGGAGAACTGCTCCGTGGCGGTCTGTCCGCGCTTCTCGGCCTCGAGCAGCACCTCGCGGAGCCGCCCGATCTCCGCCTCGGTCGCCTCGAGCCGGCTGCGTCGCGCCGCGACCTCGCCGGCCAGCTGAGCGAGGCCCTCGCGCCGGTCCGCGGCCGCGCGCTGCAGCGTGCCGAGGGCACGTTCCGCCTCGCCGACGCTGTCCTCGGCGGCCTGCCGGTCGGTGACCGCGGCCTCGAGCGCGGTTCGGGCGAGCTCCACCTCGGCCTCGAGCTCGGCCTGCGCGGCCCGGACCCGCTCGGCCTGCGCGTCCAGGTCACCCAGGTCACGGTCGTCCTCGACGCCCGCGGCGGTGCCGAGCAGCCGGCTCCGCTCGCTCGCGAGGGTGGCGGTGCCGCGCAACCGTTCGCGCAGCGAGGACAAGCGGTACCAGACCTCGCTCGCCTCGGACAGCTGGGGCACCGCCTGCGCGGCCTGGGACTCGAGGCCGGCGAGGCGGGCGCGCACGTCGGCCAGCGACCCCTCGACCTCGGTGCGACGCGAGTTGAGCGCCGTCTCGTCCGCGATCTCCTGCTGCAGGGTCGCGGTGAGCTGGGCGAGGTCGTCGGCCAGCAGGCGGGCCTTCGCGTCCCGCAGGTCCGCCTGGATGACCTGGGCCTTGCGCGCCACCGCGGCCTGCCGACCGAGCGGTCCGAGCTGGCGGCGGATCTCCGCCGTCAGGTCACCGACCCGGGTCAGGTTGGCCTGCATTGCATCGAGCTTGCGGAGCGCCTTCTCCTTGCGCTTGCGGTGCTTGAGGACGCCCGCGGCTTCCTCGATGAACCCGCGTCGCTCCTCGGGGGTCGCGCGCAGCACGGCATCGAGCTGGCCCTGGCCGACGATGACGTGCATCTCGCGGCCCATGCCGGTGTCCGAGAGCAGCTCCTGGATGTCGAGCAGCCGGCACGGCGAACCATTGATCGCGTACTCGGAACCGCCGTTGCGGAACAGCGTCCGCGAGATCGTCACCTCGGAGTAGTCGATCGGCAGGGCGCCGTCGGCGTTGTCGATCGTCAGGCTGACCTCGGCGCGGCCGAGCGGCGCGCGGCCGGCGGTGCCGGCGAAGATGACGTCCTCCATCTTGCCGCCGCGCAGGCTCTTGGCACCCTGCTCACCCATTACCCAGGCGAGCGCGTCGACGACATTCGACTTGCCGGAGCCGTTCGGGCCGACGACGCAGGTGACGCCCGGTTCGAGGTGGAGGGTCGTCGCCGAGGCGAACGACTTGAAGCCCCGAAGGCTCAGCGTCTTGAGGTGCACAGGGGCAGCCTACGAGAGGTCGAGCAGAATCCCGTGGAGACGAGGCTCAGAGCGATGGGAACCACAGGGCGATCTCGCGCGCGGCGGACCCCGGCGAGTCCGAACCGTGCACGATGTTCTGGATCACGCCGCCACCCCAGTCGCGCGCCAGGTCACCGCGGATGGTCCCGGGCGCGGCCGCCGTCGGGTCGGTCGCCCCGGCGAGAGAGCGGAAGCCGTCGATCACGCGTTCGCCGGTCGCGACCGCGGCAACCACCGGGCCGGAGAGCATGAACTCGAGCAGCGGCTGGTAGAACGACTTGCCCTGGTGCTCGGCGTACTGCTCCGCGAGCAGCTCGGGCGTCGCGGTGCGGAACTCGATCGCGGCGAAGCGGTAGCCCTTGCTCTCGATCCGGCGCAGCACCTCTCCGACCAAGCCGCGGTTCACGCCGTCGGGCTTGATCAGGACCAGGGTGCGTTCGAGGTGCCGTGCATCAGTCATGGCGGAACCCTATCCGGCGTCGAGCCCGCCCGAGCCGGGTTCTGAGGGCTCGACCTCGACGCGCTCGCGCCGCTCACGGTCGATCCGCGCCCCGAGCCGGAGCGCGGCGATCCAGAGCGCGACGAAGACGGCCCAGGTCACCAGGAACATGACGCCGGCGGCATCCTTCGTCGCCGCGACCACCGCGCCGACCAGCACGAGGACCTGGAGCACACTGCCGGCCAGGTAGGCACCCGGCCGGCGCAGCGTCCCGGCGAGCAGCAGGCAGCTCAGCGTGGCCGCGCCGCCGACAACCCAGATCGTCCCGGTGGGCGCCAGGCGCAGCCCGTAGGCGACCAGCGTGCCGAAGAACGCCACGAAGGCCTCCAGGGTCAGCATGGTCGCGGCGAACTGTCGCCGGGCCGACCGCGGTCCGCGCGCGGCGGCAGTCGACTGCCCTGCTCCGGGGTCTGCGGCGCTCATCGCTGCTCAGGTTACCGGCGCCGCGCGAGCAGGCGCGCGCCGCTACGCCTCGCCGAACCCCGCTGAGATCGCCGCGACGACGGCGCCCACCGCCTGCTCGGCCGCCGGTCCGGTCGCCGTGACGGTCAGCTCGCGCCCCCCGCTCGCGCCGAGCTTCATCAGCTCGAGCATGCTCGCCGCGTTGACGCCGTTGACCCGCACCTCAGCGTCGAAGCCGGCGACCATCCGGGCGAGCACGGCGGCCGGCCGAGCGTGCAGGCCCAGCGGGTTGCGGAGCGTCACCGCAGCGCTGTGGACGGCCGGGCCGTCGGGCGGCGGGTTGGCCGGGCCGTCGGGCGGCGGAGCAACCGCGGCCAGGCCACGGGCTGCCTCGGCCACCTCGTCGAGCGCCGCGCCGATCTGCGCGGCGACCGCGGCGGCCACGGCCCCCTCGACGAACGGGCCGTCCACGACCCGGACCCTCGCCGCGGCCTCGGGCGCCAGCAGCTCGACCGCGAGCTCGGCCGCCATCACGGCGGAGCCGAGGTCCGTGAGCACCACCGCTCCCAGGCCCTCGGCGATGACCTGGACCAGCGCCGCGCGGACCGCCTCGGTGTCTGTGCCGATACCGCCGTCCGGGTTGCCACCAACGGCGAGGATCCGCACGTCGGGCGCCATCTGCTCGGCGACCTCGGCGCAGCCACGCGCGAGCGTCGCGGAGTGCGTGACGAGGACCAGGGCGACGTCGGGTGCGCGGCCTGGCCCGGTATCGCTCATCCGACACCTGCCGCCGACGCCGCCGCCCGGACGATCAGGGCGCTCGAGACCGCCCCGGGGTCGCGGTGGCCCCGGGACCGCTCGCCGAGGTAGCTGGCGCGCCCCTTCGTGGCCATCAGCGGATCGGTGGCGACGGCTCCCGCCTCGGCCGCCTCGGCGGCCACCACGAGCAGCTCGGCCGGTCGCAGCCCGGCCCGGCCCGCGGCTCTCCGCGCGGCCTCGACGGCGGGCGACCACGCATCGACCATCGTCTTCTCCCCCACCCGGGCCTTNCCGCGCCTCACGACGCCGTCGAGGGCGGCCTCGAGCAACCCGACCGTTCCGCTCGAGTCGAGCACCGGGACCGCGGTGACGCGGGACGCGGACAGGTACGCCGTGCCGTAGAGCGCACCGCAGCACCGCCCACGGTCGACATCACGGTCGTGGCGACGAGCCTGAGCACCTCGCCGACCGTCGTCGGCGGCTCCTCGAGCGCGTCCAGCCGCGCCACCACGGCCCGGAAGCCGCGGTCCAGGTTCTCGCCGTGGTCGCCGTCACCGATCTGGCGATCCAGCTCGACGAGCTCGTCCCGGCGGGCCGCGACCTCGACGGCGGTCAACCGCACCCACGCGATCGCCCAGTCCACGTCGAGAACCACGGTCACACCCCCCAGCGGAGCGCCGCGGTCATCACCGGCGCGTCCCAGAGCTCGAGCAGCTCGTCATCCAGTCGCGCGACCGTCACGGACGCGCCGCGCATCTCCAGGGAGGTCACGTAGTCGCCGAGCAGCGAGCGCGCCACGACGATGCCCCGGTCCTCGAGCTGTCGCGCCGCGCGCCGGTAGACGATCGCCAGCTCGGACTGCGGAGTGCCACCCATCCCGTTGACCATCAGCAGCACTCGCTCACCGCGGGCCAGGCCGAGGTCCGCGCAGACCGGGTCGAGCAGCAGGTCGGTGATCGCGTCCGCGCTCGCGAGCGGGATCCGGCGCCGCCCGGGTTCCCCGTGGATGCCGACGCCGAGCTCGATCTCGTCCTCGGCCAGGTCGAAGCCGGGCGACCCGACGTGCGGCACCGTGCCGGCCTCGAGCGCCACCCCCATGCTGCGAACGTTCGCGATGACCCGCCGGGCGATCGCCTCGACCGCATCGAGGTCGTCGCCGCGCTCGGCCGCGGCTCCGGCCAGCTTCTCGACCAGCACCGTCCCGGCGACCCCGCGGCGTCCCGCCGTGTAGAGCGAGTCCTCCACCGCGACGTCGTCGTTCACCAGGACCGTGCGCGTCTCCAGGACCGTGCGCGTCTCCAGGCCCGTGCGCGTCTCCAGGCCCGTGCGCGTCTCCAGGCCCGCCAGCTCCGCCAGCTCGGCGGCGATCTCGAAGTTGAGCACGTCCCCGGTGTAGTTCTTCACGAT
>JGI24137J36423_1000582_pt1 | contig 10248 bp, 8 predicted proteins | sample BarGraNGADG00311_FD_36423 | JGI IMG/M metagenome (IMG submission 36423) | reverse complement strand
GGATGCCTCACTACCAGGTCATCGCGCCGACCGACCGACGCGTGATTCTCGATGCCGCTCCCGCGATGACCGTCAAGGTCAAGAACCACGGCCTCTTCTCCGGCACCTACACGGCCTCGTACAAGGCCGCCGGTCAGGAGCAGTCGATCGTCAACCTGCGCCTCGCTCCGGGTGAACAGCGGTCTGTCACTCTGGACGTTTCACCGGACACCGCCACCGGCCCCTACCTGCTGCAGCTGGGCTCCGTCGAGATCCCCACCACGGCGCTTCATCCGGCCACGTTCCGCGTCTCCCCGCTGCAGGTCGATCCCACCATCGTGAAGATGCGGCAGAGCATCGGCGTGCAAGCCTCAGTCGAGAACGTCGGCGACATCTCCGGCACTTTCCCGGGATCCATGGAGGCCAACGGGCAGGAGGTCGATGCACAGCCGACAGAGATCGGCCCCGGAGAGAGCACCACGCTCATCTACGCGGTCTCGCAGGACTCGGCCGGCCGCTGTCGCCTGCAGCTGGGCGATGCTCGCAAGACGGTCATGGTCGTCCACCCGGTGCGGCCACCGAACGGCCACATGCTACGCCGGAGCTCAAGCAGCGGGCGGGCGCACCTGACGATCAAGAACAGCAACGGGATCGACGCCATGGTAATCCTTGCGCGGACCAGCTCACCGAAGTCCCCGGTACTTGCGGTGTACGTGCGGGCGAAGAACAAGACCACCGTCAACAACGTGCCCGACGGCCGCTACGTCATCTGGGACTGCATCGGCCGCGACTGGAACTCGTACATGAAGGACTTCCTCACCACCGAGGAGCACTCGCGGTGGCGGGATCCTCTGGTGTTCTCCACGTCATCCTCGACGAACTACTGGACGACCTACTCCTCGGACGCCTGGTACGTGTATTCGCAGCGGCATTCGCAGACGCACACAGAGTGGTCGAACTGGACGTTGACGCTCGGCAGTGGTCCCAGTAAGTACAGCACGATCACATCGTCGCGCCGGTTCCCCAAGCTGTAGGGGCTGGCGGTCACGAATCGACACTGCAAGCTTTGCTGATGCCTGGAGCCGGCTCGTTGGCATGGGACTCGCAGGAGATGTGATGGTTGAATCCGACCCACTAGTCCCGTCGACTAGCTGCCATCCTCACCGGGAGGAGACACTAACACTGGGGCTGGGACCAGGATCGGGGGGCATCCCAGTGTCGGCTCACACTGCGACGGAAGCGACCAAAGAGCTGTGGTCCCGGGAGCGTCGTTCATGTGAGTGATCTCGCGTACTACTAAGAGTCGTGGCACCCGGCGCGTGTCCCAACGGCGCTGCCGGGGTCTCGGGCACTCGCGGACGACAGGACCCACGCGACAGAATCGACAGAACTGACGATTCACCGCCGATCTGTCGGTTCTGGCGATTCTGTCACCGACTGGCCAGAGCCGGTTTCAGCCCCGCGTCAATGCCTGGACCACCACGACAGGGACGCAACTAGCGCTGATTCGGGCTGCATCGGCTCCGCCGATCAGAGCTCTCCCCATGCCCCGAGGTATTGAGGCTTTGGCTTTTCGTCACCGTCCACCTGAGCGAAGACCACACGGACTCGCTGCGCAGCGTCCTCAAGGCTCTCCCAGATCTTCCTTTGGTTGCGTACGTAGTCCGGGCTATCGCGCACGAAGAACAGGAGGTACCCGTATCGGATCTCGTTAGTGGGGCCCGCGAGCTTGGTGGCGTCGTTGAGCGTGTGAGGGTTTCGCGGGCCACACTCGTTGAGCGCCAGCTCGGCAGCGCAGAGCACTTTCTGCTTACGGTGCTCGCGTTCGCCGATGAAGCGCGGATCCCACACGGAGATGTCGAAGGCCCCGCGGCGCCGACCCTGAGCCGACTCCTCTAGCCTGCCGTCCTCGCCGCGCTGATAGCGAGCGACGGTCGGGTACTCCTTGTGCAGCAGGATGGTGTCGCGTCCCTCGAGCGTGCGATACAGACCATTCATAAAACCACCTGCGTACAGACGATGGTAGAGATAGCAGTGCATGTCGGTTTCGGTGTAGAAGGCATAGGGGTGGGTCCTGAATCGGCGCACCAAGCTCCTGATCGCTGCCTCGAACTGAGGGACGAGAGTCCCGGCGGATGGCGCTTCGGACGGTCGACGATATGGCACCTTACCCTCCAGTGTTGGTGAGTGCGGAATCAGCGGCACGCATGTGNACCGGACCCCTTGCCGACTCGATGTGTCACGAGAACCGACTAGGCGTTGACCGAAGTCTTCTCGTAGGCCTTCAGTGCGAGCTCCTTCGCCTTCTCCACCTGCTCCGCCAATTCGATTCTGACTTCGAGGTCGCCGGTACCGAAGTGGCCGATCTTCCGAACGTCACGGCAGAAGTCGCAGTCCTTGCCGACAACAGGGTCGAGCGCCAGGTAGAGGAAGATGTGCTTCTGATGCGGTTCAAGGCAGCAGAAGTTGCGGGTCGTGCGGAAGGCGATGTAATTCTTCACCGCGTTCACGGAAACGTTGTCGCCGAGCCCTGAGAGGAACTCGAACAGCTCGTCCGCGACCGCTTTCAGCTCGCCCTTCGCGTTCTTCAGGTGCTGCTCGCTCGTATAGGTCACGAGCTCGGCGGGCTTGGGCTTGGGCGGCTTCTTGGGTCCCAGGGCCTCGACGCCGGAGCCGATCGTGTCGATGCCCAGGAAGCCCGCGCCGAAGAGGCTGTACGTGACGAGCTCGATGTTGGCACCGATGCTGGTGACCGCGTAGCTGTCGTACTTGCTGTAGGACTCGGCCACGCACATGACGCGCGGCGATGACCAATCGACGACTTCGCTGGCTCCGAGCTTCTTCTGCACGAGCAGTTCGAAGTCTCCGTGGTGATCGAGGAGCCAATCCAGGTAGTACAACCCCTGCGAGATCACGGATTGGCTGCTGGAGAGCTTGTACTCAACGATGACGGGCGTACCGTTCTCGTCGAGCCCAAGTGTGTCGATGCGCCCCCCGTGCTTGTCGCCGGTCGAGTGCTCCGAGGCGAGGAAGCGAATCCCGAAGAGCGTTTCGGAATTGGCTTCGATCAATTTCTGCAGCTCCTTCTCAAGCTTGAAGGCGGACCTCTCTAGGCCCTCCAGCTTGAGCCCCTGCATGCGGTACAGCTCCACGAAACGCCCCCTCACGATCGATTGGTGCGATCGTGCACTAGGTTACCTATCGGCGTGCTCTCCCTCCAGAGTTGAGCGCGGCAGCGACCGAAGCGACGAAGGAGACCGAGGGTGGGCGTCGCCGCGCATGTGAGACGTTCTCCCGTACTAGCTGAAGTCACGACACCCGCGCCTTGATCCGACGGCGCCGGCGCGGGTCCCAAGTCACGTCAGCTGGGGCGCCCCTGTTACGCCGACGTCTTCACTCGCTCCGCCACGTCCCGCCAGTAGGAGATGTCCCACGAGCCGTTCGCGGCACCGCTCGTGGACGGCGCTACGTAGAGAACGGTCTTGCCGATGTGCTCCTGCTGCGCTCCGTAGGCGATCGCGTTGGTGCCGAAGAACACCTGGGCTGCCTTCTTGCCGTTGAAGCACAGCACGGTGGGCTGGAGGGCGAGCATCTTCTCGCGCAGAACTTCTGGAACGACGCCATCGAAGACGAGCGTGCCATCCGCGCCCGACTGGCCCTTGACGATGTCCGTGAGGCCAATGCCGAAGTCGAGGAGCATCTCGGCCTCGCTCGGTGCGAGCTGCCGGGGCGTCAGACCCAGCTCGAAGACGGTGCGCCAGAACTTGTTGCCGGGGCCGGCGTAGTACTGCTTGAGCTTCGCCGACTTGGTGCCGGCAGCGGTGCCACAGACCACGAGCTTCAAGCCCTCTTTCAGGATGTCGTCGAGCATCAGACCAGTCCTCGTGCGCCGGCCTTGACCGAGGCCCATTCCAGTAGTGAACTTGCGAATCTCTGCGAGAGCGGATCCTCGTGCCGAGCGACTACCTCGGCGTACTCCTCAAACGAGATGACCACGTTGTCACCGGCCTCCGCGGCCAGCGGCTGGACGTACGCGATGTGCGGTCTGGCCGAGGGCGCGGTGATCACGATGGACTTGGAGGCGTCGGGAGCGCCGCGATGGCTCTCGCAGGCCATGATGTCACTGAGGATGGCGGGGATCTGAAGCAGCCCCATCTCCTCCAGGTGGAGCATGAGCGCGAACCACTTCGGTCTGTACGGCCTCGTCGTGGCTCTGAAGATACTGCATATGCCCTCCAACAGGGCTGGCAAGCCAACCTGTTGTGCCTTCAGCAGATAATCGTCCTGCTGTACTCGACGAGACGCCTGATCTGTCTTCAGCTCCACAAACACCGACTCCGACCCAGTAGCCGACTGCGCCAAGTAGTCGATGTTGCAGCAGTCGTCGCCCCGAAGATGGGGGTGGATCGTGGCCTTCCGCACGGGAAACTCCGGTGCGACAAGTGGGTTCATCGGGAAGCCCATTCTGGCTTCCAGAACCTCCGGCAGGTAGAGGGAGAAGAAGAGGTCCGACCGACGCTCTAGCTGATACTTGGGCAGGTGCCGCCACGCGTCCATTCGGTCGAAGACCGCCGCTATCGGATCCACGTGCCCCTCCTGCCCCTAGTTCACCCGACGTCCGGACCATAGCACTGCGTCGGAACGGAGGGGCAGGGGCCGACCTGCGACCGAAGCGACGAAGGAGACCGAAGCTAATCTTCCGATGCGCTTGTGGTACGTCTCGTGCGTCAGAGTGCCCTCGCGCCCTCCCCCCAGGGCTTGTGGGTCGCAGGCGTTGCGACGCCGTATGCGGCGAACACGGCGTCGAAAGCGCCGGCTACCGCACCGAGGAACTGCTCGGCGGACACGATGTCGTCTCTTTCTGAGGGGGTGACAGAGTCAAGCGCCTTCCCATCCGACACCACGCCAGCGGGCTTGTGGTGTTCGAGAGACTTGCGAACGCCGGGCTCGTGCGCGATGCGACGATACCAGTCAGTCTTGCGGCTGATGCCGAGCTTCTTCAGAAGCTGGGCCAGCTTGGCGGGCGTTGAGCGCCAAGGGAGTGCCCGACTGCCGAGGCGTATGCCAACGCGTCCCAGGATCTGGCTGAGGGTCGTGAAGACCCACCCCCGATGCATCACGCCTTCCTGGCTCTCGAACATCTCCGCGAAGTTGACGCTGGTGACCTCATTGACGAACGCCTCCAGCGAGCAGTATCCGAGCAGCCTCGCACCGTTCGCACAGGACGCTGCCGTCAAGGTGAATTCAACCCACTCCGGCCATGCAGGGTCGCCTGGCGGAGGCTCCTTGCCGTCCCGCAACCGAAGGAGTTCAGCACGCTGCTCAGCCGCTTTGTGCCCCACCTCGAGGAGCAAGGTGGCTCTCCAGTAGAGCGTGCCGGAGAAGAAGTCAAAGGCTCGCATGTCGATGAGTCGACATCCCAGATGCGCGGCCAGCGCCTCCATCTCTTTGACGCCAATCCCGACATGCGTGGCCCTGTGCACCGAGATCGCGTTGTCGAGCTGAGACACAAGCAGATCCGACGATCCATCCACTCCGCTCACATTAAGGTGAGGGTAGCTTACCTGAATCTCATGGCCGTCCTTCTCGAAGACGAAGAACAGGTACTGCTCGGGAAGAAACGGATAGGGGCCGGCGGGGGTCGACACAACTAGCCGGCCATCGACGGGCGTTGGGTCCCGCGCGTGAGTCCTAGTCGCACCAAGGAACGCCTCCTCGCACTCGATCGACGCAGCACAAGACTACCTGCCGATGGGCTGTCGCTCCAGAGTCGAGCGGTCTGCGACCGAAGCGACGAACGAGACCGTGGTCAAGCAGCGTAATGAACTGCCGGTGGGGCGTTCAGAACTTGCGCAGGGCGATCTGGCGGTCGCCTGCGGGCGTGTCGACTTGGGTCGGGAGGGCTCCAGCCGCATAGCTCGCCCCGATGGCCCAAATGGTTTCGAGCATCGAAGAACGAATCAACCGGAAACGGCGGACTGTACGCCCCATAGGCCTCTCCTTTCTTGAGCCGCCCCTGTCCGGAGGGATCAGAGCGGCACCCCGCGCCATGTACTGCACAACGGTCAGAACGAAGGCCCCGAGACAAGTCCACACCCAGAGAATCGAACTCTGACTCCCCACCCCTTCCGGCCCAAGCCGACATCACGACGATGCAAGCGTCTCTCGCCGTAGGGTTCGCGTCAAGGGCTCCGATCGCTTCGGCGGCAGGCCGCGCCTTCTCTCTCGCCCCGGGCTTGTCTTCGTCTGCATCGTCTCCCCGGTCTTCATGGCGGGTTCTGCAACCATTCTGCAACCGACATCCCAGTCACGTGAAGAGCCGCTCGGGGCTTCCTGGTCTCAGGCGCTATACTTACGCCCTCGTGGGCCGCTAGCTCAGTTGGGAGAGCGCCGCCTTTGCACGGCGGAGGTCAGGGGTTCGACTCGCCTGCGGTCCACCACTGATTTGCAGCGAAATCGTGCGCTGCGAGCCCCTCGGAAGACCCCCGAAACGCCCGCCGACAACCCGATGACAAACAAACTGGGTGCGGCTCGGTGTGGCTGGGGCGCGACCGGAACCAGCAGTTACGTGCGCGTTGCCTGACGAACCCGATATCGGGGCCAAGTTGAGCATGGTCTGAGGCCTGGCGGCCGAATGCTCACCAACTGAATGAGGTTCATCCCGCACTCGAACGCCAGCCAGTCGCCCGCGCGGGCGTATGCCCCAACGTCCGGAAGTTCCGCAGTTCCGTCACCGACACTGATAGTATGAGTGTTTATGGGGCGGTCACGTCAGGTGCTGGCTCGTGCAACGTACGGGGGCAACGGTGAGACTAACTGTGAGACTCATCCCGTGTCCGAGCTGCGGCCACCAAGTGAATCCCGACCGTGCGGGGTGCCCGTACTGCGGCGCGAATCCGCAGACTGGCGTAGTGCCCGAGCGCCAATCCGTCAGGTCGTGGAAAGAGGTCGCGGGTGCGGGAGGCCCCCTGATGCCAGTCGGACTCTCCAGCGTCGTCGCGCTCGGGGTGCTCGCCCTTCTCGGCCTCGCCGCCTTCATCCTAGAGGGCGGGGCGATGCACAACCCGTCGGGCTTCGTCGGGAGCCTGCTGGGGAGCAAGACGGTGAACTCCCCGGACGGAGCCTGGAACTTCGTGACGACTGTTCACGCGCTTCGGCTCCTCGCCATTAGCTTGTTCGCCGGGTTCGCGCCCGCGTTCGTGCTCCAGCTGTTGGCCTACAAGACCGAAGCGGCGGCGCGGCTGCGCGCTTCGCGGCCATCACGCGCTGCCGCCATCGTCCTCACATTGCTTGCCGTCCTCGTAGCGTGGCAGGCCATAGGCGCATATGTTGCTGCTGACCACAGCATCGGCTTCCTCTACTTCTTCCAAAGCGCCAGCAACTATCAACTGCCTTCAGGTGCATTCGGAATGCAGTACGCCTCTGTCGCTTTGCTGAGCGCGGTGGTGGTCGGCTGGGTCATGCTGGTCGTCGCTAGGGTGTTGCGTAGGTTGCCTGCTCGTCGTGCAACGACGCAAGGGGGCAGCATTGGCAGCGCTGGTCGCACCGTCTGGTATTTCGTGCGCTTCATCCTCATCGGCACAGCCGCATTTGTCGTCCTGGCCTCGGCGTCTGGCGCACTCAAAGCCTACTGGAACGTCAACTCCTTCCTGGAATGGAGTCTTGCCGCGCTGGTCTACCTGGGACCACTCGCCGTGGCCATCTGGGCGCACCAGGCACTCGTCCATAGGGCGCGCGGGAAGTCTTCCCTTCCTTGGTCGGAGTCCGTGAGCCGAACGGAGGCTCAGGACGCTGAACTCGCTCGGCGCGCCAGTCGCCAGATGAAGGACGACCTCGACGACACGGACGGCGCACAACAGGCCTACCCTGGCCGTCAGCTCGACGCCTTCTGCCCGTCGTGTGGAACGCCGGTTGACCCATCGAGCGATGCCTTCTGCCCGGGGTGCGGCAGGGCTCAGCTGCAGACGTCCTGAAGGCTCTGTCGCGGCGGGCGAGATTCACGATGCTCTAGACTCCGTCCGATGTAAGTGGTAGAAGAGTGGACGTGCGTGCATCTCAGGGCCGTCTCGGGCTCGGCGCATGACACCGCGAAGGGGCAGCGATGTTGGTCATCTTCGGCTGGGGCTTCATGACGACGCACGTGTTTGGGGCGGTCTTCCCGATGCTCTGCCCCAACTGCCACAACGAGCAGTTCTGGGTGCTGAGGCGGATCCGGCGCTGGTTCACGTTCTTCTTCATCCCGATCTTCCCCTACGAGTCCAGCCACGCGCTCATGTGTCCCATCTGCGGCGTCGGACGAGAGATGAACGGCGTCGAGCTGAAGCGGGCGAAGTTGTTCGCCGAGACGAATGTTGCGTACCAGGCCGGGACTCTCCACGAGGAGGCGTATGAGGCCCGTCTGGAGGCCATCGCGGAGGCGTCTGACGGCCAAGTGAACAAGGGCCTGGCCGTCGTGGCATCGACTCCGATCTCGCCGAGCGTTACGGCGGAGCCTTCCCTCGCGCAGGTGCAACAGGGACCGGCTGCGGTAGCTCCGACGTCAGCGATACCGCCTGCCCCAGTGGCTCCGCCTGCCCCAGTCGCTCCGCCTGTTCCATGGTTCGCGGAGTCGGGTGTAAGCCTGCGACCCACGATCTCCTGCCTTGGTTGCGGCACGCCGTTTGAGAGCTTCGCCGATGCGTTCTGCCCGAGATGCGGAAGGGCGCGCCCGCAGGAAGCCGCGACCAGCTAGGAGTGCTGAGACCCTGAGCGACGCGACACTCAACCCAATGGCCTCGACCTGTTCACGGTCATTCTGGATGCGAGACGAGACCACGGGTACCTGTTTGCTGGTGCATTCGACTTCGCGCACTCCAAAGTGAGCTGTGCGCGACTCTGACGAGGAGGGACTAGATGCCTGCATGTCCATCGTGCGGCCGGGACTCGACTGAAGGCGATGAGTTCTGCCGGGGCTGCGGCCACGAGCTGCCCAGGACGATCGCTGCTGCGCAGCAGGCCGGCGGACCCCTGATCGTTGCGACGTTCGGGCCAACGACAGGGTGGGCCGGCAAGACGATCGCCTACGAGAATCAGCACTTCGTTCTGGAAGGTCTCGGGCCGATCACCGCGGAAGGCGTTCTTGAGTACGACCGGCAGGGCCACCTGGTGTGGGCTTACGCGGGGCTGCGCGAGTGGGTGCAGGGAATCGTCACTTCGCACCAGGCTGCGCCGGTGGCGGCCGCCCAGCAAGCCGAGCGCCCCGCCGAGAGTCGCCGAGGCGGCAGTGGGACAGCCGGCAGCAACGCCGGCAAGCCCCCCTCCGGCGGGCGAGAGAGGACCTGGGTCTTGCCGACGATGCTTCTGGTCGCCCTGGGCGTCGTCGCAGTCCTCGCCACCATTCTTGAGGGCGGCTACGTGCGCGACGGTATCGGCATCGCCTTCGCGCTTTTGGCTGTCGCCCTACTCGTTCTTTTCGTGTGGAGTCTGGTCAAGCCGGAGACCTTGAGTCCTCGCCTGCCGCACGCAGCCTCATCGAGTGGCTCACCCGTGCGGCTCCCGGCAATCGTTGCCTGTCTGTGCGTGGCGTCCTTCGCGCTTGCCGCCGTGCTCTGGTGGATGCCTCACTACCAGGTCATCGCTCCGACCGACAAGCGCGTGATTCTCGATGCGACGCCCGCGATGACCGTCAAGGTGAAGAACCACGGCCTCTTCCCTGGCACGTATACAGCCTCATACAAAGTCGCCGGGCAAGAGCAGTCCGTTGTCCGGCTACGGCTCTCGCCGGGTGAGGAGCAGTCCGTCACCTTGGCGGTCTCACCGGACACCCCCACTGGTCCTCAACTGCTTCAACTGGGCTCCGCCGAGATCTTGGCCACCGCGCTTCATCCGGCTGAGTTCCGCGTCGGCGCGCTACAGGTCGATCCCGCCATCGTCAAGATCCGGCAGGAGATCAGCGTGCAGGCCTCGGTAGAGAACGTTGGGGACATCTCCGGCACCTTTCCGGGAGCCATGGAGGCCAACGGTGGAGAGGTCGATGCACAGCCGACAGTGATCGGACCTGGAGAGAGCACGACGTTTACCTACGCGGTCTCAGAGAACTCGGCCGGCCCCTGTCGCTTGCAGCTGGGCGATGCTCGTAAGACGGTCATGGTCGTCCACCCCGTGCGTCCACCAAACGGCCACCTGCTTCTCCGCGGCGCCAGCGGTGGGAGCGCGCACCTGACCATCAAGAACCGCAACGGGATCGACGCCATGGCGATCCTCACGCGGACCAGCTCGCCGAAAGCCCCT
>JGI24137J36423_1000577_pt1 | contig 10314 bp, 10 predicted proteins | sample BarGraNGADG00311_FD_36423 | JGI IMG/M metagenome (IMG submission 36423) | reverse complement strand
CGCCCTTTCAAAATATTTCAAATCCCTTCCTCCTAACACCATAACCTCCAAACGCCATAACGCCATAACGCCATAACGCCATAACGCCATAACACCATAANACCAAAAAAATCATGGATAAAAATTCGAAGATATACATAGCTGGTCACAATGGCATGGTAGGCAGTGCCATTCACAGAAATCTGATTGAGAAAGGTTATAAAAACTTTGTTTTCACACCTTTTCCTCCCTATGACCTGACAGATCAGAAAACCGTTACTGATTTTTTTAAGCAGGAGAAACCTGATTATGTTATTCTGGCAGCAGCAAAAGTGGGTGGTATACTCTCAAATAACAAATACAGGGCACAATTCATATATGAGAATCTAATGATTCAGAACAACATAATCCACCAGAGTTATGTTAATAGTGTTAAGAAATTATTATTTCTCGGCAGTTCATGTATTTATCCCGCAAATTGTCCTCAACCGATAAAAGAGGAATATCTGCTGACCGGGGAACTGGAATACACCAATGAGCCATATGCCATTGCTAAAATTTCGGGGATCAAGATGTGCGAATCGTACAACATTCAGTATGGCACTAATTTCATTTCCGTAATGCCAACAAACCTCTACGGTCCAAATGATAATTACAACCTTGAAACATCTCACGTGCTTCCTGCCTTAGTCAGGAAAATGCATCTCGGTAAATGCCTGGAAAATAATGATTGGACATCGCTAAGAAAAGATTTGAAAAAATACCCTATCGAGGGTGTTAGTGATAAATCCTCTGAGACTGAAATAATTGAAAAGCTTGTTAAATATGGAATTCAAGACTTAAAAAGTACCGCACACCGCACGCCGCACACCGTACACCCCGTAGCAATTACCCTTTGGGGAACCGGGAATCCATACAGAGAGTTCCTATATGTTGATGATCTGGCAGAGGCCTGTGTCTTTGTGATGAATCACGTTGATTTTAACGATCTTAAGGCCCATAACCCTGAGCCCCTTGCCCTGAGCTCTGTGCCTTCTGCCCTCAGCCCTCGGCCATCTGCAAATATAAAAAATACTCATATCAATATCGGTACCGGGAAGGATCTGACAATTAAGGAACTGGCTCTGCTTATAAAAGATACTGTAGGATTTAAAGGTCAGTTGAACTGGGATAGTTCCAAACCTGATGGCACGTACCGTAAATTACTTGATGTGTCAAAAATCAATAAGCTGGGGTGGAAGGAAAAGTTAAGTCTGGAAGAAGGGATTAAAATGATTTATAAGGAATATTCCAAAAAAAATTCATAGAAGATGAAAGTACTTATACTGGCCGGTGGTTTAGGGTCGCGCTTATCAGAAGAGACTACTCTTAAACCAAAACCCATGATTGAAATTGGAGGCAAACCAATCCTTTGGCATATCATGAAAATATACTCCTGGTATGGGTATAACGAGTTTATTATTCTTTGTGGATACAAGGGCTATCTGATCAAAGAGTATTTTACACATTATTTTCTCCACATGGCAGATATGACAATTGATATGACAACTAATGATGTCACTCATCATAATAACAATGCTGAACCATGGAAAGTTACANTGATTGACACCNGATTAGATACNATGACAGGAGGCCGGATAAAAAAAGTTCAGGAATACGTTGGAAATGAGCCATTTATGCTAACTTATGGAGATGGGGTCGCAGATATTGATATAAATAAGCTGTTGGAGTTTCATAATAGCCATGGGAAACTTATCACAATGACTTCTGTATTGCCTGAAGGCCGTTTTGGTGCATTAAGTATCGACAATTCAAACATGGTTAATAGTTTCAAGGAAAAGCCGATGGGGGATGGTTCATATATAATGCCCCGGATTTTGCAAAAGTAGCATTGGCTTATGGAATTGGGTCATATTCAATTAAAATGCCAGACGAGATTGATCGTGCACTTGAAAAACTTTGGGAGAATCCTTCTCATCCATTCTTGCTTGAAGTTTCAATTGACATTCATACCAATGTATTCCCAAAAATGATGTTTGGCAGCCCGATAACTAAGATGGAACCGGAATATTAAAGTAACAACTAATCAATTCTTTAGGATTTATAATAAAGAATCTCAATCTATTCACAACTTGGGGTGTTTTAATATTAAAGATATAGAATCTTCTGAAATGGTAAGAATAATATTTGAAGTAAAAATAGATGAATAAAAAGATACTTATAACTGGTGCTGCTGGATTTATTGCCTCAAGAGTATGCGAAATGCTCCTCGAAAAAGGAGAAGACGTTGTTGGCCTCGATAACATGAATGACTATTACGATGTTCGGCTAAAAGAATATCGACTTAATAAGCTTTTAAAAAATTCAAACTTTGCTTTTTACAAAGCAGATATTGATAATTTAGATGAATTAAAGCCAATTTTTGAAGCAAATCAATTCCGCTCAGTTTTTAATTTGGCAGCTCGGGCTGGGGTACGGTACAGCATGGAAAATCCCTGGGTATATTTAAGAACCAATACCGAAGGAACTCTGAATTTATTGGAGTTAATGAAAGACTTCGGTATTAAAAAGTTTATCCTGGCTTCTACTTCAAGCCTTTATGCCGGATTACCCATGCCTTTTACGGAAGATTTGCCCGTTAATACTCCCATCTCGCCTTATGCCGCAAGTAAAAAAGCAGCAGAAGCATTTGCATACACTTACTCTAAGCAATATGGAATAGATGTATCAATTCTACGATACTTTACGGTATTTGGTCCCGGAGGAAGACCAGATATGGCTCCATACCGTTTTGCAAAGTGGATACTCGAAGGAACCCCTATTACTTTATACGGAGATGGTACGCAAGCACGTGATTTTACATATATAGACGACATAGCCCGTGGTACAATTTTAGCAGAAAAAGCACTGGGTTTTGAAATTATTAATCTTGGAGGCGGGAAAGAACCCATTACCATTAATGAATTTATATCATGGATTGAACAACTTTATGGACAAAAGGCATTGGTAACCCATCATCCGGTCTATGCAGCAGACATGAAAGAAACTATGGCTGACATAAGAAAGGCAAAACAATTATTGGGCTGGGAACCAGAGATTTCTTGCTATAAAGGCCTTGAAATTCTTATACAACATCCTGAATTATTACGTTTCAAAGTATAATTAAGATTCTGATATTATTTAAAATGGAAAATACTTAACAGAAAAGGCTATAGAAAAGAAAAAGGGATATTTTCTATAGTTGTAAAACAATTATGTACATGGGATGCCTTGTATTAGAGAAATATTCATCATAAATTTTAAAGTTAGAATATATAATAATTAATTCTATAAAAAATTATTCTTGCAGGCGGTTCTGGCACACAACTTCATCCGTTAATACTTGAAGTCGCAAAGCAATTGCTGCCGATTTATGGCAAGCCTATGACATATTATCCGTTTTCAGTTTTAATGATTGCCGGTATCAAAGAGATAAGAGATTTTGCCACTCAAGAAGCTTACCCCAATTACAGTAAGTGGGTGAGAACATGAAGAAAAACAAATATGGTCAACACCTGCTTTCTCTTCTTAGAAAAGTAGCTTAATAAAAATGCTGTATAAACAGTCAAACTTCTGAAACTAACAAAACAAATTTTACACTTTAAATTCAAATTATGAAAACATGCTTAATCTGTGGTAATCCAATTGAACCATTTATTTCATTTGGGAAAATGCCTATCGCGAATGGTTTTATCAAAGAAGACGAATTTTCAAAAGAGTACTTTTTTGAGATGAAAGTTGCTCATTGTTCTCAATGTAACATGGTTCAACTTATCGATCAACCTGAGAGAGAACAAATGTTCAATGAAAATTATGCATTTTATTCCGGAACTTCTAAATTCATGGGATTACATTTCAAAGAATTTGCCGATGAGATTATATCGAATCTGGCAACTATGAAAGATCCTTTCGTGGTTGAAATAGGCAGTAACGATGGCATAATGTTAAGAAATTTCAAAAATGCCGGTATACGTCATCTTGGGATTGAACCATCTAAAAATGTTGCTCAAGTTGCACAAAATGAAGGTATAAATACGATTACAGAGTTTTTTGATAAGGATTTGGCAAAAAAGATTGTTCAAAAGGATGGACAGGCTGATGCATTTATAGCCGCTAACGTAATGTGCCATATTCCTTACTTTCATTCAATAATTGAAGGAATTGATATTCTGCTGAATGAGGATGGAATAGTCGTTTTTGAAGAGCCCTACTTAGGATCTGTCTTGGAAAAAACAACTTATGATCAGATTTATGACGAACATGTATTCTTGTTTTCTCTTCATTCTATAAGTTATGCATTTGAAAAACATGGTTTTGAATTATTCAATGCAGTCTTGCAGGAAACGCATGGAGGGTCTATGAGATATTATTTATGCCGGAAAAATAAACGCGAAATATCTAAGAATGTCATCACGTTAAAAAAGCACGAAAAAGACATTGGGATTGAGAAGGAACAGACATATCTAGACTTTCGTAATAATTGTGAGAATGCAAGAACTAAACTAATGAGTATCCTTGAATCAGTTAGATCTCAGGGGAAACGCATTGTTGGCTATGCCGCGACCTCCAAAAGTACTACGATTATTAATTATTGCAGTATTACGAAAACGCATCTGGACTATATCTGTGATACCACCCCAATAAAACAAGGTAAATTCAGTCCGGGGGCACATATACCAGTAAAACCACATTCAGAATTCCAAAATAATTATCCGGATTATGCACTTTTGTTTGGCTATAATCACGAAAAAGAAATTATGGAAAAAGAACAAAAATTTATTGAGCAGGGTGGAAAATGGATTGTTTATGTGCCAGAAATAAAAATTTTATGATGATAAACGTTAGTAGTCCCAGGGATCAATATCTTTCACATAAGAAAGCCATTGATGATGCTATTGCAAAAGTTCTGGAAAGTGGCAGGTATATTTTAGGTAACGAAGTTAAAAGCTTTGAGCATGAATTTGCATCCTATATAGGAGTAAACTATGCTTTTGGAGTTGGAAGTGGAACCGAAGCTTTACATATTGCCTTAAAAGCATGCAATGTTGGATATGGGGACGAAGTCATTACTGTTTCACATACTGCAGTTGCAACTATTTCAGCAATAACATTATGCGGTGCCTATCCTGTTTTTGTGGATATTGAACCTGACTATTTTACAATCGACGTCGAGAGGATAGAAGAATTAATTAGTTCAAAAACAAAAGCTATTATTCCGGTTCATCTTTATGGACAACCAGCAAATATAGATGCAGTTATCTCAATCGCCAGAAAACATAATTTATTTGTTATCGAAGATTGTGCTCAGGCACATGGTGCAGAATATAAAGATAAAAAAGTTGGCTCTTTTGGCGATATTTCTTGTTTTAGTTTTTATCCAACAAAGAATCTTGGTGCCATTGGCGATGGTGGAGCGGTTCTTACAAATGATGATAAACTGGCTAATAATATTAACCTGCTCAGGCAATATGGCTGGGCTGAAAGATATATCAGTCATATAGATGGATGGAATTCACGACTTGATGAGATTCAAGGTGCAATCCTAAAGGTAAAACTTAAATATCTGGATAAGGATAATGAAAAAAGAATACTAATTGCAGAATCTTACTCACGTTTGCAGGATTGCCCAAATATCTCTTTACCAAAAAAAAGATCGGGTGCTAGACACGTGTACCATCTTTATGTAATTAAAGTTAAGGAACGAGATAAATTATTTGATTATTTAAAGGATTGCGGAATACAGACACTCATCCATTACCCTGTACCAATTCATCTTCAAAAGGCATATTTAATGAAATTTAAAGGTTCCGATAACCTATCAATAACTGAAAATATATCAAAGGAGATACTATCTTTACCTATTTATCCTGAATTGGCGGATGATCAAATTGAGAAAATTATAAAAGTTATCAAACAATTTAAAAGATGATTGAAGGCGTAATTATAAAAAATCTTGTTACTCATACTGACGAACGTGGATTTTTTAGAGAAATCTTTAGATTTACTAACGAATTCAAAAATATTACAATAGGTCAAATTAGTCACTCCTTAGTCTATGAAAGGGTGATTAAAGGATGGCATGGTCATAATCAACAATCGCAATGGAATTATGTAGTTACTGGCGAAATTAAAGTAGTACTATCTGATAATCGTAAAGAGTCAAAAACATTCGGAAAAATCATGGAGTTTATTATAGGGGAAGGAGATGGATCAAAAGCGTATTTTTTTCCTCCAGGTGTACTTCATGGATATAAGTGTATAATAGGACCAATGAATATTATATATGTTACTTCTGGCTGTTATGATTTATCAGATGAAGTGCGAATACCCTTAGAGGATTTTTGTATAAACTACAATTGGTAAATCAAATCAATAGTAGTACAAGATTCTTTGAGAAGCTATCTTGGCTTCGTTTATTAGAAATGTTTTTTTACAAAAATTTGATTAATAATGTTAAATCAAAAAGAAATATGCAATTTAGAATATGTTTCATGTCCTAGATGCGGGTCAAAAGAAAATAGATTAGTTGTTTCTGGACTTGATCGTCTACATAAAATTCCTGGCGAGTATTATGCGGTGGAATGTTGTAACTGTTACTTTTGGTTCCAAAACCCCAGACCTGTCGCTAGCCATCTTCCAAATCTATATCCGAGTGAGTATTTACCTCACCAGAAACCTACATCCTCAAAAATTGGTTATGGGAAACTAAAATATTTAAACCATAAATTAAAATATAAAATTGACGAATCTGAAGCTGAAACAAAGAATAAAACTGGTTGGCATCAATTAAAAATATTTGATTTTATAAGAGGGTGGCTAATAGGAGTAGAATTGATTCCCTCTTTTGTTCCTGGCGGGAAATTATTGGAAATAGGTTGTGCAAGTGGAGGTCGATTGCTCTCCTTACGCAGTCTTGGGTGGGAGCATCTTTATGGAATTGAATTAGTTAAAGAGGCTGCTCAGAGAGCTAATGCAGAAGGATTTAATATAGTAAATGGTCAAGTTGAAGATACACTAAACCAATATCCTGATGCATACTTTGATGTAATTATTTCTAGCATGGTGATCGAGCATCTTTACAATCCATTTCAGATGACTCACTTAATCGCATCGAAACTTATACCAGGTGGCCAATTTCTTTTTTCAACGGTAGTTCGGGATGGTTTGGATGCTAAAATATTTCGTGATTATTGGAGTGGGTTTGATTTTCCACGTCATATGGTTTACTTTAAAAAGAATGATCTATTAGGCATGCTGAAAAATCAATTTGAGAATATTCACTTATTTCATCAAAATGCACCGATTGATTTTGTTCGCCCTGCGATAAGCCGAAAGGAAGAAGGCAAAGGATCAATCAAAGATTCTTTAATTTTAGCTTTGGCACGATCTCCATTTAGTTACATGTTCGGACTCATACTAGCATGGATGAAATTAACATGTAGGGTTTCGATCCACTGCAAAAAGAGGAAATAATGAATAACCATTGTATTCATCTACCCCCAAAACTAATTCTTTGGGGTGGAACTGGTCAGGCTAAAGTCGTTCGCCCAATAATTGAATATTATGGTTCAAAAGTGGTTGCTGTGTTTGACGATACACCAAACTTACTTCCTCCATTTCCTGATATTCCATTATATTTTAGTTGGATAGGGTTTCAGGAATGGCTTCTATCACAAAATAATATTGAAAATAATGGATTTTGTATCGCAATTGGGAACCCACATGGTAGAATTAGATTGAAAATACATGATCAATTGGTCAAAGAAGGATTACAACCAGTAACTTTAATTCATTCCAATGCATGGATTGCTGAAAATGCAGAAATTGGAGAAGGTGCACAAATTATGGCTGGAGTTATAATTCAACCAGAGGTAAAAATTGGTAAGCAGTGTATTGTAAATACAAAAGTTAGTATTGACCATGAATGCATTTTAGAAGATGGCGTTGAAATTGCACCCGGAGCTATTTTGTGCGGAAATGTTTATGCTGAAACGAATGTATGGATTTGTGCTGGTGCTACCGTACTGCCAAGAATTAGGATTGGTCATGATGCCATAATTGGTGCCGGATCTTTAGTAACAAAAGATGTACCAAGCAATACACTGGTTTATGGTGTTCCTGCAAGAATAATTAGGAAAATATAATTTTTAGTTAATGTTGTTATCCCCAAAAAATAAATACAAAGATATGGAACCAATTTTAATGGCTGGGCCTTGGATTACTGAAAAGGAACGCGAAACAGTTGCAGATATGATGCTTAACGGCTGGAATAATTATGAATATGTTGAGAAATTTGAAAAAGAATTTGCAATATGGCATAATAGAAAATACGCTCTAATGACACCATGTTGTACGCATGCAATTCATCTTATTCTTTTAAGCCTTGGAATTAAAGAAGGTGATGAAGTGATTGTTCCTGAGTGTACATGGACAGCAACAGCTGCACCTATAACATACCAAAAAGCAATCCCTGTATTTGCAGACATCAATTATGATGATTGGTGTTTAAATCTGGAATCTGTTGAAAAAAAAATTACTTCAAAAACGAAGGCAATAATTGTTGTTGATTTATTTGGCAATATGCCAAGAATGGATGAGTTAACCAGATTAAGTTCAAAACATAATCTGTATTTAATAGAAGACGCGGCAGAAGCTTTAGGATCAAAATATAGAGGAATAAGAGCCGGGAAATTTGGTGTAGCTGGAGTTCATTCCTTTCACCGGACAAAAACTCTTACAACAGGAGAAGGGGGTATGTTGTTAATTGATGATGATAAAGTATTTGAGAGGGCAAAATTTTTACGAGATCATGGCCGTTCAAATACTATACCATATTATACACTTGAAGCAACGCCAAAATATATGCCGACAAACCTTCAGGCTTCCTTAGGATATGCACAATTTCAACGAATTGATGAACTAATCTCAAAAAAACGAGCTATTTTTCATGCTTACAAAAGGCTACTTTCAGATATTGAAGATTTAACCTTTAATATGGAAACGGCTGATGTATATAATGGTGTTTGGGCTACTTCTCTTATCCTTGGCAAATCGTATAACATAACAAAAATAGAAGCAATACAAAAATTAGCTGACTTAGACATTCCATCCAGACCATTCTTTTATCCTTTATCCTTTTTGCCTGCATACAAAAATTATAATACCGGTAATGAAAAAGAAAATCCAATGGCTTACGATATTTCAAATCGTGGGATTACTCTGGCATGTTCTTATAACTTAACTGAAGACCAAATTACTAGAATTTGTAACGGTATAAGAACAATTTTAAAAAAATAATTCTAACTAGAATAATATGAACAAGGAAATTAATATTATGGATTTCAAAAATATAAAGGTATTAATAACTGGAGGAGCAGGATTTATTGGCAGTAACCTGGCAATAGAGTTTGTTAAAAGAGGTGCGATAGTTTCCATATTTGATAATTTAGACCCCCATTCTGGTGGGAATATTTTTAATCTTGAACAAATATCAGATAAGGTAAAAATTTATTTTAATGATTTACTGAATTTTGATTCATTAGTAAATGCAATCATTAATCAGGATATAATTATTAATTGCGCTGCTTCTACATCTCATCCATTCTCGATGAAAGAACCGTTGATTGACTTGGATGTTAATAGTCGTGGGGTATTAAATTTACTTGAGGCTATAAGAAGATTTAATCCTAAAACAAAATTGATCCATATTGGTACCTCAACGCAATTAGGTCATTTAATTTACAAACCAGGAGATGAAAAACATCCTGAATTTCCCACAGATATCTATTCTGCAAATAAATCTGTTTCAGAGAAATATGTACTAATATATTCAAAAGCTTATAGAATTGATGCAACAGTTGTTAGGTTGTCCAACACATATGGCCCTCGAGCTTCAATTCATAGTTCTGACTTTACATTCAATAATTTTTTCATAGGGTTAGCTTTACAAAATAAAGAGATAACTGTTTATGGTGATGGAAAACAACTTCGAAATACGATTTTCATTGAGGATGCAGCAAATGCGATATTGTTAATAGCTCAAAAGAAGGAAACAAATGGAGAAACCTATTTCATTGTTGGAGACAAACATTATAGTGTTGCTGAAATTGCGGAAACAACCATTCGTATTATTGGAAAAGGGAAGGTAAAGCATATCGCATGGCCAAGAGAAAGGGAAGCAACCGAAATCGGAGATGCAGTTTTATCAAATGCCAAAATAAAGAATATTATCAAATGGGCGCCTATAATTGATCTTGAAGAAGGTCTCTATAGAACAAATCAATATTTTTCGACATG
>JGI24137J36423_1000575_pt1 | contig 10322 bp, 7 predicted proteins | sample BarGraNGADG00311_FD_36423 | JGI IMG/M metagenome (IMG submission 36423) | reverse complement strand
GCCGCCAGCCTGCTACCGGGCCTCCTGGCAGCTACCCGGACCGGACTCTCACCGGCAGGCGACGACGAGCTGACAAACGAAGATCTCCTACATCAGGACCCTCCGTTCTGCTGGGCGCACGAAAGATCGAGGCTAGTGCAGTCTGCGGCTGAAGAGTGGAGCGATGGTGTTGTCGAACAGCGACAACGCCGAACCGATCGCCATGTGCATGTCGAGATACTGATACGTCCCCAAACGGCCTCCGAAGAAGACCTCGTGCTCCTGTGCCGCCAACCTGCGGTAGGCAGCGACGCGCCGCTGGTCGGCGGGGGTATTGACGGGGTAGTACGGCTCGTCAACCAACTCGGCGGTCCGCGAGTACTCCCGCATGATGACGGTCGCGTCGTCCGGGTACCAGGTCCGTTCCGGGTGGAAGTGGCGGAACTCATGAATTCGTGTGTACGGCACGTCCCGGTCCGCATAGTTCATGACCGGCGTACCCTGGAAGTCGCGGGTCGCGAGTACTTCCGTCTCAAAATCGAGCGTCCGCCAGCCCAGATGTCCCTCGGAGTACCCAAAATACTCATCCAGCGGACCCGTATAGACGACCGGGACCTGCCCGGTGATCTCGTTCCGCAGATCCAGGAAGTCGGCACCCAAGCGGATCTCTACCCGCGGATGGTCGGCCATCCGTTCGAGCCATCGGGCGTAGCCGTCGACCGGCAGTCCCTCGTGCACATCATTGAAGTAACGGTTGTCGTAGTTGTACCTAACCGGGAGCCGACCGATCACCTCGGCCGGCAGCTCCGTGGGGGCCGTCTGCCACTGCTTGGCGGTGTAGTCCCGAATGAAGGCCTCGTATAGCGGTCGGCCGATCAGCGAGATCGCCTTCTCCTCGAGGTTCCGGGGCGCCTCCGACGCACCCTCAGCCCGCTGGGAAGCGACCAGTTCGCGGGCCCGCTCCGGACCGTAGGCGGAACGGAAGAACTGATTGATCGTGCCCAGGTTGATGGGCATCGGATACACCTCACCACGATACGTGGTGTAGACCCGATGCACGTAAGGAGTGAATGCGGTGAATCGCTGCGCGTATGCCCACACACGCTCGTTGGAGGTGTGGAACAGATGCGCCCCGTACCTATGGATCTCGATTCCGGTGGCCGGGTCAGCCTCACTGTGGGCATTGCCCCCGATGTGCTGGCGCCGCTCCAGGACCAGAACGTCGAGCGCCAGATGCTCGGCCACCTGCTGGGCCAGAGTGAGGCCGAAGAAGCCCGACCCGACGATGACTAGATCTGCCACGGGTCCGTCACTCCTTCTCGNGGGCGGTCAGCGCAGCGACTCACCGACNTGCCCTCTCGCTCACGCGGACACATGCCCGACAAGGTTGCGAACCGCCACCCAGTTGCGTGCTCGGACAGCCCTTGGCAAGTTCGTCGCGGCGTTGAGGCGCGAGGACAGGTGCCGACGTGCAACTCGCGCCGCCCGCGCCCAGCCGATCGCGTCCATCTTCTGCGCGATCTCCAGAAAGTACCGACGCTCCTCGATGAAGCGAGTTCCTTCGAGCGCTCGCCACGACGAGTCGCTGGCAGTGTGGCGGCGATAGTGGAAAGCGAGACAGTCGTCCACGACAAGCGTCCCTCCCGCCGCGGTGATGTCCAGCACCAGGGCGAGATCCTGGACAACGTCCAGTCCATGCCTGAAGCCGACCGCCTTCATCCGCTGCGCGCGCCAGGCGAGTGAGGGGAAATAGAGCCAGTCACCCCGCAGGAGGCTCACGGCGAGCTCCTGTCCGGACAGTGCGCGCCGCCCCGCGCCCTTGGGGGCGTAGAACCGTTTGATCCGATCGACGAGCCCGTCGTTGCTCGAGCCGAACTGGTCGATGACGTCCACACCCGGCTGGAAGATGTCCGCATCGGGGAACTCCGCGTCGGCCGAACGAAGCCAGGCGATGTAATTCGGGAGCATGACATCGTCGGCACCCATCATGACGGCGAGATCACGTTCGACCAGCGTCAGGCACCGCCGGTAGTTCTCGTTGGCGCCGAGGTTCTTCTCGTTGCGCAGGTATCGGACCCTGGGGTCGCCCAGCAATTCGAACCAGCCCGGGATGGAATCATCAGGATAACCATCGTCGACAACGGTGAGCTGCCAGTCGGGGTCAGTCTGCGCAAGAATGCTGCGCACAGCCATCTGCATCAGGGAAACGTCACCGTAATACGGCAACATGATATCAACGGTGCTCATCGCAGTCCTCGGTCGGCGTCGGCGGCGCTTCAGCATATCGTTCCTGCATCGATGGGAGCGACGACGGGCGGACATCCGGGCGGCTGTCGACCGGCTATCGTTGCGGGCGGTGTAGACGGCGTGGCGATTACCACCAGGGAGTTGGACGGGTGAGAGAGCTGGACGGGCACGATCCGGCTAACGCGCGGCGAGAGGTCCTCGTCCACGGGTCGATGTACACGTTCGCTGCGGCCGCACCCGTGCTGGTGACCCTGTTCGTGACACCCGTGATCACACGGTTGCTCGGTGACGTCCAGTACGGGGTGGTGGCCACGTCGATGCTGATCGTGCAGGTTGGGCTGATCGTGCTGAGCCTCGGCATGGCTGAGGCGATCGCTCGGCACGGTATCCTGGAGGACTCCGGGATACCGGGGGCGCGTGCGCTCGTTGTGCATGGAGCATGGCTTTCGCTGGCAGCCACGGCAGGCATCGTCGCAACGGGCTCTTGGTGGTCAGAGCCCTTGACGGGAATCCCCTGGCAGCTCGCCGTGCTGGCCGCGGTCATCGGCGCCTTTCTGTTCGGTGTGATCACCAATGTACAGGCCGTTCAGCGGGCGATGCGTCGCCCGGGACCGTTTGTCCTGCTGTCCATGATCGCGACGTTCGGCGGGCCCCTGCTGGGGCTCGCCGCAGTCCTGACGACCAGCCCGGACGCGAACAGCTACATGACCGGCCTCGTCGGCGGCTACGCCGTCGCGGCCGTTGTCGCCCTGGTGCTCATGCACCGACAGGGGCCTGCCGTGTCGGCCAGCGGTGACATTGTTCGCGCGGTTCGGACAGGCGCCCCCATGATCGCTCACCAGTCGTCGCTGTACTTCGCCACGGCCGCGCTCGTCGTCGTGTCAACCCATGCGTACGGCGTCGGGGCGGGCGGGCGCATGCAGCTCGCGCTCCTCGTCGGCACGGCTCCCGCGATCATCGCCATGGCGGTGGGCAACTCCTGGGGGCCGGTGATGTACCGCACGCCACCCGAGCAGCGCGGCGCAGTCATCACCGCGACGGCACGTGACGTGGCGGCCGTCATCGCGATCCTGGCCGGCGGCGTCAGCACCCTCTCGCCCTGGATCTTGCGTCTCCTCGCTCCGGCTTCGTTCCGGATCGATGAGGTTGTTCCCGTCGTGGCCTTCGCCGCCGCCGGCTGCACGGTGGCCGTGGCGTACCTGGCGAACGTCCACCTGGTGTTCGCGACCGGCCGAAGCGCCGGACTGGTGCTGATCGCCCCCGGTGCCGTAGTCCTCGCTGCGGCCGGTGTGCAGATCCTTCTGCCCGGACGGCCCATATGGGTGGTCGGCGCCGGTTTCCCATTCGCCTACGTGCTCATGGCAATCGCAGCCTCGCTCCTGCGTCGGCGCATCGCGCCGGTGTCCTTCGACGAGCGGAACCTGCTTTCTTGGATCGTCCTCGGCGCAGTTTGTGCACTCGTTGGTGGCATCGCACCGCAACACGGCGCGATGTCGCTGAGCCGCCTCATCGTCGCTGCCGCTCTCGGCGTTCTCGCACTCCGGCGGCTCCGCCCGCTTCTGTTCCACGTGAACCCGGAGAAGAGACCCCGACGCGCACGACCGCTCAGTCCCAGGAGCTAGTGTCGCGTGTCGGAAATGACTTTTGGGTCGTGGTTTAAGAAGATGGCNCATGTCGCGAGTAGAGACGTTGGTGTTGCAGGCAGGGGACGAACAGGTCCTGCGGGAGTGGACGCGAGCATCGTCATCCCCGTCAAGCCCGCCCGCCCAGCCGTGCAATCGTCAGCGCGACGCTGCGCTCGAAAGCCGGGTCCATATACTTTGCCGGTGACCACGAGCCCGAGCGAGCAATGACCATCAACTCACCATCGGGCGTCGTGGCGCTCGTGACGGCCTTCCACCCGGACTCCCGACTGGGGGACCTCGTCCAGAGCGCTCTCCGCCAGTGCTCGCGCGTTGTCGTGATTGACAACACGCCCACGGGACAACCCGGAGCGGCGTCAGTCCTTGACCCACACGAGCTTGTCCAGGTCGAGCTCACCGGGCAGAACCTCGGCCTCGCCGGTGCACTCCAACCGAGGAGCCGCACTTGCCGGCGACTGCGACGACGTGCTGCTGCTGGACCAGGACTCCGTGCTCCCGAGCGATTTGGTCGAGCGCCTGGGCCGGCACCTCGCCGAGATGCCCGACGTCGGCATCGCCACCCCTGCGCCTTGGGACTCCACTGCGTCTCGATACCTCGATCCGCGAGCGACNCGACGACCTGAGGTTGCGGACGTGACCGTGGCGATCACGTCGGGAATGCTGGTCAGAAGATGGGCGCTGAACGACATCGGACCGTTTCGAGAGGACTTCTTCGTCGACTGCATCGACCAGGACTACTGCCTGCGCGCTCGTCGATCGGATTGGCGCGTCATCCAGGACCGATCGGTGCGGCTCACGCACAGCCTCGGCGACACGCGGTGGCGTGGAATCGGGCCGCTGAGGTTTGGTTCGACGCAGCACCCGACCTGGCGTCTCTACTGGGCTGCGCGCAACACCGTCGTCCTCGCGCGCGAGAACTGGCGAACGGAGCCGCTCTGGGTTTACACCGCGCTGGCCTTCCTGGGGTACTCGGCCGTCACAGTTGCGCTGTTCGAGCCACCCCGCGCAACCAGAGTTAGGTCCCTACTGCACGGAGCGCGCGATGGCTGGTCGGGGCGCACGGACGAGACCCAACGCCCAGGTCGCGCCACATGACGATCGAGACGACGGCTGGATCCGGTTCCTACCGGCGCGACGCGCTGCTTGCGGCTGTCAGCCGGATGGCACCACTGGTAGTCCAGCTGCTGGCGACACCGCTCGTCCTCGGCGAACTCGGCCGCGACGCCTATGCAGCGTGGGCACTGACGATGACGACGATCAACCTGCTCCTCACGGCGGACCTCGGGGTCGTCGGCATCATGCAGCGTTATCACGGTGTCGCCCGCGGGCGAGGTGACTCGGAGCTCCCCGGGCGGATCACCGCGTCAGTGCTCCTAGTGCTCGGCGTAATCCTCGCCATCGTCACGCTCGCCGGCCCATGGATCGCCGACCTCGTCCTCGCTCTCGTTCCATTCCCGGAGGCCGTGAGCGGGGACGCCCGAATGCTCTTCCAGAACGCGGGCACCCTCGCCAGCCTGCAACTCATCGCGCTCGCCTTGAGCAGCTACCTCGCGGCGCACAGCCGCTTCGTCGCCGCAGCGGGCCTCTCACTCGGCGCCCGCCTGGTTCTCGTGATCGCGATTCTCGTGGCTCTCGCGGGTCACCATGGTCTGCACGGTCTTCTGATCGCTGCCTATGCGGACGCTTGCGCCGCAATTCTCCTCGGGCTCTGGCCGTGCCGGACCCACTTAACCACGGAAGTGAGGCAGTTCACGACGCGGGTCGAGAGCCGCGAGCTGTGGTCCTACGCATGGCGCAACCAGGCGAGCGCGCTGGGGTTCGTCGCGCAACGGGAGCTCGACGTGATCATGGCCGGGATCCTGCTGTCCACTGCGTCCCTGGCGAGCATGTCCGCGGCCGCTCCGCTCACGGCAGCCGTGTGCCTGGCGCCGTCGGTCCTGCTGGCTCCGTTGTTCACGAGACTCAGCGTCCAGGCCGGCGCGGACCCGGCCCTGCTCGGAGACGAAGCGACGCGGGCTGAACGTGCCTGGCTGGCGCTGGTGCTCCCGTTCAGTGCCCTCGTGCTCGCTGTGCTCCCCCTCGCCGCGGCCACGTGGCTCGGACCGCAGCTCGTGCAGGTCGCCGAACTCAGCGCGCTGCTGTCTGCAGGATTCCTCCTTTCCCTTGTCAACGGAGTCCGAGCGATCCTCGTGCGCGCCGCCGGTCACCCCGGGATCGAGTCGCGAGCGTATCTCGCCCACGCGGTGGTCAAGATAGTCGCGGGCACTGCGATAGCACTCACGTTCGGCGTCGTCGGCCTCGCTACCGCCGGAATCCTCGCAGCGGCGACTTCTCTCGTGGTCTTGCGCCGCGGCGCCGGACGTCTGGTTCCGAGCACCGTCTCGACGATGCCGCCGATGACCGCCTGGGTGATGGCCGGTGGGCTCCTGGTGGGATGCGGGACGGCAGCCTGGCTCGTCAGTGCCGCTGGGACGGGGCGCCCGACCACCCTGGCATTGCTCGCTGCGGTCGCAGTCGTCGGCGTGGCAGTGATCATCGTTGTTGGGCGACGTTCGTCCACCGATCCGGTGAGACCGACGTAGCCAACGCGCGCGTTGCACAGGCGCGGACCACCCGTCTTCCGGTCAGCCGTAGAAGGCCTCAAGCACGACGAGTAGTCCGAGCATGTTCGCCGCAATCATGCAGGCGGCTGCAATGGTGTTGGCCACCACGGGCTTGGCCCGCCCACCGCTGAAACGCTCGATGAGGAGTGCGGGGCCCGCAATGAAAGCGGGGAGAGCCAGGAGCGCATAGCGTCCTTGGAGGAGATCNTTTCCGCCTGNCGACCGNTAGTACACCCATGCGGCGGCGTACAGCGTCCCGATNATCCCGACGATTGTCACCCCGATCATCAGGATGCGGACGTCGAGGGGCAACGGAGCGGTGCGAATCTCCGAGTTTGTCATCCCGCGCACAATGGTCGCCGCCGTAGGATCGCTCGCGGACTGCGCANNGCGCCGCCTCACGAATCCCGCGACGACCACGCAGATCCACGCCCCGAGNCCGAGCAGCAGAGCGATCTCAATGGCGAAGATGCACTGCGGGACCGGCGGTGGCATCGGGATTCGTACCCACCCGAAGTTGCCCCACATCTGGTCGGCCCAGATCGCCCGAGCNGAACCCAGACCGAGCCCGAACTGGGCTTCAAGAAACGCGCGGACTCCGTGCACCTTGCCATCGGACACCGGGACCCCGGAGGTTCGAAGACCCAGCAATGCCGNAGCAAGGGTCCACCCTCCGAACGTCACCGTCACGCCAAGAAGGATCAAACCAGTCTCCTTGACTATGACCCATGCTGACCGCTCACGCGCTCGAACCTTGCCAACGAGCCAGCCGACGGCAAGGGGAACAACGCACGCGATGGCAAACGGCTTCCCGAGAAGGCCAATGCCGATCACCGCACCGGCGAGGAAGGCGAGTCCGGGCGCGCGCCCGCGCCGAGCCAGTTCGAGACCGACGGCGAGCGCCGCAAAGCCCGCAACAATCACCCACGCGTCGTTGTTCACGATGGCGAACTGGTGAGCGATCATCGGCTGGAGCACGCCGGCGATGACAAAAGCGAGTTGCGCACCGCTGCTTCGCGGGAAGAGCTGACGCCCGATGATCAGGAGCAGCACGGCCGCCGCCACGCCGAGCATCACGCTCCAGAGTCGGGCGAGCGCGATCTGAGTCATGAAGTCGCCCCCGCCCGCGTCGTAGAGCACTGCCGCCGGGAGATAGTAGAAGGGCGCATACATGCTGGCAGGACCGCCACCTCCGCCGTTGGCTGAAGCCGAGTTGATCTCGTCCTCCACGCGCTGTTCGCCGCCCGGCGAATAGTCAGGGCGGTCCCCAGGGGTCGTCGACTCCACNTTGAGCGCCGCGACCGCCTCGAACAGCCGCGCACTGAAGATTCCTTGGTTGTCGACCTTCCCCGGGAACTGGTGCTCCTCGGCGAGGAACTGGACATTCGCGAAGTGCGCCGGCTCATCCATTCCCTCGAGGGCTGGAACCGCAGCGGACCAGACCAACCCGCGGACGATGGCGAGCAACGCGACGACCACCACGACGGTCACCGTCGAGCGGCGCGCCACCGGGCCGAGCGCCAGGAGCACTCCGAGCAACGCGAGCAGCGCGACGAAGACTCCGGTTGCTCCCCATGCCGGACCGTACTCGGCGAGCCGGCGCAGCGTCATTCCGATGTGGTCCCACTGGTGCGGTTGCGGGTCGTACTCGCCACGGATCTCCGCGCTGAGTGCTTGCTCCTGACCGTCGACCAGCACCCTCAGGGCATCGCCCTTCGGCTCCCCGGCCCAGACGGCGACGCCCTGCCCGGTGCCGTGGTCGATCCGCTCGATCACGACATCGAAGAGCTTGCCCTCGGAGTCCGCAACGGGCGGGAACTCGAGCACCTGGAACCGCCCGGTGTCCGGCAGTTGGGAGCACGACCAGTCCTGGCTTGCGATCTCGGGCCCGGCGCCCGGTGCGTCGCCCGCAGGGCGCTCGCGGAGCGTGATCCTGAGGTCGCAGCGCGCGCTGTCGAAGTACGTCCCGAAGGTCACGTAGACGGCCGCCAAGCGGCTCGCGCTCGCGCGCATGGGCTGCACGACCGAATCGCCGGGCGCCAACGCGGGGAGTGGTGTGGTGATGCGGATGTTGGTCGTCGTGTCGCCCACGACCTTGCCGCCGGGCAAGGCCAGCAGCCCGACGACGAGCGCGAGGAAGGAGAACGCCACCACCGCGGCCGTCAGCCACGGAGACCGCCTGCGCAGTCGGCCGGCAGAGCCCTGGCCGACGTCCACCTCACCCGCGTCAGCGCGCGACTGCGCCATCGAGTACCTCTCCGTCCATCAATGGTCGAGCCGGCTCGGTGACCGTTCCGCGCGGGCGAGGGCCACTCTAGTTGTTCTCGTTCACCCGGTCTGTGACGTCGACGGAGCGCCGGCGCGGCACCGCTCGCCAGCCCACGTCACGCCCGGAACTCCGCCAGCACCGCCGGCGCCGCGATCGACCACCGCTCCGACCACTCGCCGATCGGCGCGATCCCGACAGCCTCGAGAGCGCCGTGCGCGAGCACCGAGTACGCCGGGCGCGGGGCAGGACTGGGGAAGGCTTCGCTCGTCGTCGGCCGGACCATCGCTGGGTCCTTCCCGACCGCGGCGACGATCGCCTGCGCGAACCCGTGCTTGGAGACCGCCCCGGCCGACGTCGCGTGGTACGTCCCGGCCGGCACCGCGGCCTCGACGAGGCGCACCACGAGGTCGGCCACGTCGACGGTCCAGGTCGGTTGACCGACCTGGTCGTCCACCACCGTGAGCACGTCCCGCTCTCCCGCGAGCCGCGCGATCGTCTTGGGGAAGCACGGGCCGCGGGCACCGTAGAGCCATGCGGTGCGGACCACGAGGTGGTTGCCACCGGACTCCTGGACCGCGCGCTCGCCGGCTGCCTTGGTCCGGCCGTACGCGGACCGGGGCGCCATCGGCGCGTCCTCCGGGTAGGGCAGCGCAGCCCCACCGTCGAAGACGTAGTCCGTCGAGATCTGGACGAGTCGAATGCCGGCCGCGGCGGTCTCGGTCGCCAGGACCGCGGCGCCGGTCTCGTTGATGAGCGTCGCGAGCTCCTCGTGCGTCTCGGCGTCGTCGACGGCGGTGTAGGCCGCGCAGTTCAGCACGACGTCGATCCCGGCAAGCCCTGCCCGGACGGCCGCGGGATCGGTGATGTCCAGCGTGTCACGGTCGGTCACCACTGCCTCGTGCCCCCCGCGGAGGAGCCGTTCGACCGTGTCCTGGCCGAGCATCCCTGCCGCTCCCGTCACCAACCAGCGCACGTCCACTCCCCACGATCGACGACAAACCGGAGCAAGCGTATCGGCCTCCCACGACTACGCTGAGTGCCACCATGACCGCGTCCGCCTCCGCTACCCCCACCACGCCACCGACGGCGCCGGCCGGGTCCGCAGACGTCCGCGTCGTCGTCGTCACCTACAACCCCGGTGAGACCATCGGGGCGTTCGTGACCTCGGTGGGGACGGCAACGGCGTCCCGCGAGGTCGAGATTGTGATGGTCGACAACGGCTCCACCGACGGCGCCGCACAGGCCGTGGCCGAGACCAGTGGCACACGCCTGATTGAGACGGGGCGCAACCTCGGCTACGGCGCTGCCGCCAACATCGGCGCTCGCGACGGGGATGCCCCGTGGCTCGTCATCAGCAACCCGGACATCGAATGGCATCCCGGATCGCTCGATGCGCTCCTCTTGGCCGGCGACCGTTGGCCCGACGCCGGGGCGTTCGGCCCGGCGATCCTCGAGCCGGACGGATCTGTGTACCCGTCTGCTCGCGCACTTCCGTCGCTGCGGACCGGCGTCGGTCACGCACTCTTCGCGCGGGTGTGGCCGGCGAATCCGTGGACGCGGCGGTATCGCGGCGCGACCGAT
>JGI24137J36423_1000567_pt1 | contig 10374 bp, 9 predicted proteins | sample BarGraNGADG00311_FD_36423 | JGI IMG/M metagenome (IMG submission 36423) | reverse complement strand
GCCGGCAAGGCTCGCGGCGTCCGCGTCGTGACCATCTACGGCGGCCGCGCCTTCGAGCCGCAGATCGCGGCGCTGCAGCGCGGTGTCGAGATCGTCGTCGGCACGCCGGGCAGGCTCCTCGACCTCGCCAAGCAGGGTTACCTCGACCTCTCCTACGTCAAGAGCGTCGTGCTCGACGAAGCTGACGAGATGCTCGACCTCGGCTTCCTCCCGGACATCGAGAAGCTGCTCGCGCAGACCCCGGCCAGCCGNCAGACGATGCTCTTCTCGGCCACGATGCCAGGCGCCATCGTCGCANTGGCCCGTCGCTACATGACNCAGCCCACGCACATCCGGGCNATGGGCGAGGATCAGGACGGTGCCACCGTGAAGGCNGTGGANCAGTTCGCCTACCGCGCTCACGCCATGGACAAGGTTGAGATGCTGGCCCGCATGCTTCAGGCCAAGGATCGCGGTCTGACCCTCATCTTCAGCCGGACCAAGCGCACCGCCGCAAAGGTCGCCGACGATCTTGCCGAGCGTGGCTTTGCNGCGGCAGCCATCCACGGGGACCTCGGTCAGGGGGCCCGTGAGCAGGCTATGCGCGCATTCCGCAACGGCAAGGTCGATGTGCTGGTCGCCACCGACGTGGCAGCCCGTGGTATCGACGTCGACAACGTCACGCACGTCATCAACTACCAGTGCCCCGAGGACGACAAGACCTACCTGCACCGCATCGGCCGCACAGCACGTGCGGGCAACGCCGGTGTCGCCGTCACGTTCGTCGACTGGGACGACCTGCACCGCTGGACCATGATCAACAAGGCCCTCAACCTCGGTATCCCCAAGGCGGCCGAGACCTACTCCTCGTCCGAGCACTTCTACACGCAGATGAACATCCCCGCGAACGCGACCGGCCGGCTGCCCAAGTCCAGTCGGACCCGCAAGGGCCTTGCCGCCGAGAAGGTCGAGGACCTCGGGGAGACGGGCAAGAACCACAGGGGCGGACCACCTGAGCGTGGCCGTTCCTCAGCTGGTCGTGGCGGCGGCAGTCACTCCGGTGGACCTTCCATTCGCGGCACGCACTCGTCCGAGGGCCGCGAGCGTCCACCGGCAGATCGCCCCAAGAACGCCAACCGCCCCAAGAACGCCGATGACGCCATGCCACGACGCAGCCGCAACCGTCGCCGTACCCGCGGCGGTCAGGGTGGCTCCGCTGGAACAGCCGCGACCAAGGCCTGAGCGGCTATAAGCGGGGCAGGAGACTGGCGGCCACCTCGCGGTAGGCAACAGCGCCCTTGGACGACCGTGATGTCGCGAGGATCGAGCGGCCCAACGCCGGCGCTTCGGCGAACCGCACCGTCCTCGGGATCGGCGGGCTGAGCACNGGCAGGCCGTACCGTTCCCCCACATCGGCACACACGGCCCGTGTGTGCCTGCTACGGCCGTCGTACAGCGTGGGCAGTATCCCGAAGACCTCGAGCGCGGGGTTAAGGATGTTCTTCACGTCGGTGACGGTGTCGAGCAGCTGTCCGACCCCACGGTGGCTGAGCATCTCGCACACCATCGGGATGATCACCCCCTGCGCTGCGGTGAGTGCGTTGAGAGTCAGCACACCCAGCGACGGCGAGCAGTCCACCAGGATCACGTCATAGTCGTGNCGCAACGGCTCCAGGACCGAACGCAGCACGTACTCACGACCGGGCCGCGGCAGCAGCTGCGCCTCGGCTCCCGCAAGCTCGATGACGCTCGGGATCAGGTCGACACCGTCCGTGCACGCCACGATGGCGTCCCGCGCCGAGACACCTCGTCCGACCAGCACCTCGTTGATGCTCACCTCGACCGCGTCCGGGTCAACTCCGAGGCTGAAGGTCAGGCAGGCCTGCGCATCGAGGTCGACGAGCAGCACCCTCTTGCCGAGCTCGGCGAACGCCGCCCCGAGCGAGGCAACCGACGTCGTCTTGGCCACCCCGCCCTTCTGGTTGGCCACAGCCACGATCGTGCCCAGACGGGTCACCGGCCGCGCACTCTGTTTGCGGCCTCTATCCTGTTCGGGGTTTCGAGTTGCCTGAGTCACTGTTGACGCCTCTCCAACGGCCTTGGGTTCGCGCACAGTCTGTCAGCGTGGCGATGTCAGAGCGACAACCCACCACTGCTCACGCCGCTAGTGTCCGCAACCCGAGCCAGCGCGCGACATGGCGCAGGGGCGCCGCTGATGGCGCAGCATCGGGAATGCTCGACCAATGACGAACCTGCTTCANGTAGCCAAGCGCCGGTCAGTCCGTGTCCTCCAGNCCTGCCCAGTCGGGCTTCTCCGGACCGACCAGCTGACCGGCCGGGCAGTGCGCCCGGAAGTCACACCACCTGCAGATCGGTGAGACCTGCGGCTCGAAGAGCGGCGACCCAACCCCCAGCTCGGCATAGTCGGCATCGGCCCTGCGCAGGTCCGAGGCGATCGACTCAGCCTCAGCGACCTTGCGCTGCAAGGTCTCCGGGGTGTGCTCGTGCGCGAGCACCTCTCCCGTCGGCAGGTGGTGAAGCTCGACCCGTTCGCAGGGGCGACGGAACATGCCGGCGACTGCGACGGCATACAGCGCCAAGGGCAGGGAGGTGCGCGCGTCGTCATCGGTGAGCCGCGCCCGCCCTGTCTTGTAGTCGACCACCACCAGCTCACCCTCGCGATCGTCCAGGCGGTCAAGACGACCGGTCACCGCAAGGGTCTGTGTGTGCAGGGAGACGGTGCGCTCGACGCCCAGCGGTTGTCGCCCGCGGTCAAGGCCCCGAAGGTATTCCGTCACTCGCCTCGCCGTGCGAGCGCGCCAGTCGGCGGACTGGTCGGGATCGCGGAAGCCGACGTCGATCCACGACTGACACACCAGCCGCTCCACCGCCGCCGGGGTGCGTTCGACCGGTGAAAGGTCCCAGAAGTCTCGCAGGGCGTTGTGCGTTGCCACCCCGACGGAGCTGTGCGCCCGTGGTTGCCGGGCAGCAGGCTTGGGTCGGTCGAGGTACTGCATGCGGTAGCGGCGCGGGCAGTCGAGCCAGGCCAGCAGCTTGCTGGGGCTGGCGGAGTAGAGACGTTGCGGCATACCGCTGAACCTCTGCTGAACCGGTGCATCGCTCACCCGGGCAGGCTAGCTGCCCGTGGTGACAAAGGCTCGGACGCTGTCGGCGACCATCTGCACGGCGATGGCCGACAGCAGCAGACCAGCGATCCGGGTGACCAGCATCGTGCCACTGTCTCGCAGCAGCCGATGCACCTGCCCGGCGAACCGCAGGAACAGCCATACGATGAAGATGGCACCAAGGAGCCCCGCCGCCACCGCCAGAAAGCCCTCGACGCCTTCCGCCTCCTGCACCGCCAGCATCGTCGCCACGATCGCTCCGGGGCCCGCGAGCAATGGCGTGCCCAGCGCCACCAGGGCCACGTTGACCCCAGCATCGGAAGAGACACCCGACTCCTGGCCGAGGAGCAGCTGCAGTGCGACCAGGAGCAGCAGCAGACCGCCAGCTCCCTGGAGCGCGGGCAGGCTGATGTGCAGGTAGGTAAGGATCTGCTGCCCGAACAGGGCGAAGGCCACGATGACTCCCAGAGCCACGAGCGAGGCGCGCCTCGCCGCCACTATCCGCTGCTTGTGGGTCAGGGTTCCCGTCAACGACAGAAAGATTGGCACGGCCCCCGGCGGGTTCATGATCACCAACAGCGTCACGATCACCGAGGAAGAGCTGCACGTCGAAGAAGGAGCTCACGGGCGCAGCACCTGGGCCCCCGCTGCCAGCTCCTCGATCCGTTGCAGGACAATGGGATCGGTGGTGTTCTCGCCGAGCAGGTTGGGCTTGCCAGCTCCGTGGTAGTCCGAGGAGCCCGTGACGAACAGGCCCAGCGATGCTGCCAGATCCAGCCCGTGGCGCACCTGCTGACCGGAATGGTCCCGGTGGTGCACCTCCAGACCGGCCATCCCGGAAGCAGCCATGGCCTCGATGACCGCGTCAGCCACGACGGGCCCACGAATGCTCGCGAACGGGTGAGCCATGACCGAGACGCCACCGGCCTCCCCGACCAGACGCACCGCCCGCACCGGATCGGGCGCATAGTGCGCAACGTAGTAGGGCGACCCGTCATACAGGTAGCCAGCGAACGCATCACCGCGTGAAGCGACGATCCCCTTTGCCACCATCGCATCGGCGATGTGGGGGCGGCCGAGCGTGGCTCCCGGTTCGATCTGCTCGAGCACCTCGTCCCAGTTCAGCGGGACATCCTTCGACAACAGGTCAACCATGCGCTCCAAGCGAGTCTCACGACTCTCCCTCGACCGGTCCAGCTCCCCGAGTAAGCCGGGCGCAGCGGGGTCGTGAAGGTAACCGAGCAGGTGGATGCTGACGCCCTCATATTGGCACGAGATCTCGATCCCGCGAACCAGGGCGATCCCGTAATGCACTGCAGCGGCGGCGGCCTCGTCCCAGCCCCAGGTCGTATCGTGATCGGTCAGCGCGAGCACATCCAGACCAGCATCGGCGGCGGAGCGCACGACCTCAGCCGGTGGCTGAGTGCCGTCACTGGCAGTGGAGTGCGTGTGGAGGTCGATGCGCATGGCCCAAGGTTAGGGCACCGCAAGGAGTTCAGCCCTCGGCTGGAGGCTCCACCAAGGTCGGGCGGCCGGGGTGCTCACCACCACGCGCCTGCAGGTACCTGTTCTTGGGGACCATGACCTTGCGCCTGAAGATGCACACCAACGTGCCGTCCTGCTTGTAGCCCTTGGTCTCGACATGGACGACGCCACGATCGTCCTTGGACTTGGACTCCCATTTGTCGAGGACGATGGTCTCGCCGTAGATAGTGTCCCCGTGGAAGGTCGGCGCCACGTGACGCAGCGACTCCACCTCGAGATTGGCAATGGCCATGCCGGAGACGTCGGGCACGCTCATGCCCAGCAGCAGCGAGTAGATGTAGTTGCCGACCACCACGTTCTGCCCGAACTGCGTGGTCTCCTGGGCATAGTGCGAGTCCAGGTGGAGGGGGTGGTGGTTCATCGTCAGCAGACAGAACAGGTGGTTGTCGTACTCGGTGACCGTCTTTCCGGGCCAGTGCTTGTAGACCGCGCCGACGTCGAACTCTTCGTAACTGCGCCCAAATTGCATACCCGCCATCGTGCCCGACCAACCGGAATGACGGGAGGGGTGGACCGCGTGCCCTTTCTCACGTCTGGGCTGCTCACGATCGTCACTCACCCACCGATCCCCGCACGACCCACTGCCCGCACGACCCACTGCCCGCACAACCCACTCCTTGCACGTGGCGCAGGGCCGTCATTGATCGAGCATCTGCGTTGCTGCGCCATCAATGACGGTCCTGCGCTAGACCGTGGGCTCGCATGGCGCCATCTGACTTATCCACAGGACCGCGACGAGGTTCGCCTCACTCCGGCCATGCTGTCCCCACCATGAACAACCTTCTAGCCACGCTCAGCGCAGCGCACTTCGGTGCTTTCACGGCTCATGACGCCTACGACTGCGGCTACCACCGACAGTCGCTGAGCCAGCTCGTGCGCCGAGGCCGGGCACTGCGACTGGGACCCAGCGCGTATGTCGACCGCGCTCGCTACGAGGCTGCCTCGCCGGAGCGCCGGCACGAGATGGCGACCCGCGCAGTAGTGCGCACCTTCGACGGCAGGGTCTACGCCAGCCACTACTCAGCGCTCACGCTGATGTCGTTGCCCGTCTTCGGTGCGCCGTTGGACCACATTCACGTGGCGCGAGTGGCCGACTCGCTGAGTCGGCGGCGTCCCGGGCTCTCCATCCACACGGCATACGGACCCAGCGCTGGCTGCCTGATCGGCCGGACACCGAGCGTGACCCCTGCGCTGGCGATCCTCGGCGCGGCGATGACCTGCGGTATCGAGACGGGGGTCGTGGCGGCTGACGCCGCGCTGGCCGCCGGGAAGACGACACCCCAGGACCTCCAGACCTGGCTGGGCAGACTCTCGCGGCATCGTGATGTGGCCCATGCGCGCCAGGTCGTACGGTTGGCGGATGGGCGATCCGAGTCTGTCGGGGAGTCACGAGCTCGCCTGCTGCTCAGTGCCGTCGGCTTCCGGCCGACGCCCCAGGTCGAGATCTGCGACCTGCACGGCAGGTTGGTCGGGCGCGTCGACTTCCTGCTGGAGCGGGAACGGATCATCGTCGAGTTCGATGGCTTGATGAAGTATGCCGACGCACACGGCCGCGAAGCGTTGGCTTCCGAGAAATCACGCGAGGATCGGCTGCGAGCGCTCGGCTACGAGTTCGTCCGACTGACGTGGGCTGATCTGTCCCGACCGGCAATGGTCGAGCGTCAGATGCGACTGGCCCTCGCGCGGGCCTCGGCCAGACGCGCCAGCTGATGATGGGTCTTGGCCAGACGCGCCACCGGATGATGGGTCTTGGCCACATGGCGCAGGTCCGTCACTGGTCGAGCACCCGCGACACTGCGCCATCAATGACGCGCCTGCGCTATGTCGTGGGCTCGCACAGCGACATCGTCACTCGCGGGCGTCACCCACCGACCGTCGCAGGGCCCGTCGCTGGCCACGATCGAGTCCAGCTCGCAACGGTCGGGCCAGGAACGTGCCCATGCTGACGCCAGCGGCGAGTCCCATCCCGATCCCAGCGGCGCCGAGCAGCGTCGTCACGCCGGTCGACAACCCCACACCCGGCGTTCTCCGCACGATCTCGAAAAGCCCCTGGTAGACCACCAGCCCGGGCAACAAGGGCACGATGCCNGCCATGGTCAGCGCGAGCGCCGGGACCCGCAGGNGGCTGGCGCCCAGCTGTGACAGNAAGCCGGCGGTGAGNGCGCCAAGCGAGCTAGCGGCNGCGGGNCCCATGCCGAGGTGGATCGCGCCCAGATAGGCCAGCCAGGCCAGACCACCGGTCAGTGTGGAGTAGAAGGCAGCGCGTGAGCCGGCGTAGGCCGACACGGCAAAGGCCCCCGACACCACCATCGCGGCGAGCACCTGCACCACGGTGTTGGTGGACAACTGCGCGGTGGCGGTGAACTGCATCGAGACGCCGAAGCGTTGGGCGATCGCCAGAATGGCGCCGATGCCCACCACGATGCCAAGGGTCAGCACCAGGACCTCGAAGCCCCTCGCGCCCGCGGTGACGTAGTAGCCATCGATCGCGTCCTGGGCGGCCCCGACCACGGACAGTCCTGCGAGCAGCACCACGACGCCCGAGGCAACGACCAGCGAGGGCGAGATCACCTGCANACCNGGAACCCCCGCCGAGATCGCGGCAAGCAACCCGACNGCCACGACCGTCGGGATCGCACCACCCACGACCTGGGTGAAGAAGGCGGCAATCCCCCGGCGAGCCAACCAGCGTTGCACCCGGTCAGCCGCTGCGGTGGTCACAAAGCTCAGCGCCATGACGAACCAGGTGCCGCCAAACATTGCTGCCACGGCGGCCGCGACGGTGGCCAGGGCACCTGTCACCACCCAACGCCGGTATGGATGTGGCGCCTCGATCAGGGAATGGAAACGGATCCGGGCCTCGTCGATCTCGACCCTCTCGTCGGCAATGTCTCGCACCAGCGCCTGCAGACGCTCAAGCCGGGTCAGATCAGTGGAACGGACCTTGATGCCGCGCATCACGGTCATCGGATCGGCGTCCGGACCTCGGTGGTAGGACACCGAGATGGATGTGAAGGTCACGTCGACATGGACAGAACGAAGCCCGTAGGCATCAGTGAGCCGCAGAACCGTCGCGACCACGTCGGAGGCCGAAGCGCCGGTGGACAGCAACGTCTCACCGACTCGCATGGCAAGGTCGATGACGGCGCGGGCTGTTCGCTGGTCGACGCCGTCCGCACCCAGCCACAGGGAGATCAGGTCGGTGGGTGGGCCGCTCTCCCGCACAGCCTGCCCGGCCCGCTCACGCAGCGACCTCCCCACAACACGGGAGGATCGCGGTGAGCTGGGGGTGGGGGTGGCCACTGACACGAGACCACTCTCGCAGAGCGGTGGCGAAGCGCCGAATGCACAGTGGCACGATGTGGGAATGAGTGAAGAACAGCACAAGGCAGATCACCGCGGCCGCCCCAGCAACGACGAGTTCCGGACGTTCGTCGCCGCCGGCTGGACTCCCCGATCCACAGACAAGCCCGCCCAGGCACAGGCCGCGCAGTATGCCGCGCTGCACCGTGCCGCGGTCTCGGCCGCCTTCCCGGGTGAACGGCTCGTCATACCGGCTGGTGGTCTGAAGGTGCGCAGCAACGACTGCGACTACATCTTCCGCCCGCACAGTGCCTTCGCCCACCTGACCGGCCTGGGCAGCGATCGGGAACCTGACGCGGTCCTGGTGCTCGAGCCGCGAGAGGACGGCTCGCACGAGTCGATCCTGTTCTTCCGTCCGCTGGCCGGCCGCGACACCCAGGAGTTCTTCGGGGACTCCCGCTACGGCGAGTTCTGGGTCGGCGCCCGCCCCGGTCTGGCCGACATCGAGGCCGAGCTGGCCCTGTCAGCGCGGCACATCGATGAGCTCACCGAGAGCATGGGCAAAGACGTCGGCGCTACCGCGATCCGCATCGTGCGCGACGCGGACCGGGACCTGACGGCCGCGGTCGACACCATCCGCGAAAGCGTCACCAGGACCGATGGGGCCAGCGCGCCACAATCCGTCCACCACGCCGATGACGAGCTCGCNCACTTCCTGTCCACNCTGCGACTCGTCAAGGACGAGTGGGAGATTGGGCAGATGCGTGACGCCATCGCGGCGACGGCCACCGGCTTTGACGCCGTCATCGCNGACCTCCCGGAGGCGCTCACGCGCGGCCGCGGCGAACGTTGGGTCGAGGGTGTGTTCGGTCTGCACGCCCGTCACCAGGGCAACGGCATCGGGTATGACTCGATCTGCGCAGCCGGGGACCACGCCAACACCCTGCACTGGATCAAGAACACCGGCGACATCACGGACGGTGACCTGCTGCTGCTCGATGCGGGCGTCGAGGTGGACTCACTCTTCACTGCCGACGTCACGCGGACGCTGCCGGTCAACGGACGTTTCACCGAGGCCCAGCGCAAGNTCTACGACGCCGTCTACGCCGCGCANGAGGCAGGGATCGCCGCGGTCAAGCCGGGCGCGAAGTTCTCCGACGTCCACGATGCCGCGATCCGGGTCATTGCNGAGTATCTGCACGCCTGGGGCCTGCTGCCCGAGGGCATCGACGTCGAGGCAACACTGGACAAGGACAGCGGCAACTACCACCGGCGCTGGATGGTCCACGGAACCAGCCACCACCTGGGCCTGGACGTGCACGACTGTGCGCTGGCCAGTCGCGAGGAGTACATGGGCGGCGAGCTGGAGCCCGGGATGATCCTCACCGTCGAGCCGGGGCTCTACTTCAAGGCCGACGACCTCCTGGTGCCCGCTGAGCTGCGCGGCATCGGAGTACGCATCGAGGACGACATGCTGGTCACCCAGGACGGCTGCGAGAACCTCTCCGCAGCCATGCCCCGCACGTCGACAGATGTGGAAGCCTGGATCGCCCGCATTCAGAGGAGCTGAGTCCGCAGCAGGAGTGAGGATCGGCGACCAGCCGGTCAGTCCGTGCTCAGCCGGTCACCGATCCCCTCGTGACGGGCTGAGCACGTGTAGATGTACTGACCGCGCAGCTAAACCTCCGTGGTCAGTACATCCAGACCTCTTCGACACCCCTGCGGCCTCGCGAAGCTGCTAGGCCGTGAAGGGCCGGATGTTCGCCAGCAACGCGCGTCCCTGCTCGGCGAGCTTGTGCTCCACGAGCACCTCGTAGCGCGTAGCCACCACCTGGCTCACCGAGGTGAAGTCCCGCCGGCCCTTGGTCGCGAGATACCCCAGGAGGGCCCAGGTGACGCCGAAGACCGCNCCGAAGGCCACNGTCAGCAGGACCGCCAAGGTGGTGCTGTTCGGGTCGAACAACGCAAAGATGAGCCCGACGAACAGCCCCATCCACATGCCCGACAACGCACCGGCCCAGGCAACCCGCCCACGGGTCAACCGCCCTGTCACGCGCTCGACCTGCCTGAGGTCGGTCCCGACGATCATGCAGTTCTCGACGGCGAACTCGTGGTCTGACAGGTAGTCGACCGCCTTCTGGGCGTCTTCGTACTTGTCGTAGGACCCGAGCGACATGGGATACGCCAGGATGAGGCCGCCGATCGGAATCCGCGACCGCCCTGGCACGTTCGGCTGGGAGCTCATGTAGACATTCTCGCCCATTTCGGCCCAGCGGCGATACGCGGTAAGCGCAACTCAGCCGCGCAGGGCATAGTCCTCCAGCAGCCGACGACCGATGATCATCCGCTGGATGTCCGCAGTGCCCTCACCGATGAGCAACATCGGCGCCTCACGGTAGAGCCGCTCGATCTCGTACTCCTT
>JGI24137J36423_1000566_pt1 | contig 10384 bp, 7 predicted proteins | sample BarGraNGADG00311_FD_36423 | JGI IMG/M metagenome (IMG submission 36423) | reverse complement strand
AGCCATGCATATTGTTCTTCATCATGAACACTCATCGACCCTCCCATTACAATAAGCCAATCAAAATCAGAGATTTCCGGGAATGTTGCTTTTTCAAAGAATTTGGTGGAAGTAAGTGAGTGACCCGAGACAGAAATCCATTCTTCGATACTGCCTAACTCTTCAAAATCTACATGCTGAAAATAATGTATTCGTAATTTATTCACAACTATGAACATTTGTGATTTCTGGAATGTGATTTACTGCCAAAGTACAGTAAATCTATGGAATTCAATTCCAGTAACCTATTTAAGATACTTACTTATCAGATCAAGTAATTGCATTCTATCCGTTGGCTTTGAAATGTAATCATTGCATCCGGATTCAATTGATTTTTCGCGATCCCCTATCATAGCATAAGCTGTATTTGCAATTATCGGTATTACCTTGTTTTTCTCCCTTATCCGTCTGGTAGCTTCATATCCATCTATCCCCGGCAATTTGATATCCATTATAATTATGTCAGGCTTCTTCTCTGAGGAAAGCATATTAATCGCTTCAATCCCATTCTCTGCTCTCAGAATGTCAGCCCCTGATGATTTAAGAATTTCGTATATGAACATAAAACCCGACGTGTCATCCTCAACTACAAGAATTTTCTTCCCTGACCAGTTTGGTTCTACATAGTCTTTATGAGAAACCACGGACACTGGTTCAATGATAACAGTGCTCTTTTTAAAAGGAAGTGAGAAATAAAACCTGGACCCTTTATTTACTTCTGATTCTACTTTAATTTCACCTCCCATGAGCTTTACAAGGTTCTGGGAAAGAGATAACCCCAAACCTGTACCCCGGTATAATCGCAATTTATTATCTTCAACTTTCCTGAACAATTTGAATATTACTTCCTTTTTGTCTTCGGATAATCCAATACCGGTATCCTCCACATAAAAGAAGATCCTGTCTTCTTCCGGATAACATCCCAGAACGATGTATCCTGAATCTGTAAATTTAATAGCATTATCAAGGAGTTTGCTCAGAACCTGTTTGAGACGGCTGCCATCAGCCTCAAAAGTCAAGTCATAACCCCTGGTATCCACAGAAAGACGAAAATCAAGATCATATTTTTCCCTTGATTTTAACTCCGCGGTATATCTCTGATAAAGTTCATTAAGAAGCGGATAGACCTTGCATGCCCTGAAATTAATATTCAACTGGTTGGATTCGATTTTTGAGATATCAAGAATGTCATCTATGAGTCCGAGCAGGCTGTTTGAGTTTGAAACTATCAGGTCAACAAATTCGGCTTTTTCTTCTTCGGAATAATATTTATCCTTAAGGAGCTCCGATAATCCGACTATTGCATTCATCGGCGTTCTTATTTCATGAGACATATTTGTGAGAAATGAACTTTTAAGCTTATCTGACAGTTCTGCGCGCTCCTTGGCAGCTATAAGTTCTTTTTCGGTCTTTTTTCTCTCTTTTATGATTTCCTCTTTAACGATTATCTCTTTTGTTTTTTCATCAAGATTCTTAAGCAGCCGTTCCTGTAAAGTCCTCATATTTTTTTCTCTTGTCCTGATATACTGATAAAGAGAAAACCCTATCAATGATATAATTGCAAGATAAAACCAGACAGACAGGTAAACCGGTTTTTTAATACTGAATTTAATGGTTAGAGGTTCCGGTGCTGAAACATCATCTTCATTGAAAGCCCTTAGCTTAAAAACGTACTGACCGTGTCCTACTTTTTCATAGACTATCGTCCTGCGGGTTGTAAGATCGGACCAACCGGAGCTGTATCCTTCCAGGAAGGTCTGATAGTTAACAATTTCCGGATTGCTTAGATTGATGCCGGTAAATTCAACTTTAATCTCATAATTTCCCGGCCTGAGCGTTATTACATCGTCGAAGCTAACTTTAACTTTATTGATATAAACTGCATCAATATGAAGAATGGGGGGTTTCTTTCTGCTGGTATTAAGCTGTGAAAGAAGCTTTACGAGTCCTTCGGATGTTCCGAACCATATGTTATTCTGAAAATCAGTAAGTACAGCGTTGGGATAGAAATCAGATGTGCTTTTAATACCTTCATTATAGATGTAATTTCTGATCCTGCCTGTTTCGGTATCGATCTGGGAAAAGCCTCCTCTATGACCAACGAGTATTTTATGACTTTTATCAAATATAAGGTTATAGCAATAATCTGATACCAACCCTGAGGAGAATGCATAGTTCAGGTTTCCCTCAGATCTGAACCTGTATANCCCGTTNCCATATGTTGCTATCCATAATGAACCNGTATTATCTTCTGCGAATGACATTACCGAATTAAGTCCAAATGAACTGTTATTATAAAGCGTGGAAATATTNTCGTCAGNACCGATATAGAAGATANTATTGCAGGTTGTCCCTACTAATACTCTGCCGTTTGAATCTATATAGAGTTGCTGTATATTATTGTTTGGCAAGCCATTAGATTTATTGAACCACTTCCTGATGCCTGTAACTGTATTTAACTTGCAGGCTCCTTTCTTTGTACTGATCCATATAATATTCCCTTTCCCGGTAATGTGATTTATTGAATTTTCAAGAGCATCAACCGATAAAAATATCTTTGTAAAATTTTCATTCACNGGATTAAANGTAAAAAGCCCCTCTTTTTCGAATCCAAGGTAAATAAGTCCTCCCTGCGAACAGTAAACAGAATTAACCCGTGCGCCGGATAAAGACTGAGGGAAAGGATAAGATTTATATATTTGTCCGCGTTCAGGAGTAACTTTTGCCAGGATATTATCACTCGCCAGCCATATATGACTGCTATCTTTTGATAAAGCATATATGTGATTAGATCCGATCCTTTCCGAGTATGAAAGAAATTTGATATTATCATCAACGAGTTTAAGCAGTCCACCCCCGTACATGCCCAGCCAAATATTGTCTTCCCGGTCTTCAAAGAGACACTTTACTTCATTTGATTTCAATCCGTTAGCAGTGTTTATGTAACCTGAAAGAGATAACTTTTCTGAACCCTTCTCAATCTGATATTTAATAATCCCTTTGCCGGCTGTATTTACCCAAAGTTCATTCAGCGATATAATCCGGGCTCCCTGGATATTGTCAAGATCTCCTTTGCTGTCAAAACTGATCTCGGAAAGATCGCATGAAAGATTTGCCGGATTAACTGAAAGCCTGTAGACCCCTTTGTCTTTCGAAAAAATGAAATATTCTCCTTCTCGTACTTTTATAATTTCTACCACCTTTGATAAAGGATAATCTTTGATTCTTACCTTTATTGTCATCGTAGATAAATCGTGATGATATTCCAGGATGTAAAGGTTCTCCTGAGTACCGGCAAGGAAGAAATTTCCGGAAATATACCTGATCTTGAAAACAAGTTCATTTGCCAGCGGTGTTGAAACCCTGATTATTTTTTTGTCGGGGCTTGAAACAATAAATCCTCCGTTTTGGGTTGAGAACCAAATTGTTCCAGTATCAGCTTCTGTAATTGATGTAATTGATGAGCTTACTGCTGTTGTATCTATAAGTTTTTTAAACCGGCTATCCGCTATATGTGTGATTCCCCCGTTTATATGGCCAAGCCATAATCCTCCTGAAAAGTCTTTATATATGGTGGTTATAAAATTTTCTGCCAGACTATCCTTTTCAGTGTAGTGCTGAAATTCAAATCCATTAAACCTGTAAAGCCCCTCGGCTGTACCAATCCATAAATAACCGTCATTCCCCTGGTTTATTGAATAGATAAATGAGTTTCCCAATCCATCTGACGAACCATATTGCCTGAAAAAATGGTCCTGTCCAACNAGTTGTACAAAAACCTGTGTGAGGAGGANTACTAGAAGGANTCTGGNTTTCATACNTGTCGGAATTTACTTTTTTTCTACAGATTTCATTCTTAATGCCGGCTTATATACAGGTACACCGCCTATCGGAATTACATAAAAAGGAAGTGAGACTCCATATTGGTTTTGAACTATTACTACAACATTGTTATTCCTGACATGTTTAGTCTTGTTCTTTATAAACTGAATTTCTAAAGAAGTGTTTCTCTCTTCTTCGACTATCGGCAATTCAGTAGTTGCCCAGTCTCCATCTCCGGAAATTTTGCAAAGCTCTCCTCTTTTTGCAACTGAAACCACCCGAATGAAACCGTCATTATCCCAATCAAAGTTTAATATTTTCATCGAGGTTACCTTATCGTCAATATATGGATAGATTTGCGATACATCATTCTGATTGTCAGAAAGCCTGAAAGTATACTTATAGGTAAAACTATTGCCTCCTTCTACAGGTTTGTTTTCCTTATTGTCAGTGCTCAGAAAGTATCTGTAAAGATTTCCGTCATCGCCACTGATGCCTTTGGCTATAATTTTAAAAATATAACCATTTAGTTCCTTAGATAATTCACCTTCCATTGGATTGAACGGACCAAAAGTATACCATTTCAGGTCATACATGGGATCATTGCCAAAGGACTTGGAATCTAACAGATTGCCGTTCTCGAATTTGCCGGAAGGATGAATGGATTGCGCATCTTTTTCGCTCCATGCATCTTTACCTCCATATATTGAAAATCTTATTGTTGTATTGAATTCACCCTTCTTTTCATCTAATGACCCTCCGGTGTCGGGATCAAATACCCTGATATAGAATGGTTGATTATATGTAAAAGGTATCCTGAAAAAGAAAATCTGACAAAAATCATAATCACCCCACGATCTGTTTGAGTTCTTCCCAAAGGTTACAAGGTAAGGTATATTTTCATCCTTTGAGGGTACAGGCTGAGACAGACCGATAAGATAGACAGAGCATCCCAGGACAGAAAGAAATATTTTAATCAGATTTTTTCTTTTCATATGGGAAATCTATTAGTTCCTACAAAAACGTTTTTATGCCGGTAATTAATATTTTACTCAAAGTTAAGTGTATTATTACCAAAAAATTAGATTTTAATCCACTTAATTTGATCTCCTCAGATACTCACCTTAGCCTTTAATCTGATTTTCTATGAAAAATCAAATCCTGATATATAAGCAGGTGCATTGTAAAAATACTCCTTCTCATTCTCGGATAAATTGATGAACCTCGAGTATACCAATCCGGGTTTTGCGTTCAGCATCCTGTTTAATGCTCCCATTTTTACTCCCGTCCGCATTGTGTCGTAAAGCTGACTATGGTCATCGAGCCATGTCAGACCGGTATGAAATCCTTCTGATGCACAGGCCGATTCAAAAAGCACTGCTAACAGATCTTCACGTCCCTTTCTGCAATAAATTGAATCGAAAACCAGGTACCGGAATTCTCCGGGCCGGAATAATCTACGGAAATAAGGTGTTTTGGGCAAAACCTTCATCATTATCCAACCCCATATTCCGGGGATATCATATACTTTGTAAACTGAAGGGATTGCGCTGACTCCTGCAATAATCTCCTCTCCCTCTTTTAAAATATAATACCTGTCGCCATAAAAAGAATAATCAGTGCTGAAAAACGAGTAATCCNTGTAATAATCAAGGAGAAGTGATTTCATTTTAGCTTTTTCNTCTTCCCTCAGTTTAACAACCCGTTGATCGGACTTAGGNGAGAACCTGCTGAATGCCACAGTAAGGAATGATCTTATATACTCATANCCTGCCTGATGNACAAGATTCTTTGACCTTTCGTTCATACTTTCCAGAAAGGCATACATTATNTGCTTATCTCCNTCAAATACATCNTTAAGATCAAGCAAATGCGGTTTGCTGAAAATCTCCAGGGTTTTTTGTTTAAAGCTGAAGTCCTTCTCCGGTTTTATCAGAGTTTTTCTTCGATTTCTCCGGGTTAAATCAGATTGATATGTTGACTGAAAAGCCAGGTACCTGAGATATGACGAAGGGTAACGCAGGTTTCCCTGACCTGAAACACGGAAACACGACCCGACTGTCCCGGTTATCTGGTTCCTTCTGTAAAGAGAAACAAATCTTATCTGATCTTTGTATGCTGCAATACGAGGTGCAATATTCTGTAACGAAAACCTTAATCCTCCTTCAGAACCCTGTACGGCATGATTAAGGATATCAAGAATTCCTTCGTTTGCATAATCAGAGACTCTTACTTCAAGTCCTCTGTAATCGAACAATTTCTTTTCAAACATTAGAAGCTGAACAAATATGGTGCAAGATATAAAATAAGGCNCAANGGCACAACGGNGTTAANCTGTCAGGATATGGATTGTAGAAGTGCTACTGATATAATCAGATCTTCGGGGTTTGTGATCTTTATATTTTCGCGGTTGCCTTCAATAAGATTAATTTTTTCTCCTGTCTTTTCAAGAACAGTTGCATCATCAGAGAATTCAGGACTGTATTCCTGCAAATAAGCTTTTTTTATAAGTGCGGCACTAAATACCTGGGGTGTCTGTATCTGTTTTACATACAGCCTGTTAACAGGAAGGCTTCCCTGTTCGTTCAATATTCTCAGAGATTCGGTTGGTGAAATTGCCGGTATGGCATTTCCAAGTTTTTCAGCTGTGTCGAAACATCTTTTAATTGTATCGATACTTACAAAAGGTCTGACTCCATCATGAATTGCTACCAGACCCGGGATATTGACAAACTTAAGTCCATTCCTTACTGAAAAGAACCGGTTAGATCCGCCTTTAACCAGTGTATGCGGAACAGTGAACGAGTGCTTTTTTTGAAGATCAATCCAAAAACGGAGCTGGTTTTCAGGAAGGACCGTTATGATTTCTATTGAATGATTGAATGATTTGAATCTTTCAATTGTGTGCATAAGAACCGGTCTTCCGGCCAGCTCAAGAAACTGCTTGGGAACATCTGCTCCCATTCTTTTACCGCTCCCACCCGCTACAATTACTGCATACAGNTCCATATAANGCGATTTATTCNTTNGTATACAGAAATCTCTTAATACTTCTCTTTGGTGTTTTTGCAAATTCTTCAGCGTGTATCCTATACTTGCTCACAGCCATAAATTCAGGTAACCTCTCATTTACATCTTTCCTGGTTTTGTCGAGAATACCAATAAGTTGTTCCTCTGAAATATTGTCTCTCTTCATCATTTCATAATCGGGATATATCAATGCTATCAACTTATTATCAACTAAAATTACTACCGATTCGACTATATAATCTTTATTATTTATAAAGGCCTCGATCTCTTCAGGATAAATATTTTGACCTGATGGCCCGAGTATCATGCTTTTGCTTCTTCCTTTAATGAAGATATTGCCTTCATTATCAATTACCCCAAGGTCACCGGTATGCATCCAACCCTTATCATCAATCATTTCGTGTGTCGCTTTTTCATTCTTGTAATACCCAATCATCATATTTTCACCTTTCAGAATAATTTCGCCAACAATGTTTTCCGGATCAGGGGAATCTATCGTAACTTCAAGTGTATCAACAGCTCTACCCGATGCCCCGGGTTTTGTTGTATCCCACGAGGCATAACTGATGAGGGGCCCGCACTCGGTCATCCCATATCCGACTGTAAATCTGAAACCGATTTTTTTAAAGAATTTTTCTGCATCGGCATTAAAGGCAGCGCCACCTACAATTAATTCTTTAAACCGGCCGCCGAATGTTTCGGTGAGTTTTTCTCTGATTTTCCTGAAAAGGATTTTGTTAATCCCGGGAATAGCAAGAAGTATTTTCATATGTGGCTTGGTTATAACCGAGAGAAGCTGCTTCTTATATATTTTTTCAACTACCAGAGGAACGGATAAAATCAGTCTTGGCTTTATCTCCTTAAAAGCCTGTATCAGAATCTGGGGGGAAGGAGTTTTTGTGAGAATCGTTATATGACATCCAAAAGTAAAAGGAAATAGAAACTCAAAGGCACATCCAAAAGTATGGGCTAAAGGAAGAAAAGAGACTACCGGATCGCCTGATTCAAGGGGCATGTTTTTCTGAGCATATCTGACATTTGCAGCAAGACTATTATGAGTAATCATCACACCTTTTGAAAAACCCGTTGTTCCCGAAGTATAACTGATAACTGCAAGCTGATCATTTGATATGTCTGAAAACTTAATATCTTCCTGTTTAAGATCCGGATAAGCTTTTGAGAATTCCTCTTCAAGGGAAGAGAAGCTTTTTTCAAAAGCCGGATTTCGCGGAAATATCATTCTAAAGTCATCAAGAGACAGGACTCCGGTTATCTCAGCCATTTTTGATATATCCAAAGATTCAAAGATTTTATCATCCACTAACAGAAGTCTTGAGTCAGAATGGTTTATGATATGAGTCATATCATCCGGTTTGAAATCAGGAAGAATCGGTACAATTACAGCACCATAAGTTACCGAGGCCAGATAGGTAACGCACCAGTTTGCGGAATTCCGGCCAACCAGTGCAATTTTTTCTCCCTCTTTAATTCCTGTTCCTTTAAACAGAATATGAAGTTTCAGGATCCTTTCCGCAATCTCTTTATAAGAATATCCCTTTTCCTTATAATTCGATAGTGCCTCAATATCCCAGTTTTGTCTGATACTCTGTTCAATATACCCGATTAAACGTTCCTGGATCATAGATTGGGGTTTTAAATTAGTCCGACGAAGTTACAATATGATTAACAAATTCCCAATTTCGGGGAAGTTAGGTTTTGGTGTTATTAAATGAAGAACATAAGAAGGATTGCAACAATTGAAAGAACGTTAACAACGGTAAAAAAGTAATTATATCCCTCTCTTTTCTTACTGAACTGACCAAGTTTCCGGGCGAATATCCCAATAGTGGGAACGAAAAGAACTATCAGGAATGCAAAGAATTCGATCCCGTAAAATACCGTTTCCAGGCCTCCTCTTACAAGGGCCGACAGGTAAATAATTATCAGAAGAACCAGCAAATAAACCAGGTAGCTTATTTTTAAAAGAAGTGTTGAGACCATTCTTCGCTTATGCAGCTGATGCGGTTTTAGATACGCGTAGGCAAGCGCAAAAACAATTAAAATAAAAACTATCCCAAGAATATGATTGAGTACTGCAGGAAAATTGGCCATATTCACAGGTATTAATTTATAAATTACGATTCCTTATTTGTCCAGACAAGTGAACTTGCGCCCAGTACAGCTGCATTCTGCGTACTTAACTCAGAAGGTAGAAGTTTAACTTTTCCTTTGTAAATGCTGAGAAGGTTTTCTTCCATATATTCTTTAGCCGGTTCAAAGATCAAATCCTTGGCAAGGGCGAGTCCGCCAAAAAGAAAAATTGCTTCCGGATTAGTATGTGCCACAACATCGGCCAGTTTGAATCCTAACATCCTTCCTGTATGAGTAAAAGCTCTTTTTGCTATATAGTCGCCTCGTTTGGCTGCTTCATGTATAATTTCAGCATCAAGTTCTTCAAAGCTGAATTTCCTGAGCTCACTTGGTTCATTGCTGTCGGCCATTATTTTCAGAAGCGATCTCTTGAGTCCGGTTGCAGAAACATATGTCTCGAGACAACCCTTTCTTCCGCATCCACAATCGCGGTTTGACGGACCTGGCCTAATTGCGGTATGACCTATTTCGCCGGCAAATCCATCATGCCCGTAAACAAGTTTCCCATCAATTACAAACCCGCTGCCAAGGCCGGTACCCAGTGTAATTACCACAAAGTTTTTCATTCCTTTGGCACCCCCAAATATCATCTCTCCGACAGCGGCTGCATTTGCATCATTCGTTACAACTACAGGCAGGTTTGTGTGTCTGTTAAAAATCTCTGCCAAAGGAACAATTCCTTTCCAGGGAAGTCCTGCAGCATGCTCTATTGTTCCTTTATTGATGTTCCCCATTGGGGCACCTATACCAAAACCTATTATTTCGTAACCGTTTCCTATCTTCTTTGCTGAAATCTGAATCTTTTCATACAGCGCTGCTACAAATACTTCAATTTCGTCATATTGTGTGGTCTTTATCCTGTCCTCACCAAGAATATTCCCTTCCCTGTCGACAAAACCAAAGACGGTATTCGTACCACCTATGTCTATGCCAACTGCCACCTGTTTTTTTGCCATTTTTATGAAATATATGCTTTATACCTGTAAATATAACATTTACTAATATTCTGGCTGACAATTTCTAATTTTTCTTCTTAACATCAGACCAAGAGAAGAAGAGCTACCTCCATTTGTTATTTACCTCACCCTAAATCACCCCCGCGAAGCGGGAGGGACTTAACTGTTTGATTATTTTATGATTACCCCCTTCTCTTTAAGGAGAAGGGGGCAGGGGGATAAGGTAAAAGATTCCTATTCCGGAACATACTCATTACCTATCTTTCTTGCTCTTTCCGGTTTATCAAGATCAATCCCGAGCGATATCCCGGTTTCAACAAGAATATTCCACCCTGCTACAAGCTGCACATATTCAGCATATTGACCTCCATCAGGAATAATAATTG
>JGI24137J36423_1000564_pt1 | contig 10398 bp, 10 predicted proteins | sample BarGraNGADG00311_FD_36423 | JGI IMG/M metagenome (IMG submission 36423) | reverse complement strand
CGCCCTTCTCGCGCCTCCACCCGACCGCCGAGTTCGAGGGGACCGGGATCGGCCTCGCCATCGTGGCCCGCATCGTGACCCGCCACGGCGGCCGCGTCTGGGCGGACGGAACACCGGGCGGAGGCGCCACCTTCGGCTTCGCCCTTCCCACCGGCAAGGAGGCAGCATGAACACGACGCCGATCGAGATCCTGCTCGTCGAGGACAACCCTGACGACGTCGAGCTGACCCTGCGAGCCCTGCGCACCCACAACCTCGCCAACCGGGTCAAGGTGGTCGCCGACGGGGTCGAGGCGCTCGAGTACCTGCGCCCGGACGACGCGGCGAACCCGCCGGCCNACGGCTACCCGAAGCTCGTCCTGCTCGACCTCAAGCTGCCCCGGGTGGGCGGGATCGAGGTGCTGCAGCGCCTCAAGGCGTCGGAGCGGACCCGCACGATCCCGGTCGTGGTCCTCACCTCCTCACGCGAGGAGCGCGACCTCGTCGAGAGCTACAAGCTCGGGGTCAACAGCTACATCGTCAAGCCCCTCGACTTCGAGCAGTTCATGCACACGGTCGACGAGCTCGGCCTCTACTGGCTGCTCCTCAACGAGGTCCCTCGGTGAGCGAGGCGGCGGGACCCCTGCGGGTCCTGCTCGTCGAGGACAACCCGGACGACGCCGAGCTCATCGAGCGCACGCTCCGCGACGGCGGCCTCCAGATCGAATCGCGGGTCGTGGCGAGCGAGGCCGAGCTGCGGGCCACCCTGGCGGACTTCGGTCCCGAGCTCGCCCTGGTGGACTGGAACGTGCCGGNCTTCTCGGGCGCCGCCGCGGTGACGATCACGCGCGAGTGGGACGCCGTCATCCCCGTCATCCTCGTCTCGGGCGCGGTCGGCGAGATGCTCGTCACGCACGCCCTTCGTGTCCGCGCCACCGACTACGTCTCGAAGCGGAACCTCGTGGCGCTGGTCCCGGCCGTTCGGCGGGCCCTCGACGAGGCGGAGGCGCACCGGGAACAGGCCCGCCTGGCGGTCGAGCTCGCCGCGGCAGAGGCAACCATCCGCGCCTCGGAGGAGCGCCTGCGGACTGCAATCGACACGATGCTCGAGGGCGTCGCCATCATGTCGGCGGTGCGCGACGAGAGTGGCCGGATCGTCGACTTCCGGTTCGAGTACTGCGACGCGGCCCTCGGCACCATGTCACGGGGCAGCACCAAGGCCGGGCATACGCTGCTCGAGCGGCTGCCGGCCCATCGCACGAACGGGCTCTTGGACGCGTACGTCCACGTCGTGGAGACCGGGGTCCCCTTCGAGTCGGGACCCGTCCACTACGTCGATCCCGACGCCGCGGGCGGACCGCTGGACCAGGTCGTCGAGTACCGCGCCGCGAAGATGGACGACGGTTACGTCCTCTCGATCCGCGACGTCACCGAGCGTCATCGCGCCGACCTCGAGCTAGGCCGGCTGGCCACCGCCGTCGAGCAGTCGGCCGAGGCGGTGGTGATCACGGATGCGGCGGGCGCGATCGAGTACGTGAACCCGGCCTTCGAGCAGAGCTCCGGCTACACCCGCGACGAGGTCGTGGGCAAGAACCCGCGCATCCTCAAGAGCGGCTTCCAGGGCCCGGCGTTCTACGACGCGATGTGGGCGGCCCTCACGAGCGGGCAGTCGTTCGTGAGCGACATGACGAACCGGCGCAAGGACGGGAGCCTGTTCCAGGAGGAGGCCGTCATCTCGCCCATCCGCGATGCGGCCGGGGCCATCACGAGCTACGTGGCGGTCAAGCGCGACGTGACCCGCGAGCGCGCGTCCGAGGCCGCGCTCAAGCGCCAGGCACGGGAGCGCGCCCTGATCGCGGAGGCGCTCGCGGACCTCCATGTCCTTTCGAGCCCCGCGGCGACCGCCGCCGAGATCGCCCGACATGTCGTGCGGCTGGCCGGCATCACGACTGCCCGCATTGCGTACTTCACGCACGTGGATCCGGCGATCCCACTCACGTTCGTCCGCGCGGATGGCGTCCCGGCACCACTCATGCGGGTGCCCCTCGCACGCGGCCGGACGCTTCGCGAGCGCGCCACGGAGGGGCCCTGGGTCGAGGCTTGGGTGGGGCATCCGTCGCATCCGTACGATCGGCTGTTCCGCGAGCTGGGCGTCGTCGCGGCCGCACACGCCCCAATCCGGCACCGTGGCGAGCTGATCGGTCTCCTGAGCGTCGCGTCGGCGGAGGCGGACGCGCTCGAGCTGCTCACCGCCACGCTCCCGGCGCTGCTCGAGTTCGCCGGCGCGGCCGGCGGGCTCCTCGGGCCCGCGATCATCGGCCTCACCGAGAGCGGTGAAGCCCGGGTGCGGATCGCGCGGATCATCGGGGAGGCGGCCTTCCAGCCGGTCTTCCAGCCGATCGTGAACATCCCGTCGGGAAACCGCGCCGGTTACGAGGCCCTGACGCGCTTCTCGAACGGGATCCGCCCCGACCTGGTCTTCGCGGACGCCCGGGCGGCGGGCCTCGAGGCCGAGCTGGAGATGGCGACACTCGCCGCCTCGATCAAGGCCGCCGCCGGGCTGCCCACGGGCGTCTGGCTCAGCCTGAACGTCTCGCCCGCCCTGGTGACCGGGGACGGACGCCTCGCCGGACTCCTGCGGGCAGCGGACCGCCCGCTCGTGCTGGAGGTGACCGAGCACGTCAGCGTCGCCGACTACGGCGCGCTCCGCGCGGCGATCGGCCTGCTCCGTCCCCAGGTGCGCGTTGCGGTCGACGACGCCGGGGCAGGGGTCGCCAACTTCAACCACATCGTGGAGCTCCGGCCCGCCTTCGTGAAGCTCGACGTTGGGCTCGTGCGCGGGATCGACTCCGACCTGACCCGGCAGGCCTTGATGGTCGGGCTCCTGCACTTCGCGAGGTCCTCGGCCAGCCAGACGATCGCCGAGGGCGTCGAGACCGAGCTCGAGCTGGCGACGCTGCGCGCGCTCGGCGTGCCGCTCGCCCAGGGGTACCTGCTGGGGCGCCCGGCACCCGTGACCGAGTGGGCGGACCAGATCGCGGTCGGCGTGACGAGCACCACGCCCAACCGTGCGGCCGCTCGGCGCCGGACGAGCGCGGTGGCACGAGCCCACGCAATGGCCGAGCGCGTGAGGAACGCGGCGCTGCGAGATGGGGCAGCTGCCGATCGCCGGGCGGGTGCCGGGACACAGGATCCGGGCGCGCGCTTGCTCAGTGCGGTCGTGGATACGCGAGATGACGTGGCTGACGCGCGCGANGCGATCGCGGACACGCGCGATGACGTCGCTGCCGGGCGCGATCGCATCGCGGACGGGAGGGACAGGGTCGCTGCCGTGCGGGAGACGGTGGCTGACGCGCGCGACACGATTGCCGAGGCGCGGGATGCTGCCGGACGGACGAGCACCGGCCCGCGCGACGCCGAACCGGTGACGGGCGCGCCTGAAACCCGACCTGCAGGCGACCCAGCTCGACGACCTCGCCGGCCGCTACCGGCAGGGTCAGGGCAGCATCGTGCCTCCGCCGGAGATCGACCGGACGGGGAAGCGTGACAGTCGCCTCGTCGCTGCGTCGCTGGTCTTGACAAGATGACCCCCGTCAACGATCGGAGTGAGCGGAGCGTGGCATCCGATGGCCTGGCGCTCGAGGCCGGCTGCCGCCTCATCGCCGAGGGGGTCGAGACCGAGGACGAAGCGCGCGCCCTGCGCGCCCTCGGCGTCGAGTTCGGGCAGGGCTATCTCTTCGGGCATCCTGGGCCGGCGGCGGACTGGACGGCGGCGCGGGCCGCCGCCCCCGAGCCGAGCCAGCTGCCGCTCCCGCAGGCTCCGGACGGTCCATCGACGAGGAGTTCGGGATGACCCCGGACGTTCGTCCGGGTGCTGACGATCGCGTGGAGGCCGCCAGGGAGCGCGCCCGCTGGCAGGCCGCGGCCCTCGAAGCCGAGCTCGACGATCTAACCGGGGCGCATCGACGCGAGTCGGGCATGTCCGTGATGCAGCTCGAAATCGACTACGCCCGGCGTTCGAACTGGCCCTTCGTCCTCGCCCTCGTCGAGGTCGACGGACGCGGACGCGCCAGCGACGGGGATGAACGCGCCGATGGTGGCACGGCGTTGCAGGCGCTCGTCCGGACCACGTGGTCGAACCTGGGCCCGCACGACCCAGTGGTGCGATGGGGACCCGCCGGGTTCCTGTGCGGGCTCGTCGGATCGAGCGCAGAGGAGGCTGAACGCAGGTTCGCGATCGTCGATCAGGTGCTGCGTGACGCGGTCGGCACCGGGATCAGCGTGGGCCTGGCCCCACTCGTCGCCGGCGAGACGCTCCTCGAGCTGCTCGCTCGCGCCGAGATCGCGCTCACTGCCGCCAGGAATGCGCGCGCCCGCCGGTGAGAGGGTGGCCGCCGCGCTGCGGTTCTCGGCCAGCGGGCCGACGCTCTCTCGGCGAGCACTGCGCGGGATGAGGCCGCCACCGAACGCGACACGATCGCCGGGGGCCGGGATGAGGCCGCCACCGAACGCGCCGCGAACGACCGAGCTGATGCCGATCGCGAACGGGCCATCGCCGCGCTCGATGCCTACTGGGCCTTCGGTGGGTTCTGGCCGGGCCAGGGTCACTCGGCCTGCGTCGTCGCACACTCGAGGGCGCCGGCAAGCCGGTCCAGAAACGCGCGATCCTCGGTTGTGGGCCCGTGGTTGGTCCGCACCAGCAGGGCGACGTTGTCGACAGCGAGCCACCGGTACTCCGTCGTCGCATCGGCCGTCGGTGTGTGGGTCACGTCTGTACAGGCCAACGCTGCGGGCTTAAGGGCCTCGGAGGATCCCGCGCCGCTCAGGGTCCCACAGAATGGCGTTACAACGCTCAGACTTCGGCCCTCCAAAGTGAATGTCGCGGGTTCGAGACCCGTTTCCCGCTCAGCTTCCAGTTTCGTGCTCAGAGATTGTCTTTTGCCCACTCGCGGGCGCGACGGCTCGCCAGAACCAGGATGGTGCCTGAGCCACGGGCTGGGTCCAAGAATCGAAGACCGCGGGCTCCGTCGTAGGATGTGCCGGGCAAGTTCCTCCGGTTCAATGGCGTGGTGGTCCTCGCCCAGGCGCTCTGAGCGCTTCCCCGTGGGCAGACCCCGGCGGATAGCGACGAACGGCAGAGGCCGGGGCTCACGCCATATCGGTGGCGGTAACCGGGGACAGGCCCAGGATCGCTTGGGACTNCGGTTATCGTTCTTCGGACCAACGTGTCGGAGGACCGGACGATCGAGAAACGGACGGGTGACGCGAGCCGCGTGGACGAACCGCTGAAGGCGGGCAAGGGGCCATTGCGCCTCTCCGCGTTCAGCTGGGACGGCTTCGTCAAGAACGGCGGGCTCTTCGTCAACCTGGTCGGCGGCGCTCTCGCGGGCGGCATCGTCTTGACCACCCCGGACTCATTGCCGAAATGGATGATCTCCTCGGTCACCCTGCTCTTCCTGTCGATGGCCCTGGCCTTCACTCGGGTGTGGAAGACGGCTCGCGAGGAGCGCGAGACGAGCGGCCTNTGGGACCAGCTCGACGAAGTCTCGCCACGGGGCAGCGGGATGGAACAGGTCAAGGACGCCGTCTTCGAGATCCCATACCTATTCTCGATGGTGTTTCTGCCGGCCTCCGTAGTGAGCCTCCAGACCTTCGCCGGCTGTCTCGTGCTCTTCTACGTGGCGGACAATTACTACAACCTCGCGCTCGTGCGCGGAATCGCCGACGATCGTGGCGTCCGGCCGGGCGCGGCGGAGAACCCGATCGCGGCGTTCGGGCGACGTTCGCGCCGCGCCGCGGGCCGGGTGNTCCGTCGGGTCACGGGCGGCCGCATCGAGGCGGCGCTTGCGCTCATCGGGGCGGCTTTGGAAACCGTGCTCTCGATCCCCAATCCCCACCCCAGCTCGATCGACCGCGCGGTGCTCACGCACTACTTCCGCCGCCGCGCGCAGTTGGACAGGATCGCGATCTGGCTGCTCGCCGTCAGCCTCGGCTTGGCGTTGTTCGGCTCTCGCCAATGGGCGCAGGTTGGGGGCATCGCCATCGTGTCGACGCTTCTGGCGATGGAGCTCCTCGCGGAGCCATTCCGCGCGCTGGGTCTCCACTACAAGGCCGAGGGACCCGACGAGTCCGACCACTCGGCCGGCGACCGCGCGCCGGGCGAGCTCCTGCTCTGGACCGCGCCTGCCGGTGCGGCGCTGGACGACAAGTCGGTCGCGGCGCTGCATCGGATCCATGAGGAGGCGTTCCCGCCGGGCGAGCGCCAGTACGACGTCCGGTTCATGCTCGACAACGCGGGCCGGCATGGCTTCCTGCTGCTCCTGCTCACCGAGCCTGTCGGGCCCACCAACGTCCATCAGGTCGCAGGCTACGTCTTCCTCCAGGCTCGTCCCGAGCTCGAGATCGCGTATCTCTGGTATCTCGCGATCGACAGGCAACGGCGGGGGCACGGGCTCGGCCGAACCATGGTGAGCCTCGCCTTGGAAGCCACGCGCGACCGGTGGCCTTCGGTTCGAGCGGTCTTCCTCGAGACGGGCGTGCCGCCCCGGCGCTTCTACCGAGGCATGGGCTTCTGGTGGGTGCGCGACCTCGACTACAAGATTCCCGTCCAGGGCGACCCGACGAGTTCGTTGAGCTACGACCCTATGTTCTACCCACTGCGCGGGTCGGCCGACGAGATAGACGATCGATTCGCGCGGAAGGCGGTCCTCGAAATGGCGCGCGACAACTTCAGGGCTCGACACCACGAGCAGCGCTGGGAGGACTTACGAGCGAGCATAAGCCGGATGCGCCGCGTATCGCCCGACAGTCTCGAGGACGCCTGACGGACGCCCTCCCACGTCAGGAGGTCGACCGAGGGGTCGCATGTGCCACGGAGGCTGCGGTGGCGTCGACTGACGGGGTTCTCAGGCTCCTGGACCAACCGCTCGAAGGCGCGGCCCTGGGGGCTGCGCTGGAACGAGCCCGGCTGGGATGCTGAGAATGGCCGCGCCCAGCACGATGCCCGCGAACTCCGCGACGTAGGCGAGCAGGTCGATTGCCGCCATCGAGATGACCGCGATCGTCGGGCCCAGCGTAGGAGTGAATGGCGACACTCGCCAGAGGTGCGTGATGACCCGCGAAGCGGCCGCAGCGTTCGTGGCGACGAACCCTTGGTGGTGGAGCGCGTCGTAGCATGCCGGCGATGACCGAGCATCCCGCCCTCCGTTCGCCCGGACCCCCCGACGCACAAGCAGCCGCCGAGCTTCATTACCACAGCTGGATTGCCACCTACGGTCCCCGGCTCGCGCCCGACTAGGCGGCATGCCTGACGCTCGCCGAGCGCGTCGAGCATTGGGAACGGCTCCTCGGCGAGCGCCCTGCCGATCGCGGGGCCCTGGTTGCCGAACGAGCGGGCCGGATCGTCGGACTCGTCGAATGGGAGATGGGCCCGAGGGCGACCGGGCCGCCGGTGAGGTCCACGCGATCCACGTCGCCCCCGAAGAGCGCGGCCGTGGGGTCGGGACGGTGCTCCTCGTCGCAGCAGTCGAGGCGATGCGCTCGCTCGGGGTGCGCCGCGCGATCCTCTGGGTCCTCGATGGCAATGCGACGGCCAGGCGCTTCTACGAGCGCCAGGGTTGGGTGTGGGATGGCACCCGCATCGAGCGGCCCCTCGGGGGCTTCGCGGACTTCCCAGCCGTGACCGAGGTCCGCTACACCCGCGGCCTCGTCTGACGGCACCAACGGAAGTAGCGGCTGCTCGACACGATGTCCCTGATGGTGTATCGGGACGTCTCGATCCACGCCGAAAGGGCCGCTGATGCGAGTCGGCCCGATCCGATCTACACCGTCAGCGTCGATGAGAAGCCGGGGGTCCAGGCACTCGGACTGACCGCGCCCGATCTGCCGCCGGTCCTGGGGGTGGCCCGAGCCATCGGGCGCGACTACGAATACGTCCGCCATGGCACCGTGTCGATCCTGGCCGGCATCGACCTGCACTCGGGCCATAGCTTCGCCAACGTGGAGGACCGTCACCGCAGCGTGGAGTTCATCGGGCTGCTCAAGCGGCTCGATGCGTACTACCCGCCCGAGGCGACCAATCCGCGTGGTGCTGGACAATCACTCGGCCCACATCTCGAAGGAGACCATCGCCTATCTCGCCACTCGGGCCGGGGCGCTTCGAGTACGTCTATACGCCCAAGCACGGTTCCTGGCTCAACCTGATCGAGTGCGCCTTCTCGAAGATGGCCAGGAGGGCATGCTCACGTGACACTCGGACAGCACCTTTCGGGAGCGCGGCCGTGCGCTCGGTCAGGACTCCAACCCACACGGGATCGACCGCGCATAGGGCCATCTGGCCTATTCTGCTAGGCCGTGTGTATTGTCGCTTGCTCTTTTCGGTCAAAGCGCGCACCGTTGGCTATCCGGCAGGGAGGCGCGGGAACCCTCGGGTTGCCAACAGCGCGGCGTCAACATACGGTCGCCACGACCGTCGCGCAGGGCCAATGGCGAGTCCGACCCTTCTGGTAGGCGCGTTCGCGCCAGAAAGGGGTGCTTGTGACCCCCCGTTCAACTCCTCGGCGCGGTGTTGCGCTCGCCGGTGTGCTGCTGTTGGTGAGTTCGTTCGTCGGCCTCTCCGCCGTGTCAGCCAGCTCGGACGTGCATTCCGGATCTCCCGCTACCTACACGGTCCTGGTTGGCCTGTCCCAACCGGGACAAGGCGTGAATGTAGACGCCTACTTCCCTGACACGCTGAAGGTTCACGTCGGCGACACGGTGAATTTCAAGGACAACGCTGCCGAGATCCACACCGTGACGTTCCTTGCCCCGCACCAGACGCTGCCGGACCTTCTGGCGACGTTTCCCCTGCTGGACCCGGCAGTCTGGCGCCCCGTCGTCCCCGCCAGCCATCTGTATGACGGGACCAGCTACGCCAACTCCGGGATCATGAGCACCGACCCGTCATTCAGCCTGCCGGGACAGCAGGTGACCAGCTTCTGGCTCCGGTTCACTCACGCCGGCAGCTACCAGTACTTCTGCATCGTGCACGGGGTGATGATGACGGGCACGATCAACGTCGTCGATCCGTCGGCCAGGATCCCATCGCCGGGCCAGGTGCGACACCAGGTCAAGAAGACGATCGCCGGCCTGCTGAAGCAGGTCCCGGCCGCAATTGACGCGGCCAGGGCCGCGATCATGCCCCCGGTTCACAACAGTGATGGGACCACCACCTATCACGTGAACGTGGGCTTCATGTACGGCATGATCGACCTCATGAGCTTCTTCCCGGGCAAGCTCCGGGTTCATCCCGGCGACACGGTGGTCTGGCACATGACGACGGTTCCGCACACCATCACCTTCCTGAATGGGAATCCCGAACCGTCGCTGCTGGTCCCCGCAACGTGGCCGCCAACGTCGGGCCCCACGGTGATGTTCAACCCCGCGATCCTCGGCCCATCAGCCAGCGTCGTTGGGGGCCAGGCGCTGAACAAGACCGAGATGTTCCACTCCGGCTTCCTTCCGGTCCCGGACACGACCTTCTCGCTGACGATCGGGAATATCGAGGGTCCGGTCCCGTACCGCTGTCTCCTGCATGACGCCAGCGGCATGGTGGGCAAGCTCGTCGTGGACGCGGCCCACGGACACGACGAATCGGGTCACTGAGTACTCGTATACCGATACGACGCGGCCTGCTATCCGCACGCTGCACGAAACGGCACGAATAGGGAGGCCCGCCGCCAAGGCGGGCCTTTCGCTACCTCCGACAGGACAGGGGGTCTGGCGTCAGCTCCTGTGCGGCTGGATCGTGGCGAAGACCTAGAGCGGTGGGTGGGTCGGCGGGTGCCCAGGGGTCGTGCTCGAGGTGACCAGGTGGGGACCGGGATCGTGCTTGGGGGGTGAGCGCTGGGCGCGTGTATATGACCACCCGGGTGACCGGCTGGGCGACTTCGGGGACGGTGAGCCGGACGAAGTTCCGAACATCGCCTGCTCCATGTCGGATCGGGGAGTGCACCGGCCGGGCGACCGCTACAGCTCTCCATGCAGCTGCTACATGTAGCGGGCGGGCTGTCTTCGGGGAAGTTGGATGCGTCGTCCGTGTCGCTCAGCTTGTGAGCGGCTAGCTCCACAGCGATGTCGTAGTTCAAGGTGAACACGGGCAACGTGTAACCCAGATCCGGAACCTGCCGAAACCAGGATCGGTATTCGCGGAAGAGCGGGCGGTAGAGCTCCCCGGCTTGATCGGCGTCCACTGTGCTGTAGTGCTCAATGACCTTGTCGCGTATGGCGCCAGACAGCCGCCCCAGCTGCCGCTGTGGGTCGACGCGGCCGTCATACACCGAGCTGAGCCCGATCCTCCGCTAGTCCGCTCGTCGAGACGACCGGGGGCCGCTCGCCAGGAATGGCCCCAAACACATGCGCTGGGCGCTCATCGAGGCCGCGG
>JGI24137J36423_1000563_pt1 | contig 10412 bp, 11 predicted proteins | sample BarGraNGADG00311_FD_36423 | JGI IMG/M metagenome (IMG submission 36423) | reverse complement strand
AGCGCCATTGAAGACGCACGCAAGTAACACACGTCACTGAGGAGGCGTGCAAACGGAAGTAAATCCACTGATCGCATTCGGAGCAGGGCTCATTAGCATTTTTTCTCCCTGCGTGTTACCCTTACTACCCGCCATAGTCGCCTCATCAACGAATCGCGGCAGATACCGGCCTGTCGCCATCGTTCTTGGTCTAAGCATATCGTTTACGACCATGGGCCTCGTTGCATCAGCTTTTGGGGCCGTGTTTGCAGCGTTTAGCTACTATCTCTTCGCAGCGGCGATAATCTTGATTATCGCAATGGGGTTTTGGATGCTCTTCGATCTCCATTTACCCTACAACACGCCGCGATTGGGCATTATTGACAGGGTGTCAAGAAAAACGTACGATATTCCGACTGAAGGCATAGCCAGCGGGTTGGCGTTGGGGCTAGCGCTAGGGATCGTGTGGCTTCCGTGCACCGGGCCGGTCTTAGCTACCATACTAACATGGGTGGCTGCAAACGGCGACATTGCCACAGGCGGACTGCTGCTCATGATCTACTCTCTCGGTTTCGCTGTCCCTATACTCGCTATTGCTTATTCGGCTCGCTTNTCGTCGTCTCTCGTCGGCAAATCGTCGAAGACCATTTGGATCAAGCGGGTCGCCGGCGTAGTGCTCATTGCCGTCGGCGTATACTTGGCCCTACCATATCTACCAACGCTTACGCAAATTTGATGCGGTTTTCCTCGTAGAACACGCTTAACATGCATCGCCTCGTACAAAAGAGAGAAATCACGCCATCACAGTACGCTATTAAAGTCGATGCACCGGAAGTTGCCACAAAGGCGAGTGTAGGTCAATTCTTTACGCTCTCACGCCTACAGACGTGAGAAAATCGAGGACCGTCATTCTCGTTTCCGGCCCCCGGACGATGGCTACGGGAAGGGTGGCACAGGAGTGACAAGATGTTGCGATCCGGGCACGGAGTGGCAGTCCGGGTGCGTAAGGTAAAAAGGGTATAGATTCAACTAGTAGGATACATTGCAGACCATCNATGGAGTGAAAAAATTGTTCCGTATCGAAGACGCCGGACAGGCAGGGNGGGAATTATGANTACCCCTACCGTTGCAGACAAAACAATGGGTATCGTGATCGCNGTTGTAAAGGAACAGGCCCCAGGTGAACAGCGCGTTGCGACCGTGCCCGAGGTAGTCCAGAAACTCACGAAGTCNGGGTACGAGATCCGGGTCGAGCACGATGCGGGAGCAGGAGCGTTCTACCCAGACGANCTCTATGTTGCCGCCGGTGCGAAGATCGCGCCCGGTCGGGCCGAACTGCTGGANGGTGCAACAATCGTGTTGTGCGTGCAGCCCCCGGCCATAGCTGATGTCGAGATGCTCGCAGAGAGCACNATCGTCATCGGGTTCATGAACGCGGCAAACAACCTGTCAACCGTTGCACGGATGCGCGACCGCAAGATTACCGCCTTTGCCCTCGAGCTTGTCCCGCGGATCACCCGTGCCCAGAGCATGGACGCGCTCAGTTCCCAGGCAACGGCCGGTGGGTACGCAGCAGCGATACTCGGCGCCGACAACTGCCCCAAGTTCCTCCCGATGCTGACAACGGCCGCAGGCACGATCCGGCCTGCAACGGTGCTCATCCTTGGTGCAGGCGTTGCCGGCCTCATGGCGATCGCCACCGCCAAGCGCCTTGGCGCCATGGTTGAGGCATACGATGTCCGGCGTGCCGCAGGTGAACAGGTCCGAAGCCTCGGTGCGAAATTCCTCGAGCTTGCGATCAATGCAGAAGGCCNGGGTGGTTACGCCCGCGAGCTCACGCCGGAAGANAAGGTAAAGGAACAGCAGATGGTCTCTGCCGCGGTGGCACGGGCTGACATCGTTATCACGACGGCCAGCATCCCCGGCCGGAAGGCGCCGGTCCTGATCACGAAAGAGACCGTAGCAACGATGCGTCCGGGCGCCGTCATCGTCGACCTTGCCGCCGAATCGGGTGGCAACTGCGAGCTTACACAAAGTGGAAAGACCGTAAAGGAGCACGGTGTCACGATCGTGGGCCCGCAGAACCTCCCGTCCCGGGTCGCGTTTCACGCAAGCCAGATGTACGCAAAGAACCTCCAGTCGTTCCTCTCACTGCTTGTTAGTAAAGAAAGGGTGCTCACCCGTGAGTTCACTGACGAGATTCTAGCATCAAGCCTCCTTGTGAACGCAGGCGAAGTGCGGCATAAACCCACGCTTGACCTCATCAGCGGAGGGGGGCCATGATCGAGATCACTGCGTTCTGGACCGCTATCTACATCGCGATGCTGGCGGCATTCACCGGCTACGTTGTCATCAGCCGTGTCCCCGCCATCCTACACACACCTCTGATGAGCGGCTCGAACTTCATCCATGGGATCGTGCTCGTTGGGGCGATGGTAGTGCTCGGCCTTGCCACGACGCCTACAGAGCAGGTGATCGGGTTCATCGCAGTAGTTCTCGGGGCAGCGAACGTGACCGGCGGTTATGTTGTCACGGAACGGATCCTCCAGATGTTCGACCGCAGCGGAAAGAGGCCGGGCAAGGGGGCGTGACATGGCTGACCTCTCCTTTGTCATCGAGCCCGTTTACATTGCGACGATCTTCTTATTCATCATCGGCCTACAACGGATGAGTCACCCGCTCACGGCCCGGAGCGGGATCGTCTGGGCCGGTGCCGCGATGTTGATCGCAACGCTCGTCACGTTCTTTACCCCGGATCTCACTAACGTCGCCCTGATCGCGATAGCGATTGTGATCGGCGGCGGCTTCGGTTATATAGCGGCCAAGCGCGTGGCGATGACCAACATGCCCCAGATGGTCGCATTGTACAACGGGATGGGGGGCGGCGCGGCAGCCGCGATTTCAGCAGTCGTGCTCCTTGGCGTCACCACTGCCACCACTGGCTCGCTTGCGGTCGTTGGCGGCCTGATAGGGGCTGTCTCGTTTTCCGGCAGCCTCATCGCGTTCCTGAAGCTGCAGGGCTGGATGCCATCGCGGCCCGTTACCTTTCCGGGCCAGCAGATCGTTAACATGGCAGTCCTTATGCTCGCCATCGTTGCCGGTGTGTTCGTCATCCTGCAGCCCTCATCGATGCCGCTTTCCATAACCATATACCTCCCGCTCTTCTTCATTCTCGCTCTCAGCTTCGGGCTCCTTATGACGCTCCCAATTGGCGGGGCCGACATGCCTGTCGTGATCGCGATGTACAACGCCTTCACCGGCCTGGCCGTTGCGCTTGACGGGTTCTCGTTTGTCACCCCCAACTATGCGATGATCGTAGCGGGTGTTATTGTCGGTGCTGCGGGTTCGCTGCTCACGCTCCGGATGGCTAAGGCAATGAACCGCTCGCTTACAAACGTGTTCTTCGGAGCGTTCGGCGCAACGGAAGAGCAGGCGGCGCAGGTATCGGGCAGTATGAAAGCGATCGAGGCCGACGACGTTGCAGTCATGCTCGCCTATGCGGACCGGGTCATCATCGTCCCCGGCTACGGCATGGCAGTAGCCCAAGCCCAACAGAAAGTAAAGGAGCTGACCGACCTTCTCGGGAACAGGGGCGTGCAGGTGAAGTTCGCGATCCACCCGGTTGCCGGACGGATGCCCGGGCACATGAACGTCCTGCTTGCCGAAGCAGGAGTTGACTACGACCACCTCTTTGACCGCGACGAGGTGAACCCTGAATTCCCCAGCACTGACGTCGTCCTTGTCATCGGGGCCAACGATGTCGTGAACCCAGCGGCGCACCGGCAGGGGAGCCCGCTCTTCGGCATGCCAATCCTTGATGTCGAACAGGCAAAGAATGTAATCGTCCTAAAGCGCGGGCAGGGGAAGGGCTTTGCGGGGATCGAGAACGACCTGTTCTACCGGGACAACACGCGAATGCTTTATGGCGACGCGCAGGAGACGGTCGGCAAGCTAGTGCAGGCCCTCAAAAAACTATAAATCCCACGGAGATCGGCGAACTTTTTTGCAACACGTCGTTCCCGCCGAAGATGCGTCTAACAAAACCGCAATCATCATCGTTACAATGGGTGCCTCAAACAGAGCAGCGCGTGCGATTGACACATCCCTAAACAGGGCGCTTGAGGGCGATAACTCCGCGCAAAAAAGACTGACCGGGTTGCTTTCAAGATAACGCGTCTGAATCGAGTTACCTTGCAGAAAATATTTAATTAATCACCGGGATATTAACAATAATAAGTATAGGAGTGTTTTTTTTAAGTTGTCCCAAGCTGAAGAGATCGGCAACGACCAGAGCGCAGACATAACCGAACACAAAGCGTCAGCTTTGCTCGGCGGCATGGATATCGCGGTCACTGACGAGATCAAAGTACCCTCTATGCTCGTTGATCAAGTGATCGGACAAGAACAGGCCGTTGAAGTGATAAAAAAGGCGGCAAAGCAACGACGCCACGTAATGCTTATCGGCTCTCCAGGCACCGGGAAGTCAATGCTCGCTCGAGCTATGGCAGAATTACTCCCTAAGGAAGAGTTGCAGGATGTCCTCGTTTATCACAACCCCGACGACAGCAACACCCCCAAAGTGCGTGTAGTGCCCTCTGGGAAGGGTCGGCAAATTGTCGACGCACACAAACGAGAAGCGCAAAAAAAGACCCAGTTCAGGAATATGCTTTCGATGGTGATGGTTTTTGCGATCGTTGGCTATAGCTTTGCGATTAATCAACCCATAATGGGCATCATTGCCGCTGCCATGCTCTTTATTGCGCTGCGTTATATCACACCTCGCGAAGATGTGCTCATACCTAAACTCCTCGTCATGAATGGTGGCGAGGACACTGCACCCTATATCGATGGTACAGGAGCGCACGCAGGAGCGCTCCTCGGTGACGTGCGGCACGATCCTTTTCAATCAGGGGGGCTTGAGACACCTTCGCACGACCGCGTCGAGGCAGGAGCAATCCACAAGGCAAATAACGGGGTGCTCTTTATCGATGAGATTAACACGCTCAGAATCGAATCACAACAGCATCTCCTCACCGCACTTCAAGAGGGAGAATTTCCTATTACCGGGCAATCCGAGCGCTCAAGTGGCGCGATGGTAAAGACAGAGCCTGTGCCATGTCACTTTGTGATGGTGTCTGCAGGAAATCTTGACGCGGTAAAAGGCATGCATCCCGCACTTCGCTCGCGTATCCGCGGTTACGGTTACGAAGTGTACATGCGCGATTCAATGGAAGATACGCCAGAAAACCGACGAAAAATTGTGCGCTTCGTCGCCCAAGAGGTAAAAAAGGACGAGAAGATACCTCACTTCGCTGCCGATGCCGTTGAAGAGATTATCAGCGAGGCGCGACGAAGGTCTGGAAGGAAGGGACACATCACGTTGATGCTAAGGGACCTCGGCGGGCTCATCCGCGTCGCAGGAGACGTCGCTCGGGCCGAAGGGGCTGAGCACACGACTGCTGCGCACGTTATCGATGCGAAGAAAATGGCGCGATCGGTCGAACAGCAGCTCACTGATCACTATCTCGAGCGCCGTCAAGACTATCAGATGTTTCGGAACACCGGCGCGGAGGTCGGTCGCGTCAACGGTCTCGCCGTGATGGGTGATGATTCTGGCGTCGTGCTGCCCATCGTTGCGGAGATCACCCCTGCACAATCCAAAGAGGAGGGTCGCGTTATCGCGACGGGGTTGCTCAAAGAAATCGCTCTTGAGGCCGTCCAAAACGTTTCTGCGCTCATCAAGAAGTTCTCAGGCCAGGATATTACGACCAAGGACGTGCATATCCAGTTCATAGGCACCTATGAGGGGGTAGAGGGCGATTCGGCGTCAATTTCAATAGCTACAGCCGTCATCTCAGCGCTCGAGGACGTTCCAGTGGATCAATCTGTCGCAATGACCGGATCACTCTCGGTTCGCGGAGAGGTGTTGCCTGTCGGCGGCGTGACGCCAAAGGTTGAGGCAGCCGCTAAGGCAGGCATGACGCGTATACTCGTCCCGAAGGACAACGAAGGGGACGTTATGATCGAGAAGCAATACAGAGATATGGTGCAAATTATTCCTGTCAGTTCTATAGGTGAAGTTCTCGAAAACAGCCTTATCGGTCGAAAGCGTGACGGGTTCCTTGAGCGTCTCAAAAAATTTACGATTAACTCGCACGATCTGACGGGCTATTCGAGCGCGGTCCCTCAGTAATCTTTTCCCGTGTGTGTTCTACACACAATTGAGGCGGTCTTCATGCAAGAAGAGCCGTTGCCGCTCTACCGAAAGGCGCAACTCACATTTACCGACGCTGACCTTAGCGCAACGACTGACGAACTGTGGCAGATTCACAATCTTTTTACAAAAGGAGAGCGGCAGAGCGATGTCGTTATCAGTCCCTCCCTTCTCGATTTAAAGATCGAAATCGCGCACCGGATACATCGGAGCTGCCATTTCTGCGAGCGCCGATGCTCCACCGATAGAGCCCAGAAGCCTGGATTCTGTGGGGTTGTGGAGTCAAAATACTCTTCAGAGTTCCTTCACTACGGTGAAGAACGCGAACTCGTGCCATCGCACACTATTTTTTTTACGGGCTGCACCTTAAAATGCGTCTTCTGCCAAAATTGGGATATTGCACGACATCCAAACGCCGGCTTGGTCTGTGACCCGCAGGCGCTTGCACGGAGGATATACGCGCGATCGATGGCGGGCTCACGTAACGTTAACTGGGTAGGGGGGGACCCAACCCCCCATATTAGTGTAATATTGGAAACGATGCGCGCCCTCGCCACGCTCGAGCGAGAGATCGGGGCTGATGCACAATTCCTGAACGTCCCGATGGTTTTCAACTCAAACGCGTACTACTCCACAGAAGCTTGCAAGCTTCTCGACGGCGTGATTGACGTGTACCTAAGTGACTTCAAGTATGGCAACGACGCTTGTGCTCATCGGTATTCGAACGTCGACAATTACGTAGGGACCGTCACGCGTAACTTGCTCGCGTCAAAAGATAGGCTTATAGTACGTCATCTGGTGATGCCTAGCCACATTCGGTGCTGCACAGAGCCGATCGTCAAATGGGTGCGTGAGCACGCGCTAGACGTCAAGTTCAACCTTATGTTTCAGTACGCGCCGTATAACGTCGTTAACTACCCCGAGATGAATCGGTACGTGAACAACGCCGAGCGACGCGCAGCTTTGAATATCGCAAAGGGTTTAAACCTTATTTGAGTTACCTTGGAGTATGGGGACCATAACCCTCATCTCTGACTTCGGCGCCTACTACCCGGCGATCATGAAGGCAGCTATTCTGGAGATAGCACCTGACGCGACTATCATCGACGTGACCCACGAAATTACCCCTGAGAATGTGCGCGAGGCGGCCTTCATACTCCGAGAAACGGTCAAAAACTTCCCTAGAGGTACGGTGCACGTTGCGGTTGTCGACCCTACTGTCGGCACGGACAGACGTGGTCTCGTCATAGCAGCGGGAGGACATTATCTTGTCGGTCCCGATAACGGAATTCTGATCCCCGCAGCGCGCTTATTAGGCGATTTCGAGGTGTTGCGAATCAAAATGGCAGCGAAGTCGAGCACGTTTCATGGACGAGACATCTTCGCGCCTGTAGGGGCACACTTACTAATGGGTCGCCTGCAGCGCCTTACGCCCACGCCGACTTATGTCGATCTTCTGTTCCAAGAACCGCATTCGTCTGAAAACGCCGTTTCAGGAGCCATTTTATATGTCGACCGGTTCGGCAACTGCGTGACGAATATTCCTGGATCGTTTATGATACAGCGCTCAGGCTATGGCAGCATACATAATCTCAACGGTGTTACTATGATCCAGTTTATGCAGACATACGACGAAGTCGCTCAAGGACGCCCATTGCTCACTGTAGGGAGCTTTGATTTAATAGAGATCGCCGTGAATAAGGGCAGTGCTGCAACAGAGTTTAATCTGAAGTTGGGCGACCAGATCTCGCTGGAAAGGCGGTAACGCTTCTCCATAAAAATGAGATGTCGCAGAATTTTGTCAACGGTTGCCCTTAGACTCGCAAATCCACGCCTTCAAGTTGAAGCAGCTTTCGCTTAGTTTCGAGCCCCCATGCATACCCGCCGAGGTCAGCTACGCCCACCACTCGATGGCAGGGGACAAATAGAGGAACGGGGTTGCGACGCAACGCGTTCCCGACAGCTCGCGCTGCTCGTGGGTTATCCAGCTTCGCCGCCAGTTCTGAATACGTAACAACGCTTCCTGGTGATATTTGCCGTGCGCATTCCAACACGGCTCTCTCGAATACGGAGCGGTTTTCGAGATCGACAGGGAAGGTGCTGAGGTCAACGTTCTCCCCTCGTAAGTATCTCTCAAGGGCTTGCACAGCTTGTTTCGCACTCTGCAGGTTGTTAGGACGAGAGTGCGGTTCGAGCTCCACCTGTTGCACCACCTCATCTTCAAGCACGACCGAGACGAATCGCGCAAGAAATTCAGAATAAAAAGACGCAGTTTCTTTCATCGTTTCAGCGTCCGTTACTGTTTATAGCAGATACCAATCGTTATCGCCTACCGTTTTTTCCGGCGTCTCTAAGGGCACATCTTGCGGCGAAGCCTTTGAGATTGAGAGTAACGCAGCCTTTAAATCAGCCAAGTATTGAACGTTGCTGAGGCTCCCGTACTCAAACTTCCTGCCTCGCACCCGACAACGTTCGAGCGTTTCCTCGTGTGGCACGATGGTTACGTCCAGGTCAGTCTTCTCACAAGCCCTTTGCATGGCTTTCCGAAAGTCACCCGTGCAGTACGCTATTCGATGTCTATACGTGTTTCGCGTCTTTTCCAAGTATTGGAAAAGTCGGCTACTCTCGAGCTCAACGAATCTCTTCTTGACGGATAGGACGTTGCAATTGCCAAGCACGAAATCATAATTAGCGAAGGGATATTCGGTATCGAGTTCCCGCGGCGTTACGCCACACGTCCCAAATGCAACGATATGCACTTCCTCCGGGGCTAAAACGCTGAAAATGACCTTATCATAATTCCTATGACTCGGACTCGTGTGATACGGCTTCACTTTAGCGCATGGCACAAAAACGCAGACGTTGCGTACGGGCGGAGTATATTCACGCAGCACATACTGATTTGCTCTCTCCATGTCGGGATGGGAGAACACTTTCTCTCCAACTAACGGCGCGGATGAGCGTTCTGATTCAGGAATAATCATTCAGCAGTGAGCCTGGTCAGCTCATAAGAGACTCAGGCTTTTAAGCTCCTTCACGATCCGATCGACCGCATTAGCCGCGTCTTCGGGCTTTCGACCACCTGTGACAACCAGTTTGCCGGAACCGAACAAAAGAACGACCACCTTAGGCTCCGACAACCGGTAGACAAGACCGGGGAACTGCTCGGGCTCGTACTCAATGTTCTCAAGCCCGAGGCCGATGGCAATTGCGTTTAAGTTCAAAACTGCGTGAAGATCCGCGGACGCAACGATGTTTTGCACCTTGATCTCCGGCGTTCCCTCGACGTCNATTCCGATATTTCTGAGGCTTTGAAATACGTTTTCCAGACCCTTGTACACGTCATCTATGCTCTTTGCGCCCGTGCAAACGATTTTTCCCGATCGAAAGATGAGTGCAGCGGTCTTCGGGTCCTTGGTGCGGTAGACGAGGCCCGGAAACNGTTTAGGATCGTAATCTGCGCCCTCTAAAGCAAGCGTTGCTTGATTGAGGTTTATGTCTTGCCCAATACCAGTGGATGCAACTACATTTACAATTTCAACAGTGTCCCGTGGTTCAACCATACGCTTCCTCTTTCCCTGTTGATTCATAAAAGCTAAGCTGGCTCTTTTACTTCCCGAATCCGACCCGCGAAGATGCTCTACCGGCTCCTGACGATCAACACCGGAACCTTAGCCCCCCGTATCACCTTATCGGCGACGCTTCCGATAAGCAATCGATCTAAACCTTTTCGCCCGTGCGTTCCGATAACGACGAGATCGATATCTTGACTGTCCGTGTACATGTTAAGTTCTTCCGCCGGGTGCCCGTCAAGCACTACAGTGACGATACGATCTTCATTGACGCCGCGCGAAGCTAGGTCTTTTTTGGCATTCACTACGATTTGCTTTCCCGCATCGAGATTCACGTCGTACTTGTTTGAAGATGCGTCGATCGGGTATGCCGCAAATCTGGTGCTGTCAAGAACGTACGCGATGTGCACCGTCGCGTCAGTGAGTTGCGCGAAATAAGCCGCGTGCTCATAGACGGGGGCCATCAGATCCCCGCCATCCGTTCCAATTAATATTTGTTTATATTTAATGGGCTCACCTCATCAGACCTCCGGTGCTGCTTCTTCAACACGCCTTTGTTGCTCAATCTCTGTTCCCTTTCCTTTGATTAAGAGCGTCACCAAGACGCCTACGATCGAGACGCCAAGCGCGGTCAGGAATATGTAGTT
>JGI24137J36423_1000560_pt1 | contig 10425 bp, 9 predicted proteins | sample BarGraNGADG00311_FD_36423 | JGI IMG/M metagenome (IMG submission 36423) | reverse complement strand
CGCGTCACCCAGGTCGACGAAAAACGGCGCCATCTGGGCCTGCCAGCGGGCGTTCACCTCGGTCGCCGCCATCCCGGCCTGCGCCTGCTCGATCGACGGCGTCTCGACGTACCCGATCAGCAACCCGTCCTCCCGCACGAAGAGCGAGTAGTTGTGCCAGCCGGTCGCCGCCAGCGCCCTGAGCATGTCGGGCCAGACGGCCGCGTGCCGACGCCGGTACTCCTCCAGCATCTCCGGCCGCACCTGGAGCTGGAAGCAGACGCGTTCCATCGGTTCTCCTTCTGTGAGTGTCATCGGTCGACGCGGGCTCCGCCGCCGCCTGCGAGCTTGAGGATCTCGGCACTGGTGTCCATGGAGGTGTCGCCGGGAGTGGTGGCCAGGCGCGGGTCCCCCAACCACCCCTGAGCATCCAGCAGACCGGCAAACCTCTGCCCGATCGTGACGTGGGCTGGCGGGTCAGGGTGCATCGCGTCGCCGAACGGCGTCTGGGCCTCGTCGCCGGGTCCCCACAGCTCCCGCCCGTCCAGGTGGTGCAGCATCGGGTCCCAGCCGGCCCTCGACGCGACGACCCCGGCGACCAGGTCGCGGATCCGCCGCAGGTCGAGCTGTCCCTCGGCCCGGTGCACACCGTCGGCCTCGGTGCGGAACCGGCCGGTCGCCGGATCCAGCGAGGTCGGGCCGGGCGTCGCCTCCACGAGCGGGCACAGCAGCGGCGAGATGACGACCACGGGGGTGCGGGGCAGGCCCTGGCGCAGCGTGTCGAGGAAACCGTGCAGGGCGGGGACGAACGTGCGCTCGCGCAGGCAGTCCCGGTTGACCACATTGATGCCGACCTTCAGCGTGACGAGCTCGGCGTCGGCCTGGGCGATCGCGCGCGCGACGTACGGGTCCAGCACGGCGTTGCCCGACATCCCCAGGTTCACCAGGTCCAGCCCGGCGGACCGTGCCGCGACCACCGGCCAGGTCCCGGTCGGCGAGGCGGCGTTGGCCCCCTGGCTTATCGACGACCCGTGGTGCACCCACCGCGGCAGGTGCACGGCGGTCGCGGCCAGCACCGGGGCGTCGGCGCCCAGCTCGTGCAGGACGACCTGCTCGCCGTAGGGCAGCCAGATCTCCAGGTCTCGCTCGGCGGGCGGGCCGGGGACCACGAACCGGACCTCAACCGGGTCGCCGGGCGCGCGCACCACGGCGCCGGAGGCCGGCTCGAGCAGGTCGGTCCCCGTCGTCACCACCGCAACAGAGCCGGCAGGCACCCCGTCGACNACCAGGTCCCAGACCCCNGCCGCGGGCCGTCCAGAACCCTCGACCACCTGCTGCGTGGTCGAGGCACGCAGCACGACCTGCCGCGCGGCTGTGCGCAGCCGCACCCGGACGCCCGCCGCCTGCTCGTCGCACAGCCGGGCGAAGCCGTCCGGCATCCGGTCCCGGCACCACGCCGGCAGCCGGTGCGGCCGCAGCCCGCCGTCCACGGGCTCCGACCACGCCGCGCCGCGCAGGTCCAGCCGCGGGTCAGTGATCGGCACCCAGACCAGGGCGGTGGTCATGTCCGGGCCGGACGCACGGCCGACCACGGCGCGCCGGTGCCGTCCATCCGGCCGTAGAAGGGGTGCTCGGGTCCGATGTCGCCGCTGCGCACGACCGCCCCGGTGAACGCCGACGCGTAGATCGCCGCTGCGAGCTCCATGGTCCGCCGCGCCTCGGTGACCGGCACGGGCAGCGGAGCCCCGGACTCCAGCGCGTCCAGCACGGCCGTCAGNTGCGCGGTGTGCGAGCTCGGTACCCCGGTGTCTCCGGCCCAGGCCGCCGCGACGTCCTCCTGACCGGGCGCGGGCGTGAGCCGCCAGTCGGCGTCCGCGTACCCGTACAGGTGGTCCAGCTCGAGAGTGGCCCGGTCGGTGTCGATCCGCACCGAGGAGACCTGCCGGGGCGAGACCACCGAGTTCACCACGGCGGCGAGTGCCCCGGACTCGAACCTGACCAGGGCCGTCGAGACGTCCTCGGTGTCGGTGTCCCGGGCCAGCCGCGAGGCCATGGCCCGGACCTCGGCCCACGGGCCGAGCAGCGCGAGCAGCAGGTCGAACTGGTGGATCCCGTGCCCCATCGTCGGGCCGCCGCCCTCGACGTCCCACCGCCCACGCCAGGGCACCTCGAAGTAGGTCGCGTCCCGGTACCAGAGGGTGTGGCAGGTAGCCACCAGGGGCCGTCCGAGCGGGCCGGGCGTGCCGTCGGCCGCCGGCGCGAGCAGCCGCGCTGCGCGCAGCCCCGCGCCGCCGAACCGGTGCTGGAAGACCACCCCGACCCGCCCGCCGGTGCGCTGCTCGGCGGCGATCAGGTCGTCGATCTGGGCCAGGCTCAGCGCCGGTGGCTTCTCGGTGAGTACCGGGACTCCGGCCTCCAGGCACTGCTCGGCGAGCGGGACGTGCACGCCCGGCGGGGTGCAGATCACGGCGAGGTCCGGACGGTGAGCGGCGGCGAGCGCGTCGGCCAGGTCGGTCGACCAGTGCGGGACGCCGTGGCGCTCCGCGAACGCCGCGGCCCGCGCTGGGTCGACGTCGATCACCCAGCCGACCTGCGCGCGGCCTGTCTCGGTGGCCGCGGTCGCGTGCGCATCGGCGATCGCCCCCGCGCCCACCAGTACCAGCTCTGTCATCTCTGTCACTCCTGCCCCGTCCCTTCCGGCGGCCACGGTCGCAGCCGCCCGCACATCCCGTACCGCGGTGCACCCGACCACGCGTCGGCGGAGGCGACCGCTGCACCGGCCAGGTGGGTCGCGTCACCGCGCGCGAGCCCCGTCAACGCAGAATCGGTCATCTCGACCGCCGGCCGCACGGTGGCCTTCCAGGACCGCCGCCAACCTGGGACCGACGCCAGCACCAGCCCCACGGCAGCCTCGTGCAGACGGGCCATCGCCTCGGGCGCACCGAGCCGACCCACCTCCTCGAGCAACTCCGCCATCCCCTCCACCGCCAGGTCGCGGCGCCGACGCGCGGCGAGAGCAACTCGCGCGTCGCCGCCGTCAGGAAGCGTCGCCGCGGCGCGATATCGCTCGGGGTCGGCCAGCACGTCCCGGGGGAAGGTGAGCACCGCGTCGCCGGCCTCAGGGAGTCCCGCGTCCGACATGACGACCAGGACCTGCAGGTCGCCGTCGTTGACCGCCCGGTGCACGGTCCCCGGCGAGAACCACACGGCGATCCCTCGCCGCAACTCGTACACCTCAGTCCCCGCCGGGGTCACCGTGTGCACGCTTCCCCTGCCACCCAGCACGACGTACCCCTCGCTCGCGACGGTGTGCAGGTGTGGGGATCCGCTCCCGGCGGCGCCCACCCCGTCGGGCGCTGGCCAGTCGTACACGCTCAGCAGGGTCGTGGAGACCCCGCCGGGGAACGTCGGTCGGCTCATCCGTCGCCCCCGAGGACCGCCGTGCCGAGGGCCGCGAGGTCGCCCGCCCGGGAGGCGTCGGCGTCGCCGTCGGCGACCACGACGGCGTAGCGGAACCGCAGCGTCTCGCCCGGGTCGAAGTCGATCTCCTCGCTGAAGAACGGCGCCGGGTTGAGACCGCCGAACTGCTCGGTGCGGGCGAACCACTGGGGCGGGTGGGCCGGGTTGTCCGCGTCGTCCACGATGACAACGGTCGAGGCCGTGTCGACCTCGTCGTGCCGGCCGGTGAAGCCCATCCACGGCCCTCGCTCGCCGCGCAGCTCCTCCCCGCCGGAGCCGGCCGGGGTGTGCAGGGCGCCCCCGGTGAACGACCTCGGCCCGCGCCAGAAGAGTCCGCCGTAGCCGGCGTTCTCCCGCCCGCGAGTAGTCGGGCTGCCGATCGGCAGGGGCGTGCAGGAGACGTTGGTCATCGCCGTCTCGAAGCTCAGCACCCAGGCGTCCGGTCGGTCCGGCAGCACAGCGGTCAGCGTGCGCACTTCCTCGACGACGCGCTCGCCCTGCTCCGTGCGCCAGCCCAGCTGGTGGGTCAGGCCGACCCGGTCGGCACCGACGGCGAGGTCGAGCAGCTCCTCGTGGTCCATCGATCCGTTGTTCTCGAGCTGGACGTACCCCTGGCCGTGCACGTAGGTGGGTCCGCCCCAGAAGTTGTGCGGGCCGACGCACGGCAGGGACCAGGCGATGCCCTTGTGCCACACGTGGTCGTGCGGCCGGTAGCAGGTCACCGTGCGCCCCGCGCGGGTGCGCACCGGGTGCAGGTACGGCCGTGGGCTCTCCAGCGGCGGGTCGTCGGGCACGTAGACATACCGGGCCAGCACGACCCCGGCCGCGGTCACGTCGAGCGAGCGGCCGACGTCGTGCAACGCACCGAGCTCTGCCACGCCCTCCTGCCTTCCCTTCGATGACGACCTGGACACGGGCGGTGAGCGACTCAGGCGTCGGCGGCCTCGGTCCGTCGTGCGTACCGCTGCTCGACACCCCCCACCGCCAGGGCGAGCAGCCCCGGCGCGACCACAGCCAGCGGTGGCAGCATCCACACCAGGACCGCGCACACCGCGACGGCCGCGACCAGCAGCACGTCCCCTGCCAGGTCGCCGGCAGCGCGCCCGGCCGCGGTGCGCACCGCAGACAGGCCCGTTGCCCCCGCCTGCCAGCAGCCGGCGGTCCGCAGCAGCACGACCAGCAACGCGACGGCCAGGAGCCCGACGACCACCAGCACGGCACGGCCCCCCGGCAGGTCGCCACCGGCTGCCAGCGCGGCGTCGAGCCCCAGCAGCGCGAACCCCGCCAGCCCGAGCACGGACACCAGCCACAGGTCGCGCCACGCTGAACGGAATCCCGCCAGCAGGTCGCGCACCGCGTCGCTGCGACCCTCGACGTAGCGTCGCAGGTGCGCGACGGCCGCGGCGCAGGCCGGCAGGGCGGTGACCACCCCGAGGCTGAGCACGGCTGCCAGCGCTCCGGCCAGCAGCACCTCGGAGAACAGCCCGATCCGGCTGACTCCCTGCGGGGCTTCGCGGTCGGCGGTCACGTCCACCACGCTCATCCCTTGAGCCCCTGGGTCGCAACCCCTTCGACCAGGTAGCGCTGGAACACGAGGAAGAACAGCAGCACCGGCACCAGGGCGAGCACGGCCATCGCCATCTGCGCGCCGTAGTCCGAGACGGTGGTCTGGTCCACGTAGAGCCGCAACGCGATCGGCAGGGTGTACAGGTCAGGGCGCTTGAGGTAGATCAACGGCCCGAGGAAGTCGTTCCAGCTCCAGATGAACGNGAAGATCGAGGAGGTGATGAAGGCCGGCTTCATCAACGGCACCATGATCGAGAAGAAGATCCGGATGTGCCCGGCTCCGTCGATCCGCGCGGCTTCGTCCAGCTGGCGCGGCAGGTTCCGCATGAACTGCACCATGAGGAAGACGAAGAACGCGTCGACCGCGAGGAACTTGCCGAGCAGCAGCGGTACGAAGGTGTTCACCAGGCCGAGCTGGTTGAACAGGATGTACTGCGGGATGATCACGACGTGGANCGGCAGCAGGAGCGTGCCGATCATCAGGCTGAAGAGCACCCCGCGGCCCCGGAACGAGACCCTGGCGAACGCGTAGGCGGCGAGCGAGCACGAGAAGACCACCCCGACGACCGACGCCACGCCGAGGAGCACCGAGTTGCGGACGAAGGTCCAGAACGAGATGCCGCCGATCCCGGACAGCGCCGCCACGACGTTGTCCAGGGACGCCTGGTGCGGCACGAGGCTCGGGTCGCCCACGATGCTGTGGCTCGGCTTGAACNTCGAGACGATCATCCAGACCNCCGGGTAGAGCACGACGACCGTCAGGCCCAGTGCCACGAGGTGGAAGATCAGGCTGCGGCCACCACGGCGGGCCCGNCCGACCCTGCGCAGGCGCGCGCTGTCCACCGAGTTCGGGGCGTCGGCGGGCGGCGCTGACACCGTTGTCATCTCATCTCCCCGGAGTAGTGGACCCACGTCCGCGAGCTGCGGAACAGGATCGCCGTGATCACGCCGACGACCAGCACGAGCACCCAGGCCATCGCCGCGGCGTAGCCCATCTGGAACGAGACGAAGCCCCGNTGGTACAGGTACAGCGTGTAGAAGAGGGTCGAGCGCGCCGGGCCGCCCGTGCCGTTGGAGATGATGAACGCCGAGGCGAAGATCTGGAAGGCGTGGATCGTCTCGAGCAGCAGGTTGAAGAACAGCACCGGCGAGAGCATCGGCACGGTGATGCTGCGGAACTTGCGCAGCGGCCCGGCTCCGTCGATCGAGGCGGCCTCGTACAGCTCCCTGGGGATCTGCTTCAGCCCGGCGAGGAAGATCACCATGGGGGCACCGAACTGCCACACGGTGAGCAGGATCAGCATCGGCAGGGTCTTGGAGGGGTTGCCGACCCAGCCGCCCGGCGCCGCTCCGAAGAACTGGCCGACCTGGTCGACGATGCCGCCGTCGATGAACATCGCCTTCCACACGATGGCGACGGACACGCTCGCCCCGATCAGCGACGGNGCGTAGAAGGCCGAGCGGTAGAAGCCCTGACCACGACGTTTGGCGTTCAGCAGCATCGCGACGGCCAGCGCAGCGGCGAGCTTGAGCGGAGTGCCGATCAGGACATACCCGGCGGTGACCTTCCACGACTGGATGTAGTCCGGGTCGTGAAACAGTCGGGTGAAGTTCGCCAGGCCGGCCCAGGTCGGGTTGCTGAACAGGTTGTAGTCGGTGAACGCCAGGTACAGCGAGGCGATCATCGGGCCCAGCGTCAGCAGGACGAAGCCGAGCAGCCACGGCGTGAGGAAGCCGTACCCGGCGAGGAGCTCGGCCCTCTTCCTCCTCCTCCGCACGGTGGCGGAGGAGGAGGAAGAGCGCACTGCCGGGCCCGTCGAGCGCTCCAAGTGAGTGGTCATCATCGATCCGTTCCCATGAGGTGTGCCGCGCGGCCGGGCGGGCACCACACGGTCACTTCATGTCGATGGCTGCCTCGGCGAACCACTGGTCGGCGAGGTCCGACGGCGTGGTCTTGCCGTAGTCGAGGTCCTGGGCGAGGCTCAGCCACTTGGCCTCGATCGTGCCGAAGCCCTTGACCGGGAGAGGGGTCGGCTTGGTGACCTGCTTGGCCACCTGCTCCTCGTAGGCGATCACCTGACCGTCGATGCTCGACGGGTCGGCCTTGATCGCGTCCCGCTGCGNCTTCGCCGCCGGCACGCCCTTGGAGGTGCCGAAGATGGAGCCCACCTGCGGGTCGTTGAGCAGGAAGTTGATCAGGGTGGCCGCCGCCGCGGCATGCTTGGTGTTGGCGCCCGAGGCGAGCAGCATCGACGGCTTGTAGAAGAGGTCCTTCTTGCCGGTGTCGACCGACGGCAGCGGCACGATCTTGATGGTGCTGCCCGAGTCGGTGNTGAACTGGGCCAGGAAGTTGTCCCAGCTCATCTCGCTGGCCGCCTCATTGGTGGTGAAGCCATCCTTGGGCGTCAGCGCGACCTGCCGGTCGATCGGGTACAGCTGCTTGGCCGAGCGCAGGTTGCCGGTCAGGTTGAGGAAGTCGACCACGTCGGACTTGGTGAAGCCGAGCGTGCCGTCATCCTTGAACGGGGTGATGCCCTTCTGCAGCAGCCACTGGATGAAGAACCAGAAGGTCCCGGTGTAGTCGTTGCCGCCGTAGAGCTGGTGCCCGTCGGAACTCTTCGCGCCGGCCGCAGCAGCCTTGGCGAGGAACGTGTTGTAGTCGGCCCACGTGTAGGTCGACGTGTCAGGCAGGGAGATGCCGAGCTGCTTCAGCACCGGCTCGTTGATGAACATCGCGAGCGTGTTCGTCGAGGTCGGGATACCGACCTGCTTGCCGCTCAGCGAGCCCGACTTGACCAGGTTCGGGTCGAACGTGGACAGGTCGATCGTGTGGTTGTCGACGTACGACTGCAGGTCTAGCAGCTGGCCGTTCTGCGAGTACTCGCGGATGTACGACAGGTCGAACTGCATGACGTCCGGGAGGCTGTGGCTGGCCGCCTCGGTCGAGCGGGCCGGCCAGTAGTCGGCCCATGCGGCGAACGACGTCTGGACCGTGACGTTCGGGTACTTCACGTTGAACGCCTTGATCGCCTCCGCGTACCGTGATGCCCGGTCGGCGTTGCCCCACCAGGTCATGTTCAGGGTGACCTTCTCGTTGGGGTTGAAGGTGGCCTGCCCCGACGCTGCGGAGCCCGAGCTACCTCCCCCACTGCACGCGCTCAGGCCGAGGGCGACGACCGCGACCATGCCCACCAGGGCGAACCTGAACTGCTTCATTCGGAGCCTCCTTGCTCAGCGTGTGAAAACGCATTCCTAAAGTACGTGCGCGCCAGTGCGCTGTCAACGAAGTCGATGAATCGTTACAAACCTGGCCCTGTGAACGAGGCCGATCCCGAAGCCGGAGCCGCCGCATGACCACCCCCGGACCGCGGATGCCCACACCATGGGCCTCGCCGTCGTGGCGGCGCTGTTCCTGCCGCTGATGCTGGTCGGGCCGTGGGGCGGCGTCCTGGCCGACCGGCACGACAGGCGGCGCCGTGCAGGTCTGGCAGGTGTTCGCCGCCGCGTCCGCGCTCGGCGTGCTGGCCGCGGTGGAACGGCCCGCCCGGCAGGCGATGGTCGGCGAGATCGTCGGCAAGCAGGCGCTACGTCCGGCGATCAGCCAGACGAACGTGCTCGGCCAGGTCGGCGGGCTGATCGGGCCGGCCACGGCCGGGGTGGTCATCGACGCGTTCGGGCAGGGCTGGGCGTACGCGGCCAACGCCGTGCTCTGCGTAGCGGTCGCGACGTTCGGCGTGGTGGAGAGCGCGGCCTCGTTCGCACCCACGCACGAGATGTTCCTGGTCGCGGTGGTCGCTGTCGGGTTCGCGACGCTGTCCTTCCTCACCACTGCGATCACCGTCGTCCAGCTCGCGGCCGAGCCGGCCTTCCGCGGCCGCGTACGGGCGCTCTACAGCCCGATGCTGCTCGGTGGGCACGCCCTGGGCGGCCTGCTCCAGGGCTGGTTGACCAATCAGCTCGGCGTTCGGCACGCCCTGGCGCTGACGGGACTGGGGGCGCTCGGGGCCTGCGCGGTGGTGACGGTCGGGCTCCTCCGGACGGACCGCCGCCGGTTGTGCGACCTCCTGCCCGGGCAGCGCCCGTCCCGTGACGTCCGGTCCGCCCGTCGCGTGCTGCTCGACCTGGGGCCCGGCAACCGCCGCATCGCGATCGAGCAGCCACCGGTGGCGGCCACTCACCCTGACCACGCCTGCCAGGACCGGTGTCCTTGACGCACCGTCGGCGGCCTGACTACAGTGGAAAGCGCATTCCTTCAACGTATCGGAGCGTCCGCATGACCCACACACCCCTGCGCATCGCGATGAATGGCATCACCGGGCGCATGGGCTACCGCCAGCACCTCGTCCGCTCGATCCTGGCGATCCGCGACGAGGGCGGCCTCCTGCTCGAGGACGGCAGCCGAGTGCAGGTCGAGCCGGTGCTGGTGGGACGCAACGAGGCCAAGCTGCGAGAGATCGCCGAACGCCACGGCGTGGAGCACTGGACCACAGACGCGGACGAGGCGATCGCCGACCCCGCCCTGCCGATCTATTTCGACGCCCAGGTCACCTCGCGCCGCCCCGCGGCCCTGACCGCCGCGATGAAGGCGGGCAAGCACGTCTACACCGAGAAGCCGACCGCCGAGACCCTGCACGACGCCGTCGAGCTGGCCCGGGTCGCGGCCGCGGCCGGCATCACGGCCGGGGTGGTGCACGACAAGCTGTACCTGCCCGGTCTCGTCAAGCTCCGCCGCCTGGTCGACGAGGGCTTCTTCGGCCGGATCCTGTCCCTGCGCGGAGAGTTCGGGTACTGGGTGTTCGAGGGCGACCACGTGCCCGCCCAGCGACCGTCGTGGAACTACCGCGCGCAGGACGGCGGCGGCATGACCGTGGACATGTACTGCCACTGGAACTACGTGCTCGAGGGCATCGTCGGCACGGTCGAGACGGTGACCAGCCAGACGTCGACCCACATCCCGACGCGATGGGACGAGCAGGGCCGGCCCTACCCCGCGACCGCCGACGACGCCGCGTACGGGATCTTCGGCCTGCGCACCCCGGACGGCGACCCGGTGGTCGCCCAGATCAACTCGTCCTGGGCGGTACGGGTGCACCGCGACGAGCTGGTCGAGTTCCAGATCGACGGCACCCACGGCTCGGCGGTCGCCGGCCTGTTCGGTTGCGTCGCGCAGCAGCGGGCGCACACCCCGCGCCCGACCTGGGACCCGGACGTCCCCACGACCGAGCGTTTCCGTGACCAGTGGCTCGACGTGCCGGACAACGGGGTGCTGGCCAACGGCTTCCGCGCCCAGTGGGAGGAGTTCCTGCGCGACGTGCTGGCCGGTCGCGAGCACCGCTACGGCCTGCTGTCCGCGGCCCGCGGGGTGCAGCTGGCCGAGCTCGGCCTGCGCTCGTCCGCCGAGGGCCGCCGGCTCGAGGTGCC